>Ga0256404_1001878_pt1 | contig 48491 bp, 32 predicted proteins | sample RumenRJG_01DNA_FD_185990 | JGI IMG/M metagenome (GOLD analysis project Ga0256404, IMG submission 185990) | Bovine rumen microbial communities from Lethbridge, Alberta, Canada - RJG_01 | ecosystem: Host-associated > Mammals > Digestive system > Stomach > Rumen | place: Canada: Alberta | collected... | reverse complement strand
ATGTATATAATCTATTTATATATTATTTATATCCTATTTATATCTCTTGTCCGGCTTTTCAAAAATTCTTCCGCAAACGGGCCGCCGCATGTATGTTACGACCTTATTGTTACTTGTTACTTGTTACTTGTTACCCTTAATTGTTAAAAATGCGCCCGCGCCGGCTGCCTCTTCGGGGGCGAACAGACATGTGGAACGACCTTATTGTTACTTGTTACTTGTTACCCTTAATTGTTAAAATTGCGCCCGCGCAGAGCTGCCTCGTCGGGAGCGAACAGACATGTGGAACGACCTTATTGTTAGTTGTTAGTTGTTAGTTGTTAGGATTGCGCCGCCGCGCACGGCAATGCGCGCCCTTGTTGAAAGAGAAAATGTTTCACGGTGGTTTGCGATTCAATCGCAATCGCAGGCCGTTTGCACTGCAATCGACCCGCGATTCCATATCAATCGCGATTTCGATGTTTCACACTGCGTGACGGCTGATTCTGATCATACAGGTAACGCTTCGGACAGGCCACTGTCGAGAGTTTACTACCAGAATTGAACAGACGGCATTCTTGTCACAACCTGCCAGCCTCGAAGAGGCTGAATGCTTCATAACCCCAGTCTAAACGAGCGAAGCGAGTGCAGACTGGGGGGCGTTGATGACAGCAAGACTGGCTGAGGACGTGCCTCGGAGAGGCACAATGCGCGAAGCGCGTAATGACGGGCTCCGTCTTGCTACGCATCTAAGATGCATTCAGCCTCCGAGGCTGGCAGTAAGTTCACGGCCACCCATCAACCGTCCCTAGTCTGCGCTCGCTTCGCTCGCTTAGACTGGGGTTATGAAAAATTCAGCCCCTCTGGGGCTGCCTCCACCGACCTACGACTCTCTGCTCTCTCCTCATAAGGCCAAAGGCCGCTCAGCGACCTCAGCCTCTCAAATGTATCATCTCTGCGGCTCAATAAGCTCTGCGGCTCTGCGTGAAAAGTCTGATAATCAAGGGCAGCATTGGGTCTCAATATAAAAGTGACGAAAACAGGTTATTGAGACTCTACGATCCTCATCGTATTGAGGTGTAGATTAAATAAGGTTTCTTGTTGGTTGGTTTGAGTATTATTTGCAGAGATTCCTTAGAGACAATCACTGCTAACTTATGACAGCAGTCAATCAAACATAAAAGGAACAGCCGTAAGGGCTGTCCCTTCAAGAAATATGTTGATTACTCTTCTTAATTCTCTTCTTCGAAGGCTGCTGCTTCGGCTGCCGCAATTATATCCTCGCGGCTGTCCTTCTTGTTGGAAGGAGCCTCTTCGGAAAGCGCATCCGTGCGCGCTTCCTCTACAGCACTCTCCGCTTCGAAGAAGACATGTTCACGGAAAGCGGTCTCATGCTTGTCGTCATCCTCCACGAGAGCATCAGCCACAGGCTTCATGAAAGCCTGCGTCTCGTCCGTATCAGGGATGGCATTGACGGGCTCCTCTTCCATCTTCGTGCGCTCACCCTTGGCTTCGAACACCTTGTCGATGAACTGCGGCTCGCGTTTTAGCTTGTCGAGCGTATCTTTGGCAGCCTTCTGCTGGCTCTCTTTCTTCGAGAAGCCGTCACCACTGCAGCCACAGACACCCTCCAGGAGAACCTGATAACTGAACACGGGATTTCCGTCCTTGTCCTTGCCTCCTTTGATAAGCTTAAACTCGAGCTTTACCTTGTTTTTCTGCGTCCATTCGATGAGCTTCGACTTAAAGTTGACCTCTTTGTAAGCTACCTTGTCGATATTGATCATATTCGTCAGGATCCGCTTCTTGATGAAGGTCATGCAAGCATCGTAGCCACGGTCGAGATACAATGCGCCTACAAGCGCCTCAAAAGCGTTTCCGCCGAGGTAACTGTTATGCGTGTTGGAGCGCCCACTGGAAAGAATGAGATCACAGACACCCATCTCCTTAGCCAGTTTGTTGAGCGTCTCACGCTGCACGAGCTTTGAGCGCGTATTGGTGAGGAACCCCTCCCGCTTACCGGGAAAATGACGGAAGACGATGTCGCCCACGGCACAGTCGAGCACGGCATCCCCCAAGAACTCCAACCGCTCATTATTGATGGGTTTGCCCTTATTATTACGGTGGCGGATGCTCTTGTGGAGCAGCGCCGTCTTATAATAAGTGATGTTGTGGGGATAGAAGCCGATGATGGCGTATAATGAAGAATAAAGCTCCTTATCCTTTCGGAAAGGGAGCCTTATTCTATCTATTATGTTGATTAACATAAAGTTATTCAGCATATTTCTTAAAGATAACGCAAGCGTTGTGACCACCGAAGCCGAACGTGTTGGAGAGCGCAGCGCGCACCTCACGTTTCTGCGGCTCGTTGAACGTGAAGTTCAACTTATAGTCGAGCTCAGGATCATCGTCACCAGCCTCATGGTTGATCGTTGGCGGCACAACATCATTGACCACACTCAGCACGCTGAACATAGCCTCGGCAGCTCCGGCAGCACCAAGCATGTGACCGGTCATCGACTTTGTAGAAGAGATGTTCAACTTATAAGCATCGTCTCCGAAGAGATCCTTGATAGCCTTAGCCTCCGAGAGGTCACCCACGTGTGTGGATGTGCCGTGCACGTTGACATAGTCGATATCCGATGTCTTCAAGCCGGCATCCTCGAGTGCAGCCTCCATGACGAGCTTGGCACCGAGGCCCTCAGGATGAGAAGCCGTGATGTGGTAAGCATCAGCGCTCATGCCCTCGCCTGCCATCTCCGCATAGATATGTGCACCACGCGCCTTGGCGTGCTCCAGGGTCTCGAGGATGAGACAAGCAGCACCTTCACCCATGACAAAACCGTCGCGGCTGCCACTGAACGGACGGCTGGCATGCTCAGGATCGTCGTTGCGTGTAGACAACGCCTTCATCGAGCAGAATCCACCTAAACCACACTCGGTAATAGCCGCCTCAGCACCTCCGGCCAGGATGATATCCGCCTTACCGAGACGCAGCAGGTTGAATGCATCGGCCAGGGCATGCGAAGAAGAAGCGCAGGCACTCGTCGTCACATAGTTAGGACCATGAAATCCAAAATGGATACTGATCTGACCCGCTGTGATGTCGGAAATCATCTTGGGGATAAAGAATGGGCTGAACTTCGGGCCTTCGTCGTGGTGCTGTCCATAGTACATCACCTCGTCCTGGAAAGTCTGGATACCGCCAATGCCAATGCCATAGATGACACCTACGCGGTTCTTGTCTATCGTATCAAGATCCATCTTCGAATCGGCCACGGCCTGCATGGCTGCTACCATACCGAGCTGTGTGCAGCGATCCATCTTGCGGGCATCTTTGCGGTCGATGAAGTCGGCAGCCTTGAAGCCCTTGACCTCACACGCAAACTGCGTGCGGAACTTAGAGGGATCAAAAAGCGTAATAGGAGCTGCGCCACTCTTGCCCGCCAAGATGTTCTTCCACGTCTCATCGACCGTGTTTCCTAACGGAGTAAGGGCACCAAGTCCTGTTACTACTACTCTGTTCAATTCCATTTATAGAAAAACCTTTCGTTTATACAAAAAAAGCGTTTAATGGCAATCATTAAACGCTGGGCGTGACGCCAAAAGTCTTTATTTAGCGTTATCGTTGATGTAGTTGATGGCATCCTGGACAGTCTGGATGGTCTCAGCCTTGTCGTCAGGGATAGAGATACCAAACTCCTTCTCGAACTCCATGATAAGCTCTACGGTGTCGAGAGAGTCTGCACCGAGGTCGTTGGTGAAGCTTGCTTCGGGCTTCACGTCTGCCTCATCCACACCAAGTTTATCCACGATAATTGCCTTTACCTTTGATTCAATGTCTGACATAATTGTAATCTTAATATTTGAATTAAATTTATTTTTTCTCAAAAACGTGTGCAAAGTAAGCAACTTTTTGGCAATTACGCAAATAAAAAGTTGAAAAAGTGACTTTTTACTGCACAAGAAGTATGCAATTGTGCATTATTTTCCTTGTTTGGTTGATATATATCACCTCGGCTAAGTTTTTTGTTCCCTATTTGGTTGGTCAGTTCGAAATAAGTTATTAATTTTGCACATAACTAAAAAACAGAGCATTCAATAATTATGTCTATGTCATTTACACAGAAATGCAACGAGATCTTCAATAAGGCAATTGAAGATTACCATGTCAAGGACAATATCGATACCCCTATCAGCAATCCTTATAGTCACGACACGATAGAAAATCGTCTGTACCTGAAATGCTGGATCGACTGTGTGCAATGGCACATGGAAGACATCATCCGTGATCCGCACATCAATCCGCAGGAAGGCATGCAGCTCAAGCACCGCATCGACCGTTCCAACCAGGACCGCACCGATCTTGTGGAGCAGATCGACTCATGGTTCCGTCAACATTTCTCCGATGTCACGCCGTTGCCGGATGCACGTCTCAACACCGAGAGCCCCGCCTGGGCGGTCGACCGCCTGTCCATCCTCGCCCTGAAGATCTATCACATGAAGGAGCAGACAGAGCGACAGGATGCCACACCGGAGCACCGGGAACTTTGCAAAGGCAAGCTCAATGTGCTCTTAGAGCAGCAGAAAGACCTCTCGATCGCTATCGACCAACTGTTGGAAGACATCAAGGAAGGCAAGAAATACATGAAGGTGTACCGGCAGATGAAGATGTACAACGACCCGAGCACGAACCCAATACTCTATCAGAAGAAGTGAAGACTGATCACATTCTTATCATTCGCTTCTCTGCCTTAGGCGACGTGGCGATGACGGTACCGATCATATACGCTCTCTCAAAAGAGTACCCGGCGCTGCGCATCACCATGCTCTCGCAGCCCTTTGCGCGGCCTCTCTTCGAGGAATTAGCACCGAATGTCAACTTCATGGAGGCTGATATTAAAGAGGAGTACAAGGGCATCAAGGGCCTGAACGCCTTGTATCGGCGACTCGCGGCAAAGCACTTCACGGCTGTAGCCGATCTGCACAACGTGCTCCGGTCAAGCTATCTCCGTATGCGGTTCAACTTCGACCAGAACCACGTGGCACATATCAACAAGCACCATGAACTGAGGCTGAAACTCACGGCAAAGAGAAACAAGGTGCTTCAACCCATTCCTACGTCGTTCGACAATTATAAAGAGGTGTTTGCTGCCTTAGGCTATCCCATCCATCGTCTCGACTTCAAATCGATCTTCCCCACCGGACAAGGCTCCCTGCGAGAACTGCCTGCAGCCATCGGTGAGAAGAAAGACTTTCAACAATGGATAGGCATCGCACCATTTGCAGCTCACGAAGGCAAGGCATACCCGTTATACAAGATGAGAGAGGTGATAGACCTTATCATCAAGAAACATCCCTCAGCCCGCATCTTCATCTTCGGAGGAAAGAAAGAGAAAGAACAGATGGCTGAACTTGTGTCTGACAATAAAAACTGTACCATTGTCAGCAACTATCTCACCAACTTGCATGAAGAGTTGATCCTCATGAGCCATCTCGATGTCATGGTGAGCATGGACTCCGCCAACATGCACCTTGCCTCGCTTGTCAACACCCCCGTGGTGAGCGTTTGGGGTGCCACACATCCCTACGCCGGCTTCATGGGGTGGAACCAGAAGGAGGACAACGCCGTGCAGGTCTCTCTCCCGTGCCGTCCCTGCTCTATCTTCGGCAACAAACCTTGTAGACGCGGTGACTATGCCTGCCTCTACAATATCACACCAGCGATGATTGCAGAACGGATAGAGAAGAACCTGTAACGTTAATAACGTTGATAATCTTGTGGATAAAGACCTGAAAAGGTTGTGGATAACCCATGTGTTTTCCACAACCTTTCTTTTTATCCCCATGACCAGAGGATATCCACAGGGTTGTAACATCCGTATCAAAGACTTTTCAACCCTATTTCAAACCTGAAAGTTATCCCACTGCACGTTTTCCACACTACCCGCTTTTTGTTGATAACTCCCTAACAGACTATAAACATGCCTATTAATATTCATAAACCAATAGGATAAATTCTTCTCTCAGGTTGATAATTAAAATACCAAATATTCTGTCTTTTCAGTATCAACATATCCACAGCCTATAATCATCTTCTTAGATTATTCTTTTTTATTAAAAATAGATTAGATAATAATAAGATGTTGTGGACAAAACATCGGGTAAAATCTGTACCTTTGCATGAGAAAGCTTTCAAACCAATGCAAGGTCTGTCTATTCTTATACCCGTCTATTGCGACTCGTGCGTAGAGCAAGTGAAAGAGCTCTACCGCCAGTGCCGTGGCTTGCAGATGCCTTGGGAAATCGTTGTTGCCGACGACGGTTCTCCGGCATCGTCGGCTTCTGTCAACGATGCGGTAGCCGGGATAGACCATTGCCGGCTGATCAAGTATCCGGAAAATATAGGCAGAGCCGCTATCAGGAACTTTCTCGCGCATCAGGCGTGCTTCGACACATTAATATATATAGATGCCGGAATGATGCCTTCAGCGCGGTTCATAGCCGTCTACGTGGAGCATATCGGCAAGGCGGAGGTCGTTGTAGGCAGTTTGAAGGTGGATGAGAACCATATAGACCGGTCTAATCTGCGATGTAAGAATGAGCTTAGGGCTCAGCGCAGGACCTCCGTGCAGAAGCGCAATCTGAATCCTTATGCCAACTTCCATTCGGGCAACTTCATGATCAGACGACAGACGATGCTCGACCATCCTTTCCGTGGGGAGATCAAGACGTATGGCTATGAAGACACGCTCTTCGGGAAAGGTCTGGCGGAAAAGCATGTAAGCATCCTTCATATCGACAATCCACTCTATTTTGTGCGCTTCGAGCCCAATGCCCGCTACTTGGAGAAGACCCGCGAAGCCATGCTGACGCTCTATACTTACCGGAAGGAGCTGCAAGGCTATTCCGGCCTGCTCACACTCGTCAGCCGGTTACAACACGCGCACCTACTGCGGATAACAATGTGGATAACGATGTGGATAACTCGGTTGACAAAGGATGCCCTCACGCAAAGTCTGTCAGGCAATCACCCGCGGCTATGGATGTATAATATTTACCGGATCGTCTGTCTATCAGCCTATTATATTGGTTATAAACAATTATAAATTCTATGAATCCGATGAAAAGTCTTACATCGAATGTTCTCTTCTATATATTGATAACATCTCCTGTCTTCTTTTACATCGTTTCCTTGATGGAACCGGTGGGCGATGACCTTACCTATTTCACGGCATCTTATTCAGGCAGTGTGTGGAAAGGCTTGATGCCGATGTATTCTTGGTGGCGGCCATTCGATGCCTTATTGGGCCATATCGTTTATCTCTATCCTGGGCTTTTCCCGTTGCTTAATCATCTGATCGTTTGTTCGTTCTCTACAATATAACGGAAAGTAGAAGGAGTTTTGTCACGAAAATTACAGTGTTCTGTCATCATCCGACACTGCTCATTTAGGTGTTCCGCATCTTGACAGACACACTTGCAGCCAACACAAAGAAGAAAGGCATGAAAGGAGCCTTGAAGCGGGTCTCACCATGAGAAACCAGCACTAAGGCTAAAGAGCCGGCGACAATGATGAACAAAGGCAGGAAAGTGCTGCGATATTCTCTCTTCAGCAGCAACTGCGCCGTCGCCACAACAGCCATCAGAATGATGATGATATAGCATATTTCATTGATTAGCGCAAAGTACTGAATCGGCGAGAGACTATTGATCTGATGCGCTATGGAGGTGACAGGCAACGTGACATAGTTGTTTTCGGCGCGTTGCTTATCCTTCAAAAACGCCGGTATGTTATCAATGTCTTCGTAATACATCCAAAAGAGCCGCCCAGGCACTTTCTTCAGATAGGCGATTTTGTGGTTGCCGAGCCATTGCAGAGATCGCTGTCTCCAGATGTCGCGACATTGCAGGGCCGTAAGTTTCTCACGGTTAGCAATGTAGCGTGCTGTGCCTTTAGGGTAAACGGGCTGATTGTATTCCACCTTTGTACTCTTCTCATAAGTGTTGGCAGCAAAGTTAAACCACACTGTGGTGGGCTGCGTAAGGAAATAGCCTGTACGTAGATAGCAGGAAGAGCCGAAGCCAATGAGCAAGGCTGCATAGCCTCCCACGACGCAAGCATAGCGTTTAAGAATAAGTTTGCGATTGAAGAAAAGATGATAAAGAAACGCTGAACCTATGTAAATAGGAGAGATGGGGCGGATCCATGTGGCGATGGCAAACAAGAGGCCTGCCGCTATCCACGCCTTTGCACGGTTGTATTTCAAAGTGAGATACAAAGCCGTAAGGGCAAGCGCTACAGAGGGAATCTCAGAGAGCAGCATGGTACTCTGCCCCCAGTTGTTGGAATAAGCAATATACAGCAGGATGGCAATGAGTCCTGTGCGGTGGTTGAAAAGCAGTTCCGCAATCCGTGCAACGACGTAAGCTGTCGCTGCCTTCAGGGCACACATCAGCACCAGCACGGGCATGATGCTGCGTGTCAGCCATAGCGAGAGGGCGATCAGATTGATTTGTCCGATGTTCCAAATAAAAGGCTGCCCCATAATCGTGGAGTGCGACGGATAAGGCTGCCTGTCTTTTAGCGACATCAGCGCATATTCTATGTATCCGTCACCGTCGTTTGTAGGCGTATAGCCGACAAAGAGCAATATCGCTAAAAGGAAGAAGAAAAATGCAATACTTATCTTACAATAGCTATTTTGCATACCACTCCTTTCTCACCTTCGCTGGTTGCTACTTCCACCATATAGACGCCGCTGGCCACACGCTTGCCGTCTCTGTTGATGCCATACCACTTATATTCACCATTGCTGGCTACGCCTTCGTTGACCAGCACGCCGTTGCTCGTGACAATCTTCACACTGGCTCCATTCTCCAATCCGGTGATGGTGATGGCACCGGTATAGTCGGGCCTCACGGGATTAGGGTAAGCCCACACGTTGTCTTTAGTCATGCCATTGCTGGAATCGCTGATGTTGCCGCTATAAGAGCACAAACCTTGATCCGTGCCGATGAAGAGTTCTCCCGTAGCGTCGTTAAGCGCTAAAGAAAGAATATTGTCAGACAGCAGTTTACTGTTGATTTTAGTGAAGTGAGCCAATGTAGTGATGTTGTCAGCAGCGATGAGGTAGAGACCATTCCCGCTTGTGCCAAACCACTTGCGGTTGTCCTTGTCCACGACTATGCTCTTGATGTTTACTCCGGAGAGTAAATAGTCGGCATAGTTAGTTCCATCGTTGCGCGGCACCTTCACCTGAGTGAGAATAGGATTAGCTTCTCCCAATTGATTGCTTTCAATCATAAATGGTCCTGCAGGAGTTCCAATCCACATGTTGTTGTCTTTATCCTCTGTAATACATTGACAAGATGTGAAATTCAGTGAAGTACCATCCTCGTTGGCAAAAGGCCCTTGATAGCTATTGAGCGTATTGGTCTCAGTCTGATAGGCATAGAATGAGGGCACGGTCCAGTGATCATTGACAAACCATATCAATCCACGGCTGTCAGTCATCAGTCCTTGCATCATACCGAGGCTCTGTGGCTCGGGGAAGAGATATTTGAGCTTCATCAGCTCGCTGTGCTTGTGCGATACCCATTGACCGTCTTTGGTATATTCGAGGATGGACTGTGTGGGAGCCTGACTGTTCAATGTCCATAGATTTCCTTCCGAATCATACATGACGGTTAATGTCATTTCATAATCTTTGCTCTGTTTATTGAAACTCTCAATGGGTGAGTTTTCATCATTCCATAGTTTGACAAAGTTACCATTCTCAAACTCATAGATGCCGCTTCTTGCTCCTGCCATGACATGGTTCTCATCGCGCGGATCCACAGCAATGCTCATCACGTCTTGGTAGTTGATACCTGTAGATTTGGTGATATCGTCTTGATAGATTGTCCATGTCCCATTGTTTAATACTTGGATAGCACCAGGATAGAATCTTTCATTGATGATATCAAAACCTCCGTCACAGCTATAGAGTTTATTATTATACATTTTTAGAAAGCCGAAGTGGTTGTACTTCGGTCCTTCAGGCTTGATCTTGTTGACGGTAGCGAGCTGATCAGCGTCCATGGTCTTGGGGCGCGCCACAAATTCGCCGATGCGGGTCCACACATTGGGGTTGAGGAGGTTGGAAGCGCGCGAAGCACGGTAGAGACCCTTCGAAGAACTGGCTGCGTAGATATAATCGTTGTCGGTATAACAGTAATCCACACGGAAGCCGAGCTGATAGGTGTCTGCGAATGAACCGTCTGATACATTGAGCTTTACGATGCCAAACCCCGTAGAAAGATAAGCATCGTTTCCGGAGATATCCACACTGTACACCGACTTATCCACAGTCATGGATGTGTTCATATAAGCCGGCATGTTAAGAACATCTCCGTTTGCCGACAGCAGGTCGATGTTGTAATCGCTATAGATGATGACGAGTTTCTTGGCGGCCTTGCACCAGGCGATGTGAGCGATGTCACAGTCTGATAGCACTGTTGTCTTGTCGTAGGTCTGCACTTCCTGATCCTGAGAGTTATAGCTGAACAGTCCGCCGGAGGCGAGGACATAGAGCATGCCGTCGCCTGCCTGCTCTATCTCCGTAGGTTCATTATAGCTCGGATAGGCCTTCCATTGGGCAGAGGCTCCACAGAGGAACGTCATCCACAAGAAAGCACCCAAAAGTATTCTTCTTCCTGTCATCGTTATCAATATAAGTCCACTAAGATAACGAACAACCGTCTAAAAAATTGTCTGCGAAGTGTATAGGTTGTCCATGAAGAATACCAAATTGTACAGCAATGGTGCAAAAAAAGCAAATATAACTCCTGACTTTGCCAATGCGTCACCCATACTTAAATAAATATGGGTGACGCATTGGCAAAGTCAGAAAACAACAGAGGAAAGGCCTCTGCAGCCTTTCCTCTGTTGTATTATCCGTTTAGCCGGCGTTCACCATACGCTAAACGCGCTGGCTGTTTCTACTTTTCGTTCTCCGGATCAGAAATAATGGTCTTCACCTCTGTCACCGACAACTCGGCCAAAGCTACCCAGTTGCTGCCGGAAGTAGAGGAGTCGATGCGCAGCCACAGATAGCGGAAGGGAGTGGCACTGATGATGTGCGGTGACTCAACCGTCGCGGCTTTCGCATTAGACAGATTGCTGAGAACCGTCAACTGTGTAGCGTTGGATAGCTCGTTGGTTGACTTGTCGAAAGCCGTACTGCCAAAGACCGTGATCTGCTTGGGATTGTCATGGTTGTTATTGTTACGGCAGATATAGGTGAACGTCACACCGTTGACCTCTTTCTTAAGATCTACCACAATATAATGTGGGAAAGGTGACGGTGCACTCCAGGCCATGTGGAAATAGGTGTTGGCGTTGCCGTCCACAAGATCTTTGATAGGCCCTTCCGTGGATTCCTGGTCATCCGTCCACAGATCGTCACCAGTGAGCTTGATTGTCTCGCCCAGGCCGTTGTCAACTACTGACGGTGCCACTGCACCGGCCTGCGCGCTCACCGTGAAGGGAGCCGTCTCACCACCGTCACGGCTGACCCCGGAGAACTGGAAGTCAAGCGATCCGTATTTGGCATAGAGCCCGTCTATCACAAGGGAATCGGCATAGGCACTGGCCGTTTTCATCACCTCGCCCTTCACCGGGTCGTTGTACTTCACCTTAATATAATAGTAGTCGGGATCAGTGACCTTCGTCCAATGAAACACCACTTCACCGGGTTTGGCAACGGATGTCACCGTATTGGCATCAATCATCCGGCTCGGAACCGTATCGTCGTCGGAGCAGGCTGTGAAGCTGACAAACAGCGCAGCAGCCGCTAATCCTTTGATTATGTATTTCTTCATTTGTTTCTCGCTTAAAATTAATATCCGGGATTCTGGACAATGTGTGTGTTCTTGTTTATATCGTCTGAAGGAATCGGCATGAGGTAGTTGGCTGGCGAGGTGAACTTACGCTCAAACACCACTTCTGTCGGCTTGGCAAAGTTGTTAATGTTAGTTGCATCAATATCCATGCCCTGCGCCTTGACATTGAAGTACTTCTCAGCCAAGAGCCAACGGCGCATATCCCAGAAGTTCTGGTTCTCAAGATAAAACTCGTTCATGCGTTCATTGCGGACTATCTCGCGCAGTCCTTCCTGTGTGTTAGCCTTTGAGGGATCTTTGGCATAGGTGCTCCACGCCTCCTCGACCGTAGGAATACCGGCACGCACGCGCACCTTATCGATATATTCGCGGGCGGTAGCGAGGTCACCTGTCTCCACGCAGCACTCCGCGTAGCCCAAGTAAAGCTCCGCCAAACGAATAACAGGCCAAGGACGGTTGTGATAGCCACCCAATCCATTAGCACTTTTGGCAATATCGGGGTCTACAAACTTCTTGTTGAGGAAGCCCGTGGGCGCGTAGTTGTTGGAGCGCAGATTGTTAGCGTCCTTTCCACGGCTGCAGTTGCCGCCGACAACAAAGTTGGTAATGAGCTCACCATGGGTGCTGTTGGAGAACTTCTTATAGTCCTCATCATCGCTGTAAGCACCATTGTTGCTTGCGCTGAGAATTTCGTAGAAGCCATTCTGGAAAGAGATCCACGCATAGAAGCGAGGCTCGCGGTCGAGGTCGAAACGCATGGTCTGACGGCCCAGGCAGGCCTCTTTCTGATGGGCAGAATCAACGGTTACAAGGCTCCACGGATTAGAATAGTCCAAGGTCTTGTCCTCGCTCATCGGCAGACCGTTCTTTGTATAGAAACGGCTCATCATGGCAATGGTCGGTGAAATACCGTTCCAGGCGTTGTTGCCGTTCTTCCAGTTAAACGGCATGCTCTTGTTCTGCAGTCCGTAGTTTCCCTCACCTCTTGAATCAGCAAAGATGACCTCGCAGTTGGAGCCGGCAGCTTCTGACTCCTGCTCATAGTCGGTCACCGTATAGCGCAAGGCACGAACATGAGGGTCGGCCGGATAACCGTTGGTAGACATCTTGTAGTCGCCACGTGTATAGAGATGATAGCCAGCAGCGTGGGCAGCGTCGATGGCTTCCTTGTAAGCGTCACGGGCCTTCACCCATTTGTTGGCATCATAGGTCAACGGCATCAGCGCGTTTCCCTCTTTATCCTTGAAGTCGGCGTAGAACTTACTGTTTCCGTTGAAGAGCGGCGAGGCGGCATAGAGCAGCGTTTTGGCCTTCATAGCCTTTGCCGCCACGCTCGTAGCCAGACCGAACTCGTTCGACTGTGTACCTGTACGGGTGGCAACGAGCCCTTTCGCGGCCTGATCAAAGTAGCTGCAGATGGAGTCGATACAGATGTCGTAGGCTGTACGCGGCAGATAATCCTTTGGGTTAACCTTTGCGTCGGGCTTGCTGGTAACCAAGATGATCGGTCCATAGCAGCGGGTAAGCAGGAAGTCGTAGTAACCAAGCAGGAACTTCACCTGTGCTTTGTAGTCGGCGCGGTCCTTTTCCTCAAGGCCGGAAAAGTTGCCCGTCTTGTTGAGTTCTTCCTCAAAGGAGTAGCATTGGCGAATGCCCTGATAGAGCGTGTTCCAATAGGAGATTACTGGGTTGGAGGCTGTGTAGTTGCCTTTTGGGAAGGCAGCGAACGTCTCATGCTCAAAGGCTGTCACTACCTCGTCGCCCGTCAGCAGGTCGAGCGAAGACGTTCCATTGTTGGGCTGGGGCAGGTAGCCATAGCAGGAATATAGATAGTTGAGTGCTGCCTGGCGGTCTTTGGTCATGTCTGATTCTGACGTATATTCATCGGGTACGACATCGAGGAAGTCGCACGACGACAAACTAAGCCCGGCTAAAAACAGACAGCCTATCATGTATTTATTGATCTTTTTCATGTTTTTCATACAACAAATCTCTTGTGATTAGTTAATTGTGATTTGGCAACCCACATTGATCGTAATCTGAGTAGGATACTTGGTCGTATAGTTTCCGCCGCCCATCTCTGGATCCCACAAGTCGAATGGAGAGAACGTGAGCAAGTTGGTACCGTTGGCATAGACGCGGACTTTCTTGAAGCTGTAGCCGATCTCGGCATTCTTCAACTTCAGGAATCGGCCGTTACGAAGCCAATAGGTCGATGCAGCGGTATTGTTGTTGTTGTAGGTATCGGTCAGGCGCGGATACTTGGCCGTAGGATCCTGGTTGTTCGGGCTCCAACGGTTGTCGGCCACAAACTTCAGGACACCTCTGCGATATGAGGTTCCAAACGGCTGGATGTCGCTCAGTACGAGGGCTACGTTGCCACGGCCCTGAAAGAAGAACGAGAAGTCCCAGTTCTTATAAGTGACTGAGGGACCGAAACCGTAGATAAGCTTTGGTGTCGTGACACCCATCGGGATCTGGTCGTCGCTGGTGATCTTGCCGTCATATTTGCCGTCAGCATCAGGCTGGTCCACATACTTGATGTCACCCGGCGCAATGGCGATATTGCCAAGCGTGGAAGTAGGCCCGTTGGCTATGTCAGCATAGTCAATGAACAATCCGTCAGCCTGATATCCCCATACCGTCTTCACGTTCTTGCCCAACGACTTCATGGCCTCGCGCTTACCGGGAGCTTCATCATAGACGGTGATCCAGTTGTTGTTCCACGTCAACGTACCTTGGAACTGGATAGCCCAATCCTTGTTGATGACCTTGTTGTAGTTCACGGCAATATCTACACCGTGGTTGACCACTTCAGCAAGGTTGCCGTAGATTGCTGTTTCTGCAGTACCAAGATAGTTAGGAATGGAGAACTTCTGCTGGAAGATGTTGCTGCGGCGCTCACGGAACCAGTCGAAGGTGATGTTGAGCGAATTGAACAGCTGAAGGTCGAAGCCTAAGTCGAGCTTGTGACCTACCTCCCACGACACATCGTCATTGCCCAAGCGTGTCCATCCCGGACCAGAGTAGGTGAGCTGGTTTCCGGGAGTACCCGTCGTGTACTCTCCCTTTCCGGTCAGCGTCACCACCTGACGGTAGATGAAACGCTCGTAACCGTACTGGTCATTACCCACGAGACCGTAGGTACCACGAAGCTTGAAGTTGGAGATGGTCTTGCGCAGCGGCTCCCAGAACTTCTCCTCGCTGACCACATATCCAAGACCGACAGAGGGGAAGAAGCCCCAGCGGTGACCTTTGGCAAACTGCTCAGATCCATTGTAGCCGGCATTGAACTCTAACAAATAGCGGTGTTTATAGTCGTAAGTAGCACGTGCGGCGAAGCCCATCTTGCGCTGAGGCAGTGAGGCCAGCACGTCGGTCACATACGTATTGCTGTTGTACTGGTTGATGTTCCAAAGCAGCATGGCTGAAACGGTATGAGGACCGAACGTTCGGTTATAGTCAAAGTAAGCCTGCCCGTAGTAGCGGCGGTCTCCGGCATTGGCTCCGCTGTTGCTCAGCACCGGCTGCGTCGGATCGCCCACCGGAACAGTGGTATAGGCAAAGGTGCCGTCCTCGTTCTGAGTATATCCCTGCAAGGAATAGAGGTTATAGTTCATATAACGGTAGTTGGAAGTCTTCGACCAGTTCTTGAATGAGAACATGGCATGGAAGCCCAGACCCTTGGTGATGAAGTCGAGCTTCTGGTCAAAGTTCAGGTTGGCCGTGATGGTGCTGGCGAAAGAGTCCTGGTATCCGTTGACCAGACGAGCCAAAGCGTTTGTATTTCCACCGTTGGCCAACTGGCGGAATCCCCAGTGTATCCAACCGTCATTATTAGTATCCTCATACATGATGGGGAAGAGTACGGGGTTGGAGTTCATCACCTGTGAATAGATGTCGCTCATCGTCGCGCTGACATCCTTATTGCTGGCCAACGGACCGTGCATCTTGTCCAGTCCCGCATAGAGGTGGAGCGAGATCTTGGACGACTTTGTCATGTTAAAGTCGATGTTGTTCTGGAAGGCAAGACGCGTATAGTCGATATTGTTGTTGAACGAGTAGAAATCCTTACTGCGGTTGCGCAACATACCCGTCTCATGGCTCAGGTTGAGGTTCATGAAGTAAACGATCTTATGCGTACCACCGCGAATGTTCATGTTAGCCTTCTGGTTGAACGCGGCATTCTTGAAGATCTCCTTATACCAGTCCACATCAGGAAACACGTAAGGGTTGACGTGGTTACGGGTGTTGGCTATCTGCTCGTCTGTGTAGAGCGTGCTGCCGTTACCCTCATTGTTCACAGCCTCGTTGTAGAGCTGCATGAACTCGGCACCTTTGACAAATTTAGGCTTAGAGGTGGGCATGGTGACATTGCCCTCTACACGGAAGCTAATCTTCGGCTTCTCAAGGTCGGCACCGCTCTTCGTGGTGATGATAAGCACGCCGTTGGCACCACGTGTACCATACATAGCCGTAGCGGAGGCATCTTTCAGAATAGAGAAGCTCTCGATGACATCGGGATCGAGATGATTAAGGTCATCCTGACTGATTTCCATACCATCCATGACAATAAGTGGATTGGTGGCACCACTGATCGTGGAAATACCGCGGATGTAGAAGTCGGATCCATTGGAACCTGGCTGACCGCTGCTCTGTGTGGCAATGACACCTGCCAAGCGTCCGGCAAAGGCGTTGGAGATGTTGGAACCAGGCACACGCAGGCTCTCAGGCTTTACTTGCTGGATAGATCCAACAACCGTCTCTTTCTTTTGGGTGGCACCGAAAGCGGTGACCACGACATCGCCCAAGGTCTTGGCATCCTCTTTCATGGTAACTGAAAGCACGCGCTTGTCCTTGATGCTGACTTCTTTGTTCTGGAAACCGATGTAAGAGAACACTAACACATCGTTGTTACCAGCATTGATGGAGAACTGGCCGTTTGCATCGGTCACAGAAACAATCTTTGGGTTACGTTTGACTGTTACTGTAGCACCAATCACGGGCTGACCACTCTCGTCCATCACAACGCCGGTAATATTCCTCCCGGCCTGATTTTGTTGAAGGGTTCCGCTGACAGCAGACGACCGACTTGTCGCAACATCTGTTCCCGATCCTTTAGAAGGACTGGATGATGCAAAGGCAGCAAGCGGCAAAGTCAATGCGGCTGCAAGGGTTATGCCCCCCCAAGTTGAGTAAAGTTGATATGCATACTCTTCTGTTTTTAATATGAATAGGTATTATATAGGCTACCGCTGAAGTTTCGCTACATCTTATTTAGTCTCAGCTGCAAAGTTAAACAAAAATATATAACGCGCATTGGTTTTTAAGAAAAATCTTCAAAAAAAAATAATTAAGTATCAATTTGAAGAAACATGAGGAAATATTAATAAAGGCGGTATACATATTAATATAATGCGTTGATCTTCGCATGTGGAACGACCTCATTGTTAGTAGTTTGTTTTTGAAGGGGCTTATTCTCGGTTGTTTCACGGCGTGTGTGTTTCGTTCAATTGCAGGGTGCGGCCCTTGTGGCCGTCCGCACCCCGGATGGTTTAAGGCACGGCATCAGGCAGTATTTCACCATCAAAAATCCCCCGTCTGCGTGAGCGAAAGTTCACGCAGACGGGGGTTATGAAACACTCAGCCTCTCTCCGAGGCTGAGAGGCTGGGTAAACTGTCATGTTTAGCCCATCCTGTATCATTTTTTCGTTTAATATGATTGAGGCGATATGACCACCCAGTCTTGAAAATAGGGTGTCCCAATGACAAAAACAGGAAAAAGAAGCTACTCCTCGTTGTTGAGCCAGTCGGCAAGTTTCTTCACGGCTCTTGCGCGATGGCTGATCTTGTTTTTAACCTCTTCACCTAACTCGGCGAAGCTCTTGTCGTAGCCGTCGGGGATAAAGACAGGATCATATCCAAAGCCTTCCGTGCCGTGCTTCTCGTAGGCGATGTGGCCTTCTACGACCCCTTCGAAACGGTACTCGCGGGAGCATACGGGGTTGCCGCCTTCCATCTGTATGAGCGAGATGACGGTGCGGAACCGTGCTTTGCGGTTGGGGTTGTCACCGAGCTTCGTGAGCAGTTTCTTCATGTTGGCCTCACTGTCGTGGTCGGTACCTTCCGCATAGCGGGCGGAGTGGACACCGGGCTCACCGTCGAGGGCATCGACCTCCAGTCCCGTGTCGTCAGCAAAGCAGTCGACATGGTAATGGTCAAAGATATACTCCGCTTTCTGGTGAGCATTGGCTTCGAGACTGTTTCCCGTCTCGGGGATATCCTCATGGCAGCCGATATCGTTGAGCGAGACGATCTCAAACGACGGTCCGAGGATCTCACGGATTTCCTGTAACTTGTGTGCGTTGTTGGTTGCGAATACTATCTTCATTTTTCTTCTCCTCTTCTATGATTTGTTGTTTGTTTTTCGGTACCTTCACCTTCACGTGGTCGAAGCCCTCTCCGTAGACACCGATACACGAGCTCTGCGACACGAACGCGTTGGGGTCTATCATCTTGATGAGCCGGAAGATAGGCGTGCTCTCACGCTTGCGCGCCAGGATGCAGAGCACCTTGATCTCTTGCCCCGTGTACCAGCCGTGACCGTCGAGGATCGTCACGCCGCGCTCTAACTGTGTGCCGATGGCATCGGCAATCTCCTTGCTCTTCTTAGAGAAGATCATAAACTGTACCGACTCCTGACGGACGTTCATCACGTGGTCGAGCATGAAGTTCTCCACGACCATGGTGCAAAGACCGAACATCACCTTGTGCAGGCGGCCGATGAAGTCACCAAACTGTGGGAAGAACATACAGCTGCCGATGATGCAGAGGTCGATGGCCAACAGTACCTGTCCTAACGAGAAACTATAGTACTTGTTGACCGATGCCGCAATGATGTCTGTGCCACCTGTCGAGCCATTGCTGAGGAAGACGATGGCGAGGGACGAGCCAGTGAGCGTACAGCCGATGAGCAGTGACATGAAGTCCTGGTTCTCACCAAGGATCTTGATGTAGTGCCCGGCCGCATCCACGGGCATGAATTTTTGGGCGAACCATAACATGAAATACAGCAGGATGATCGCGTAAATGGTCTTCATGAGAAACTTCACGCCCAAGATCTTCAAACCCACGATCAACAGCGCTATATTGATGAGGAGGTACGTGTTTTGAATAGGGAAACCAGTGGCGTAATAGATCACTGCCGACATACCGGTCACACCTCCCGTCACAATCTCATAAGGAAGCAGAAAAAGGGTGAAGGCAAAGGCGTAGAGGCATACACCAAAGGTGATGCCTGCATAGTCCTTAGCCTCGTTGAATATTACTCGCTGGTTGATGGTCATATGGTGTTATTTTTATTGATTTTGGAAGTTTGGAAGTTTGAAAGTTCTGAAGTTCCAAATTTCTATATCTTCTATATCTTCTATAACTTCTATAACTTCTATATCTTCTATAACTTCTATATCTTCTATATCTTCTATAACTTCCAAACTTCCAAAACTTCTAATCTTACTTCACTACAATGTTTATGATACGTTTTGGCACAACGATGACTTTGAGCACCTTCTTGCCTTCCATGTACTTGGCGCAACGGTCGTCGGCAAGCGTCTCTTTCTCGATGGTGTCCTTGTCGGCATCCGCCGCGAACGTCTTTTGGAAACGGGCTTTACCATTGAAGCTCACCGTCATCTGCATCTCGTTCTCCACCAAATATTGCTCATCCCATGTGGGCCACTTGGCATCGCACACTGTTGTGGTGTTGCCGAGCTGATGCCACAGCTCCTCTGCGATATGTGGAGCGAAAGGTGCAATGAGCACCACGATGTCGGAGAGCAGGGTGCGGTTGTGGCACTTCTGCTGTCCCAGTTCGTTGACGCAGATCATAAAGGCAGAGATGGACGTGTTGTAAGAGAACGCCTCGACATCCTGCGTGACCTTCTTGATGAGTTTATGCACGCTCTTCAGACTGTCCTTACCTGGCGCTGCATCATCGACGAGGAACTTGTCGGTGCGGTTGTCCCAGAACAGTGCCCACAGCTTCTTGAGGAAACGGAAACAGCCGTCGATACCATTCGTATCCCATGGCTTCGAGGCCTCCACGGGACCGAGGAACATCTCGTACAGACGCAGGGTGTCGGCACCGTAGTCGCGCACGATATCATCGGGGTTGACGACATTGTACATCGATTTCGACATCTTCTCTATCGCCCATCCGCACTGGTATTTGCCGGTGGCGCCATCGGCTGACTTGCTGCCATCCTCAAAGATGAACGATGCATTGGCATATTCGGGACTCCACTTCTTGAAAGCCTCGACATCAAGGATATCGTTCTTCACTAAGTTGATCCACACGTGGATAGGTGTCACATCCTTGTAGTTCTTACGCTGGCCGAAGCTGACGAAGACAGGTTTGTCGGCTGTCGAGAGCTCGTTGGCACGATAGACAAAGTTGCTGCGGCCCTGGATCATGCCTTGGTTGACGAGTTTCTGGAACGGCTCTTCCTCACAGCTCACACCGTAGTCGTGGAGGAACTTGTTCCAGAACCGTGAATAGATAAGGTGTCCGGTGGCATGCTCCGTGCCGCCGACATAGAGGTCTACATGGCGCCAGTATTCGTCGGCAGCCTTGGAGACGAGCTCCTTATCGTTGTGCGGATCCATATAGCGGAGGTAGTAAGCGGAACTGCCTGCAAAGCCCGGCATCGTGTAGAGGTCCAGGGGGAAGACGGTCTTGTTGTCTATCTTAGTGTTCTCCACGATCTGTTTGTTCACGGTGTCCCACGCCCATTTCTTGGCTCTTCCCAAGGGAGGCTCACCGTCGTCGGTAGGCTTATACTCCGTGATCTCCGGCAGTTCCACGGGCAGGCACTCCTCCGGCACCATCTTGGGGATGCCGTTGTCGTAATAAACCGGGAACGGCTCACCCCAGTAGCGCTGACGGGAGAAGATCGCATCGCGCAGACGGTAGTTGACCTTCACGCGGCCGATGCCTTTCTCCGTAACAAACTTCTTGGTCTTGGCGATGGCCTCCTTCACGGTGCATCCGTTGAGCGAGAAGCCGTCGATGCTCTTATGACCCTCACGCGGCGAGTTCATCACGATGCCTTCCTTGGCGTCGAAGCTCTCCTCCGACACGTCGGCACCCTCGATGAGCGGGATGATCGGAAGGTTGAAATGCTTGGCGAAAGCATAGTCGCGGCTGTCGTGAGCCGGCACTGCCATGATAGCGCCCGTTCCGTAGCCGGCAAGCACATATTCGGAGATCCAGATAGGTATCTCGTCACCGGTAAAGGGGTTGATGGCATAGGAGCCGCTGAACACGCCTGTGACCTTGTGGTCGCTCATGCGGTCGAGCTCCGTACGGCTCTTCACATAGTTGAGATATTTGTCTACCTCAGCCTTCTGACCATCTGTCGTCACCTGATGGACATATTCGCTCTCAGGCGCCAAGACCATAAACGTGACACCGAACATCGTATCGGCACGGGTGGTGAAGATCGTGAACTTCACATCGGAGTCTTTCACCGAGAACTCCACCTCTGTACCCTCTGAGCGGCCGATCCAGTTGCGCTGCGTGTCTTTGATGCTGTCGCTCCACTGGATGGTGTCGAGCCCGTCGAGCAGTCGCTGGGCGTAAGCCGATGTGCGGAGGCACCACTGGCTCATCTTCTTCTGCACCACGGGGAAGCCGCCACGGATAGACACACCTTCCACAACCTCATCGTTGGCGAGCACCGTGCCGAGGCCTGCGCACCAGTTGACCATCGTCTCACCCTTGAAAGCAATGCGATAGTTCATCAGCGTGTCGCTCTTCTCCTTGTCGCTCTTGGCGTTCCACTCAGCAGCCGTAAACTGCACGGTGTCGTCGGTCTGAGCCACATGGATGCCCTCGGTGCCCTTCTCCTCGAAGTGCTTGATAAGCTTCTCGATAGGCTGTGCTTTTTGGAGGTCGTTGTCATAGTAGGAGTTGAACATCTTCTCAAACGCCCACTGGGTCCAATGATAATAGTGAGGGTCGCAGGTCTTCACCTCGCGGTCCCAGTCGAACGAGAAGCCGATCTTGTCGAGCTGCTCACGGTAGTGGTTGATGTTCTCGTTGGTGGTGATAGCAGGATGCTGACCCGTCTTGATGGCATACTGCTCAGCGGGCAGGCCGTAGGCGTCGTAGCCCATGGGATTCAACACGTTGAAGCCCTTCAGCCGCTTATAGCGTGCGTAAATATCCGAGGCGATATAGCCAAGGGGATGGCCCACATGAAGACCTGCGCCGGAAGGGTAGGGGAACATGTTGAGCACATAGTATTTGGGTCTCGTGGGATCTTCCGTGACCTTGTAGGTCTTGTTGTCCACCCACGCCTTCTGCCATTTTTTCTCAATCTCTCTGAAATTGTAGTCCATGTCTTTGTTAACTTGTTTATTTTAAGTGCAAAGATACAAAGATATTGGGAAATACATGGCTTAATATTCATTTTATTTAATAGTCTTTCTGCACGCTTTCAGCAAATAGGTTGTAACTTTGCGCAACGTTCGAATAAAGGCATTCTATTTAAGGAAGTGAGAAGATTAATCACCATATTATTACTTGTGTTTCCGCTCATAGCCATGGCGCAAACTATCGGCAACAAAGGTGTCAACCCCGAGGATATGGATGTTGACATGGACAATCCTACCTTCGTGCCGATGGTGAAGATAGGCAAGGTGAAGCAAGGACGAGATTCCATTCAGTATGTGGAACTCAACAATATCTGGGTCTATCCGCAGCCGGTGTTTAAGAATGCTGCTCAGCGCGCTGCTTATAACCGTTTGGTTTACAATATCAAACGGGTGCTGCCCATCGCCAAGGAGTGTGACCGTATCATCATTGAGACAGGCGAGTTTTTGGAGATGTTGCCGAACAAAAAGGCTAAGGACGAGCACATGAAGAAGGTTGAGCAGGACATCAAGCGGGAGTATACGCCGCGCGTGAAGAAACTCACCTATTCGCAGGGCAAGCTGCTCATCAAACTCATCGACCGCGAGTGTAACAACTCATCCTACGACCTCATCAAGGCGTTTCTCGGTCCTATCCGCGCCGGTTTCTACCAGTCGTTTGCCTGGATCTTTGGTGCCTCCCTGAAGAAACATTATGACCCCAACGGTGCCGACCGCATCACGGAGCGCATCGTCAGACAGGTGGAGGCGGGACAACTATAGCCTAAAACACTTTTTAGGTTTCAGGCTGAAGAGAGCCTGCCACGGCGATAGCTGGCTCTCAAGAATCTGTTTTTATCCGATGATATACTTGCTGCCGGGAAGATAGGATATTAGTTTTGACGTGATGGCGCAGCAGATATAAGTCAATATAGCGATGCTGGGAATGGCGAGATACACGGGGATTCGGAGATCAGCTTGGTTGCCATTCAAAAGCACCGAATGTAGCAAGCAGCACATTGGGTGTGCAGAACTCCCATGCCCACTCGAGCATCGGGGTCTCAATTACTTTTCCCGGCATAGATTTACTTTAGCACTAATAACTCGCCCTTTTATATTGAACTTGTCGGATTATTCTTCTAAAACAAAAGAATAGATGCCGGAATTCCTTCACGACATCTATTCTGATTAAGAAGCATCTTATCTTACTTCAGCAAGAAAATAGCTGCCGAGACGGATCCGAGTGTCACTACATCCTGTTTGCCACTTTTGTAAGCGGCTTTTCCTGTGACAAGGAGCGTGGTGGAACCGGCGGTGCCATGCTTCTGAAGACCCTGCTCCAAAGCCGTGTTGTCAGTAGGCTGTGTGGCAGTAATGTGTGGCAGACGCGCCTTGACGGGTTTGCCACTGGGGTTGAGGGCTATGATGCAGGTCTGCCCATCCAGCGTGCGCTGATAGACCATAGGATAAGGCTGTTTGAGGTTGCTGACGAGTTTCCAGTCGGCGAGGTTGCCAAGAGCCGGAGTGGCATGGCGGAGCTTCACGAGTTCTCGCGTGTAGTTGAGTAGCGAATTGGGATCCTTTTCTTCCGCAGCCACCGTAATTATTCCTCCATCGGTAGCCACCGGCAGATAGAGCTTGTCGGGAGTACACGTTGAGAAACCGGCTGTTGCTCCAGGTGCCCATTGCATCGGTGTACGCGTTCCGGCGCGCTCATTGGATCCTTCCTTGCTCGGCAGATTCATCTCATATTTCATACCAATCTCATCACCGTAATAGATAAACGGCACACCAGGCATAGTGAGGAAGAAGGTCATAGCCACCTTGAGTTGGTCGGGCGTATTGCGCGATCCGATGTTGGGCCGCTGGTAGTCGTGATTGGCAGAGGGGATGGCAATATATCCTTTATCGCGCGTACCGAGGTATGAATGTAAGTAGTTATTGACAAATTCGTCCAACGTGCCCTTTCCCTCCTTGTCGAAGTAGCAGTATTTATAGGCCGTCTGCTTGTTGTCCCAAGGCTGCAGCCTGCCCCAAGGCGTGTTGCGGGCAAAGAAAAGAGAGTTGTAGCCAGGCACACCAAAATGAATCATGAAGTCGATATTGAATCCGGCAGGGATAGCGACGGTAGGGTCAGCCCACTCTGAGATAAGCACACACTGAGGATAGTTTTTATCTTTCCACGCACGCATCTCGTTCCATAGTTTCGAGGTTTCCACCTTTCCAGGATCGTTCTTGACGAGTGATGCCGCCATATCGACTCGGAATCCGTCCACGCCTTTGTCAAACCAGAAAGACATGATGTTTCTCAACTCCCGCCGCAGGGCCTGCGGTCCTGGTGCGGTGACCGGCTGTTCCCATTTGTGGTTAGGATCAGGATGGGCAAAGCCATAGTTGAGTGCTGGCTGGCATTCAAAGAAGTTCTTCTCATAGTATTTTCCTCGTGGAGCATCGAGCTCTACATACCGTCCGAGCGTCGATGACTCCGGGTTGGGCTCGTTATGTCGTGCGATGATGTCGGCCTTATCTTTATCGCTGATCGTATCGGTCCAGATATAGTAGTCGGCATAGCGACTGTTGCGGTCACCATTGGCACTCTCCTGAAACCATTGGTTCTTCACACTGGAGTGCCCGGCTACCAGGTCGAGGCATACCTTGATGCCTCGTTTGTGTGCCTCATTGACAAGGGTGACCAGGTCGGTATTGGTGCCGAATCGCGGATCTATCTTATAAAAGTCGATGACGTCATATCCGCCGTCGAACCATCCCGATTCAAAACAGGGATTGATCCACAGAGCGTTGACGCCAAGACTCTTGATATAGTCGAGCTTGGCGGTGATGCCGGGCAGGTCTCCGATGCCGTTGCCGTCGGTGTCCATATACGAAGAAGGATAGATCTGGTAGAACACAGCATCGTGGAGCCATTGCGGCCCGCGCGCGTCGGTAGTCTGTGCCGAGGCTGTTGTGAGGGATAGTGCCATGATGGTTGAAATCAATAGTTTGTTCATAGTAAATAAGTTGATGGTTGAGATGTTCGTGATGAAACAATTCCGTCCCCACACCCCGCAAGCGAGGTGGAGGACGGATAGATATAGATGACGAAACAGCAGGTCGATTTCGTATCTTATAAATTTTTATTTTTTATACCCTGGATTCTGGTTCAGGTTCTTGTTGAGGTTGAGCACAGAGTAGGGTATAGGATAGACGACGGTATAACCTGTCTTGTCGTCATTGTAATCGCCGGCCAAAGAGCTGTGTGGCACCCCTGGATAGCGGTCCACGGTGGGCTCTGTAAAGGTGCAGAAGCGTATCTGGTCCTGACGTCGCGTTCCTTCCCATGCGAGCTCTATCATGCGCTCATCGAGGATGTCGTTCAAGGTGATCGACGTGCGCGGTGTGGCCTTGGCGCGGTTGCGTATCTCGTTGACGAGATTGAGCGCCCCCGCCTTGTCACCGAGTCGGTATTCAGCTTCGGCCTTGAGCAGCAGGGCATCGCCATAGCGCCAGATGACCAGGTCGTTGTTGTTCTGTCCTTGTGTGGAGGCCGTGCCGTCGTATTCATACTTTTTGAAACGTGCACCGGCACATTTCACATCGTGTGGGTCAGCATCGTTGCCGAAGTTGACCACCGCCTTGAGGGGCTCATACTCCAGCGGCGTAGTGGTGGCGCCGTCGCTGAGCGAACCCGTATTCTGTTCCTTTTCAAAGTCGCGGTCACACCAGTAGTTAAGTCTCAGGCGTGGGTCCTCGCTGTCTGTGCCATAACCCATGACCTGCATGGCACGTACCGTGGCGCAGGCACCGTTCCATCCCGAGTAGCCGATGGCTGAGGCATGGTTGTAGTGGAGCGAGCGCATGAGGTTATAGTCGGTAATCTTATAGGTCTTGTCGTCGTTGGGACGTACGAAGATATTCTCTGTCGAGCTCTCGTTGGCCTTGACGAAGTTGTCGGCATAGTTGGCCATAAGCGAGTATCCGGCAGCCTGAATCTTGTCAACACAGTATTTCACGGTCTCCCAGCAGTTGCGTTCTGTACCGTCGACGGTCATCATGATGGTCTTGCCCTTGTCAGAGACGGCCTGTCCGAGCGTTTCGCTGGCCGTAGCCTGCTTGCTGAGGTCTGTGCCGACAAACGCCTGATAGCTCGAGGCTGAGGTGTCGTCGATGGTGTAGACGGGCGCATTGATGGCGCACTTGGCCAGACACATATATGCCACGGCTTTGGTCACGCGTCCATAATACTCACCCGTGTTCTGGCAGTGACCATCGCCAAGATCGGGCAGGGCAGCCTCCAGCTCAGAGGTGACGAACTTAAAGACATCGCTTCGGTTGCTCTGCTTCACGTCGCCGGTCGACTGCTTAGAACTGGTTACGACAGGCACCTGCGCAAAGAGGTCCATGGCATTGTAGTAGTAGATGGCGCGCAAGGCACGGAGCTCAGAGATATAAGCTTTGTAGTCGGGATGCTCTTTAAGGAACGGGGTGAGCTTGTCGATGCTGGAGTTGCACAGGCCGATAATCTTGAAGAGGTGGTTCCACACGGTGGCATAGGTATCTACCGATGATTCGAAGTTGTGGAGAAACATATTCTGCCACTTTCCGCCGTCGACCCAGTCGCCTTGTCGTCCCGGCAGCATCGTAGCATCGGACATAAACTCCTGCAGGGTGTGGACACAATCGGTACCGCCGTAGAGGCCGTCGCCGATGGCCGAGTAGACGTTGGCCACAGAGTTGACATAGGTAAGGGTGGAGTTTTTGAAGGCCTCTTCCTCGCTGAACTGGCTCTTGGGGTTCTCGTCGAGTGAGCATCCTGACAGCAGGGCTGCTGAGAGCAGCGCGACGCTGAAAATATATTTTCTCATGGTAATATAGTCTTTAAAGTTTTAGAAAGTGATGCCCACATTGAACGAGAAGGTGCGTGTGAGCGGGTAGATGCGCTTATCGTCGACACCGAGCGTACCATACTGTGTGGTGCCCTCAGCCTGCTGGATGAGAGAGGCGGAGTTGATCATAGGGGTGAGACCATTGTAGCCGGTGATCGTGCAGACGTTGTTGACAGCGAGTCCGAGTTTGATGTTCTGGATGTACTTGGTCTTGAGCTGCTTCTGTGTGAAGTTGTAGCTCAGCTGTACATACTCGAAGTTGACATAGTCGCCCTTCTCCAGCCAGTAGTCGGAGATGACCTTGTCCTTGATGCCCTTGGCAGGAGCGTCCTCGAGAACATTGTAAGTCGGGAAATTGGAGAGATCGGTATAGGTCATAGAGGTACCATTGTAGATCTTGTGTCCGAAAGCACCGTTGAACTGCATGGCGAGGTTCCAGTTCTTATAAGTGAAGTTGAAGTCCCATCCGAGATAAGCCTTCGGGATGGCCTGTCCGCAGATCTGTCGATCACCGGAGTCACCGGTGTCGATAGTGCCGTTGTTGTCAAGGTCAGCGATGATGTACTTTCCGTCCTTGTCGATTCCCTCGCAGTGAGGCAGATAGAACACGCCGATAGGCTGCCCCTCCATGAGGTAGGTGACACCATAGTTCTGTGTAAGTCCGGCGGCATTGATGCGTGCCACCATAATATGTTCTGAGGTCGTCAGCTGCTGACCTTTATAGGTGCCGGACAGCGAGTTGAGCTTGTTGCTCTGGAAGCTGAGGTTGATGCCGGAGTTGAAGGTAAAGTCCTTGGTGCGGATGATATCCCCGCGGATGCCAATTTCCAGGCCGTGGTTGGTCATCTCACCCATGTTGGCCAACAGGTTCTCGTAGGTGAACGGCGGGACGGGCACGGTGTAGGTGTAGAGCAGATCCTTGGTCTTGGAGGTGTACCAGTCGAGGGTGATGTTGAGTCGGCTGTTGAAGGCCGAGAAGTCCAGTCCCACGTCGAAGGTGTGCTTGGTCTCCCACTTCAGGTCGGGGTTGTCGTTGCTTTGGATGGCAAAGGTGGTGGTGTTGGTGCCGTTGACAGGTGTCACGCCGTTAGGTCCGTAGAGTGCCAGCGAGGTATAGGGATTAATGGCATCCTGGTTACCGGTGACACCGTATCCGGCGCGGAGTTTGAGGTTGTCGATCCACTTGACATTCTTCAGGAAGTTCTCCTGCGAGAGCACCCAGGCGGCTGATGCTGATGGGAACCATCCCCACTTATGACCGCTGCCGAGCTTCGAAGAGCCGTCGGCACGGAGATTGGCGGTGAGAATATAGCGGTCGGCGAACATATAGTTGACGCGGGCCATGTAGGAGCTCAGCGTATACTCCTTGGAGTCGGACTGCACGTCGCCCCATGAGACATTGGCACCGGCCTTCAGATTGTTGTATTTGAAGTAGTTGGTCTCAAAACCTTTGGCCTGCTCAGAGTGGGTGAAGGTCTTGTATTTCTGTCCTTCCATCACAGCGAGCGCGTCGATATGATGCTTGCCGAAGTCCTTGGTGTAAGTCAGTTGGATGTTACCCATATAGTCTTGGCGCTGCCAGTTCTGGATAAAAGCCCATCCGTTGCCGTTGAGCTCACCCTGACGGATGTCGTTGGGCACATAGCGCTTGAGCTCGATATTTGTCTTGGTGTAAGAGCCGAAGGCTGAGAGGAAGAGGCCGTCGACGATGGTCCATGTGGCTTTTCCGTGGGTGATGAGCGTACCGACATTGTAGCGGTTGTCGATCTCAAGCTGTCCCAGCGGGTTATAGATTTCGTTGGCCAGCATATCCTCGTCCCATTTGCCGGTAGTGGTGTTTTTATAGTTAGGATAGGTGGGGTTGTAGGCGGCAGCGGAGTAGAACATCTTCTGCATATCATACTGCTGTTTGCCGTCGTGCTCTGATCCCATGATGCCGAGTTCGAGTTTGAGCTTCTTGTTGAAGGCAAGCTGCTGGGCATCGAGCTTGGCGGTATAGTTGCGCATGTCTGAGTTGCGCAGGGCTCCTTGCTTCTGTACGAATCCGAGAGAAGCACGGTAGTTGCCGGTGTCGTTGCCGCCCGAGAAAGCCACATTGTGATTCTGAGTGATACCCGTGGAGCGCTCTATCTCGTCGAGCCAGTTGGTGTTGCCGCCGAGGTCTGTAGCGGTCAATCCCATCTGCTTGGCTGTAGCACGGTAGGCATCAGCACTGAGCATCTTGATGTTCTTGAACACTTTGTTCATACCGACGGTACCGTTGTAGGTGATGGAGCTTACTCCATTCTTACCCTTCGTTGTGGTCACTACGATGACACCTGCGGCACCGCGTGAACCGTACTGTGCGGTCTCGGAAGCATCCTTGAGGATGGTCATGCTCTCGATGTCACCGGGTTGCAAGGCATTAAACATGGTCATGTCGCCATACACACCGTCGATGATAACGAGCGGGTCGTTGCCACCGGAGAGCGAGGAGGTGCCACGCACGCGAATGTTGGTGGTACCCATCGGGTCGCCGCCGCTCTGCGAGATGACCACGCCGCTGACTTTGCCCTTGAGGGCATCGGCAGCATTGGTGACCACGCCTTTGTTCATATCCTTGCGGCCAACACGCTCCACAGCACCCGACACGGTGCGCTTGGAGCCAATGGCGTAACCGACGACAACGACCTCATCGAGATCCTGCTTGTCGGGCTCAAGAATGATGTTGAGGCTCTTCTGCGAACCCAACGTGATCTCCTTGTTGGCATAGCCGACATAAGAGATGACAATGACTTGTCCGGGTCTGGCATCGGTAAGTTTCCAGTCTCCATCAAGATCAGTCACCGTTCCGCCTTGCTGACCCTTGATTTGGATGGTGGCACCTATAAGTGGTTCACCCGACTTGTCCTTCACTGTTCCCTGTACGACAGATTGCGCCAGGCTGGTCATTGTGCATAAGACTCCAGCACTTAATAGCGCGGCTCTTTTCAAAATTGTTTTGCCCATGTGATGGTTGATTTTAGGTTTAAATAAATTATACGAATGCTGTAACGTTCTTCTCTGCCTCTCGGAGAAGAGAACTTGGATATCTAATCACACTGACTGTTTCAGGAGCAAATTTAGGGAAAATATCGATTCATTGTTCCTTTGTACTCTTTTTTCGTACTTTTTTTTATGCAATCGTTTACATTGTTACCATATATAAAAGTCCACGAAGCATACGAGGCGTATTCTTCGTGGACTGTCAGAATGTTATCGGTATATTGGCCGATGCGCTCAGAGAGCTTGCGGTCACTGTAGTTCTCTATCGGACCACGGCCATACCACTGGCTCTTGTCCATACTGTAAGGCAGATCCATCACCATTCCGAATCGCGGCAGATCCGGAGCCTTGGCATCGGGGGTGTTCTTGGTCATGGCTTGCGTGACTTCCATCGCGCCGTCGCCGCTGACTTTATAGGTAATCGTGAGCTTGGCCTGGATTTTTGGTGCCTCCCTAAAGAAACATTATGATCCCAACGGTGCCGACCGTATCAGGGAGCGTATCGTCAGACAGGTGGAGGCGGGACAGCTATAGCCTAAAACCTTTTAAGTTTCAGGCTGAAGAGAGCCTGCCACGGCGATAGCTGGCTCTCAAGAATCTGTTTTTATCCGATGACATACTTGCTGCCGGGAAGATAGGATATTAATTTTGACGTGATGGCGCAGCAGATATAAGTCAATATAGCGATGCAGGGAATGGCGAGATACACGGGGATTCGGGGATCAGCCTGGTTGCCATTGATAAACCACTGAGCGATGGCGCCTAAGAAGAATATGTGCATGAGGTATACGCCGTAGGAGAGCTTGGACAGCTGAGTGATGATTTTGGGAGCCTTTTCCTGACTGATGCAGGAGAACATGACAAAAGCACCGAATGTAGCAAGCAGCACATTGGGTGTGCAGAACTCCCATGCCCACTCGAGCATCGGGGTCTCAATTACTTTTCCCGGCACGCCTGTGTGCCAGAAAGACCATGCAGTGAAGGCACTGCCTATGATAAAGCATGCTGCTCCTATCTTCAAGCGTTTAGCGCGATCCCAGTGGAGATGATGATGAATATAATGGGCAAGCACTAAATAACCTAAATAACCGGAGACATACCAGAAAGCGTGGAAACCATTCCAAAAACATTCGCCCCACACCTCTTTATAGATGTAGCGGTGGATCCATGGCATCAGGGTTGTGAACGCAAAGAGTCCGATAAAGATCTTCTCGTCTTTGGCACTGGCTTTCTCCAGCCAAGGCGATACCACCGGAATGATGAGATAAAGAGAGATGAGCGGGTACATAAACCACAGATGCCCTGCCGTGGGAGGAAAATTGAAAGGCAGCAGTTTCAGGTAGTCTAAGCTCTGCTCCCAGGTCATACCTCCCCATAAAAGAGGAAGAAAAGAATAGAGCAGCATGAATATGATGAAGGGGGGAAGAATGCGTTTGAATCGACGTTTGTAGAAATGTGACATGCTCATTCCTGGTTTCATAGGCACGAGCAGAAAGGCTGATACTACCATGAACAGAGGCACACAAGTGCGGGAGATGCCGCCATCGTAGAAGGCAACCCAGAAGCGGTTGCTTTCATTGGCTAATTCCGATACGTTGACACCAAGCTTAGGTGAGTCTGCGATATAGAAGTTCTCACTCGCATGAACGAGCATCACCATAAGCGGTGCTATGGCACGAATGTAGTCGATAAAGACTATTCTCTTTTTTTCCATTAATTGTTATTGTTTAGTTATGTGTTAATTCAAACATGGTTCATCTTCGTCATTCGTCAGCACTTCAACTGTGCTTGTGCAAAGTTAACTAAAATAATTGGTTTAACAAATATCAGTGGGCATAATTAGGCTTGTAACTATTTTGGGCGGCTTTTTTCTTCTAATCAGCAAAACTCTCAGAAAGAAGTCTGCTTTTATTGAGTACGATAAGAGCGAGATTGTGCGTTCTCTCATGTGACTAAAGTAAGGAATGTCGTGAGAAGTGATGATTAAATCGAGTAGGAGGTAAACACTAATCATAGGTGCTTATCTCCTTGCATATCTAAGTAATGCATCAAGAGTGTCAAGTTTTATTTTTTTCAACCCCCTCTGAGAATCGATTCTTTTCGACTAAAGCGGAGGTCGGTCGGAAATAATGCGATTATAGACCGAGTTGGAAAATAACTGTCAATCAGCAGTTTATGAATTTTTAGCCTTTGCAAGACTTTTCTTATCCTCCAAAACACCCGACCTAACAGCGTTAGGTCGGGTACTTTACAGCGTTAGGTCACTGACATTTAACGGTAAAGTAACCTTCATAACCGTTGAATGTCAGTGGCATGACTATAGAAAGGTCGGTTCCTTATCCCTCTTTTTCACCCGGCAACCCTGTTTTTCTCCTTTCATACCGCCCTTTTGCGTTCTCTTTCACACCATTTCCGTTGTCCTGACTTTTTACTTTTTGTAAAGAAAATTGAGACTCGTCCGCTTACTTTCGCACCTGAGCCTCGATTCCATTGCTAAGTTGAATTGACCAAAGAAGTCGTTTAGGTGTGACACGGATGAGGCAGGATGCCATCTAAAAAGTCCACGAAGAATACAAGGTGTATTCTTCGTGGACTGTCAGAATGTTATCGGTATATTGGCGTATTATTTTGTCGGCTTGATGACGAAATGGAAAGTACGGTCGGCAAAGTGTACACGGTACTTCTCAAGCGGCAGTGCCCCCCAGCTGTTCGTGCCACCCAGACCTTGCTGAATGAGGTCGAAGGTGAGCTCGGTGTACTTGCTCTTCGGCACTTCCGGTGAATGGCGCTGGTGCTTCTCTGCACCCTCATCGAGATCTTTGATGTTATAATGGAGCGCGGCGGCATCCATCCAAGTGTTTACCGGCTGGATGAGCAGGCCGAGACCGTTGCCGTCGCTCTGTTTCCACCAACGGATGTCGCTCTTCGTACCCGTCTCCTGCGGACGCATGTAAGGATAGAACTGCTGGTCTGCGGTGAGCGTATAGAGGCCGATGCGCTCAGAGAGCTTGCGGTCACTGTAGTTCTCTATCGGACCACGACCATACCACTGGCTCTTGTCCATGCTGTAAGGCAGATCCATCACCATTCCGAAGCGCGGCAGATCAGGAGCCTTGGCATCGGGGGTGTTCTTGGTCATGGCTTGCATGACTTCCATCGCGCCGTCGCCGCTGACTTTATAGGTAATCGTGAGCTTGGCATGGACCTCCGGCATGTCATAGGCAGCCGTTACGGTGGCCGCGGTGCCCTTGCTCTCCTTGATCTTCTCGACGTTGAGTGCTGTGAGCGTCATCTTTGGTTCACGCCATACCTTGAGCCTGTTCTGCAAGCCGGCACCCATGTCGTTGTCGGTCACGGCGCGCCAGAAGTTCGGCTTCAGTGTACCACCCTCGCCCAAGAGGTTCCGGCCGTTCACGGAATAAGCGGTGAGCAGACCTGTAGTCTTGTCGAAAGCCATTGTTGCTTTGTCCGAAGCGATGACCAGCTGCGGATCATTCTTCTTGTTGTCAATCTTTATCTTGTCGGTGCAGTCGTTCTCCACATACGTGCAGGGTGTAGCCTCGTTGACGGCTATCTGGTCGTGAGCTACGATCTGTCCGGCTTCCATGAGGGGCTCGGCGCTCTTGAGCTTAAAGTCGACATTGAGCATCACCTCACCGTCTGCGGGGATGTCGAGCGGAAGCTTGACGGTCTCCGACTGCTGCGGATCAACACTGAGGTTATCGACGGTACCTTTCTGCACAGTCTTTCCGTCCTTCATCAGTGCCCACTCCATGCGGTAGTTGCTCAGGTTACGGAAGAAATACTCGTTGTGCACAGAAACGGTACCCTGCGAGAGATCCACAGGCTTCACCCAGATGTCCTGATACTGGTAGGCCAGTTCGAAAGCATGGGGATTGAGCTGACGATCAGGCCCGATGATACCGTTGCAGTTGAAGTTGTTGTCTGACGCATCGGTCTTGTTATAGTCGCCGCCATAGGTGTAGAGCGGTGTCATGCCACCTGTGCCCGGCTCATACTTGGCACTGATGGCCTCGTAGTCGGCCACGGTGCGTGAAGCCTTGAAGTCGGGCGTGCGGTGCAGTCCTTGGTCCACGAAGTCCCAGTCGTAGCCGCCTTGGAATTTAGGATACTTGCGGACAAGGTCCCAATACTCCTTGAGATTGCCGCCGGAGTTGCCCATCGTATGGTTGTATTCGCACTGGATGAGTGGCCGGTCCGTCTTAGGATCTTTGCAATAGCGCTCGCAGGCATCTACCGGTTCGTACATCGGGCAATAGATGTCTGAATCGTAGGGGCCACTGTAGAGTCCGCGCTCATACTGTACGGGGCGCGACGAGTCCTGACCTTTGATCCATTTGTAGGCGGCGAGGAAGTTGTCGCTGTTGTCGGTCTCATTGCCGAGGCTCCAGACGATGATGGAAGGATGGTTAAACTGCATCTCGACGTTGTGCTGGTTGCGCTCAAGGATCTGCTTGGCGAAAGCGGGCTGTGCGGGAGGTGTCGACTGATCGTTGCTGTAGCCGAAGGCATGGCTCTCCTGATTGGCCTCGGCCGTGACGTAGAGACCATACTGGTCGCAGAGGTCGTACCAGCGCGGGTCATCGGGATAGTGACAAGTGCGCACAGCGTTGATGTTGAGGCGCTTCATGATCTTGATGTCCTGGATCATACGCTCGGGCGTGACGACATAGCCGCCGTCAGGATCCATCTCGTGACGGTCGGCTCCTTTGATATACACAGGCTGGCCGTTGACGAGGAGCTGTGCATTCTTGATCTCCACCTTGCGGAAGCCTACTTTCTGTGGGATGACCTCTACGATGTTGCCTTTGCGGTCTTTCACGACGGCCTCTAAGGTGAAGAGATACGGTGTCTCTGCCGTCCACTTCTTCACGTTGCGCACCATGAAGCGTGCTGTGCCCTCCGTGCGGCCACGGAAGTCGGCTGTCTGCTTCGCTACGACGGTGCCGTTGGCGTTGAGCAGGCGATATTCGACGATGGGGTTCCCTTTGACCCAGGCATCGATGAGCAGCTCACCGTCCTTGTAGCCGTTTTCCAGGTCGGGCGTGAGGCGGATGTTCTCCATCTGAACCTTCGCGTCCTTGGCAAAGAGATAGCACTGACGGGCTACACCGGAGAGGCGCCAGAAGTCCTGGTCCTCGTCCATGGAGCCGTCGCACCAGCGGAAGGTCTGGAAAGCAATGAGGTTTTTGCCGGGATGCAGATATTTGGTGACATCAAATTCAGCGGCGACCTTCGAGTCTTCGGTGTAGCCGACATACTGTCCGTTGACAAAGAGATACATGTTCGACGTGACGCTGCCGAAGTGGGCGATGACCTGCTTGCCGTTCCACGAAGCGGGAAGGTCGATGACACGGCGGTAGGAGCCTACGTGGTTGTCCTTCACGGGTACACTCGTCGTCGTGGCGTTCTCGGGAGCATACTCCGGCTTCCAGCCTTTGTAGACATTGTTCTCCTTGAACTGATAGCGCCAGGCCAGCCCGACGTTGACATATTCGGGATCACCGTAGCCATTGACCTCCCAGATGCCGGGGACGTTCATCGTTTTCCATGCGCTGTCGTCGAGGTCGGTCTTGTAGAAGTCTTGTGGACGCTCGTTGGCGTTTTTGACCCAGGAGAATTTCCATGGCCCTTCGAGGGAGAGATAGTTGGCCGACTTCTCCAGGTCGCCGTCTTTTGCCTCCGTCTCGTTGGCATAAGCGAAGAAGTTGGTGTGCAGGCGATAGCGGTTGACCTCGTTGACTTGTTGGTCGTGCCACTCTGTCCATGTAGGCATCGAAGCAGCCTTGGTTTTCACTGGAGCAGCCTGCATCGTACAGGGCATCAACAGCCATGCTGCCAGTGCCGTGAACGGAAGAAATTTAACTTTAAGTTGTCTCATGATTATAATTTTAGGTTGATTATCTTTTGCATTGTTAGGTGTTGAAAGGACGGTCTTGGCCGCCAATACCGCGTTATCTCATTGCTTTGAGATCGCTGTCAAGTTGTTGGGTACTGCTTGCTCCGACGATTACACTCGTGACGCCTTCCTGTTCGAGCACCCATGAGAGCGCCATCTCGGCCAAGGTCTCACCGCGTCCGGCAGCTTCTTTGTTGAGTTCCTGCAACCGGGCAAGGAGCTCCGGGGTGAGCACCTCGCGCTTGAGCGATCCTCCATGGGCCATGCGGCTGTCCTCCGGAATGCCGTGGAGGTAGCGGTCGGTCAGCAGTCCTTGTGCCAGGGGTGAGAAGGAGATGAAGCCGATGCCATGGTCGCGGCAGAACTGCAACTGTCCTTCCTCTATCGGTGTACGGTCGAGGAGGTTGATGCGGCCCTGATAGATGAGCAATGGCACATCGTGCTCGCGCAGATAGCGCTCGGCTACTTTCAAGGCTTCCAACGGCCAGCGGCTGATGCCCACATAGAGCGCCTTACCTTGGCGCACTATGTCGACGAGCGCCTGGAGGGTCTCCTCCAACGGGGTCTTCGGGTCGTAACGATGACTGTAGAAAAGGTCGACATAGTCGAGGTGCATACGCTTCAAACTTTGGTCGATGCTCGCCATGAGGTATTTGCGGGAGCCCCAGTTGCCGTAAGGTCCCGGCCACATGTCGTAGCCCGCCTTCGTCGCGATAAAGAGCTCGTCGCGATAGGGACGGAAGTCATCATCCATCAGCCTGCCCATCGTCTCCTCAGCAGTGCCGTAGGGAGGGCCGTAGTTGTTGGCAAGGTCGAAATGGGTGATGCCATGGTCAAAAGCATAATGGGTGATGGCGCGGCTGCGCTCATAAGCGTCTACGCCCCCGAAGTTTTTCCAAAATCCGAGGCTTATCTTTGGCAACAGGACACCCGAGCGTCCGCAGCGACGATAGATCGTGTCGGCGTGGTCGTAGCGTGTCGGTGCCGGTATATAATGTGTTTTTAAGTCCATAGTGGGTTATCGGTTTATCCAATTTTCATAACCAATTGATTCTAATCTTTCCTTTACGCCATATTTACCTCGAAAAAGGAAAGCTACCCTTCCCATGCACCGCTTACCTCATTGAGCATTTTTTTCCACTTCTTTTCTTTGTCATTGATGGTCTGGCTACTATTCGTCAGAGGGACAATTCGAAAGCTTCCAACCGCGGATTGAACGATAATGTCAATTCCTCGCTTGGCTTCTCGATAATATTTCGACATATTAGAAGCAAACTCACCTGAGCTTAAAGTTATCGTTGCCATATAAGATATTGTTAGAATGTTTACTTTGCAAAGATAAAACAATATTTCTGATTAAAGGGTGATTTGGAAAAGAAAAATGAAGGAAAAAGGGCAAAATACCTATTAAAAGTATTACTTTTGCACCATAAACATTAATCACAGATTATGGAAAAAGAAAACGCTTATGTCACGCAATACCCCGACCTGATGAAGGGCAAGAAGATCATGTATAACCATGGCTTTGCCTCATCAGCCTTGTCGGGCACGGTGAAACGTATCTGTCAGACGTTTCCAAACGCAGAGGTCATCGCTTATGACATCCCGTTGCACCCGGCGGAGGGACTCGCGATGCTAAAACAGAAAGCAGAGGAGGAGAAACCGGACCTGATCATCGGTACCTCGATGGGTGGCATGTATACGGAGATGCTCTATGGCTTCGACCGCATCTGCATCAATCCCGCCTTCGAGATGGCTTCGACGATGAAGGAGCATGGCCTGACGGGCAAACAGACGTGGCAGAACCCGCGCCAGGATGGCGAGACGGAGTTTATGGTTACGAAAGCTTTGGAGAAAGAATATAAGGAGGTCACTGAACAGTGCTTCACGGGCCTTGAGGCGATGACACCGGAGGAGCAAGCAAAGGAGCGGCAGCGTGTGTGGGGCCTCTTCGGCGATAAGGACGATCTTGTGCATACCTGGGATCTCTATCGCCGTCATTATCCTCAGGCCGCTCATTTTCATGGTGCCCACCGTATGGACGACAAGAGTTTCCTCAATGGTGTGGTCCCGGTCATCCGCTGGATTGATGACCGTCAGGAGAAGCGCGAGCGCCAGATCGTTTATATCGACAGCAGTTGTCTGGCAGACAGCTACGGTAAGCCTCAGGCGAGTCTTCAGAAAGCCTTCAGTGCGCTGATAGAGCGTTATCAGGTATATATAGTGGTACCGGCTCCGACCAATGACCACGCTTGTTTAGACAAAACGGCGGCGTGGATAGAGGAGTATCTCTCCACGCCGGCACATGACCATGTCATCTATTCCAATCAGAAGCAGTTGCTCTATGGTGACTTCTTCATCGATCGCAGCCCCGCCGACAACCTCCTCGCTACTGCCATACAGTTGGGTAGCGATGAATTTAAGACGTGGGAGGAGGTCATCACCTATTTCAGCAGAATATAGAAAAAAGGTAAAAGGGTAAGGTAAAAGGTAAAAAGGTAAAAAAGTAAAAAGGTAAAAAGGAGGAAAGGGTAAAGACAGACTTTTCACTCATCTATCTTTCTACTTTTCTACCTTTTACCTTTTTACTTTTTTACCTTTTTACCTTTACCTTTGCCTTTTTACCTTTTTACCTTTTTACCCTTTTACCTTTTTGTCAGCGTCTCCGGCAGTTTGGGCATAGCACCTTTCTGTGTGCAGACGAAAGCACTGACCTTGACAGCGAGGTCGTGTGCCTCCTCGATGCTCTTGCCTGAGAGGATAGAAGCCGTGAAGGAGCCTGTGAAAGAGTCGCCGGCACCCACCGTGTCAGCAACCTCCACCTTGGGAGTCTCCTTGAAGCTCTTGACACCGTTTGGAGCAAAGACATAACTGCCGTTGGTGCCACAAGTCAGCACAACCATCTTCAGGTTGTAGCGCTTCATGATGAGGCGGCATTTCTCTTCAATGTCGAGACCAGGATAACCAAAGAGGCGGCCAACAATGATCAGCTCCTCATCGTTAATCTTCAGGATGTCGCAGTGGCGGAGCCCGATCTGAATGGTGTCCTTGTCATAGAAGGTGCCGCGCAGGTTGATGTCGAAGATCTTCAAGCAATCCTTTGGTGTAGCCTCAAGGAACCTCATGATGGTCTCGCGCGACTCCTTGCTGCGCTGTGCCAGTGAACCGAAGCACACGGCGCCTGCGTTCTTTGCTGCCTCTTGCATCTCGGGTGTGAAGGGGATATGATCCCATGCCACATCGGGTGTGAAGGTATAAGTAGGTACACCTTCAGCGTCGAGCTTCACGTTGACTGTTCCTGTGGGATAAGACACACGGGGAATGATGTATTTCAGTCCATTCTTGTCGAAGGTTGCCAAAGCCTGATCGCCCAAGGCATCGTTGCCTACGGCACTTACTGCTACGGCATCATAGCCGAACTGACTGGCGTGATAAGCAAAGTTAGCCGGGGCTCCGCCAAGTTTTGCCCCTTGGGGAAGTACGTCATAGAGCACTTCGCCTAATCCGATAATTATCTTGTTCATCTTGTTAATATTTTACCTGTTTAATGAATGTCAGCAGATAGATGACACCAATGGCCATCACGGCCACGGCACCTACCTGAGAGTGGACAGCGTCACTGGCGATACCCATCACCAAGGGGAAGATCGTGCCACCGAAGAGACCCATGATCATCAGACCACTGATAGCGTTCTTCTTGTCGGGCATGTAAAGCATGGCCTGGGAGAAGCACATCGAGAACACGTTGCTGTTGCCGTAGCCCACGAGGGCAATGCCTACATAAAGCCACCACTTGGATACCTCTGCTGAGCTCGAGGCTCCCATGAACATGCAGACCATGCTCAAGGTCATCATCGTGACGGAGATGATGAAGAACGTACGGGTCTTCAGGATACGCAGGAAGAAACTGCCGGTCATGCACCCAATAGTACGGAAGATGAAGTAGAGGCTTGTAGCCCAGGCGGCATCGTTGAGTGCCAGTCCCGCATACTGCTGCAGGAGTTTCGGAGCCGTCGTGTTCGTACCGACATCGATACCGACGTGGCACATGATGCCGAAGAAGCAAAGCAGCACGTAAGGATTGGCAAGGAGCTTGAACGTGTCAATATAGTCACGTCCGAGCGACTTCTTCTCAGCCGGAGTCTCGTTGTCACCGGTATCTTCCTTGATAGGAGTGACCTGCAGCAGCAGAGAAGCAAGGATGCCCACGATCATATAGATGGGGAAGAGTACGCGCCAGCCCAATCCGAGACTGGGAATGGTAGCTGCTGCACCCCACGAAGCGATGATCGGTGCCAGGAAGGAAGCGATGGCCTTGATGAACTGCCCGAAGGTAAGCGTTGAGGCCAGATGGTCCTTGACATACATCGAGACGAGCGGGTTCAACGAAGTCTGCATGAGCGTGTTGCCGATGCCGAGCAGCGAGAACGAGACGAGCATCACCACGAAGTTCTCGGAGAAAATAGGCAATAACAGCGAAACGACGGTGACGATGAGTGAGAGCATCACCGTCTTCTTGCGCCCTATCTTGTTCATCAGCACACCCGTAGGCACAGAGAAGATAAGGAACCAGAAGAAGACGAGCGACGGCAAGAAGTTGGCCACAGTGTCGCTCAGGTTCAGATCCTGCTTGACATAGTTGGAGGCTGTGCCGACGAGGTCGACAAAGCCCATGGTGAAGAAGCAGAACATCATGGAGGTCATCGCCAACTTGAGCGTCTGTTGACCTACCGTCTGTCCTTGATTATTGTTTTCCATTATTCATTTATGGCTTAAAGATTCTGTTTGTTGCAAAGTTAATAAAAAGATCCGCATGGGGTGTAAAAAATGCGGAATATTTTATTTCAATGCATAAACCTTTGCTTTACCTCCCTTTACGGTGACTGATGTATAAGGTGAGGAAGGGAACACGATGTTCGTCATCGCCATCTTGCCGTCAGCGTCGAAGACCTCGATGCTGCTCTTGTCGATGAAGATCTGGAGCGTCTTGATCTTACCATAGGTCGGAGCTTTCGTCAGTGCCGGGAAGTCGGTACTGAAACTGACATCTCCGCTCTTGGACCGGTCCATGGAGAAGGTCTCCGTCTTGGCATTGTAGGTCATGGTGACGCTCTCGCCCTTGTTGTTGGACAGTTTTATCACCGTGTTGGCGCGCAGCTGCACGTCCACACGGCAGGCGGGTGTCAGCGATGCCTGTGCTTTCTTGGAGAAGGCGTTGAGAATCTCCGGCGACGGCTTCACGCTGCAATAGCCTGTGCCTTTATACTCGAAGTAACCGAGGTCACGGGCGATGCCGTTGGCGGAGCGATACTGCTTGGTAGGCACCTGGGCGGCATACTGCCAGTTGCTCATCCAGGGGATGGCGACATGACGGCCGTCGGGAGCGTTGTTGAAGGTCACGGTGGCATAATGGTCCTTACCCCAGTCCATCCACTTCGTGACAGAAGGATCGGTGTCGCAGGTGAACTTGTGGCCGTCGAAGGATCCCGTGAAATACTGTGTTGCTGAACCACCGGAAGGTCCGCCGGGGTTGATGTTGCACACAAGCACCCACTTACCGTTGCCCATGTCGAGCAGATCGGGGCACTCCCACACACCGGCGTGCGAGCCGTAGCCCTCACCGAAGTCGCTCTCAAAGGTCCAGTCTTTGAGGTTCTTCGAAGAGAAGATCTTCATGTGCTGCTTCTCCGAGACGATGAGGATCCAGCTCTTCGTGGGCTCATACCAGATGATATGCGGGTCGCGGAAGTCGGGGATGTCAGACACTAAAAGTGGATTGTCCTCATACTTGGTGAAGGTCTTTCCGTTGTCGGTGCTGTAAGCCATGCTCTGCTTCTGTGCCTTGCCAGCAGATGTGTAGTAGGCTATCACGGCCCCAGGACCGAAGCCGGCGGTGTTGGCAGAGTCGACGACGGAACAGCCGCTGAAGATCGTGCCCAAAGCGTCGGGCTCGATAGCCTCGCCCTCAAACTTCCAGTGGATGAGGTCGGTACTTGTGGAGTGCCCCCACGTCATATTCTCCCACTGCGAGCCATAGGGATTATACTGGAAGTAGAGGTGCCAGACACCGTCTTTATAGAACAGACCGTTAGGATCGTTCATCCAGCCGTAGGCCGGCGTATGGTGATAGAGGGGCCGAAACTTCTCGCGGTTGGTCATATCCACGGCGTTGGAGGTCTTGATCAGCTTCCAGACCGCGAGATCGGAGGTAGCGGCCTTGCTGGCTGAGTTGGCAGCGTCACCGCGGTTGACGATGATATCCAGGAGCACCGACTTGCTTTGCCCCTCCGCGAAGCGACGGACGTTGAGCGGCACATAGTAGTCGGCCTTGTTGACAGCAAGCCTCACGTTGAACTCCTGCACCACGTTGTTGTTGCTTATCACCCTGATATGATCCGTGTTCTGGCTCTCCTCGACGGGGAGGAGCACATAGCCGTCGGCGGTATTGACGCGCAGCATGACATGGTCGTCGGCGAGGACCTTCGTCTTCATAGTCTGGGCTGATGCCGCCAGTGTACACAAGGACAAGGCGGCACTCAGGATAAGTGATTTAGTCTTCATGGTTGAGTTTCTGAATAATTGTTTTTAATAACCCTTATTCTGCTTGTACAGTCCGGGGATATAGAACATCTGGTTGTAGGGGATAGGCATATACTCATTCTTCTCTTTCGTGAAATGAGCATCCTTATAGTACTGTGCATAGGTCTGTCCGTCGTAGGAGTCCTTAGCCTCTTTCTTGAAATAGGCGTTCAGCGTAGACGACAGCAGTCCCCAGCGGCGCAGGTCGAAGAAGCGCTCGTGCTCCTGACCCATCTCCAGTCGGCGCTCCCAGCGCAGGCACTGGCGTGCTTTCTCCTTCGTAGCGAAATAAGATTCTGGATAGGGGCTTATCTGGCACTGGTCAGCGGCATACTCGATATGCTTGCTGATAGAGTTGGCGGCACGCTGGCGAATCGCATTGATGATATCGCGAGCATCGGAGAGACGGTCAAGCTCTATGAGTGCTTCGGCACGGTCGAGCATGGTCTGTGTATAGCGGAGCATGTACTCGTTCATGGCAAAAGCCTGCCAGGGATAATTGTAGGTCTCACCCTTGCTGCGCTGCGGCACACACTTCAGGTCTGTGTAGTAGCCGTAGGTGTTCGGTGTACGGGAATTAGCCTTTGTCTGTGTGTACTCCTTCTCATATTTATAAGGGAAGGTAGGCATACCTACGGTATGGAACAAGCGCGGATCCCACTTCTGTGCAGTAGGCTGTCCATTGACCGGATAGTCGTTCGTTTCAGAGTAAGTATCAAACTCTGGCAGACCGTCCTTGGTCTTGAAAGCGTTGACAAAGTCCTGTGAGGGCTTCTGGAAGTCCCAGCCGCAAGACCACATGCCCCATACGCCGTTCAGCGTGTTCGACCAGTTGGCACGGCCAAAGGTGGTATGGTCATCCTTATAGTCGGAAGCCTGGATAGAGAAGATACTCTCTTTGCTGTTCTTATAGTCGGGAAGGAAAATGTCACCATAATCCTCAAGGTAGCCATATTTGCCGGAACGGACCACTACATCCGTATAGTCGACAACCTTCTGCATATAGTCTTTGTTGATGAAGTTGACACCTGTGGTCTCTTCATATCCGTCACCCCATGCGCGGTCAAGATAGCACTTGGCGAGATAAGCAGCGGCAGCTACCTTGTTGGCGCGTCCGCCACCGTCAGTGGTCTGCTCTGGGAGATTATCGTAAGCATACTGGAAGTCACCGATAATCTTGTCCCACAGCTGCTCGTGGGTGAGTGCATCGTTGGAGGTCTGCTCCTGGGTGCCGTTCTTATACACTTCCTCGTCGATCCAAGGAATCTTGTTGAACACCGTGAAGAGCTTGTAATAGAAATGAGCGCGCAGGAACTTCACCTCCGCCAGGCGCTGCTTGGTCGTAGCCTCTCCAAGCTTGCTGTTGCCATACTCATCGAGGGAGAGGATGGCACGGTTGCAGCGGGAGATGGCGCAATAGAGACGGTACCAGAGCTCATCGAGATGTCCCAGCGTCGGTGTCAATGTAGAGAACACCTCCACCTGGTGATAATCAGTATCAGTGGTACCCGAACCACCTTTGAGGCAGTCGTCGGAGGCTAAGTCACCATACGGCCAGAGATTGAACGGATAGGTATACCAGCAGTCGCCCAGCATGGCATAGGCACTGGTCACCATTCCCTCTGGATCCTGGAAAGCCTTGTCCTCGTCAATGACAGCCGTGGGCTTGTAATCGAGGTAGTCGTCGCAGCCTGTGAGGGAGAAAGTCAGGCAAAGCGCTATAATAGGAATGAAAAACTTTTTCATTGTATTGTTATGTTAAGATGTTTAGAAACCAATTTGCAGTCCGAAAGAAAGAGAGGAAGCGAGTGGGTAGTTCCAGTTCGGGTTCTCAGGATCTGAGCAGGTGAGACTGCTGCTCTTGATGGTGAGCAGGTTTTGACCGGAGAAATACACGCGTGCGCTCTGCACGAAGAGTTTGCTGAGCAGGCTCTTGGGGAACGTATAGCCGATCTGCAGTGTACGCAGTTTCAGGTACGAGCCGTTCTCTACGAAGTAGGAGGACACACGGCCTTCATCACCGGTGTTGTTTGTTGTCAGTGCCGGGATAGAAGAGCTTGTGTTGTCGGTTGTCCATGCGCCGAGCAGACGGCTGCCCTTGTTGGAACCGGCATCGGTGAGGCTCCAGAAGTCGGTCTGGAACTTCTGATTGTTGTACACGTCGACATTAGCCACGCCCTGCCAGAACATCGTAAAGTCGAAGTTCTTATATGTCAGGCCTATGTTCAGACCATAAGAGAATGCTGGCACAGGATCGAGAATCCAGGTCTCATCCTCCTGATTGATGACGCCGTTGTCGTCCAGATCGGCATATTTAAGTCCGCCGACACGTGCGCCCGGCTGTCCAGACTTGTCTACCTCCTCTTGGTTCTGGAAGATGCCGTCAGCCACATAGCCTACGATAGAGCCATAAGGTTTCTTTGCCTCGACGAGGTTCTGCTTGGTCGTATGAGCGTATGAACCTGTAGTGGATGTAGGCAGGCTTGTCACACGGTTGCGGTAGAAGTCGAGGTTGCCGTTGAGGTTAAGTCCGAGTCCGCAAGCTAAGGTCTTGCGATAGCCCAGGGTGAACTCCATACCCCAGTCGCGGAGCGAAGGACCGTTGGACCAGCTGGCGCCACCCTCACCCATGGCTGCCAAATAAGCAGGGTTGATGAGCATGTCGTTGATGTTCTTGATATAAGCATCAATGGTACCATACAGGCTGTTCTGGAACAGTGTGTAGTCGAGACCGATGTTATACTGTGTGGTAGACTCCCATTTGAGGTCATCGTTGGCTGTCTGTGTGGCACGGTAGCCGGAAGGGAAGGTGCCGGAGCCTGCCAGATACAGGTCATAGGCTGTGGAGGTGACACGGTCGAGCCCATAGTCGGTTACATACAAGCCATAGTGTGCGTTGTTGTCGATGCCCTGGTTACCGGTCTTACCCCAGGAGAGGCGGAGCTTGGCGTCGTCGAGCCATTTCTCCTTCATCAACTGCGAGAAGCGGAAGCCGAGAGAGGCAGCCGGGAAGTTACCCCAGCGGTGCTTGGAACCGAAGCGCGACGAGCCATCATGACGTAAGGTGAAAGAAGCCAGCAGGAGGTCGGCATAGTTATAGTCGGCCTTTCCGAAGAAAGAAGCAAGGCGGTAACCTACCTTCGCACCGGTGTTGCGCATGGTGCCTGTAGCCGCATTCGGCCACATATAATCAACATCCTCGAAAGCATAGCCCTCGGAAAGCGCATGGAAGTCGACAGAACTCTGCTTGTTGATCTCCGAACCTAACAGCACGTTGAAATGATGCTGTGCCTTGATGTCGAAGAGATAGTTCAGCGTGTTAGACCAGGTATAGTTGGTATTGTTGGTCTGTCCCAAGTCGGTCTTGGCAATATTGTTGTTCACAATATCTGAAGCGTACGTATGCGTTATCGCGTTGATGAACGACGTGGTATAGTCGATACCGAAGTTAGAGCGGAAGACGAGCCCTTTGAAAGGCTTGATGTCGATAAAGGCATTGCCAAAGACACGCCAGTAGTCGAGGTGGTTGTCCTTGTTATGGTAAAGTTCGCGCAGCGGGTTCTGTCGGTCGCTCATGCCACCTACCGGTCCGGCGAATGTTGTACCGTCCTTCTCGTAAACAGGGACGGTCGGCGCCATCTTGAGCGCGTTCTCCATAGGAGCAGAATCAACCTGCTTATTATAAGATAATGTGAAGTTCTCGCCTACGGTCACCACTTTGTTGATGTTGAAGGAGGTGTTCATACGTGCGGAAAGGCTCTCGAAGTTGGTATATTTCAGGATACCGCTGTTGTTCTTATAACCTAAAGAGAATAGTTCCGAGGCCTTGTCTGTAGCCTTAGAGATAGCTACGTTGTAATTCTGTGAGAAGCCGGTACGCGAGATGGCGTCTATCCAGTCGGTGTCGGAGAATCCCATCGTCTGCTTACTGTTGATGTAACCATTATACCGTCCGTTGACGGTATAGTTAACATACTGGCTTGTAGAAGGATTCCATACCGTGATGCCCACACCCTGTGGCGCATTGAGTGTCAGGCCATAGTTGTTGGCATAAGCCTCAGGATCAAGGCCATCGTTCAGCGCGGCCTGAGCCATCGCCGTGGCATAGCCCTTGGTGTCGAGGAGTTTCATCTTCGACTGTGAGGTGTAGAACTGTGCCGTGAGGTTTGAAGTGAAGTCGACATTGATTCTGTCATTCTTCTTTCCGTGCTTGGTTGTGATGATGATGACACCATTTGCGGCACGGGAACCGTAGATAGATGCCGAAGCAGCGTCCTTCAAGACCTGCATCGACTCGATATCGTTGCTGTTGAGGGTATTCAGGCTTCCAGCCGTCATAGGAACACCATCAATAATATAAAGCGGGTCCTGAGAAGAGTTGAACGAGCCAATACCACGGATTCTCACCGTTGCTGTTCCGCTCGGTGAACCCGTATCGGTAATGGTCATACCTGCAATCTTACCCTGCAAGGATTTCATCGGGTCAGCGTCCGGAGAGGTGGTTAACCCCTCTGTCTTTACGACGGAGACAGCACCCGTCAAGTCAGCTTTACGTTGAATCTGATAACCGGTAACAACAACTTCGCTAAGTTCTTTAGAATTTTCTACTAATTTGATTTGAAGATTTGGAGCGGCCTTCACGTCTTGCGTGGAGAATCCAATATAAGAGATTGTAAGGGTTGTACCCTTAGGGACCTTTACCGAGAAGTGACCATCGAGATCGGTGACAGCACCGTTGGATGTGCCCTTCTGGATGACGGATGCACCGATGACAGGTTCGCCATTGTTGTCAACGACAGTTCCTGAAACAGTGATGTCCTCGTTTTGTGCGAATGCTGACAACATGGTCGATGCCATAAGCGCCAGCAAGAAGAACCTGAGATGTCTCATGCCTACTGTTTTTAAGTTATTAATTATGTGTTTTCTACTTTGTTTTCAAGCAACGCTGCAAAATTAACGACTTATAGCACTTGAGGCATTAAAAATACGTTCAAAGGGTTACAATATTGTTACATGTAACAAGAATTAAAGTGTTTATATGATTATTATAAAGCCTGGCTTCTTAGCCTGAGCCGAGCGGAACAGCTGTTATTGGACCCTTATTTCTTTGGGATACTTGCCGTATTGCTTCTTAAAACAAGTGGAGAAGTAGGTCGGTGAACTGAAGCCGGTGTCGTAGGCTATCTCTGAGACGGACAGGGCTGAATGTTGAAGGAGCGCGTAAGCCTTCTGTAGCCGCATCTGCTTCAGGAGCTCGACGGGCGAGAGACCCGTCAAGGCTTTCACCTTTCGGTAGAGCTGCACGCGGCTGATCCCCATCTCGGCACCGAGGTCGTCCATCTTGAGGTTGCTCTCAGCGAGATGTTTTTGGATAGCGGATTTCAGACGGTCAATAAACTCCCGGTCGGGAGAAGCGAGCTTCTCCTCTTCTGTCTCGTTCTGTGTCTTGCCGTCGAACAGGTGGCGGAGCTGAGCCCTCGACTTCAGCAGGTTGTCGATGCGCGCCAAGAGGACCGTGGCACTGAAAGGCTTCGTCATGTAGGCATCAGCGCCACAGCTCAAGCCTTCGACCTGCTGGTCCTCGGTGCTGCGGGCCGTGAGGAGGATGACGGGGATATGCGAGGTCATCGTGTCGTCCTTGATCTTTCGGCAGAACTGCAAGCCGTCCATCACTGGCATCATCACATCGCTGACAATGATGTCGGGTACTGATTCGCGGGCGACCTTCAGTCCGCTCTCGCCGTCGCTTGCCTCAATGACATAGTATTTTTCCGTGAGCAGCGTACGGAGATAGCGAACTGAAGGTC
>Ga0256404_1001877_pt1 | contig 48492 bp, 47 predicted proteins | sample RumenRJG_01DNA_FD_185990 | JGI IMG/M metagenome (GOLD analysis project Ga0256404, IMG submission 185990) | Bovine rumen microbial communities from Lethbridge, Alberta, Canada - RJG_01 | ecosystem: Host-associated > Mammals > Digestive system > Stomach > Rumen | place: Canada: Alberta | collected... | reverse complement strand
TCCATGGACTTTTGGGCCAGCCTTGAGCACAAGATCCGGTATAAAAAGAATCTGCCAACTGTTGCGGATTTGGAAAGAGAGCTGTTTGAATGTGCCGTGATGAGCGCCGAGCTGGAGAACCGGATGGAACGGATACAAAGAATGGCCGACTGCTATATGGATGATTCGCGGAAGGAGAAAGAACGATGACGAGCCCCTCAAGAAACATCACCAACCTGCGTATACGTTCCGCCGTTCTGCTCGAAAAAGGACTGCGTATTCATGAACAATTCCTCCCATAATTGGTTTTGAAATACCTGGGCAAGAGACCTTATTGCCTCTTTGCCTTAACTTGAAGATATCCGAAGCTTTTCAAGAGGATGGGAGCGGCAATTACCGCTCCCATCCACGATCTTTTTGCTTCTTTTTTTCCGGCTTCTGTGCCTGATTGATCCGTTCCTTCTCCTGTTCTTTGCGTCTCAGGCGTTCCATGATGGATCGGGGTTCTTCTTCACCCAGCATCTCCGCCACATCCCGTTTCGCGCCGATCATGATCCAAAAATCATACTTGTCTCCATAGGCGGCCTGGATCTTGCTTTCAGCAGAAGCTTCTTTCTGCGACCGGATCTCAAGCTGCGCCATAGCAAGCTCATCGGAATCGAAATCCGCTGCCTGGGCTTTCAGCTCGCTGTATTCCGCAAGGGCAGCATCCAGCTCGGCAGTATATTTCTGCTCCTGCTGCTCCAGTTTGGCGAGATTGGCTTCCATTGCGGAAACGTCCATTTTCACAGCGGAAAGTGTGGTATCCTCCACATAATCCAGCATGGCAAGAAGCTGCTTCTTTTCAGAGCGGAGTTCTTCCAGTTCTTCTGTCAGCTCCGCAATGCGGCGGGAAAGATCTCTGTGTTTGATGATGTTGAGTGCCGGAATTTTCTTTTTCTCTGCAAGCAGCGTGTTCCGTGCTTTGCTCTTTTCCTTGATCTATCCGGCGATCCGGGTATAACGTTCCAGCTCCGGCTTCATCACGTCAAGGCTTTTTGTCAGCCTGCGTTTGCCGGTCAGGATATATCCGAGCTGGTATTTGAAAATGATCATCTTTTCCCGCACGGACTCCATGGCCTCCGCAAGCGCCGGGATCGTGTTCTTGACAGCATCCAGCAGCTTTTTGACCTGCGCTTTGATCTCACGCAGCAGGGCATTGTCCCGCCTGATCTGCCGGTTCAGCTCACAGCGATCAGAGACGATTCCCTTCTTCTCCAGCGCACGGGCTGCAACGCCCTCATGGATCGTCGGCTGTTCATCACGCCCCTGCTCAGCAAAGCTCCGGTGATCCACACGCTCGTCAAAACCGTACCGTTCCAGAGAATGGTTGACCGCATTGGCCCAGGCCTCCCGCCAGAGGACAAGCTGTTCCTCACTGTTCCAGCGCTCGGAGATGGGGTTCTGACGGCCGTATTTAGTGCTTTTAGGGTATTTGGAGGCACGTTGGTATCCTTTTGCCTCGGCTTCGGAAGGGACCATATATTCCTTCTTCCTGCCGACCTTGTACGGGTACTGCTTCTCCCAGCCGTCTGCCTGCGACTCCTTAAACTCGGCGGCGGTAAAGCCGCATTCCTCGTTGTTCCGGAAACAGAGATATTCCTTTTCCGTCTTATACTGCCAAGTGCCGTCCGGATTCAGAGGCCGTCTGCCAACCGCACAGACAATGACGGCAGAGATACGCTGCGGTATTGTCTGCCCCCTCTGGAGAAGCATCCGGCGGATGCTTTGTGAAGAGCGCACGGCCCGACCGAAGGGAGGAATACCACCGCCTGCTTTGCAGGTGGTGAGTAAGTGCGCCCTTCGGGATAAAAAAAGGACGCTCCGGTTTCCCGGAACGCCCCCTGTCGCATGCTGATTTCAAAACGATAACACCCAGAATGGTCAACGAATTTATCAAGAGAATAGATGTGTTTGAGACAGAAGAAACTGATGGCGTTAAGACAAAGCATCTGAACATCTACTTTAACTTCTCGGACAAGGTAAAGGTTTCTGGGGAGAGATACACACCAACAAATTGGTGCGACCGGAAGAATGTACAAATCAGAAATGAACTTCAACCTATCAGGCGTGTACAGTAAGAACGAACACAACACGGGGCACACAACTTACGTTGAGTGCCCCATTTAGTATACGCAAACGCCGATCCAGCTACCTATCTATAAGATGTGATATTATCTCTTCTCTGGCTGCTCTGGTTGAACTGTTACAAATGGACGATATCACCTCTACGGATTCATCGCAGCTATTTGTAAACCATTCGAGTATGATGTTTCGGAGTGATCCGATCGCGGAGACCAACATATAATAAGTCTTTCTGTCTAATGAAGGATATGTTCTTTTAACATAATCACGCAGCTTAAAAAAGGCAGTATTCTCAATATTGGATTTCATAAGAAGAGAATACATATCATAGTTGTCCTTTATCTTCTGGATAAGCTTCTGGATAAGAGGGAAACAATCCTCTTCCCGGTTGATCGCCTCCCATACAGAATTGTTAAGCTCTGTCAGCTCTTCATCTATTATCTCAGAAAGGACATCGTCGACCGTCTGATAATGTGAATAGAATGCTGTCCTTGAGACACCGGCCTTTCTTGTCAACTCAGATACCGAAATATCATTGATATCCTTTTTATCCAGCAACTGGATCAAAGCCGACTGAAAGCAAGCTTTAGTGATGAGTTTCGCTTGCTGGTTGGACGGTCTGGCAAGGTTTCTTTTTTCCAACTCTGTCTGTTTAACGGTCATTACATTATTTCCCCTTTTTGTAATGGTTTGACAATTGTTGTTCGTATTGCAATTGTCAAATAACCCTGTATGTTGCATAATGTCAGCGACTGTACAAATGTAATCCCATTATAGGTGTAAGAGCAAAACCCGTCAAGGAGGAAGTATGAGTATTAAAACAGCAATAGCAAAATACGGACTTGGCAAGATTATCGATCAGTTATATGAAGATCCGCAGAAAGGTATGCTGACAGCAATAGGTTGGGCAGATAAGTTTTCCAGAGGAGAATTTGTACAGCAGAGAGCGACAGTCAGAAAGATCATTGAGAACGAGGACGATCCCTACAATAAAATGATCCGCAGAATGCTGACCGATATCGACAGAAGTGTTTTCGAAAAGATCTTGATCAATTTCTTCGTCAATGCCAATCTGGCAAGCTGGCCTACTCTTGAAGAGAACAGAAAAAAATACAACTGCAACATTCCATGGGCGATCCTTCTGGATCCAACAAGTGCATGCAACCTGCATTGTACAGGCTGTTGGGCAGCAGAGTATGGCAATAAGCTGAATCTGTCCTACGAAGAGATCGATGACATCATTACTCAGGGAAAAGAACTTGGAGTATATATGTACATCTATACCGGAGGGGAGCCTCTCGTGAGAAAAGACGATCTTATAAGGATCTGTGAAAAGCACGATGATTGTGTATTCCTGACATTTACAAACGGAACACTGATCGATGAGGCGTTTGCGGATGAAATGCTCAGAGTCGGCAATTTCGTTCCTGCCATCTCGCTTGAGGGATTCGAGGGAGCCACTGACAGCAGAAGAGGCAAAGGCGTTTATGATCATGTAATAAAGGCAATGAGACTGCTTAGGGAGAAGAAACTTCCATTCGGAGTCTCAGCATGCTATACATCTCAAAACTATGAGTCGATATCTTCGGAAGAATTCTATGACCTGATGATCGATGAAGGAGCGTTCTTCGTATGGTTCTTCCATTACATGCCGGTCGGCAATGACGCGAGTGTGGAGCTTCTTCCAAGTCCAGAGCAGAGAACAGGCATGTACAAAAAAATACGAGAATATCGCGCGACAAAACCATTATTTGCCATGGATTTCCAGAATGACGCTGAATTTGTCAGCGGATGTATAGCCGGTGGCAAGAGATATCTGCATATCAATGCGAACGGCGATATCGATCCTTGCGTATTTGTGCATTATTCAGACTCCAACATACGCGAGAAGACCCTGCTCGAGGCGCTTCAGTCTCCGATGCTTATGCAGTACCACGATAACATACCATTCAATGACAATATGCTCATGCCTTGCCCGATGCTTGAGAATTTAGGAAAGCTGACAGAGATGGTCAACGCTGCAGGTGCTCATTCAACAGACTTACAGTCTCCTGAAAGCGCGGAGCATCTGTGCGCAAAGACAAAACAATATGCGGATAATTGGACACCGGTTGCAGAGAAACTGTGGGAGGAAAGGCAAAAAGAAAGCTGATAGATCCTCAACGATAATAAAGGAGGGTTACCATGCCGAATCAGTTATCGGGAGGACAGCAGCAGAGGGTGGCGATTGCAAGAGCGCTTCTTCAATGCAGAAGAGGCTAAAATGGAAGCATATAGATTCCTCTTGCTTATTGCACGGTGCTTTCAGCGTGCCAGGATGGAACAATCTCTGGAACAAAGTCCGGAACAGTCTATGAAACAATCTTTGTTATAGATCGTTTGCAGACTGCTCCGGTTTTTTCGATAAGTGTTTACTTTATATCGTTTGTTCCGGAGATCGTTCCGTAGTTTGTTCCAAAGGACCGGTCTCGCTTTTCCGCCTGTAGACTCGCTGCTTCCCATAGATCGGTAGCCACATAGTTTTGCCGGTCTTCTCCCATCCATCTATACGCGCCATTATGGCACTGATCTCAAAGCTGTTTTTATGCTGGAAATCAGCCTTGTCCTTGCCAAAGCATTCGCACCAGATCTCCAGATTAGATACGTAATCTCTTAATCTGACGTCTCCGCCGCTATAAAGCAGTCCCTGACTCTGAACATAATCCTGCCTGTCGTAAAGAGACAGATCGCTCCAGTTTACGGGCAGAGGCAGGTCAAGGTAGTCTGTAACAAGACCTTCTCTGTCATCGTGTTCCATGGCGGCAGCCTGCTCGACCCTGGCAGCCTCTTCCAACTCGTGTGAGAGGAACAATGTTTCACCCTGACTGGTAAGGTAAAGCGCTTCAGCCCATATCTGATCTACGTCATCCTGCGTGAGATCCCATGGCTTTAAGACGCCTGCCCCGGGAGTCCTGACTGCCCAGAATCTGCGGTTTCCTGTAATATCTCTCAAAAAGCCATTCTCTGCATTAGTGGTTCCGAAGAACACGCACTGCCTTGGATGAGGACTGACCCTGCGACCGTATGAAGCCCTGTACTTGTCATCCTGGCGTGAGATGAATGCCTTGACCTTATCTATGTCAGCTTTCCTTATGCCGGCAAGCTCACCGATCTCGTGTATCCAGTAACCCTGAAGTTTTTCTGCAGCCGTCTTATCGTTCATGTCGGAAATACTTAGACTGTCAGAATACCATTCCATCCCGAGCTTTGAGATGAAAGTGGACTTTCCGATGCCCTGCGGTCCGTTGAGAACCATTATGTGATCAAACTTGATCCCGGGCATATATATCCTGCTGACAGCAGCACATAGCATTTTTCTTGTCACTGCTCTGACGTAAGGAGTGTCGTCAGCACTGAAGTAATCAATGAGCAAAGTATCGACCCTTGGCACATTGTCCCATTCAGGCAGCGATGCAAAGTAATCTTTTACAGGATGGTATGACCTGTCGTCTGTCACCTTTGACAGCGCTGTGCGGTAGTTGTTCTGCGTGAAGCTGCCGTAGCGTTCATCAACTAGGCACATGAGCTGCGCGTCATCCACATCGCGCCAGTACTTTGAAGTATGATTCCAGGGAACACTGCCTCTGATCTCAAGATCGTCAGCAAGCTGGTTGAATACGATGCCTTGGAAATCCTCATCATTTTCAAGGATCAGCCGCATGTTGTAGAGTGTATTGCAGGCTCTGCCATTCTTGTTCAGAGTGAGCTGATCTGTCCAGTCACCTGATCCCGCAGACGATTCTCCCAGACTCATATCTGGATTGTCATCATTATATATAGTATCTGCTGTAGTTTCTGTCATTCAAGCCTCCTGTGGTCTATAGATCTGTATATGAATAAGCCGTTTTTAGTTATGTTTTCTGTTTCTCTGTTCATGTGAACCTCCTGGTTTTGAGTTTTCTAATTGTGATAAAGGGTTTTAGCGCACTCTTTCGCGCATCCTGTCTCTGTCAATGACCGCAAGATTCTCTCTTACATGCCCGGAGCGCTGTTGTATATCTCCGCAGACTTTCAGTTCATGGCGGAGCTCTCTGATCTCAGCAGTGAGATCCTTGATTTTTTCTTTCGCGTCATTGATCTCGCTTTCCGGCAGCACTCTGCGGGCTGTTTGTCTGAGTTCATCCCTGCCAAGGCTGAGTTCTTTTATCTTGCCCTCAATATTCTCCATAAGATCTGAGAGATCCTTTTCGGTGTCAACATGGTACCTGGACAGGAGTTTGGCCTGTTCTGAGTACTGATCGCATTTCAGGAGATCTTCCTTCAGGAGAATATGGAGCTTTGTCGGGTTCTGCTGATACTTAGGCAGATAGCCGAGCTCATAGCAGTACCTGAGGTAAAGCTTCTCAAGTCCGCTGCGGCCCATAATGCGGTCGATGCGCCGGCGGAGATTATAATTATTTGGCTGGCGATATTGCTGCCGCAGTCGTTCCGTCCTTACAGACGGGTCATTGTCATAGATCCGCCGCTCTATGCTCTCCCGGGTGTAATCATCTCCGAGCTTATGGATGCGGATCGGCTTTTTGCCGCCGGGCGGTGTTATCGTCCAGTACTTCCTCTGCGAATCGAAGCGGTAGTTGTAGCCGCGCTTCCTGAGTTCATATTTGAATTCTTCTATGTTCAGGCTGAGTGAGACCGCCTCGTCTATCGCCTGACGTGCCACATTGTACCTCGTAGGCATCCCGGCTTCCTCCATCTTATATACATACTGGTTCACACCTCTGCCTTTGGGGTTCTCAACTATAGACAGACCACGCTCCAGACATATCCGGTCAGATGCTTCCCTGAGCTGCCTGTAAGTGTCATTGCAGTCATGGAATTTCAGCCCGTCCCTGAAGGACACCGAGTTGAGTAGGCTAAGTGCTCAGCGCCTTTACGACATTGCTGTGGTAGGTTTCCGAGCACTCGCCCCCAAACCGTACTTACAACTTTCGCTGTATACGGCTCTCCATCTATTACCCATTCGAGCTGTGCATTAGATTGTGGCAATCCTTACACACCACTAAGGTTTTGCGATTTATACGCTTCATGTGAATTGCCCATGCCTCTTTGTCATCCAACTCTTTCAGGCTTCTGACTTGGTGCACTTCGAGTTCTGTTGTGTGCTTGCCGCACCACTCGCAGATTCCCGCGCTCATTCTTATCGCTAGTGTAGGCTTCTTCAGAATGTTCTTCGGCTTGTGTATGATGTCTGCTTCTTTTCCAAGTGGGTATGAGTCTTTTGCAAGGCTTCCCTTCCAAAGTAGCCGTACTTTTTCCTTCCCATTCTTGTCTGTGAATCTGACACCAATGTCCTTGTTTATTCTGTACCTTCTTATGATTTCAGCTTTTGAGCAACGGTATTTCATCGCCAGTGTTTTGTAGAAGCTGTATTCCAAGATATACCTGAACTTGTGAAGCTTGGAGCGGTTGTTGGCTATTGAGTAATAATTACAGAAGCCTCTTGCCTCTCCGTTGTATTGGTCCAGTATGCTTAGGTCTGTTCGACCTGCTAGCTTCCCGCGGTGTATCGGCTTCCACCTTTCCACCCCGTTAACCGTTACAATTTTCATGGCACCAAGCTCCATGAGCTTTTTGATTATTAGCTCAGTAGGTACCTCAAGCATGACATGCCCGCTGTAGTTCCTTGCTTTGATGCCTTTCTTGGTTCTCTTGGTGTGATTGCTTCTTGGCGTTACCCTGATGTCGAAGCCGAGGAACCTCGCCTTGTCCGTTGACTTGGTGATGAGTGTTTTCTCGTCCGATAGTTCGAGGTGCAGTTCCTGCGCTATGAAGCTGCCTATTTCTTCTTTAACTCTGGCTGCGTCCGCTTTGCTGCCAATGATTCCTATTATGAAGTCATCGGCGTACCTGACGTATTGCAGCCTTCGAAAGTTGGTGTCCATAGGATTCTTGCACGGCAGCAGCTTATGCTGCTTATCCAGTTCTTTCCATTCCTGAATATATTTCTGCCTTTCCTCTTCGGTCTCTGCATCCTTCTGCTTCTTCATTAATCTCCGCTTTTGTCCGCATATCCGTCTGTATTCCTTGTCACATTCCCGTTTTTTTCCGCGGTCAAATTCGCCCTTTAGCTTTTTCATATACTTGTCAAATTGATCAAGATATATATTTGCTAGTATGGGACTGATTATTCCGCCTTGTGGGGTCCCGCTGTAGCTCTGATGCAAGATGTTATCCTCCACATATCCTGCTTTAAGGAACTTGCGTATGAGCCTCAGAAAGCGCTCGTCCTTTATTCTCTTGCGTAGGATTTCAATCATTACCTCATGGTCAATGTTGTCGAAGAATCCTTTGATATCTCCTTCTACGAACCACTTGGTTCTGACGAATCGGTTCTGTATCTGCCTCAGTGCAGTATGACAACTTCTGTTCGGTCTGAATCCGTGCGATGTGTCCTCAAAACTGCCTTCATAGACTGCTTCGAGAATCATTCGCACTACCTCCTGAACGAGCTTGTCATCTATTGACGGAATCCCCAACGGTCTTAGCTTTCCGTTCTTCTTCGGGATATACGTCCTCCTCGAAGGGCACGGCCTGTAGGATTCATCCTTCAGGCTTTCGATGAGCCGGTTGATTCTTTCCATGCTCATCGCGTCAATCGTCTTGCCGTCTGTGCCTACTGTCATGTTTCCCTCATTGGCATATATGTTCTGATACGCCTGCATGAAGAATCTGGGATTGAACATATTACGATACAGTCTGTCGTAGACATATTCGGCATCAGTTGAATGACTGCTCAAACTGTTCAATACATTTTCGGGATTTCTCATGTGCCTCTCGCACCTTCCTTTCTGTTGTACTGAAATTAATAGACTGCCTTCCTTCGCCATGTGCATGTCATTAACATGCTCGGACTACTACGAAGGCTCCGTTGCCATGTCGGATTTTCAGAGCCTTATGCTCATAGCTCTTTCGAGCATTCCGATTTAGGCAATCCCCATTTAGTAACGAAGTAAGATGCATTATCTGCTGTCGGATGGGACTTTCGTCCTTTTATGCTTATGCAAATGGGCTGTGCATTGGTTCTGCTCCTGTTGCTCGTAATTTGCAGTGGAGATGCACAGTGCGACGTCTATAACTATCTTCCGTCGTAACCACCACTAATGTCCCTCAGACTATCCTTCATCCATTTCAGGTTTCATCCTCGTGCAGATATTTGGTCTTGCAACTCAGTCGTGGCTTGATAGCTAGCCAACTTGTTACTTTAATGACGTGCTGTTGTTCCCTTTGAGTTTCCCCGCCAGGTTAGTCATTGACCATAGTCGTAGAACTCTCGACTACCAGTTGCAAACTGGATTTACTTCGCCCCTTATGGGCGCACTCACTATGTGGTTATGAGTGCACTTGGTGTTGACGTGGGTGGCGACCACCATTTGAAAGCGGTCGCCCCACAGTTCCTTTGCAAGCTGCACTCCTATTTCGTGAGCCTCGTCAGGGGTCACTTCTCCTTCGCAAAAGCTCTGGTAAGCGTGATAAGCGACATTACCGCCGGTCTTGCCGAACCTTATCTTGGTGGCGTTGAACTGGTCACGTGCGAACTCCACACTGCAGTTGATCCCGGTAGTGTAGAAGAACTGCTCTGTTTTGTCTTCGTCTGCCGCGTATGCTATGACGTCAGCAAGAGCCTGCTTCTCGGCCTCAGTGAATTCACGCTGAGTTTTCTCGGGGTTCGTGATATATTCGAGCGGACTGTCCGCCCGGCCTCTTATGTTCCATATTTTTGTAACTGCCATCAATGATCACCTCTTTTCGGAATGAGGATCTCCTTTTCGATGCTGTTCTGGAAAGCTCTCCATCTCATGGCCTCCGCCATGATCGCAATCATATCAGCCTTGTTGTCAGCACTCATTGCGACTTCATCGATCCTGTCCGAAAAATCGCGGATGCTCTCCATTGTTTTCCAGAAGACCTCATCCGGCATTACGACCGGGTGATAGCCTTTGACTATTTGTCTGAGGAACTCAGCCTCGGTCAGACCGGCTGCCCGTGATTTTTCTTTTATATCGCGGTCCTCTTCGCTGTTCACCCAGAAACTCTTTTTTATATCTCTTCGCATCATTTTTTTTGTCTCCTTTCTTTTTACAACTTGATTAGTGCTTTATTGGTCGGCATCAGCCGGGGGCCTGGGGGCTGCCACCAGGTTCGCATTCCGCTCAGTAGGAGCAGAAATGCAGTGCTTGTTCCAACTATGCAGACCCCCAGACGGCAGCTTTCTTCAGCCTGAGGTCGGTTGCAGTTACTGCCCGGCTGAACCATTTTCCGCCTGATTGTCTCGCCTCAGGCGAAGCCTTCGGTACAAAACCTGTTCTTCTGCAGGCTTGGCCGCAATCTTTGGTGCCCGTGCCACTAAGGTGATATGACTCTTCATCTTATTTGACGCCACCTGCTGCGAGATCGTTTATTCTCGCACACTTTGATATTGATCGCGCCTTCTTCAGATATCTGACCGGCATCAGATAGGGTGGTAATTGATGCCGGCCTTCATGCACCGCAGGCATGCTGATCAGAAGGGTCATGAGCCGAGGAATCCCCAGTCTATGCTTTCGGGATCGGAATCAGCTGGCTCCTCTGCCGGGGAAGTCTCAGCCTGCAATGGCTGAGCTGCCGGAGCGCTTACCGGCTGCAGGGCAGATAAACCTGTCATGCAGCCTGCCAGAAACAGCGGAAGTGTCTGCTTCAGAGATTCACAGACACCATCTACTATCTGCTCTATGAATCTTTCCTCGCGCTCGCGGGTCTCCAGATACGGATCTTCCTGAACTTTGTAATAACGGTCGAAGTAGTCCAGCAGGGCGAGATGGATCACATGATTCCATGAAGTGAATTCATTTCTGTCCATCGTCTGCAGATAATCCCAGGCCTTCCTCTGATCCGGCTTGTCCAGATTGAAGCGTACGGGGAGTTTTCTTGTGTTGTCTTCCATCACTTCCCCCTTCTGAGCATCTGATAGGCCAGATACTCATAGCCCTTTGCAGTTGCACAGATGTCCTCATTGATCTCGACTCTGTCCGGATCATATTTCCCGAAGTTTTTTATCAGACAGGCTCCGCCTCCTACTATGTGGAGCCTGACGAGGTCAGGATCGTACTCATATCTGCGGAGAGTCTCGAAGATGCTTTCCACATATTCTTCAGCAGCTTTACGGATCACCGAGATATATTTTTCTCCGATCTCCGCGGTGCCGAATCTCAGCACTCTTTCGATAGAGGATTCATCGATGCTCGTGCAGTACCTGTTCATGACCTCGTTCTTTGCCCTGATCACGCACTGGTTGACTCCGAGCTTCTCCGTCCAGCAGCGGGATTCCTGTGGCTTCTTGTCAATGACATACATGATGTTCATCGTGCCGTTGCCGATATCCGCTACCATATGCATTCCGTGATACTGGTCCACGTTTCTGACTATTGCCGGATATCCCTGAGGGAATACTGTGCAGCCGGTGATCCTGATGCGGTATTCCTTGTCGTTGAATCTGTACCTGACAGCTTTCTTTCTGAGCAGGTATTCCCTGAAGGATTCTCTCTGCGTTCCAACCCATTTGAGAGGCAGGCCGCAGGCGATGTGGACATCCGCCTCGGTTATGTGTTCCTGATTGAGTTCTCTGGCTATAGCCATCAGAGTCAGGATATAGTAGTCCTCGTCGATAGCTTTATCCGGGATGAACTCCTTGTGGCCTTCACCGATCCTGTACCACTTTCCCTCATACTCAAGTGTGTTGCCGTCGAATACCGGCTTGCTTTCACAGGCGATAACTCCTGTTGGTGTCACGGTGTTTGCGGTCTTGATGTTGCCATAGCCGTGATCTATGGCGATGATCTTGGTTCCTTTGAAATCTGTCATTAAGTTCCTCCTTTTTGAAATTTCTTGTTCATCCGGAGTAGCCTTGTGATATACTTATGTTGCTTAGAGGTATATCGGGGCTCCGGCCGGATATTCCGTTACATCAGCGGTTCCTGCGATGGACCGCTTTTTAATTTAGCTGCCTGAGCGGGTGTACTTCCGCCTGATTCCTCAGATTGATGCCACGGTTGAGCTCGAGGAATCTGTCCAGGTCTTCTGTCCTTATAAGGACCTTGCGTCCGATCTTCAGCGTAGGCATCATGTCACAGCGAATGAGCTGTCTGAGCGTATTCCTGCCTATACCGGTGAAGTCAGCTGCTTCTTCAACCGTCAATGCGATCTTTTCCGTCATACGTTACCTCCTTTCTGCAATCATTGTTCTTTCTTAACTGTTGCGATATGCAACTTTTACCCATTGCTATAATAGCACATTTGAAATATTTGTCAAGCAATAAGCAACAAAGACAGAATGGGATAAATTGCATATTGCATATATTTTGCAAAAATGTTATATTGAGTGTGAAAAATGATCCAAAATGAAAAAGCCCGGCGAAACTATCGCAGGGATGATCAAAAAGAGGGGTGCTATAAAATGAACGATACAGAACTTCGCAAAACGATCGGAAGCCGTGCAAAGGCAAGGCGCAAGGAGCTCGGGCTCACAATGGACTATTTGGCAGAGAAGCTGGATGTAAACAAGTCCACGATCATGAGATATGAGAAGGGAACTATTGACAACACCAAGCGCCTGATCGTTGAGGGTCTGGCCAATGCGCTGCATGTTACACCTGAGTACCTCAGGGGCGAGACCGATGAGTACAATACTGAGATCACTGACAGGAGACTGCTTCAGGTAAGGGACCTTATGGAAAAGGTGTTGGGCGCGATCCCGCTTGGCATAGCATCTTCCGATAATGAGTTTGCGGAGAATATGCTGCTGGTCATGCTGGCAGAATATCTGGAATTTGCAGATTCATTCACCAAAGCGTGCCACAGATTCGATTTTGACGGGAACAAGGAGAACGAGGAATTTGCAAAGATGATAGGCGAGTCACTGGAGGACTTCAGTTCCATGCTCTTCCAGCGTGAGATCATGCATACAGTGAGCACTCTGTATGATGTAAGCGAGACCCTGCGCAGTTATGTTAAGGACCCACAGGCGGCACAGGGCCACATGAGAGCGATATTAAAACTTTACAACTTATAATAGGCAGTACCGGACGGAGCCGCGATATACCTCTAAGCAATTTATATCCAGGCCCACAAAAGGTTCTGCCGGAAAAGGAGGATCTTTTGAAACATAAAATATCTTATCAGGAGGGAAGCGTAAGAAAGAGAGGGAGAAAATACTACTACAGATTCAGGATGGAAGAGCCTGACGGCACGATGAAGATGCACGAATTCGTCGGGACCGAGTCAAAGCGGGAAACAGAGAATATTCTGAAGAAAGCCATCGATGAGTACAACGAGCTGGGTAAGCTTCTCGACCCCGGTGACATCACAGTTGAGGAACTGATGGACGAATGGTTCCGGACTGAGATAGAACCGAGCAGCCGCGCGACTACTACGCTTGACAGCTACCGTAATGTGATGGATCACATAAGAGTGCACCGCATCGGCAAGCTGAAGCTGAAAGAAGTGACGGTGGAGGTTCTGCAGGCGTATGTCGATGAAAAATATTTCGGCGAATATGATGCAGATGGCAAAGAGATCAAACACGCTTACTCGGAAAGTTCGATGAAAGAAGAATTCGTGGTGCTGAACGGGATCTTCAAATTCGCTGTCTATCCGAAGGAGTACCTGAAATCGAGCCCTATGCAGCATGTGAAGAAGCGCAAGAAGCCAAAGGATACGGACATCTTCGGCGATGAGTCTGAAAAGCTCGAGACTATCACGCACGATGAGTTTAAGAAAGTCGTCGAATTCCTCAGCACTCACAAAAACAGCTACGGAGACGGTTACGAGTATATGGTTCTGCCTGTGCAGATATCCTACTACACCGGCCTCCGCGCCGGCGAGATCGCGGGACTTTGCTGGGACGATATCGATATCCCGGGGCGCAGGCTCATAGTCAGACGTTCGATGTTCAAGGATACCGGAACAAAGTGCTGGGAACTCAAAGTGCCTAAGAACGGAAAGCAGAGGGTGGTTGATTTCGGTGAGACGCTTGCGGGCATCCTTACGGAAGCCAAGGCGCAGCAGCAGCGTGACAGAGAGCTGTACGGCGAGCTCTATCAGAAGCATTACTGCCAGATCCAGAGTATCAAAGGCAGGCAGCACAACATGATATTCACGGATATCCGTACGAAAAACGGCGTTATCGGCAGCAGGGTAGGACATGGTAAGCTCATAGAGGAAGCGGATAAAAAGATAAGGCTCTTGCCGCTGGAATTCGTCTGCAGGAAGGCAGACGGCGAGATGGTCACGATCCAGACACTCAAGAACTGCAACAAGGTCGTTCAAAATAATCTGAATACCATCCCGTTCCACATGCACGGCCTTCGCCATACCTATGGTTCGAACATGATCGCAAGTGGAGCGAATTACAAGGACGTACAGGAGCTGATGGGACATTCAGATATAAGTATCACGCTGAACACCTATGCTCATGTGAACGAGAGGACCCGTAAGCGTGCGGTGGATCTGATGGAAAAAGAGCTTGCCCACTAACTTGTGGGCAAAAATGTGGGCAAACGGCATTTTCAGGCTGATCTTGAAGAAAAGGAAAATCCCCAACCGCTTGCAATCACTGAGGTTGGGGATTTGGTCTGGTGGATGATCAGGGGTTCGAACCCTGGACACCCTGATTAAGAGTCAGGTGCTCTGCCAGCTGAGCTAATCATCCATATTCATTTGTTTTTTCGGCTCCGTTCCCCGAGCCGCTTGATGATATTACCATTGGAAGTACCCTAAGTCAAGAGTCTTTTTCAAAAAATCCCTTACAATCCGTTCATACTTTTCTCAAAACATTGAATTGTCAATTAAAATATTGTAGTATTTCACTGAATAATTGTGAAAAGACACATTTTTTGATGTGCAAAAATAGTTAAACCTGCCCGACGAGGGTGATAGACCATACGGAGGTAGTAATGTTCTGTAGTAATTGTGGAAGCAGGCTTGTTGAGGGCGCTAAATTCTGCAGCGAATGCGGAGCCAGAGTGTCCAGGCCGGAAGAGCCGGTTATAAGTCCATTCGAAGATATGGAGATAGAAGAACCGGAATTCGCCAAAGAACCTGCGGCAGCAGAGGCTCCTGCTGTTGAAGAAACTCCTGTAAAGCCGGCAAGAGAAAAGGTCTCTTTTGACTGGAGCAATGTGGTCGACGAACCGCACCGTAAGGAGATCAAAGAGATCAAGTCGCCGTGGGGGACGACAGGAAGCATAGATGAAAAAGAACTCTACGCCGAAATGACTCCTTCGACAGACAGAAGCCGTACGATGAGCTTCATCGACGTGCTCAAGGCTGAGAAAGAAGAAAAGGAAAAAGCTGCTGCTGATAAGGCGATCGAGTATACCGAGGTCCTGCACTTTGACCCGGATCTCACTGCATTCGACGAGGCGCCGCAGCTTCATATGGCACCGCTGTACGATGACATCGATGAGCCGGTAAAGACTCCTTTCGATGAGCCTGAATTCACAAAGCCTGAACCAGTCTTCGAAGAAGAGCCTAGATTCGAAGAGCCGGTAAAGGCAGAGGAGCCTGCAGAAGAACCTGAAGAACCTTCAGTTGAAGTTTCCAAGGACACTATCGCCCAGTTCGATGAATATGTAAAAAGCTTTGAGAGAGAAGCGGGAATAAGCAGCGAACCGGAAGTAGCTGAGCCTGTATTTGAGGAGCCTGTATACGAGGATCCAATGGCAAGCGCTTCAAAGTTCGAGCTTCCTGATTTCCTGAAGAAGATAACTGACTCCTTCAAGGAGCCGGAGCCTGAATATGTTTCGGATGAGCCGGCTGTAATAGAACTCAAGGAAGAGATCGATGAGCCTGAGTTCGAGGAACCGGCATTTGAGGAACCTGCTTTCGAAGAGCCGGCAGAACCTGTATTCGAGGAGCCTGCATTTGAGGAATCTGCAGCTGAAGAGCCTGCATTTGAGGAACCTGCAGCCGAAGAACCTGTATTCGAGGAGCCTGCATTTGAAGAGCCTGAGGCCGAGGAGCCTGCCGATGAAGGCGACTCCATGGAAGACCTTTATCTTGATATAGATACAAGCGCTCATTCAGCAGAGTACACAAGCAGACTGTCAGCAGTTGTCATCGATGATGATGACGATGATCACGACGACGATGATGATCACGACGATGACGATGATCACGACGACGATGACGAGGAAGAAGGCATCGACGAGGATGAGCTCTTCAGAGAAATAGAAGAGTCCTCGCCTGGGCATGGCATGACTATCGCTCCGCCGGCAGACAAAGCATCTGAGATCGAAGCTCTCAGAAGGCGTCTGGCTGAGCTTACCGGTACTATAGACAAGTCCGAACTGGAAGCAGCTGAAAAGGCGGCACGCCATGAAGATCTCGAGGCTGAGTCAGAGCCTGAGGCAGAAGAGCCTGAAGACGAACTGTTCGAGACACCATCTGTATACTTCGAAGAAGTAGAAGATGAATACACAGAGCTTACATTTGAGCCTGAGGTGACACCGGATATCGACGAGCTTTTCGCCTCACTCACTCCTGCAAGCCAGCCGGCAGAACCTGTAGCTGAGGAGCCTGAAATTGAGGAAGTCGCTGCAGAAGAGCCTGCAGTCGAGGAACCTGTAGTCGAGGAAGTCGCCGCAGAAGAGCCTGTAGTCGAGGAATCTGCAGTCGAGGAAGTCGCTGCAGAAGAGCCAGTGGTCGAAGAGCCTGCAGTTGAGGAGCTTACATTTGAGCCTGAGGTCACACTGGACATCGACTCACTGTTCGAAAGCCTTATCCCTGCAAAGAAGGCTGCTGAGATCGAGGAAGAGATAAAGGCAGAGAGCCCTGTAGAGGATCTCTACCTCCAGGTAGATCCGGCTGAGGCTGAAGCTGCTGCAGAAAAAGCTGCAGAAGAGCCTGTAGCTGAGGAACCTGCAGTTGAGGAAGTCGTCGCAGAAGAGCCTGCTGCCGAAGAGCCTGCAGCTGAGGAACCATCGATCGAGGCTGCGATCGAAGAAATATCGATACCGGCAGAGGAGCCTGCAGAAGAAGCTGAGGCTGTATCTGTTGAAGAAGGAATAAAGCTCGAAGCTTCTGCTATCGAGGAGAAGAAAGAGACAGATGCTCTTTCGCTCGAAGAACTCGAGAGAGATCTCTTCGGTGATACTATGACCGAAGAGGTAGAAGCTGAAGAGACAAAGAAGATCGACAAGTTCTACACACTCTACCGCAAGAACGAGGAGTTCCAGAGACTTCTTGACGAAGAGTATGAGAAACTCAGACATGGCGGCGGCCTGACTGAAGAAGAAAAGCAGGCTGTTGATGCCATTCCTAAGATGGCTGATATCGAGGCTGCAAAGGCAGCAGCTGCTGTCAAGCCTGCAGAGCCTGCTCCTGCACCTGCACCGGCTCCTGAAGTACCTGTAGAAAGCCAGAAGGCTTACAGACAGGTAGAGGATGAGACCATCTATATGCCTAAGGAACTCGTTGCTGAACAGGTGAAGAATGAAGCTGCTGCAATAGCTGCCGCAAAGGCTCCTGTGGAGATCCCGGCAGAAGCACCTGCAGCTAAGCTCAGCAAGAGAGAAGAGAAAAAAGCTGCCAAGGAAGCTGCAAAGGCTGCAGCTGCTGAGGCAAAGAAGGAAAAATCAGTAGTTGAGGTAGAATACGAAGACGTTGAGAAGGGCAGCAAGTTCCTTACTATCCTTGCTGTTATCATCGCGCTCATTCTGATCTGCCTGCTCGCGGTTATCCTTATCCTGCAGATCGCTCCTGACAGCGGAGCAGCTGCATGGATCGATTCACTTATTGAGAGCATCACATCAAGGTTCAACCTTATAATGCCGGGAATAAAGTTCCTGCTCTAAGCAGCAAGTGAAATAAACAACCTGACTTGCAGCGGCAGCCGACGCTGTCGTTGCAATTATTTTCATTAATGCCGTAAAGGCTTCGTGCCGGGAGGATAAAACTTTGGCAGAGTTTACAAACGGTGAAAAACCGAAAAGAAGAGCGAGAGGCAGAAGAAACGATGGTGAATTCGTAGGAAAGAGAAAGAGAGGCCGCAAGGGCCTGTCTCTTGTCGTTATGATCATTGCTGTCGTACTGGCCTTTCTTGCAATGATGGTCGGATTCATTACCGACTGGATGTGGTTCGGAGATCTCGGATACACGAGTGTATTCTGGAAGAGGCTGCTCACACAGCTCGAGATCGGCATTCCGGTATTCCTTGCCGTGACGCTGCTGTCCAGATTCTATCTGAGGACTCTCAAGAATGGATATTTCAAGAAGATCGAGTCGCATGAGATCCCTAACCTGCGCAGGATCAACTCCACTTCGTGGATACTGTCCATAGTATTCGGACTCGGAGTTTCTTTCTACGCGTCTGCGGGCACATGGCTCACATTCCTTAAATCGAAGTATTCCACAGAGTTCGGACTTAAGGACCCGCTGTTCAATCTGGACATCGGCTTCTATATCTTCAACCTCGACTGGCTGGACAAGGTAAATGAGATCGTGCTGGTCTCGGTCATCGGCCTTGTTGTGGTCACAGTCGTCTACTATATGTTCCTGCTTTCGGTAAGGACACCGGACATTTTTGAGCACGATGACGATGTTCCGCCAGAACCTGAGTTTGTAGAGGTGGACGAGGATGCCGAGCCTAAGGTCATCTACCGCACACCTATCGATCATTCGGTCATCGGCAGAATGGCCAGGGCCGGAAAGAAAGCCGTTGATGCGGCCTTCGATAACAACAGGCAGAAAAAGAGAGGTCATAAGACCGACATCAACAACAGCAATGTAGAGCAGCTGATGAACATCGCGAGCGGCAAGCTCATAGTGCTGGGCGTGATCTTCTATCTGATGCTCGCGGTCGACTTCTTCCTCAGGCAGTTCGACCTGCTGCACGAGCACACCGGAGCGGTCTACGGCGCGGGCTTTGTTGACGTCAACATCACGCTCTGGGTATACCGCGTGATCATCCTTCTCTGCATCGTCGGAGCAGTAACTCTGGCGGTCCACATAAAGAAGGGTGAGATCACCAAGCTCCTCAAGCTGCCTATAATCATGATCCTCGTTTATGCTCTGGGAGTCGGAGCAGGCACTCTGGTGCAGTCGCTCATCGTAAGCCCGGACGAGATCAACAAGGAGTCCAAGTACCTCGAGAACAATATCGAGTACACAAGACACGCTTACGGCATCGATGATGTAAGAGTTGCGAACTTCTCGGCCGACGATTCACTGAATGCCGATGCTATCAGCAACAATGAGGAGACTATCGGAAACATCCGTATCAATGACTACGGTCCGGTAGAAGATTTCTACAACCAGACACAGAGTATCCGTCAGTACTACAGATTCAACGACGTAGATATCGACAGATACGATATAAACGGAACTATCACGCAGACTTACCTCTCAGCCAGAGAGATAGATGAGGAAAAGATCTCCAATACATGGATCAACAAGCACCTCAAATATACTCACGGCTACGGAGTCGCGGTATCGCAGGTAGACACGGTCACATCATCCGGTCAGCCTGACGTAGTCGAAGGAAACATTCCGCCTGAGACGAACGTTCAGGAGCTCAAGATCGAGAGACCTGAGATCTACTTCGGAGAACTGTCAAAGGACTACGTGATCGTCAATACAAAGGAAGCCGAGTTTGACTATCCTGACGGAAGCGAAAACAAATACACTGAGTATGAGGGCAAGACCGGCATCAAGCTGAACCTGCTCAACAGGATACTCTTCGCGATGAGAGAGGGTAACGTGAACATCCTCGTGTCCTCCAACATCACTTCGCAGTCGAAGATCATGTACGTCAGAAGCGTGGTCGACAGAGTTGAGAAGATCATGCCTTATCTGGCATATGAAGAGGATCCGTACATGACGATCGTAGACGGAAAGCTCTACTGGATACTTGACGCGTACACAACAAGCAGCAAGTACCCTTACTCGGAGCCGTACAACAGCGATCCGAATGCGCTCAATCCTACCAACTACATAAGGAACTCGATCAAGGTAGTCGTAGACGCGTACGACGGAAGCACAAACTTCTACATCGTGGACGAGGCGGATCCGATCGCGCAGACTTACCGCAAGATCTATCCGAAGCTCTTCAAGCCGTACAGTGAGATGCCTGAAGCGATGAGGTCGCACCTGAGATACCCGAACGCAATGTTCAAGATCCAGGCTCAGGTCTACTCGAAGTACCACATGGACGAGGTCAAGGTCTTCTACCAGAAGGAGGACCTCTGGGATCTCGCTCACCAGATCTACGGCACGGAAGATGTGGAGATGGAGCCGAGCTACTACGTATTCAACCTGCCTGACACAGAGGAAGGTGCCGAGTTTATCAACATGGTACCGTTCACTCCGAAGTCGAAGCAGAACATGACGGCCATCATGATGGGACGCAACGACGGCGACAACTACGGCCAGCTGATCGTTTACACGATGCCGAAGAACAAGACCATCTACGGCCCGATGCAGATCGAGGCGCAGATAGACCAGAACACAGAGATCTCCAAGGAGTTCTCGCTGTGGAAGTCGTCAGGCACTTCGTATAAGCGCGGAGACCTCTTCGTCATCCCTATCGGCACATCGCTCATGTACGTCGAGCCGGTATACCTCGAGGCTACAAACCAGGCTATCCCTGAGGTCAAGAGGGTAATCGTTGCTTACCAGGACAAGATCGCTTACGAGCCTACCCTGAGCGAGGCACTTGTGAGCCTGTTCGGCGGTTCTGCCGGAGATCAGGAGAATAAGATCGACGGAGTCGGAGGCGATGAGGGCGATGCGAATGAGGACGTAAAGTCGCTCATCAAGAAAGCACAGAACGCTTACGACAAGGCCATCGAGGCTCAGAAGAATGGTGACTGGGAAGGCTACGGCAAGTACATCAAGCAGCTTGAGAACTACCTGACCAAGCTTACAAACGAGACCGGCACAGGTGCCGATGCGGCCGCAGAACCTGCTGCTGATGCAGCGGCTGCAGACGATGCTGCATAAACCAACAGAGAAAGGGTAATTTGGATGATCAATTTTGATCTTAACAGAATGCTGTTTACACTGACTCCGGACGAGCATGACGAGGAGACCGTCCGGAGTCGTCTCGTGTCTCATCCGGAAGTAAAGTTTGTATCTTTCACCGGAAAGGACATGGGAAACCATAGTACTGATGAGAAGATACCGGTCGCGGTGTTCCTCGATGACATGGAAAAGATGCTGGAAGGCGGTGTGCAGACCGACGGATCGTCAGTAGCTCTGCCTACCATAGCTGACCTTTCAAATGCGAGAGTTGACATCGTTCCGGACAGGGACGTAAACTGGTTTGTCGAATACAATTATGACAACCGCGATTACGCTACCGGTCTTCCGACGGGAACGCTGAGGATCCCGTCCTACCTGCGCCACAACGGCGACACGATGGTGGGCTCGAGAATATACCTCAAAGAGTCAGTCAACAGATTCATCTCTGGACTCAGGGATGAGCTTGAGAAGCACCCTGAGGTGTTCGCTCATATAGGCGGCGTGGACAGCGCGGACGAGATAGAAGAACTTCTGCTCACAAACGCTACCGAGCTTGAATTCTGGGTAAAGACACCTGATGACAGAGCGAACAGAGATCAGCTCTCGATCGCGCAGGAACTAAAGGAGCAGTACTGGCAGAGAGTTACCGGCCCGGTAGGGACCGCGATGGAGCAGACTCTGGAGATACTCGACCATTATGGCTTCGGAGTCGAGATGGGTCACAAGGAGGTCGGCGGCGTAAAGGCCAAGATGAGTAAGTCCGGCAGCTTCGACCACATTATGGAGCAGCTCGAGATAGACTGGAAGTACGCCGATCCTATGCAGACCGCGGACAACGAGTCCCAGGTAAAGCATGTGATCAGAGACGTCTTCCGCATGAACAACCTTGAGGTAACATTCCTTGCAAAGCCTATGAACGGCGTAGCAGGATCCGGAGAACATACCCACTTCGGTGTGGCGGCGAAGCTCCGGGACGGCAGGGTGGTCAACCTATTTGAGCCGGCCAACAAGGACACGGATTTCATGAGTCCTGTGGGATACGGCGCGTTGATGGGAATACTCAGGAACTACGAGATCCTGAACCCTATCATCTCGCCTGAGCATGACTCATTCCAGAGGCTCAAGCCGGGATATGAGGCACCGGTATGTATCGTCACTTCGCTCGGAGTCGACCACAGCACTCCGTCGAGAAACAGGACGGTACTCATAGGTCTGGTCAGAGACCTTAAGAACCCTATGTCCACAAGATTCGAGTTGAGGTCGCCTAACCCGCATACAAACACTTACCTGATAATCGGAGCAGGTTTCCTGACCATGCTTGACGGTATAAAGGCAGTGCTTGCGTCAGGCAAGACACCTCACGAACTTGAGACATCGATCAGCAAGAAGTACGGCGAAGAAGACTTCTACCTCGAGAAGGATCGTGAGTACAGAGCTGAGCGCAACATATACACCGAGTTCACACCTGAGGAAAGGGAAAAACTTTTCGGCAGAGCTCCGGCCAATGTATGGGAAAGCTTCCTCAACTGGGGAGACGGATGCTTCGACGAAGAGAAGGTGGAGCTCATCACGGGCGGCGACTCAGTGATGGCAATGATACTGAGGTCGTACCGTGCCCAGATGATATACAAGTGGATGATGGAGTATCATGACAGGTATATCGTCAACACCATGGACTTCCTCAGAAGCGTCGTGAAGATGCATGCTGACGACAGCAACGAATATGATGCTGCAAACTGGAGACGCTGCCAGGAGCTCAAGACGCTTATAGGGCATGAATCCGGTGACCGGATGTCGCTGCTGATGCAGGCGAGGATAGCCATAGATGACAATGACTGTGCAGGGCTGAGCAGACTGGAGCTTGAGATAGAAGAAAAACTTGAAGAGCTTCGTGCGGTGTATTCAAAATACATGCGCAATATATTATAGAAAGAGGAGCAGAGGAAAATGCTGGATATCAAAAGGATAAGAGAAGATTTTGACGGAGTTAAGGCAGGAGTTGAAAGACGCGGCAAGGGCGACTTCGGACTCGGGAATGTGAAGGAACTCGATGTTAAGAGGAGAGAGATACTCGCTGAGGTAGAGGCTCTCAAGAACAAGCAGAACGTTACTTCGCGCGAGGTGCCTAAGCTGAAGAAAGAGGGCAAGGATACGACCGAGCTCTTCAAGGAGATGAAGCAGCTTTCCGCACGCATCAAGGAGCTTGACGGCGAAGTCGCTGAGGTCGAGGAAGAACTCAGAAACGTCCTGCTCGGAGTGCCTAACGTTCCGAACGCACAGGTCCAGGAGGGCGCAGACGACACAGCCAATGTAGAGCTCCGCAAGTGGGGCGAACCGCGTGAATTCGGCTTTGAGGCCAAGGCTCACTGGGATATAGGCGAGGACCTCGATATCCTCGACTTTGAAAGAGCGGGCAAGATCGCCGGAACAAGATTCACCGTCTACAAGGGCATGGGCGCAAGACTCGAAAGAGCCGTCATCAACTTCATGCTCGACCTTCATACAGAGGAGCAGGGATATACTGAGATCCTGCCTCCGTTCATGGCCAACAGAGAGACCATGACAGGCACGGGCCAGCTGCCTAAGTTTGAAGATGACATGTTCCACGTACCTGCAAAGGATTTCTTCCTTATCCCTACAGCAGAGGTCCCTGTAACAAACCTCAGAGCAAAGGAGATAATCCCGGGAGAGGAGCTCCCGATCTACTACACGGCTTACACACCTTGCTTCCGCAAGGAAGCGGGATCGGCCGGAAGAGATACAAGAGGACTCATCCGCCAGCATCAGTTCAATAAGGTAGAGATGGTGAAGTTCACTACACCTGAGACATCCTATGACGAACTCGAGAAGCTGACAAATGATGCGGAGGAAGTTCTGAAGAGACTTGGCATCCCTTACAGAGTGGTAAGACTCTCGACCGGCGACCTCGGATTCAGCTCTGCGATGACTTATGACGTTGAGGTCTGGATGCCAAGCTACGGCAGATACGTTGAGATCTCGAGCTGCTCGGATTTCGAGGACTTCCAGGCAAGACGCGCAAACATCCGCTTCAGAAGAGACAAGGATTCGAAGCCTGAATTCGTGCACACACTTAACGGATCGGGACTCGCTGTCGGACGTACTGTTGCTGCCATCCTCGAGAATTACCAGCAGGAGGACGGAAGCGTCGTGATCCCTGAGGTGCTGAGACCTTATATGGGAGGCCGTGAAGTTATAAAATAGCGGCCGGGAAATATCCGCATATCAGAAGAGGCCACCTGAGTGGCCTCTTTTTTAGTATCCTGTACCGACTTTTATCATTCCTTCGTCGTCTACGCCTGTGATGAATTCGCCGTCTTCGAGAATATCCGATATGTGGCTTATGACCTCCATGGTGAGGACCTCGCCCGGGCAGGCTATAGGTGTGCCCGGCGGATAGGTGACGATAGGGTCGTAGAGCACTCTGCCGACCGCCTCATAGAGAGGCACGTATTCTCCTTCGACAGGTACATCTGCGTACGCCAGCTTTATATCTTCGAATGAGCGCGGCGTGCGGTCGACCGGAACACCGACTCCGTAGCCCGATGCGATGTCTTCGAGTGCATCGAGCAGCTTTTCGTAATCGCTCCTTGTGTTTCCGGCACCTGTCATGAGAAGCACGTATTCACCATGGACCATCTCGCTGATGATGCCTCTGTAGCGGAGTTCCTTGTCAAGGCGCTCGCCGGAAAGGCCCAGCTCTGACATGCTTATGTTTATCTTGGTAGGGTCAGGACCTTCGCGGTATCTGTAGAGCGCAAAGACGTCTTCGTCCTGCGAGCCCGAGCCCTTTGCGCCGCTTCCCGTAACGATGGTAAGGCCGTTGATCCTGGAGGCTCCCTTGTAAAAGCCTCGCAGATCTTCTATCCAGGCGCCCGTGATATCGCGCCATTTTTTGCGCATGATCTTTTCATTTATATCCAGGCTTGCCATCAGAAGGTAGGACGGGCTCGTCGTCTGGACCATCCTGAGCGCCTCGCTGACAGCGTTGATGTCTACGGAGTCGCTGCAGATATTGAGTATTCCGCTGCCGGTAAAGCTGAGCAGCGTTTTGTGCGTGCTGTTTATGATGATGTCTGCGCCGAGTGATTCGGCAGCATGCTTCGGATGCGGGATATAGGCGCCTTCATCGCGCAGGGTTTTTGCGTAATAGTCAAAAAACTTCAGATGGGCGCCGTGAGCCTGATCGACTATGAGGAGCATGCCGTGGTCGTGAGCGACATCTGCCAGAACACCTATGTCGCTCAGCATGCCGCAGTAATTAGGGCTTGTTATAAGGACGGCTGATGCGTCAGGGTTCTCCTCACAGGCAGCCTCAAGTTCGTAAGGCGATATCTCGGCTGCTATATTGTAATCCGGATCGGTCTCCGGCCTTATGTATACCGGATTGATGCCGCCGAGGCGGAGCGCGCTGAAAGCGGAGTGATGTGAATTGCGGCCGAGAATGAGCTTGCCGCCAACCGGCACACTGGAAATGATGCCGGCAATGATGCCCGCGCTGGAGCCGTTGACCAACAGCTCCGTATGGCGCACGCCATACAGCTCTGCGTAATTGTCCATGACATTACGCAGAGCGCCGCGCGGGCTGAAGAGCGAGTCCGCTCCCGGGATCTCGGTGATGTCCCAGGCGGCCGCCTCCTTCAGAAGCTCCGCGTAACCGGCCTCCTCATAAAGACTGCTACGGCCCTTATGACCCGGCATATGAAATGATATGTTGTCTTTAGCGGCGTTTTCCTTCAGAAAATCCGCGATCGTATATTCCTTCATCTTTATTACCTCGTTGTCCCTTTTGTACCCAATTATAGCACAGCAGCTGCAGAGTGCTCGGCTCGAAGCTCGTGAATCCGCCATTGCATCCTCAGTCGCTCCGCAATCGCGGGGACTTTTCATGCGAAGCGACAGCCTCTGGGGCTTCTAATCAAACTCCAGCCGCTCTGCTGTCGCTCCATCGGTGCAGCTGGCAGGATTCGCTCACGACTCTCGCCTCGCATCTCTGCACCTGCTGCGCTGTATATTGTACTCGAAAAGGAACAAACTTGTTCTGTTATGTTTTTGGCAGATATGGTTTTTCGCTTTTTTTGGTATATAATATTTAGGCTGTGTTGAAGCGCGTATTTTTTGGTGTGTAAAAAAAGAGCCAAGACACAGCGAAAAGCACGTTAAATGAAGGTATTATGTGAAAGGAGTTTCTAAAGGGATGAGCCAAAGGAAACATTTGCCAAGCATCCATGTACCGCATCACAAGAACACGGCCGCATGTGAGACCGTGACGATGCCGATACCGGATGAAGTAAGCATCAGCATGTCCCAGAACATCGGCGCTCCTTGTCAGCCTCTCGTAGAGAAGGGTGATTATGTAAAGGTAGGACAGAGGATCGGCGACGTCGAAGCCTTTGTCAGCGCACCTATCTTTTCAAGCGTCAGCGGTACCGTTAAGTCGATCGACAAGGTCCGCGGTTCAATGGGCGGCTTCGAAACTCACATAGTTATCGAGACAGACAAAAAGCAGGAGATCAGCGAAGAAGTACAGGTACCTGTCATCAACAGCTTTGAGGATTTCATCAAAGCTGCAAGAGACAGCGGTATGGTTGGTCTGGGAGGAGCTTCCTTCCCGACTCACGTAAAGCTGAACCCTAAGAACCTCGATGAGTGTGAGTATCTGGTGGTCAACGCAGCTGAGTGCGAGCCGTTTATCACTACAGACAACAGAGAAATGGTAGAGAACGGACAGGACGTTCTCGACGGCATGAAGCTTATCATGCAGTGGCTGAATCTTAAGAAGGGATTCATCGGAGTCGAGACAAACAAGCCTGACGCTATTGCCAACCTCAAGAGACTGATCGAGCAGAATGAGATCGACGATATCGAGATCGTTCCGCTTCCGTCCAGCTACCCGAAGGGAGCTGAGCGTGTTCTCATCTATGAGACAGTAGGCAAGGTCATGGATGCCGGAGTACTTCCTGCACAGCTGGGAGTTATCCTCGACAACGTATCGACCATCGGAGTTATGGCCGAGTACTTCAAGACCGGTATGCCGATCGTAAGAAGAAGAGTCACTGTCGACGGCGACGCAGTTGCAGAGCCTAAGAACGTATATGTTCCGATCGGAACAAGGATCGCAGACGTTGTTGAATTCTGCGGCGGCTACAAGAAGGAGCCTCGCAAGATCATCATGGGCGGACCTATGATGGGAAGAGCGACAAAGTCCGACGAGTCCCCGACAATGAAGAACACATCGTCCATCCTTTGCTTCAGCCAGGAGCTCGCAGAAGTTAAGGAAGAGACAGCATGTCTCAACTGCCAGCGCTGCCATACAGCCTGCCCGTTCGGCCTGATGCCGAGCATCTTCGCAGACGCTTATGAGCGCAAGGATGTTGATACACTCAACAGATTCAAGGTAATGCAGTGCATGGAGTGCGGCAGCTGCTCGTACACATGCCCGGCTAGACGTCCGCTGAGCCTGACAAACAAGCTCGCTAAGATGATGGTAAAGGAGGCATCTAAGTAATGGCTAACAAGTTTCATGAAAACCTGATAGTATCCTCCGCACCGCACATCGTAACGGAGTCTGATACCACGAGGCTGATGGGCACAGTAATTCTCGCCCTCGCCCCTGCATGGATCGCAAGCATTTACATCTTCGGACTCAGAGCACTTCTTTTGTCCGTAGTTTGCGTAGCATCCAGCGTACTCTTCGAGTACCTTTACAACCTTCTGATGCACAAAAAGCAGACAGTAGGTGATCTTTCCGCAGCTCTTACGGGACTTCTGATCGCGTTCAACGTACCGGCAAGCTTCCCGTTCTGGCAGGCTATCGTCGGATGCCTCTTCGCGATCGTAGTCGTGAAGCAGCTCTTCGGCGGCATCGGAAAGAACTTCTCAAACCCTGCTATCACTGCAAGAATCTTCCTGTTCATCTCGTTCTCGGCTAACATGTCGACATGGCCTGTAACAAGGCTGGCGGGCACAACAGATGCAGTGACAGGTCCTACACCTCTCGCTCTTTATGCAGAGGGAAGCACAGACCAGATCCCTGGACTGCTCCAGCTGTTCCTCGGATTCCACGGCGGTTCGACCGGCGAGGTCTGCGCACTTGCGCTTCTGATCGGCGGAATCTATCTGATCGCCCGCAAGGTCATCAGCCCGATCATCCCATGCGCATTCGTCGGCACAGTATTCGTATTCGGACTGATCGCTACTGGAAGCCCTTACTGGGCACTCTTCCACGTTCTGTCCGGCGGCGTAATGCTCGGAGCTTTCTTCATGGCTACCGACTATGTAACATCGCCGAAGCTGCCTCTCGGACAGCTCATTTTCGGCATCGGCTGCGGAATCATCACCATGAGCATCAGGCTCTTCGGTTCGTATCCTGAAGGCGTATCCTTCTCGATCCTGCTGATGAACATCTGCACACCGCTGCTCAACAACCTTTCCTACAAGTTCTACCTGAAGGAGGGAGGTGCTAAGAATGGAAAATAAAAACAGCGCATTCAAGGAATTCATCTCGCCTATACTCGTACTTGTAGTTATATGCTTTGTGACCACATTCCTGCTGGCATTCGTATACGGCGTCACAGCACCTATTATCGCTGAGAACACAGCAAAGGCTGCCAGCGAGGCAAGAATGACACTCCTGCCTGCTGCCGACAACTTCACCGACAGCGGAGCCGACCTCGTAGTTTACGAGGAAGGCAAGGTCTACGTCGAGGACTGCTATGTTGCAGACAACGGTGAGGGCATGGTAGTCACAGTCAAGTCCAACTCGTACGGCGGAATGCTCACAGCTATGGTAGGCATCGACAAGGACGGAGCCGTCACAGGCGTTCAGGTAACTGAGCACGCAGACACCCCGGGCGTCGGAACAAAAGCTCACGCGGAGGGTCACCTCAAGCAGTACGTAGGACACACAGAACTCGCAAGCGACAATGTCAAGGCGCACGCTGACGACATCGTAGAGGTGACGGGAGCTTCCGTATCATCCGGAGCCGTCCACAAAGCTGTATACTGCGCACTCGAGCAGTTCAAAGCGATGGGAGGTGTAAAATAATGGAAAAGAAAAGCAAACTGGCGATTCTGACCAACGGAATCATCAAGGAGAACCCTACGCTGGTGCTCCTGCTCGGAACATGCCCGTTCCTCGCTACATCTTCATCACTGATCAACGCGCTCGGAATGGGACTTTCGGCAACAGCCGTACTGATTTGTTCCAATATCGTAATCTCGATGCTGCGTAAGGTCATTCCTGACAAGGTCAGGATCCCTTGCTACATCGTAGTTATCGCAGGCTTCGTAACTCTGGTTCAGTTTGTGCTCCAGGCTTACGCACCTGAGATCAACAAGGCTCTGGGAGTATTCATCCCTCTGATCGTAGTTAACTGCATCATCCTCGGCCGTGCTGAGGCGTTTGCGAACAAGAACTCCGTAGTTGACTCCGCTCTCGACGGAATCGGCATGGGACTCGGATTCACACTCGCTCTGGCATGCATGGGAGCTATCAGAGAGCTTCTGGGAACAGGTTGCCTCCTTGGCTTCACTATCATCCCGAACTTCTCGATCGGTTTCTTCAACCTCCCGCCGGGCGGATTCTTCGTCTTCGGATGCCTGATCGCGATCATCCAGGTAGCTACAAAGGGAAAGGCTCTCAAGGCAAAGAGCTTCAGCTGCGGACTGTGCCCTATGTACAATTCGTGCAACACTGCTGAGGCAAATGAGGAAGTTGCAGCAGAGAAGGCGGCAGCAGCCGCTAAGGCAGTATAGGAAGGAGGACAGGCATGATAGTAAACCTTATAGTCATCTTCATGGGTATAGTGCTTGTTAACAACTTCGTACTGTCCCAGTTCCTCGGAATCTGCTCGTTCCTCGGAGTATCCAACAAGATGAGTTCAGCTGTCGGCATGGGCGGCGCGGTAGTCTTCGTTATGGTTATCGCAGAAGCTGTTACATGGCCTGTAATGCAGCTCCTCAACAAGTTCGATCTCGGATATCTGCAGACCGTAGTATTCATTCTCGTTATCGCGGCACTCGTACAGTTTGTAGAGATGTTCATGAAGAAGTACCTGCCGGCTCTTCAGAAAGCCCTCGGTATCTTCCTCCCGCTGATCACAACAAACTGCGCAATCCTCGGTGCTACGATCAACGCAATCAATTATGGCTATTCATTCGCTGAGTCCATGGTTTATTCCTTCGGAGCAGGCTGCGGCTACATGCTGGCTATGATCCTCTTCGCAGGAATCCGTGAGGAGAAGCTGAACGACCTCGACGGAGTTCCAGTGCCATTCCAGGGCGTTGGTATCATCCTCGTATCGGCTTCCATCATGGCACTTTCGTTCATGGGCTTCACAGGGATGTTCCAGTAAGGAGGTAGAAAGATGAGTGGAGTAATGACACCAGTACTGCTGGTAGCAGTTATCGGTCTCGTCTGCGCCGGACTTCTGGTATTCGCATCCAAGGTGTTCTACGTAGCGGTAGATGAGAGAGTTACACAGGTAAGAGAGGTCCTTCCGGGCGCCAACTGCGGCGGCTGCGGATTCGCCGGCTGCGACGACTACGCCTCCAACCTGGTAGCTGATGAAGAACTTCCTTGCACAAAGTGCTCCCCGGGCGGAGCTGCCGTAGCTGCACAGATCGCCGAGATCCTCGGAAGATCCGCAGGCGCGACAGAGCCTCAGGTAGCACAGGTAATGTGCAACGGTACATGCGAAGCTTCCCGCACAGTCCTTGACTGGCAGGGCATGCAGTCCTGCAAGGGCGCAAAGGGATGGTTCACTTCGCCAAACGCCTGCATGTTCGGATGCATCGGACTCGGTGACTGCGCTGACGCTTGCCAGTTCGACGCGATCGGAGTAGTTGACGGCGTTGCAAAGGTCAACAGAGAGAACTGCGTGGCATGCGGTGCGTGCGTTGGCGTTTGCCCGCAGAAGATCATCAAGCTTGTACCTCAGAAATCTCAGGTACATGTTCTGTGCTCATCCCAGGACAAGGGCGCTGTTGCCCGCAAGAACTGCGACAATGCCTGCATCGGATGCATGAAGTGCACAACAGTCTGCAACTTCGACGCGATCTCTGTTCAGGACAACCTGGCAAGGATCGACTACAGCAAGTGCAAGAGCTGCGGACTGTGCGCAGCAGTATGCCCGACAGGAGCTATCAACAGCTTCAAGAAGCTTCCTAAGAAGGAAGCCGCAGAGAAGGCTGCTGCAGCCAAGAAGGCTAAAGCTGCTGCTGCAAAGGAAGCTGCTGCAAAGGCAGCCGCTCCTCAGGCATAAGGCGCAAGCCACATAAAGACCTATAAACATACAAAGACGGCAGTCACATCAGTGACCGCCGTCTTTTTTCGGTAGAAAACCCGCATCAGGCGCGGGGCCAGGCCTATACTAACCTGTAGCCGCTGGCCTGACAGCTCGGTATATGATGTTCCTAACCGGAGTGTCATCAAAACCGCCGTTGGGCAAATCAAATGTAAAGTAGACGTCCTTTTCCGGAATATAATTATTGATCCAGTACTTATACACACTTTCTTTAAACTTCTCCCTATAGGCCGGTGTGCTCATCATCCCCTGATGCTCAATAAATATGACTGTCTTATAATCGATTTCCGAAAGAATGGTAAAATCCGGGAGCATCAGATTTTCTTTATTGCCAATTCTTATCCTGAGCGGCAATTCGTATACAAACGTTACTCCAATCTCCAGCAGATAATTGTAGATAAGGCCTTCGCCTCTGGATCTGACATAACTGCCATCCCTCGTTAAAACTGTCAGTTCTTCAGGCCGGTATGGAGGAAAAGATTTTTTATACGTTTCCATGGACTCTTTCCACTGACGAGCTGCTGCAACACCTGATTCGGTATTGTGCAGAGAACCTCTGTACGATTTGGGAAGGTCACTGTTTATGCTTTCGTAACTTACATCTTTTGAAAGGCTCAAAACATTCTCCATGAGTGAGATCTCCCGTGTTAATTCCGCAATGGACCTTTCCAGATAGTGAGCCTCTTTGATTTTTACGACTTCCGGATTTGATTCTGTACCAAGATACACATATTTACTGCTGCCGGGTTCAAGCAGCTTGTAATAACGGCTGCCGTTCTTGTGTGTGTATGACTTAAGCTTCTTTAAGTTGTAGGCGCCAAGTTTGTGCAGGCGCCTGCTCTGATCAGAAACGAGGCGTCGAAGCTCATTTGTGTATGTTAGCAATTCAATTCTTGCGCTTTTACGCATTGAAAGTCTCCTCGTAATACATATTCTGCTTACAGAAAAAAGTGCAGGGGTGGATTAGGTCAGAACTATCGCTGATGGTCTGAATAGGCCTAATAAAACAATTGAAACATAGGCTTATTTAGGCCGAATTGCTTAATATGAAAGTAGAGGACCTAATCTAAGGACTTTCATAAAGCTAGATTTAGGTCGAAAAAATAAGCAAACCTGCAAAGGGCCTAATTCTATTGCTCTTGCCATATATTTATTAGGCCGAATAATAAGCATTTTCAGCAAAGGTCCTAATTATTGATGCAATCGTTAAATGCGAAGCTCACCATAAGAAGTCATCAAAGGTTGAATAGGGACCTGAAGGCGTGAATATCTTCAGATCACCGTTTTCGCATATGATGAGGTCGTCTGAAAGGAAGTCTTCTTCGTTCACGACCGTCCTGTTTCCCTCATGTATGGTCTCAAGCAGCTTATCGGGATCACCCATGGATAGCGGAAGCAGCAGGACCTCATGGACTGATGAAGGCAGAACATAGAAGTCGCCTCCGAGCAGAGCGGAAAGCCGTGATGTCATGCCGGGATACAACAGAACTGATGCGCCCCAGAAGAATTTATCATTGGTAAGAACGTACAGCGAATCCGGCGCAGGCAGGGGTTCTGTGCTGAGCCCTTTCAGCAGTAGGTTTTCACAATCGTCCTGGCCAACGCACAGCATCTCAGTGAGATCTGCCAGAACAGGAACGTCAAAGGCTGCGGTATTGGCCAGCGCGATAAGCATGAGGTCGTGCTCGCTGATGCAGAATGACTTCATCAATTCCTTCGTAACCACTGCGCGATACGGGCCGGACCTGACTTCCGGAATGAGCGACAGACCGCAGCCGGTTTCGCGGTGCGGGACGGTGCTGAGAAGCTCTCCGTTACGAGAGCTGTTTATAAGCCTGACACGTAGGTTGGAAGCATCCTCAAAGCTTTTGGCAGATTCGTCAAAAGTCATGGGTGGATCTTCATGGATATAATGGAAGGCGTTCTGAGTGATATCGAATGAGAGCTCGCTGATGGATGCGCCGTTTCTGTACATATGGTAAAAATCTTCAACATAGTAAGTAGGTGCGGCGACTGTTTCCGGACCTCTGAAGATGAGCCCGTTAAGAGGTCCGCGCTGGGCTTTTGTAACGCTGCGCTCTTCGATCTCGATGTCTCCGCAGCCGAAGCATTCCGTGAATGATGCGATATTGCTTCTGCAAGCCGAGACAAACTCGCTTTTGAATTCTCTGAAATCAAGCATGTCATTCTCCTATTCTTTTACGGCTGAATCATCCTGTGGGAACAGTATCTCAGCAGGGAAGCAGTCAGGTCAAATCCGTGAAAAGAACAGGATTTTCCTTGAAATTTAAACGGCTTCTGCCGTTTTCGAACAGAAGCCGTGCATATTTTGCCTGAAATAATCCTTCAGATGTCTGAAAAAGGTCTCTACTCGGTGAACAGATCCACAAAGCTGAAGGTCCTGCAGTCGACCAGACCGCGGTTGGTGAGGCGAAGCTCAGGCAGACACGCGAGAGGGATCAGTGCCATGGTCATGTAAGGGGAGTTGATAGAACAGCCCATCTCCTTCCAGGCCTTATCCAGTTCGGCTACCTGTGCCGCGACATCTTCGACAGGGAGGTCGCTCATCAGACCCGCTATCGGCAGCGGAACCGTGGCGAGGACTTTTCCGTCTGCGACAGCACAGAGGCCTCCGCCGCATTCGACCAGAGTGTTGGCCGCTAGTGCCATGTCCTCGTCATTGGTGCCTGCAACGAGCAGATTGTGGGCATCATGAGATACAGTCTGGGCCATGGCTCCTTTTCTGAAACCGAATCCCTTCACGAATCCGCATCCCTTTGTGCCTGTCTCGTGATGGCGCTCAAATACCGCCATCTTCATGACGTCATTTTCCGGATCAGCCTCGACGAGGCCGTCCTTTACATTTAGCTCCATGATGCGCTCATAGTCCCCGACCTTGTTAGGGATTATCTCGATCACGCGGGTCTTTACGCTGTCCTTGCCTTCCGGAGCGGCGATCTTAAAATGATCGGCAGTGATATCATAACCAACGTGCATCGTATCGTAAGCGAAGTCAGGGAAGCGTCCTTCGCCTATATCGACGGTCATCTTTCCGTTTTCGGCGACGACATCACCGTCTATGATTGTGCGGGTGATATGGATGTCATTCAGGTCATCGAAGAATACGATGTCGGCGCACTTGCCCGGCGCTATGCTTCCCATCTCGTGGTCCATCCTGAAGCATGTGGCAGGGTTGATGGTGACATACTGTATGGCCTTGACCGGCTCCAGCCCCTCTTTGATGGCGCAGCGCACTATATAGTCCATGTGGCCGTCCTGTATGAGAGTATCCGGATGTGTGTCGTCGGATATCAGGCAGGCGAAACGGTCATCAACATTGCTGTCCAGTATCGCGCGGATGATGACAGGCATGTCGTGCCAGGCACTGCCGTAGCGCATAAGAGCGTACATGCCGCGGCGCATCTTTTCGATCACATCCTCGGCGCGGGTGGACTCATGGCAGCATCTTACGCCTGAAGCGATATACGCGTTGAGCCCGGGACCGGTCTCCGGGACCGAATAGTGTCCGGTTATCACCTGGTCGGCTTTAAGTGTCTCCGCGAGTTCGCCGTGGATATCAGGGTTTGCGCCGAGCACATTAGGGAAACTCATCATCTCGCCGAGTCCCATGACCCCGTCCCAGGTCATCATCTCGCGGACCTCGTCGGGACCTATGTGAGACCCGGTGTCCTCGAAGCCGGCGACCGCAGGCACGCATGAAGGCACGTTGGACATAGCCTTAAGAGGAGCTCTTTTGGCATCTTCGATCATTGCCTTTACACCGTCCGGCCCGCATACGTTGCAGATCTCATGCGGGTCCATGAATATCCCGGTAGTGCCGCGCGGGACTACTGCTCTCGCATATTCGCCTACGCTTATCATCGCGGACTCAACGTGTATGTGAGCATCCATGAAGCCCGGCGCGATGTACTGTCCCGAAGCGTCGATCACCTTTGTGTTTTCACCGATACAGTGCGAAGCGTCACCGACAAGGGCGATCCTGCCCTCGGCAATGGCGACGTCGATGCCTTCCTGTATCTCAGCTGTGCATACATTTACGAGCCGGGCGTTTTTTATTACAAGCTCGGCTTTTTCCGCACCCATGGCTACGTTCGCCAGTGTGCGCGTCACCTCATAGAGCGGTTTCCTGCAGAATTTGTTCAGCATATTACACCTCCGTAATAAAAAAGCGGACGCCCGGCGGCGTCCGCACGCTAACGATTGCGTGAAGCTTTGATAGCCTTGTCCATCTTACGCTCGGCGTCGCGCTTCGCCTCTGCCTCGCGCTTGTCATAGTTTTTCTTTCCTCTGGCCAGCCCGAGTTCGACTTTGCATCTGCCGTGCTCGTCCAGATAAACAGTAAGAGGGATAAGCGTGAGACCCTGCTGCGTCTTGATGGTCCCGTACAGCTTGTTGATCTCTTTTTTATGCATCAGAAGAGTGCGGACCCTCAGCGGATCCACATTGAAGCGGTTGCCCTGCTCGTAGGGAGCGATGTGCATTCCGGTCACCACAAGCTCGCCCTTGTTTGTGATCTTGGCGTAGCTCTCCTTTATGCTGCACGAACCCTTGCGGATGGACTTGATCTCCGTACCCGTGAGTACGATCCCCGCCTCATAACGCTCCTCGATGCTGTAATCGTGTAAAGCTTTCTTGTTATTCGCGATAACCTTGCGTGAAGTCTTTGCCATCAGAAAGTCCTTATCTTATTGAACGGGAAGAGCCTTACGACGACCTTTCCCTTGATGCTGTCTCTTGAGACGTCGCCCACCTCGGCGCGCCTTGAGTCCACGCTGCCAGCGCGGTTGTCACCCATGCAGAAGTATGAGCCCTCCGGGACTGTGTAGGTCTCACCCTCGGCAGGTATCTCGAAGGCCGGAGTGTAGCCGTCCTTGAGGTAGTCTTCTTTGTATACTTCTCCGTTTATGTAAAGCTGTCCGCCGGAAATCATTATCTGGTCGCCCGGAAGTCCGATGACTCTCTTGATGAGGAGCTTGTCTCTGCCGGAATTCTCATCCGGGAGTCCGCTCTGGAAGATTATGATGTCGCCTCTTTCAGGATCATGGCTCCTGTAAGCCTGGCGGTACATTATCATATAGTCGTTTTCGTAGAGTGTGTCCTCCATGGACGACTGCTTGACTATGGTCGGTCTTACAAAATAAAGGACGGCGCCGGCAAGGCATACGGCTATGATAACGTCTATCAGCAGGCTCTTTATGAAGCTCCCGGCCGTGCTGCGCGCGGGTTTTACATTATGCTCGTCGATGGAGTTGCCGTTCCAGAAGTCCTGACGGTCCTCCTCGTTCATTCCTGTAGTGTAATTGGATTTCTTGTATCTGTCTGCTCTCATTATTATGGACTCCGGTATCAATATCTGTTTTTTCCGCCCAGTCCCGTAAGGATCTCGCGGAATCTCTTTGGAAGCGGCGCGTCGAAGCATCTCTCTGCCAGATATCCGAGGCTTTCGGATCCGGCCGCGCGATCGAGGAACTCGATGCGGTCCGCATGCAGGAGCTGGGTCGTGAGACCAAAGCGTTTGCTCACGTATGCATTGACTCCCGCTGCGTCGCGTGTGGCGTATTTGCTGTCGCCGATCAGAGGGTGGCCGGCATTGGCGAGGTGCGCCCTTATCTGGTGAGATCTTCCGGTCACAAGCTCTACCTCGCAAAGCGTGGCTTTGAGCCCGCTGCCGAAAGTGAGGACCTCGAGCGGTCTGACGATAGTCTCGATATCCTTGCCGCTGTCATCGTTAAGTATGCTGACCTTGTTTGCAGCCTCGTCCTTGACCAGCGAGCCGCCGAGATGCATGTCACCTTTAATAATACCGCAGGCTATTGTGTAATAGAACTTGCGGATGTCATCCTCACGGATCATGCGGTTGAGCTCCCTCATCGCGGATGATGTCTTTCCGAACAGGACCACACCCGTTGTGTTGCGGTCGAGCCTGTTCGCAGGCGCTGGGGTGAAGACCCGTTCATTCCTCGGGTCGTAAGCGCCGCTCGCGATAAGATAGTCTTTAACCTGATTGGCAAGGTGATTCTTTTTCTCATGTGAGTCACCGTGCGTGAGCAGGCCGTAAGGCTTGTCGGCTACGAGGATGTTTTCATCCTCATATACGATGCCGAAGCTGCGCTTTGCCGCGGAATGTCTGACCGGGCGTTTCGCCACTGAAGGATCGGGTGCCCCGAAAGCCGCAAGAGTGTCATCCGAAAGATAGAGACCCAGTGTCTCTCCCTCGTTCAGGATATATGACTCGCTGCGCCGCTTTGAGTCGACCTTCGCGTCCTTCCGGATTATCTTGTAGACCTCGCCGAGCGATGCGCCGGGGAGATATTTACGAAGAAAGCGGTCGAGTCTGCGGCCCGCGTCATTGGATGTTATGATTATCTCTCGCATGCTCCTCCATCCGGTGCCGAAAAGCACCAAAACCTTTCTAATTCTATCACGGAGGGGCTTTATCCTCAACAATGATACATTGCAAATGCGTTGCACTGACAGTATACTTAACTGGAAAGTCAAAAGAAGAAGGAGACGTGAAATGAGACATATAAGAAACTTCTTCCATGATATAAATGACATCATTCTGGCGATACTGATCGTAGTCATTGCCGCAGGTGTCATCTACTGGAGAATGCAGATAATCCTCGACTATCCGAAGACTATAGTCAGCAATCAGGCTGTGACTGAGGAGCAGGCAGAAGAGGAGCCTGCTGCCGAAGAAGCTGCAACTGAGGAACCGGCTGAGGCTGCATCCGGAGAAGAGGGTACTGAGATGGAAGAGACAACTGAAGCAAGCGGGGGAGAAGCGCCTGCGGAGGACGCTGCCCAGTAAAAAAGGAGACTTTGATGCTTAACAACTATAACCTTACAATGCTGACTGATTTCTATGAGATCACGATGGCAAACGGCTACTTCAACTCGGATATGAGAGACGCGGAGGCATGCTTCGACGTGTTCTTCAGACGCGTACCTGACGGCGGCGGATTCGCCATCATGGCAGGACTCGAGCAGATAATCGCGTACATGAAGAGACTCAAGTTCACAGATGAAGATACCGAATATCTCAGAAGCAAGAATTGCTTCAGCGAAGAATTCCTCGACTACCTGAAGGACTTCAAATTCAGCTGCGACGTCTGGTCGGTGCCTGAAGGCTACCCGATATTCCCGCATGAGCCTATCATGACGGTCAGGGGACCTCTCATCCAGGCCCAGTTTGTTGAGACCTTCATCCTGATGCAGATCAACCACCAGAGCCTCATCGCCACAAAGTCCAACCGTATCGTAAGAGCGGCTCAGGGAAGACCTGTAATGGAGTTCGGCACAAGGCGTGCGCATGGAGCTGATGCAGCCGTTTACGGAGCAAGAGCTTCGTATATCGCAGGATGCGTTGGTACGGCATGCACCATCGCCGACAGAAACCATCACACACCGGCTCTAGGCACAATGGCACACAGCTGGGTACAGAGCTTCGACAGCGAGTACGAGGCATTCCGTAAGTACACTGAGCTCTATCCGCAGAATGCGACTCTGCTGATCGATACATACAATGTTCTTAAGTCCGGCCTCCCGAATGCCATCAGGGTATTCAAGGAACTCAAGCCAAAGAGCATGGGTATCAGGATCGACTCCGGCGACATCACTTACCTGACAAGGGAGTGCCGCAAGATCCTGGACGCTGAAGGTCTCACGGACTGCAAGATCGTAATAAGCAACTCGCTCGACGAGTACATCATAAGAGACGTTATCCTTGAGGGAGCGCAGATCGACTCCTTCGGCGTAGGCGAGAGACTGATCACGGCAAGATCCGAACCTGTCTTCGGCGGAGTATACAAGCTCTCCGGGATCATGAAGGACGGCGAACTTGTCCCTAAGATGAAGATCTCCGAGAACGTCGAGAAGATCACCAACCCAGGATTCAAAAAGGTCGTAAGATTCTTCGACAACGAGACAGGCAAAGCGCTCGCCGATGTCATCATGCTCCGCGATGAGCCGATGCCGGACGGCAAGCCATATGAGATCTTCGATCCTAACGCTGTATGGAAGCGCAAGGTGCTGGAGAACTATGAGGCTGTAGAGCTGCTCGTTCCTATTTTCGAGAAGGGCGAACTCGTATACGAAGAACCTGAGATCGATGAGATCAAGAAGACATGCTCTGAGCAGATCGACAAGCTGTGGGGATCCCACCTCAGATTTGAGAACCCGCAGACATATTATGTCGACCTGTCCAAGCCGCTGTGGAACCTCAAGCATGACCTGCTCAACAAATACGGTGCAGATAACCTGTAATGTTCAATTTTAAAAAGTATTACAACAAAAAATACTTTCAGATATCGCTTTACGCGGTCGCGACCGCTCTGTCGGTACATGTGCTTGGCCTGCTCATATATTATCTGGCCGGCAAGACCGGCACGGCGATATCCTTTATATCCGGCGTGCTCAAACCGCTGGTGCTTGGATTGGCGCTGACGTATCTGTTCAGCCCGGTCGTGGGAAAGATCGAAAAGAAGCTCAACGCATCATTCAGCAAGCTGAAGGCCGGAAGGGTCATTGCGGTCGTGCTGACATTTTTCATAATATTTGCTGTTCTGTTCTTCCTTCTCGGCCTCGTAGTAGTGACGATCACAAAAAGTCTTTCGTCCTTCAACTTTGAGGACATCAAGCTGCTTGTTATGGGTCTGGCTGATCAGTTCTCCAGATTCTGGGCTACAATAGAGAGAACCCTGGCGAACATGAACATCAATCTCGGCAGTGCGGGTGACTTCCTGGGGAAACTCTTCAACAGCGTAACTGAGGGCGCGAGCACGTTCCTGTTTGCGGTGATCTTTTCGATCTACTTCCTGATCGATGCAAAGATCTTCACATACTGGAAAGATGTCCTTCATGTTTTCACAAGCGATAAAACAAGGGAAAGGTTGAACTCATTCGCAGCCGATGCGAACCATGTGTTCTCGGGATACATAAGAGGTCAGTCGCTGGATGCTCTGCTCGTCGGCACCATGGTATCGCTCGCGATGCTTATAGCCGGGATCCCATATGCGCTGGTCATCGGAATTCTGACAGGACTCGGCAATCTGGTGCCTTACGTCGGACCGGTCGTCGGATTCGGCTCACTGATAATCGTGACCATTGCGAGCGGCTCGATCAGCAAGCTGATCATAGGCGTCATCATTCTCGCACTGGTCATGTTCATTGACGGCAACGTGATAAATCCGAGGATGCTAAGCAGCAACGTTGAAGTACATCCCGTGCTGGTCATAGTTGCCCTGCTCGCCGGCGGCAAGGTAGGCGGTGTGGTCGGCATGCTGATAGCGGTACCGGTCGCGGCGCTTCTCAAACTTCAGTTTGAGAGATATGTTGCGAGGAGAAAGAAGCTCAGGGAAGAGCTGCAGGCGCAGGCAGAAAAGTAAACCACAGGTTTAATGACATATACCTGCAAATGCGGTATATTGACGGAAGTACCGGAAAAAGTATAATAATAGGGCGGCGGAAAGACCTGCCGCCCGACCCCATGGGGGTGTAATGGTTTCGACAGGTGTGTGGAACAAAGATAAGCGAGCCGTGGCGGTGATCCACGTAAAAAGTACCCGTTAAAAAGAAACGCTAAAACAAACAACAATTTCGCACTGGCTGCATAGTTCAGCCCCGCGCGTCGGCCTCAGATCACCTGCAGTCTGAGAATCCGGCGTCGACCATGCAGGGACCTCTTGCGTGATCTCCCGGTAGCGTAAGAGTATCTACGGGATAGCGAGCCCCGAGTTTGCCGTTCTGGCGACGGGCGAGCGAAATCTTATCAGGCGGCTGCGCTCGGAGAAAGTTTTTCGGAAATACTCTTGGACGTGGGTTCGACTCCCACCATCTCCACCAAAAAATGGCTCTCGGAAATTATTCCGGGAGCTGTTCTATTTTCACGGATTTCAGTTATTTCAACAGTTAAAGCTCTTCCCGGAATTATCAAAAACGACCTAGCCAGACATACCAGGACCTTGCTCAGACCTACGAAATGGTCGCCAAAATGGTCGGCACTTTTTTTGACGAAATAGGCAAAAATTGCGGTCAGACTTGACAGCAAACATTCTTCCATTCTCGTCTGAAGAACTTAATCGCATAATTGTCGGATGGATAATGCTCATATAAACTGAAAACAAAAACGATACTTGGAGGTGCGTCATGTTTAAGCCAAAATTCAGATTTACTCACGATGAGGTCAGGATCATCGTAATGGCGCTTGTTGAATTTAAGAACCAGCTGATATCGGAAGGAAGGTATACAGATGCTATAGATGACCTTCTGATCAAATTTGTAGAATAAATGCTGAGCAGTCACGCTCAAATATCATTAGCTTTCTTTTCTTTACATGCCTTGCCCTATTGGCAGGGCAATTATATTGTTCAAATCCGGTGATAACCGGTAGAAAGGAAAGACGATGATAAAAGCTATAACAATCAAGATGAAAGCAAACGATGAAATCATTACTGCTGAAGATGTTGGCGACGCATTCATTGACTGCGTAAAAGAGGGGCGCATGGAAAGCAATGCAGCACTATGGTATCTCGACCTGATACACGATCTGTTCATCACTGAGCACGAAATAGCTGCTGTAAATGTTTTGTCTTGTGTTCTGCACCATGCAGATTCACCAATATGCGGTGAGCTGGAAGGCTTGTTCAGAAGATTCGTAGATAACGAGCGCTATCTTGTGAGCTTCATGGATGACTTCCTGGGACATGAGGAGGTTGATGATTATCTTCTGGAACTGGAGATGCTGAAGATGAGCAGAAAATGTCTGCAGGAGAAATTTGATGAGGAGGCTGATGAATGAGTGAATGCAAAACCATAGCCATATGCAATCAAAAGGGTGGAACTGCCAAAACAACGACCTGCCTGAATCTGGGAGCAGGACTGGCGCGTAACGGGAAGAAAGTGTTGCTTGTGGATGCTGATCCTCAGAGTGATCTTACTACTTCACTTGGAATAGAGGCAGACGCACAGGAGAAATCTTTGGGAAGATTGATGTATCTGCTCACTGAGGACTACAAACCGATAGTCAGAGATACAGTGATCCATCACGATGAGGGGATGGATCTGCTGCCTTCTAATCTGGAACTGTCATCTATGGAGACGAGACTTGTTAATGCTATGAGCAGAGAGAAAGTGCTCCATAATCTGTTGAAGGATGTACGGAAGGATTACGACTATATTCTGATCGACTGCATGCCTTCGCTTGGCATGATAACGATCAATGCGCTTACAGCAGCTGACAGCGTGATCATACCTGTGCAGGCTCAGTATCTCCCGGCAAAGGGAATGACACAGTTGATGCGAAGTATAGACATGGTCAGGAATCATACTAATGAGAATCTGAAGATAGAAGGCATATTGATGACGCTCGTTGATGGCAGAACAAACCTGGCAAAAGACGTGATCAATGCCATAAGGACGAACTATGGAATGAATATCCGTATTTTCGATTCACAGATACCGGTAGGAGTCAAAGCGGCAGAAGCAAGCAAGACAGGCAAGAGCATATTTGCTTATGACAGCGAATGCAAACCGGCAAAAGCGTATGAAGAGTTTACAAGGGAGGTGATGAGCAATGCCGAAAGACAGAGAAAACGAGATAAAGCTTCCTTCACTCGATGAGCTGTTTTCTTCACAAGAGGAACGTGATGATGCAAAGCTCAAACGTATCTACGAGATACCAATTGATCAAATAGATTCTTTCCCGGACCATCCCTTCAAGGTGAGAGATGACGAAGACATGCAGAATCTGATAGAAAGCATCAGAGCTCAGGGCGTGCTCACACCGTGTATGGTGAGAAAGAAAAAAGATGGAAGATATGAGCTTATCTCCGGACACAGGCGTAGGCGCGCTTGCGAACTCCTTGGAATGGACACTCTGAGATGCGAGATAGTCGAACTCTCTAAGGATGAAGCTACCATAATTATGACGGAGAGTAATTTTCAAAGATCCACTATTCTTCCATCTGAAAAAGCATTTGCTTACAAAATGAGACTAGATGCGATGAAGATGCTTGTATCCAGAATGGTCGAGAACCAGAAGAAAGGAAGGAACTTCGGTGGTGAACCTGTCGGTCCGCAGCTTGATAAGGCAAGAGAGCATCTCATTAACTCATATGGATTATCTGATGAGTATGCTGAATCGCTTGGCACTTCTGATTCAAGAAAACATGATCGCGGTGTGCCACTGGCACACCTAAGTGGAGGAAAAAAGTCAAGGGATTTAGTTGGTGCTTCATTTGGTGAAAGCGGAGACCAAGTACGAAGATATATTCGTCTCACGGAACTCATCCCGGAACTACTTGATTTAGTCGATGAAGGCAAGATAGGAATCAGGCCAGCAGTTGAGCTTTCGTACCTTGGCCACAGGCAGCGCGATGTACTTGAGGCGATCGAGATGGAGCAATGTACTCCTACTCATGAGCAGGCAAAACGAATGAGGAGGCTTTACGAAGAACAAAAGCTTACGCCTGAAGCGATAGAGGCTATCATGATGGAGCAGAAAGGCAACCAGAAGGAGAGGATAGTGCTGAGGGGGGATCGGTTCAGTAGGCTGTTTCCCCCTGATTTGCCGATGTCAAAACGTGAGGACTATATAGCCGCTGCAATGGAATTCTACGGGAGACACCGGGAACGTCAGAAAACGAGAGACGATGCGAGATGATGCGGGTTAATGTATCCCGCATGCTTTGAAAATATTTGCATTGTGGATACGTTTTCCCATCTCCTCCCCTGTAACCCCTCCTCTGCAACTACCAGTTACTACCCGAAGAAGAGATAATAGAGTATAAACACAATAACATAATATATTTATAATAATCGCAATATTATGACACATCGGCGTTCAAGTCAGAGATGACCTGAGCGCTTTTTTTCGTGTCCGAAATCGCGGGAAAGGACCCTATATGACCGAGGAAAACAACAAGAAAACCAAAGAACCTAATGACGAAGTGATCATCGTCAGTGATGACGCAGGTATGCAGCTCTATCTGAGCGAGAAGGCAGCCAACAGGCTCAGCTGGATCCTGACAGGTATCTGCGTAGTGCTCAGCCTCCCGGTGATCATCCTCGCATTCATGTGCATCTAATTCAGCGGAAAGGAGATTAACGCAATGACAGAAAACAAAGTGTTTGGCGCATTCAGGCGCCTGCTCACCATGACACTTGCCTTTGTCATGGTACTCGGAGCATCAATGCCTCTGATGACGCAGGAAACATACGCGGCATTCTCAGGCAAGGTAGGCAGTAAATACACCGTCTATGATGGCGGCCAGATCGTCTACGGATCCGGTAACGGAGGCTACAGTAACTCGCGTAAGTGTGACCTCGGTGATGATCTCGGAACGAGATATTCATACTGCGTGCAGCCGGCAAAGTCATCGCCGGGAACAGGAACTGTGACTGTAGATAAGGTCATCGATGATGATGACGATAAAGGCAAGTGGAACGCACTCAGAAATATCGTGTACTATTCGCCTTCATATCCCGGCTACGACAACAACGTAACCAACATCAGAAGCAAATACTACACAGGCAGCTTCAGCAAGGACTGGGGTATCGCACATATGGCACTTTCATATGTTTATGCCGGAAGGCCTTCAGACATGGCTACCTGGGGCGGTACTCATGCTTCAGACCTCGGTGATGTATGGACCAAGGCAAAGAAACTCGGTGATGAGCTGTATCAGGCAGACTCTGAAAGAGATGAAGCAGTACCAACAAGTTTCAAGGTATTCATCTGCTATATGTCCGGAGTTCAGGACATGATCGTCGGATACCTGGAGGCACCGGGACATCTCAACATGAAGAAGGTGTCGAACAGAACTTCGATCACCGATGGCAATAGCTGCTATTCGATCGAAGGAGCTGAGTACACCGTCTATGACAGCAGCAATAAGGCTGTTGAAACACTTGTCGTAAATGCAAAAGGTGAGAGCAACACTGTAGATCTCATGGAGGGCACATACACAGTAAAAGAGACATATGCTCCTCCTGGATATGCGAAAGACAGCACCACATATACAGTGAAGCTCGTATCTGATGAGACCACGACTTTCACAGCTAAGGATGAGCCAATCACAGATCTTGTGCAGCTCCTGCTGACCAAGAACCCTGTTGGTTATCCTCATGATCATGGTGAAGGTGATGCGACTCTCAAGGGCGCTGTATATAAGTTCGAGTATTACGACAAGCTCAAGAGCCAGGAAGTGCTCCTCAAGGCAGCAAAGGCAGATGCTCCTGTAAGGACATGGCATTTTGTGACTGACGAGCACGGTAAGATCGATGGACAGAACCCGACTTTTGCATCCGGTTATTCCAATGATTCCCTGTATAAGGACAAGGACGGAAAGGTCTGCTATCCTCTCGGAACATATCTGATCCAGGAGGTCAAAGCACCGGAAGGCTATCTTGTCAATGATAAGATCCTCGAAGTGAAATGAACTACAACGAGAGAAAATTCAACATGGACATCGCAGCAGTATGCGGACTCAGAGAGGCAGTGATCGCAGATTTCATAAGAGGCCTGCAGGTAACAAGCGATGAAACGACATACAGGCACGGATACTTCTGGGTCAAGTGCACACAGAAAACCATAACCGTTCATATACCATTTCTGACTGAGGATATGGTGCAGCATTCAGTCAACAAGCTGGTAGAAAAGGGGATCATGAAGGTCGGAGTATTCAATGATGACAAGTTCGATCATACCTATTGGTACACTTTCACAGCTTATGGTAATGAACTGCTCGATGACAGCAGGTGCTTTGATTGAAGCCAATTCCAAAGCCGCCGGGTATGCGTGTGCAGTGCCCGGATAATTGCAGATACCGCGACAGACTCGCACCATTCTGCGGCTACTGCATGCTGGAAATATTGAATCGAAAGATACAAACGGAGGATAGAGAAGATGGAAAAATCGATACAGAAACTGCTGGATAAGCTGGGAAAGAAAGGCTTTGACACGGAAAAGAAGGTGAATGCAATAGATATGCAAGTGGCCTATGATAACGGCCTTGCAGATGAGCTTGGAGGTATCCTTGCTCTGCAGAAGGCGATCAAGAGCCACAGCGCATATGCATTCATAATGGGAGGAACTGATCCAAAGCCTGAGAAGAAGGAGGTCAGACGCAATGCAGATGATGATAGAACCGCAAAAGTCGGAGTATTCACCGAGACACATGAAAACGCAGGCTACTGAAGAAGTTGATCTCGCGAGACTGCGGGAACTGGTAGATCAGCTCCCGGAAGGAACGATCCTTTCAGTTGATCTGGAGGAGGTGAATGATGGGCAGGAAGATGGGTAATCCGAATGAACTTAAAGTGGTCAATGTAAGGCTGGTCAGGGAGCCATCGCTTTACAGCACCGAAAAGATAGCCTCACCGGAGGATGCGGTCAAGGTAATAGCAAAGGATCTTGCGACGTATGACAGGGAAGTATTTGCCGTGCTGAATCTCAAGACAAACGGGCAGCCGATCAACTTCAATATATGCAGCATCGGAACTTTGGATTCAGCTATGGTGAGCCCACGCGAGATCATGAAGGCGGCTGTGCTTTCATCGGCCGCAGCGTGCCTGTTTGTGCATAATCATCCCGGTGCTGATCGAGCTGAACTAGCTCCGAGCCAGGAGGACCGCGAAGTTACAAAACGGTTGATGGAAGCGTGTGATGTTATAGGAGTCAGGTTCTTAGATCATGTGATAGTAGGCTCCGGAAACAGCGGTATATACAGCTTCAGAGCTGAAGGCGAACTGGATAGACTCAGGCCTTCACACAGAGAATGGGAAAGATAAGGAGGATTATTTATGGCAGATAGAGAACAGATCAAAGTCGAAATTGTAGAGAGGATAGGTGCTCTTGATAAGCCAAACGACAATGGCTGGACAAGAGAACTCAATCTCGTATCCTGGAATGGCGGAGCGCCAAAACTCGATGTACGTGAATGGTCGCCTGACCACAGCAGGATGTCGAGGGGCATAACACTCACTGAACAGCAGGGCATCAGATTTGCTCAGCTGCTGGTCCAGAGAGAAAAGAATAAGCAGAGACAGCCTGATAACATAGACTACAGAAGATAGTTCTTTTTTCGTTCAAATAGAGCGGTATCTAATGTGATAATATTTGCATAGATACCGCGATACATGAAAAAGAGTTAGCAAAATCGTAATTTGTGAGGGATAGCTGATGAAAGAAGAATGCTTAATCTGTAAAGCTCCGCTGGAATACCTTGAGACAGATGTTCTCATGGAATGCGAGATTTGCCATAAAAAAGAAAATAGCAAGACAAGATGCGTGAATGGACACTATGTGTGTAACGATTGCCATACGCAGGGGCTTGACACCATTATAGGATTATGTCTGAAGGAAACATCAAAAGACCCGATCACCATAATTGAAAAGATGATGGCCCTTCCGTTCTGCCACATGCACGGGCCTGAACACCATGTTATGGTTGGCTCAGCATTGCTGACTGCATATTATAACGCCGGCGGAGATATAGATCTTCACAGTGCTTTGATTGAAATGATGAATCGAGGGAAGAGTGTTCCCGGTGGCGCCTGCGGCTTTTGGGGTGCATGCGGAGCAGGAATCAGCTCAGGCATGTTCGTATCTATTATTTCAAAGTCTACACCCCTGACTACTGAATCATTTGCATTATCGCACAGGATGACTGCTGCATCTTTAGAGCAGATTGGTGAAATCGGAGGCCCGCGATGCTGTAAGAGAGATTCATTCCTGTCCATTCTTACTGCCGTAGATTTTGTAAAAGCTCATTTTGGCATCGAGATGGAAAAGCCGGAAGTTATATGCAGCTTTTCTGCACAAAACAACCAGTGTATCGGCAAAAGATGTCCTTTCTCAAAAATCAATCATTAGCATAAATTCACATTGAACCAAATCGCTTGCGCGATGGCTTATGAACGCTATCACAAGAGCGATTTTTTCGTGCAATGAAAAACAGTGGACGCGTTCATTTAGATAGAGTATCGTTTAATCACCACAAAAAAACAATTC
>Ga0256404_1001876_pt1 | contig 48551 bp, 30 predicted proteins | sample RumenRJG_01DNA_FD_185990 | JGI IMG/M metagenome (GOLD analysis project Ga0256404, IMG submission 185990) | Bovine rumen microbial communities from Lethbridge, Alberta, Canada - RJG_01 | ecosystem: Host-associated > Mammals > Digestive system > Stomach > Rumen | place: Canada: Alberta | collected... | reverse complement strand
ACTGGCAACTACCACCTGCTCGCAGGTCAAGACAGTCCGATTTTCAGGGAAATTCTCGAACTCGTGAAAGCCGACAAGGACAAGTCGGAATACTTGACCATGACGACCAACGACGGCAAGAAACACCACGTTTTCTACACCCTCGTTGGTGGTAAAACCGACTGGATTCTCATCAACATTCTCGACGACAACGAAGTGTTTGGCCGACTGCGCATGATGCGCTCGATGCTGATGTTGCCGTTGGTTCTCGGACTGCTCTTCGCGTGGTTCATCGTCTGGCGCAGTTCACGCAACCTGAAGCGTTTCCACAAGGTCAATGCCGAGAAAGAGCGCATCGACAGCGAATTGCACGTGGCCAGCCAGATTCAACAGAACATGCTGCCCAAACAATTCGTGCGGCGCGACGATGTCGATATCCACGGCTCGCTGGTACCTGCCCGTGAGGTGGGTGGCGACCTGTTCGATTACTACATCCGCGACGAAAAGCTATTCTTCTGCATCGGCGACGTCAGTGGCAAGGGTGCCCCGTCGGCCATGGTCATGGGTGTGGTCCACTCGCTTTTCCGCGCTTTCTCGGCCCACGAAAACAATCCTGCCCACATCATGCAATCCGTCAACGAGGCATCGTGCAAGGGCAACGACTCCAACATTTTCGTCACCATGTTCATCGGCGTGCTCGACCTGCCCACAGGCAATCTGCGCTACTGCGACGCCGGACACGACAGTCCGCTCATCATCGAGAACGGGAACGTGAGAATGGAGGAATGTGAGCCACATCTGCCCATCGGAGTGTTTGAAGACACGAAATACGATATTCAAGAGACGGTGCTCGCGCCCAACAGCACGCTTTTCCTCTATACCGACGGACTGACCGAGGCCAAAAAGGGATATAAGCAATATTTTGGCATCGAGCGCGTGAAGGAAGTGCTCGGAAAATGCGCAGAAAAAGACCTGACACCGAGCCAAATTCTCGAAATCGTCACCGAAGAGGTGCACCAATATGTGGGCGACGCCGAGCAAAGCGACGACTTGACGATGCTCGCCATCCACTACACACCCCAGCAGTTTGAAAGCAAACTGGCCGACACGCTGAGCATCAAGAACGATGTCCACGACGTGTTGAAACTGAACCAATTCCAGAAGGCTTTCTATGCCCAAATGGACATTGACAAGTCGTTGGCACGTCAGTTGCAACTGGCCGTCGAAGAGGCTGTCGTCAATGTGATTGACTATGCCTATCCGATTGGCACCGACGGCGACATCACCATCAACATGATGTCTGACGACAAGTACCTCAAAATCATCATCATCGACTCGGGCGTCGTCTTCGACCCCACGCTAAAAGAAAAAACCGACACCACCCTCTCGGCCGAAGACCGACAGATTGGCGGACTTGGCATCCATCTGGTGCGAGAACTCATGGGCTCCATCAACTATGAGCGCGAGGGCGGAAAGAATGTATTAACTCTTATCAAAAACTTAAAAAATCATTGACTATGAACGCAAGAATTGAAGAAATCGACGGCAAGTATCTTGCCACTTTGGAAGGAGAAATGGACACCGCTGCAGCATTGGAAGCAGAAGAAGTCTTGAAACCCATCTACAACAGCGAAGGTAAGGACGTCATCATCGACTGCACCAACCTCGAATACATCGCATCGAGCGGTCTGCGCATCCTGCTGAGCATTCTCAAAGGTGCCAAGGCCAACGGAAGCAAAGTGGTGATGCGCGGCATGAACGACGACATCAAAAATGTCTTCAAACTGACGGGATTCATCAGCATTTTCGATTTTGAATAAAAAAAACACCCAACCTATGAGAAAGTTTCTTATTATGCTATTATTGGCAACATCGACGGCCAGTTGGGCACAGAAAGACACGCTCAACAAAATCAGTGTCGGCCTGGAATTGGTGACCCACGGTGAAACGTGCGGTGGCGGTCTTCCGAAACCCGACGACAACGTTGTCAGAACGGAAGACAAGTCGCACTTTCTCTTCGGGCGCAATCGCTTGGTTGTAGATTATGAAAGACCAGGATTGCAGGCCCATGCCGTGCTTCAGAACAAGGCCGTATGGGGCATGAGTGGCAATCAGGCCCTCAATCTCTATGAAGGTTGGGTGAAAATGACGGCTAAAAACGGCCTTTTTGCCCAAGTGGGTCGCGTGGCATTAGCCTACGACGACGAGCGCATCGTCGGTCCCAACGACTTCGCCACAGCATCGCTGTCGCACGACATTGTCAGAGTGGGCTATGAAGGTCATGGCCACAAGGCGCACGCCATCTTCGCCTACAACCAAAACGGCGACGAAGTCTATAACGGCACCTATTACGACAATGGTGCCCAAATCTACAAGACGATGCACGCCCTGTGGTATCACTACGACGTGCCCAAAATCCCGCTCGGTGCATCGCTACTCTTTATGAATTTCGGTATGCAGGCCGGCGACTACATCGAGGTCGATGACCAGAAAGTGGAAGACCCCGACAATCCGCCTTGCACGAAATATCAGCAAATTTGGGGTGCCTACGTCAATTACCATCCCAAATACTTCACCATCGAAGGTTCTTACTATCGTCAGACGGGTAAGATGGTGTTCCCGAACAAGCACTTTCTGCCTATCAAAGCATGGATGGCGAGTGTGAAAGCCACGGTGAAGCCCTCCGACAAATATGAATTCGTGCTGGGCTACGACCATCTGAGCGGCGACGACTATGTGCCCGTGGCTTATGGCGGACCGATGGTCATGGTGCTGCACGACCAACTCGGCGGCTTTGCCCCACTCTACGGTTCGCGAACGAAATTCTACGGCATCATGGACTACTTCTATGAAAGTGCCTATACCAACGGCTTCACGCCGGGTCTGCAAAACGCATTCGTGGGTGCTTTCAGCAATCCTAACAGCAAATTGAGACTCGGTGCCACCTACCACTATCTTGCCGTGGCAACCCAACTCGACAATTTCAACAGCACGCTGGGTCACAGCGTTGAACTCGAGGGCAGTTATCAGTTTACGAAGGACATTTCCCTCTCGGCTGGCTACACCATGATGTTTGGCACCGACACGATGATGAACTTGAAGCAGGACGGTAGCAACAAACGGGCTCGCTGGGGCTGGTTCACTTTGGCCATTTCGCCCAGCCTGTTCACGGCTAAGTGGTGAGACGTGTGGAGTGTGGAGTGATTTTCCTCAATTCAGCCAAGATTATTTAATCGATCAATAACTTAAAACCATTTGAACGATGAAAACTGCACCATTATCCAAAATACAATATGGCATCTACGCCGAGTGCATCGCACATCAAGGCGAGATTTGCTATAACCTTCCCTATCTTTTCGTGCTCGATGGCAGTCTGGACGAAGAAAAACTCAAGAACGCCATTGAAACCGTCGTTGCTGCCCACCCCATCCTCTTCACACGCATCGGAGTGAACGAACAGGGTGACCCGATTCAAACCATCGACGAGAGCGAGTCATTCACCTTGACCGTGGAATATGAACCGACGGACATCGAGGCCGTAAAAGCACGGTTCATCAAACCGTTCGACCTCACCAAAGACCGATTGTTCCGAATCCGTCTGCTGAAAGATGCCGACCATTTCCATCTCCTGCTCGACATCCACCACATCATTTGCGACGGTGTTTCGATGGAGGTGATTTTGGCAGACATCGACGCCGCCTACAACGGCAAAACGCTCGAACCCGAAGCCATGACCATGCAGGAACTGGCCCTCGCAGAAGCCGACATGCGCCAAACACCTGTTTTCGAGGAGAGCAAACAATGGTTTGCACAGAATTTCGACTGTGGCGACACCTTCACCCAACTCATTCCCGACCTCGAAGGAACGGAACGCGCCGAAGGCTCGCTGGTTCGACCGCTCAGCATCGACCAAGAGAAAGTGGAAGCCTTCTGCAAGGCCAACAACATCTACAAAAACACCCTTTTCACAGCGGCATACGCCTATCTCCTGGCGAAGTTCAACAACGAGCAGGAAGCGCTGTTCACGACGGTTTACAACGGTCGCACCGAACCGAAATTTCAACATTCCGTTGGCATGACGGTGAAAACGCTGCCCGTTTATGCCAAATTCACCGACGAAACCACCGTGCTCGACTTCCTGAAAGCCCGTCAAGAGCAAATGACAGGTTGTCGCGAACACGACATCTATTCCTACACGGACCTGATGGGCGACCTCAACCTGCAAAGCAACTCCATGTTTGCATGGCGGGGCGAGATGCTGGGCGTCACCCAAATGATGGGCAAGCCCGTGCAGACGATACAACTCACCAACTTCACGCTGGAAATGTCGCTTTGCATGATGGCCTATACCGTCGGCAACCAATACCATCTCAGGGCTGAATACAACGCCGGCGAATACTCCGAGGCGCTCATCAGCCAGTTCATGGAGAGTTACGAGGCGACTTTGGAGGGTTTGCTCACCCAAACCAACCTGAGCGACATTGACTTCACGACGGCATCGCAAATGGAACTGCTCGACAGTTTCAACCAAACAGACAAGTCCTACGACGACACGCAAACCATCGTGTCGCTGTTCCGCCAGCAGGCCAAGGCTACGCCAGAGAATGTCGCCGTGGTCTTTAAGGACAAGAAATATACCTACGCCGAGGTCGATGAAATCAGCGACCGCATCGCAAACCACATTGTTGCCAAGGGATTGGGAAATGAAGATGTCGTTTCCGTGCTGATTCCCCGCTGCGAGTGGATGGCGATTGCCTCGCTGGGTGTGCTGAAGGCCGGCTGTGCCTATCAGCCGCTTGACCCGTCGTATCCGAAAGAGCGACTGAACTTCATGATGCAGGATGCCAATGCCAAGTTGCTGATTGCCGACGAGGAACTGCGTCCCATCGTAGATGAATACAAGGGCGAAGTGCTGCTGACAAAGGATTTGAAGGGCCTTCCTTCGCTCACCGATGAAGAAAAAACGCAACTTTCAACGCTCACCGCTCAACTCAAGCCCGAAAACCTCTTTATCTTGCTCTATACCAGCGGTTCCACAGGCGTTCCGAAGGGTTGTCAGTTGGAGCATCGCAACCTCGTCTGCTTCTGCCATTGGTATCAGCGTTATTTCGACTTGAAACCTGAGCACAACGTGGCTGCCTACGCCAGTTACGGCTTCGATGCTTGTATGATGGACATGTATCCTGCGCTGACCTGCGGTGCCAGCGTCTATATCATTCCCGAGGAGTTGCGTCTGGACCTGATTGCCCTTAACGAATACTTCGAACAGAACCAGATTACCCATTCGTTCATGACCACACAGGTGGGTTATCAGTTTGCCACCAGCATTGAGAGCCACTCTCTGAAGTATCTCTCTACAGGTGGTGAGAAACTGGCATCGCTGACACCTCCGACGGGTTATCATTTCTATAACGCTTATGGACCGACAGAGTGCACGATCTACACAACCACCTTTATGGTGGACAAGAAGATGAAAGAGATTCCCATCGGAAAGCCACTCGACAACATGCATCTCTATATCGTTGATTCACAGGGTCGCCGTCTGCCTGTAGGCGCTGCCGGAGAATTGTGGATTAGCGGTCCTCAGGTGAGCCGAGGATACCTGAACCGACCCGAGAAAACGGCTGAGGTGTATATCTCCAATCCGTTTGCTGAAAATGGTGAGAAATACGCCCGCGTTTATCGTTCGGGCGACATCGTGCGCTATCTGCCTTCGGGTGACATCCAGTTTGTGGGTCGTCGCGACGGTCAAGTAAAGATTCGCGGATTCCGCATCGAACTGAAAGAAGTGGAAGCCGTGATTCGTGACTTCCCAGGTATCAAAGATGCCACGGTGCAGGCCTTCGATGAGGAAGGCGGTGGCAAATTCATCGCCGCCTACATCGTTTCCGATGAAACCATCGACATCAAGGCGTTGAACGACTTCATCCTCGACCAGAAACCGCCTTACATGGTGCCTGCCGTGACGATGCAAATTGATGCAATTCCTTTGAACCAGAACCAAAAAGTGAACAAAAAAGCCCTTCCAAAGCCAGAAAAGAAGGCCGCAGACGTGGAAATGGACTCGAATGTGCCGATGAACGTGCTGGAGAAGGAAATCCACGACATCATCGCACAAATCATCAACACCGAGGATTTCGGCGTGACAACCGTGTTGGGCTACGTCGGTCTGACTTCCATCATGGCCATCAAACTGGCCATCCAGATGAACAAGCGCTTTGGCGTGACTTTGGATTCGAAGGCACTGGCCAAGACAGGCAGTGTGCAAAGCATCGAGAACGAGATTCTGACCGCACTGATGAGCGGCGGAGCCACACAGCAGCAGGCTGCCGAGGCGAAAAACGCCGACATGAGCAACATTCCGCTGTCGTACGCACAGATGGGTGTCTATGTGGACTCTATCAAAAATCCCGAATCCACCATCTACAACACGCCGGTCATCGCCCGTTTCCCCAAAAACGTGGACATTCCGTTGCTTGTCAAGGCGATGGAGACGCTCGTCAAGACGCACCCCATGCTGCAGGCTCATTTCGGAAGCGAAGGAAGCGAAATCATCCAGATTGTGGACTTCGACCAACCCATCGAAATCACTCAAAGCCAGCACAAGGAGGAAGACATGCCCCAATACAAGTGGGAATTCGTCAAGCCGTTCAATCTGAGGCAAGGACCGCTCTACCACATAGAAATTGCCACGACCGAGCAATGGGTTTACCTGATGATGGACATGCATCACCTCGTGGTCGATGGTGGTTCATTCGACGTGCTCCTCTCGCAACTGTTCGACCTGCTCAACGGCAAGGAGATTGAACCCGAGACGTTCACCTACGCCGACTTCGTGGCAGCGCAGAAAGCCGCTGAAAGCAGCGAGGAATACGCTGCCGCCCACGACTTCTTCCAACAGCGTCTGGGCAATGTGGAGGGCGTGACCGAGGTTCCGTCAGACCTGACAAATCCTCAAGATAAAGCCATCTCGGAAACGGTGTATAGCGAACTGGATTTCGAGGCCATCGAGAATTTCTGCCGCCAGCACAACATTTCGCCGGCACACCACATTCTCGCCGCCACGTTCTACACGCTGTCGCGCTTCACCAACAACGAGCAACTCTGCATCACCACCATCAGCAACGGACGTTCCGACCTGCGCATTCAAAACACGGTGGGTATGTTCGTCAATACGCTGGCGCTGAGTGCCGAGATTGGTGAACAGAGCGTCTTGGAATTCCTCAACGAGACCAGTAAAAACTTCGACGAGACGCTGCAACACGAGTCCTATCCGTTTGCACGCATCGCTGCCGACTACGACCTCTCCGCCGAAATTCTGTTTGCCTATCAGATGGGCATTTTTGAAGACTACAAGTACAAAGGCCAGTCGGTTGCCATCGAGTTCTTCGAGTCGGATACTCCGAAGTTCCGCCTCGCTTTCTTCATCATGAACGACCCGTCGGGCAAGCCGAGCGTGTGCTTGCAATACGACAAAGGACGCTATAGCCACGAAACGATGCAGTGTCTGGCACAGTCTGTCAGCAATGCGGCCAATGCCTTCATCCGTCAGCCAGAGATGAAGTTGCAGCAAGTGTCGCTGTTGGATGCCAATCAGACTGCTCTCCTCGACAGTTTCAACCAGACCGAGGTGCCTTACGACACGACGCAGACCATCGTTTCGCTGTTCCGCCGTCAGGTGGAATTGACGCCCGACAACATGGCGGTGGTCTATCACGAAAACAAATACACCTACCGCGAAGTGGACGACATCACGGAGCGTATGGCAGCCTATCTCGTGGCGAAAGGTCTTGGAAGAGAGGATGTTGTCTCGATTCTCATTCCACGTTGCGAGTGGATGCCCATTGCAGCCCTTGGCGTGCTGAAGGCCGGTTGCGCCTATCAGCCGCTTGACCCAAGTTATCCCGCAGAGCGATTGAACTTCATGATTCAGGACGCTTCCGCCAAACTGCTCATTGCCGACGAGTCGTTGCGCGACATCGTGAATGAATACGAAGGCGACGTGCTGCTGACCAAAGACATCAAGCAATTGCCGGCAGTCAGCGAACCTGTCAATGTCACCGTCAATCCGGCTGACTTGTTCATTCTGCTTTACACTTCCGGTTCGACCGGAACGCCCAAGGGCTGTCAGTTGGAGCATCGCAATTTGGCCGCGTTCTGCCATTGGTATCAGCGTCGTTTCGAACTCAAGGCAGAGCACCATGTGTCGTGCTACGCCAGTTACGGCTTCGACTGCTGCATGATGGATATGTATCCCGCGCTGACTTGCGGCGCTTGTGTGTATATCATCGGCGACGACATCCGCCTGACCTTGCCGGAAGTGAACGATTACTTCAACGAAAACCACATCACCCACTCGTTTATGACCACGCAGGTGGCCTACCAGTTTGCCACCAACATGGACAACCACTCACTGCAACACCTGATTGCAGCGGGTGAAAAGTTGGCTTCGTTGGTGCCTCCGAAGAACTTCAAGATGCACAACGGCTATGGCCCGACCGAAGGCACGATCCTCATTACGGAATACGAAGTTGATGAAGAACTGAAGGACATTCCAGTAGGAAAACCACTCGACAACTCGCGCCTCTATGTCGTTGACAAGCAGTTCAATCGCCTGCCGCAAGGCGCGTTGGGAGAACTGTGGATCAGCGGCGCACACGTCACGAGAAGCTACCTCAACCGTCCCGAAAAGACCGCCGAGGTCTATATCGACAACCCGTTCAGCGACGACCCGAAATTCTCCCGCATCTATCGCACTGGCGACATCGTGCGCTATCTGCCCGACGGCAACATCCAGTTTGCAGGTCGTAAGGATGGACAGGTGAAGATTCGCGGTTTCCGCATCGAATTAAAGGAGGTCGAGGCTGTGATTCGCCAATTCCCGGGCATCAAAGACGTGACCGTGCAAGCCTTTGAGTATGACAACGGTGGCAAATACATCGCTGCCTACATCGTCAGCGACGAACAGGTCGATATCAAGGAACTCAACGCCTTCATCGGACAGCAGAAACCGCCTTACATGATTCCTGCCGCCACGATGCAAATCGATGCCATTCCGCTCAACCAGAACCAGAAGGTGAACCGCAAGGCCTTGCCGGCTCCCGTCATTCAGGCGGCAGACCACGAATATGTGGAACCTGTCAACGAGGTCGAAAAACTCTTCTGCAAGATTTACAGCGACATCCTTTCGATGGACAAGATTGGCGCGACCGACAACTTCTTCGAGTTGGGCGGCACCTCGCTCATGGTGACCCGCGTCATCATCGAGGCCGACAAGGCCGGAAAGCATATCGCTTACGGCGACGTGTTTGCCAACCCCACCCCACGCCAACTGTCCAACTTCATTTCAAGCGACACAAACGACGATGACGAAGAAGCCCGCAACTTCAACTACGGTGCCATCAACACCGTTCTTGAAGGCAACACGCTCGACGCCTTCCAAGGCGGAGAACGGCAACCCATCGGCAATGTATTGCTGACGGGAGCCACTGGATTCTTAGGCATCCATATCCTTCAGGAACTCCTCGAGCGCGACGACGTGCCCACCATCTGGTGCTTGGTGCGTGGCGAGACCGACGAAAAGGCCGAACGGCGACTGAAGAGTCTGATGTTCTACTACTTCAACAAGAATTACAACCATCTGTTCGGCAACCGCCTGCGCGTCGTCAACGGCGATGTGACGCAAGACATCAAGGTCGATGGCAAGATTGACACCGTGTTCAACTGTGCCGCTGTGGTGAAGCACTTCTCAAAAGGCACTGAAATCGAGGATGTCAACGTGGGTGGAGCGCTCCACTGCGTCAAGTTCTGCTTGCTCAACGACGCCCGACTGATTCACGTGTCAACCTACAGCACGGCCGGTATGTCTGTTGACGGTATCCCATCAGAAAATTCGATGTACTCGGAACAAAAACTCTATTTCGGCCAGAACCTCGGCAATCAGTACATTCATTCCAAGTTCATCTCCGAACGAATCGTGCTCGATGCCATCGCCATGCACAAGTTGAACGCCAAAGTGATGCGTGTGGGCAATCTGTCACCGCGTTCCACCGATGGAGAGTTCCAAATCAACTTCAATACCAACAGCGCGATGGGCCGCATCCGCGTCTATCAGATGCTGGGTTGCTATCCCTACGACCTGAACGACGAACCGATGGAGTTCAGCCCCGTCAACGAGGTTGCCAAAGCCATCGTCTTGCTTTCGGAGACGCCGCAGGCATGTTGCGTGTTCCATCCGTTCAACAACCACTTTGTACACTTCGGCGACGTGCTTCAGGAGTTATCAAATGTGACGCAAGGACCGCGCCAGGTAGAGGAAGAAGATTTCAACAAGGAATTAGAGGCCGCCAAGCAAGATGCCGAGAAGGCCAAACGCCTTTCCAGTCTTTTGGCTTACCAAGACATGGCTCACGGACAGAAAGTCATCGAGATTCCAAGCGAAAACCAATACACCACACAAGTGTTGTATCGCCTCGGATTCCGCTGGTCTGCCACCTCGTGGGACTATGTCGAGCGAATGCTCAGCGCAATCAGCGGCTTCGGTTTCTTCGAGTAAACCATCGACTCAGCAGAATAATCTTTCATTCATCAATAAAATTCAAACTATGGAAAAAGTCACTATTATCGGAATCGCCGGCGGAACAGGCTCTGGCAAGACAACCGTGGTGAGTAAAATCGTAGAGGCACTGCCGCCCGACCATGTGGCCGTGGTGCCCCTCGATTCGTACTACAACGACACGACCGAGATGACCGAGGAAGAGCGAAAAAACATCAACTTCGACCATCCCGACGCTTTCGACTGGAAACTGCTTGAAAAGCAACTCAACGAATTGCGCCACGGTCGTGCCATCGAGCAACCGACCTACAGTTACATTTTGTCGAACCGACTGCCCGAAACCATCCACGTGGAACCGAAGCCCGTCATCATCATCGAGGGAATTATGACGCTGATCAACAAGAAGTTGCGCGACATGATGGACCTCAAAATCTTCGTCGATACCGACTCCGACGAGCGCCTCATCCGCAACATCCAGCGCGACACCATCGACCGCGGTCGAACCGTCTCGATGGTCGTCGAACGCTACCTGAACGTGCTCAAACCGATGCACGAACAGTTCATCGAGCCGACGAAGCGCCACGCCGACCTCATCATTCCGCAGGGTGGCGAGAACCATCGTGGCATCGGAATCCTTTGCAAATACATCGAAGGAATAACAAAAAAGTGAACCGTGCGGTTCACTTTTTTTGTTGCTTGATGACTATTTTCATTTAGCGACGGCCACCGAAGTGTCCACCACCGCCGCCACCACTGCGGCTGCCTCCACCGTGGCTTCCACCGCTCATCGAGCCGCTGCTGCGCGTGGTCGAGCCACTGCTCATGCTGGAACCACCGCTGCGCGAACCGCCGAACGAACGAGTCGGAGCCGAACTGCCAGACGACGAACCACTGCGCGAAGGCGTAAAGGTGTTGCGGGGAACGCCACCTTCCGAACTCCTGCCCGTCGAAGGCTGATGGTTCACCGAAGGACGGCTTTCGCTGCCGACGGTCGTGCGAGTGCTGCTCGGACGAGAACCACCGAACTGGCCAAAGCTGCGATTGCCACTCACATTTCCACTGCGGCTGCTGCCCACGTTTCCGCTGCGGCTGCTACCCACGTTTCCACCACGCGAGTTGTTGTCATAATGTCTGCCACGAGAGTCGAAATTGCCGTTGCGACCGTTGTTCGACGGGCCACGGTCGTTGCGGAACGAGTGTCCACGTCCGTAGTCGCCACGCTGGTAGCGGTTGTGCATTCCGAAGTGCTCGTTGCGAGGCCGTCCGACGGGTGCGAACGTGCGACCGTGATACCACGAGCGACCGCCATTCCTGTGCCAAGCGTGTCCACCGCGATAAACCGAGTAGAAGCGCGGCATTCCGAAGTAGAAGTAGGTGCGATGCGGATAGCGGGCATAGATGCCGAAGTGCCAGTAGCCACCGCTCCAGTACAGCGGACGATAGAAATAAGTGGCGTCGAGGTACATTCTGTACTGCCAGTCGAGGAGGATATAGCTCAGGTCGAGATTGCGGCGCTCCCAGTAGATGCCGTAAAGGTCGTCCTGCGTGTTTACGCCCATGAGGTAGTCGAGGTTCACCTCGTAGGCTGCTTCATACTGCTCTTCCGTGAGGTTGAGCTCATAGGCCATCTTGTCGGTGAGGAACAAGGCCTGCTGGCGGGCCTGCTCGTAGCTCATGGCGTTGGCCGATGCTACGAATGCGAACAGTGCCACAAGGGCGGTCATCATCTTCTTCATAATCGTAATCTTTTTAAGAATTAGTATTTCGTTTTTTATCACGATGCAAAGATACGACGATTTGCCTGCCCCCGAAAAGGATTTTCCCTAAACTGGTAGGGGAAATTCCCTATTTCTCCATTTGACCTGATTACTCCTGACTTTTCAGATACTCCACACACGCCTCAAACGTCTCGAAGGTGGAATCTTCGGGCAGAACCGATGGGATGAGGTGGGTTTTGTGCATGATGAGGCTCGGCTGCGGCTGGATGATGGTCATATAGACTTTGATGTTTCGCGCCTGTAAATCTTTGATGGCGGTTTCCATCGCATACGCGCCCGACATATCCATAAAAGTGACCAAACGCATACGAATGATGACTGTGCTCACTCCTTCCGGCACGTCGTGCATCACTTTCTGGAAACCTGTGATGCTGCCAAAGAAAATGGGACCTTCCAGACGTTGCACATAGACCGTTTTACGCATTTCGTCGGTCAGCGTCACTTCGTCTTCCCATGGTTTTTCCTTGTCGAAATCGGCCAGGCTGATGCTGCTATATTGGCTTTCGGCCAGGTCGCCGGCTCGTTTCATGAACAGCACGCAAGCAACCACCATGCCGATTCCCACGGCGGTGAGCAAATCGACGAAAACGGTCGTGAGAAACACCAAAATCAGCACGAACGCATCGGAACGAGGAATGTGCGACAAGTCTCTGAAACCGCGGAAATCGACGATTCCCCATCCCACCGTAATCAGAATTCCTGCGAGCACCGACAGGGGAACGTATTTCACAACGCTTCCCAAACCGAGCAACACGGCGAGCAGAAGCAAGGAATGGGCCACTCCACTGAGTTGGGTGCGACCTCCAGCCTTGACATTGACAACGGTTCGCATGGTGGCACCGGCACCGGCAATGCCGCAGAACAAGCCAGAAATGGTGTTTCCGATGCCTTGTCCGATGAGTTCTTGATTGCTGTTATGCTTGGTTTTCGTGATATTGTCGGCCACCACCGAGGTGAGCAGCGTGTCAATCGAACCCAAACCTGCGAGTGTCAGACCGGGGATAATGGCCGTCTTCATGATTTCCACCCAGTTCAGTCCGCTCAGTTCCAATCCTTCCTTGGCAAAAAACGGCATGGGAATTCCAGCGGGAATCTCGCCGATGGTCAGTGCAGCGTCGATGCTACAAAAAAGCGAAACGATGGTCATCACGATAAGGGCGACCAAAGTCGAGGGAATCTTCTTCGTGATGCGCGGGAAAAGGGCGACAATCAAAATCGTTCCCAACCCCAACAACAGGGGCACCACGCTGACGCCCTTGCTCACTTGAGCCGGAATCTGAAGAATCATATCGACCACCAAAACGGGCGATTTCAGTCCCAACAACGGGTAAATCTGCTGCAAGATGATGATGACGCCGATACCGCTCATAAAGCCCGAAAGCACAGGGTAAGGGATATAACGCACGTACTTGCCGATGCGAATCAGTCCGAAAACGATTTGGAACAGTCCGCAGAAGATGCCGGCCAATGCCATGGAAATAATCACCGCCGAGAAACTGCCCTGCGACGTCGCCCAAGTGGCACTGATGAGCGAGGCGGTGATGACCGTCATGGGACCTGTCGGACCGCTAATCTGCGAATGGGTGCCGCCGAAAAGGGCTGCAAAGAAGCCCAGAAGCGTAGCACCGACGAGTCCCGCCAGTGCACCCATCGACGCGGCAGCAGGATGGTCGATGCCGCCAAATGCCTGAATACCAAAGGCCAACGCCAATGGCAATGCGACGATTCCAGCAGTGACTCCGCCGAAAACATCGCCCTTGATGTTATTGGTTTGAATGAATTTCATGATTCTTTTGCTACTTTGAAAGCATTTTTAAGTAATTATTCAAATAATATTCAATGTTTAAGGCTGCAAAGGTACATTATTTTTCAGCAAAATACATGATATTTCAGCAAAAAATTGCTTTTTTAGCAATAAATCGACCCTTCGCGCGTTATTTTTTAAGGAAAAATGGATGAAAACATGAAAAATAGATTGATATTATCGCTTTGCTTCATGATTTTGACGCCGCTTTCGCTGTGGGCACAACAGGAGAGCGACGAAGCACACGACCTGCTCGACGGACTGGAATACAAGGTCGAGGCGCAAGTTTCGGCTGCCGACGGACAGACTCCGCTGTGGCTCAACGCGAACAAGTTCGGACTGAGTTCGCTGGAAAGCACGAACGGATACCTGCGCGGAGCTATCGAGCGACCGCTCAAAACCGATTCGCTGCGACGCTGGGGCATCGGCTACGGACTCGATGTCGCCCTGCCCTACCACTACACGAGCAAGATGGTCGTTCAGCAGGCTTACGGCGAACTGCGCTGGTTGCACGGCGTGCTGTCGGTGGGTGCGAAGGAATATCCGATGGAATTGAAAAACAACTCGCTGAGCAGTGGTTCGCAGGCACTCGGCATCAATGCGCGCCCCGTTCCGCAAGTCAGAATCGCTCTGCCCGACTACTGGGTGCTGCCGATCTTCAACGATTGGCTGCGAATAAAAGGTCACATCGCCTACGGAAAAACAACCGACGACCAATGGCAAAAGGATTTCACGAATTTGATTCGAGCCTATACCGAGGGTGCACGCTACCACTCGAAGGCTGGCTACCTGATGATTGGTAATCCCGAGCGGTTTTTCCCTCTGTCCGTCGAGTTAGGTTTGGAAATGGCTGCGCAGTTCGGCGGAACAATCCACAAAGCCTCTGAATATGGAGAAACGGTCTATTATGGCAACAATGGCCTCAAAGGAATGTGGCGAGCCTTCTTGCCAGGCGGTGCCGACGCACCCGAAGAGGGCACGGAATACCAGAATGCCGAGGGAAACCAGTTGGGCAGTTGGCTGATGCGCATGAACTACGAGACCGACACCTGGAAACTGGGATTTTATGCTGAAAAATATTTCGAGGACCACTCGTCGATGCTCCAACTCGACTACGACGGCTACGGCACAGGCGACGAATGGAACGTGGCGAAGAAACGCCGCTATTTCCTCTACGATTTGAAGGATTTCCTGCTCGGATTCGAATTCAACAAGAAATACGGTACTTGGCTCCGCGACATCGTGTTTGAATACCTCTACACGAAATACCAGAGCGGTCCTGTCTATCACGACCACACGCAAGCCTTCCCCGACCACATCAGCGGTCGCGACAACTACTACAACCACTATCTCTACAACGGTTGGCACCACTGGGGACAGGCCATCGGCAATCCGCTCTATCGCTCGCCCATCTACAACGACAACGGCTTCATCCGCTTCGAAAACACCCGTTTCGTGGCCTTCCACTTGGGACTGAGCGGCAGACCGACCGAGCGGCTTTCCTATCGGCTGTTGGCGACCTATCAGACGGGCTACGGAACTTACGACATTCCTTATACGAAGTCACAGCACAATTTCAGCGGTATGCTCGAAGCCACGTACCAACTGCCCAAAGGATGGCAAGTGAAAGGGGCTTTCGGCATGGATTCGGGAAGAATTCTCGGCGACAACTACGGTGGTCAGCTGACGGTGACGAAAAAGGGAATTTTTAAATAATGAGTAGTGAATAATGAGTAATGAAAAATGAGCAATAATATGAAAAAAAATATCTTTTTCACTTCCCTTTCCGCCCTTTTCTGCCTTTGGCTGGTGACGGCTTGCGGACTGGTGGAGTTGCACAGTTCCAAGAACGGCGACCTCGATGGTTTCTGGCATTTGGAAACGATTGATTCGTTGGCGACGGGCAACACGTGTGACTTGCGGGAAGAACGCCGTTTCTGGATGTTCCAAGGCACCATTTTCCAACTTTATTGCCCCGAAGTGATGGAAGGACAGCGTTTCGTCGGCCAATTTTCGCACGAAAACGGCACGCTGACCCTTTGGAAAGTGCTTTATGACATTCGTGAGGAAGGCGACCCCGTCGTCGAGAGCGTGGACATCATTCGACCCTTCGGCATCAACCAGGTTGAGAACGTCGTCTTCCGTGTCGATGAACTCTCGGGCAACAAGATGACGCTCAGCAACGAAATGCTCAGGCTATCGTTCAAGAAACATTAAAATTTGAGGAAAATTCGATTAAAAACCTCGAAAAATCAGAATTTCTTTCCAATCGCGATGTTCGTGAACGTATTGAAAAGAATTTTGATGTCGAACCACCACGAACGATGTTCTAAATAATAGAGGTCGAGTTCCAATCGGCGCAACATCTTCTCCATCGTGTCGGTGTAGCCGTTGTAGAGCGTGGCATACGACGTGACGCCCGGTCGCACCTGATAGAGATAGGTGTAGCGATGGTCGTGTTCGAGAATCTGGTTGATGAAATATTCACGCTCCGGACGCGGTCCGACAAACGACATCTCACCCTTCAACACATTCCACAACTGCGGCAACTCGTCGAGGTGATGGGCACGCAGGAATCGGCCTGTCTTCGTCATGCGCGTCTCGTTCTCGTGCTGGTAGAGCGCGGGACCGTCTTTCTCGGCATCGATGCGCATCGAACGGAACTTGTAGATGTGGAACGGACGACCGAAACGCCCGATTCGCTCCTGCTTGAAAATGGCCGGACCACCATCCTCGCGGCGCACGGCGATGTAGCAAATCAGGAACAGCGGCGAGAAAACGATGACGCAAAACAACGCGACAAGAAAGTCGAAGAGCCGCTTGGTGTTGCGCTCCAACTCGTTCATCCCGTCCAATACGTATCCGTTTTCGAGTGTCGTCATGACTGGTTTTTAATCAGGTTCTTTTCTTTAAAAACGCACACATCGCCGTTTTATTGCATCGGATGCAAAAATATATTGAAAAAGTTCATTTTTTGATGAAAATGCTTTCAAATATTTTGATGGGATATTTGAATGCGATGAAAAAATAATTGCTGCGAATACCGTTTTGCCGACATGCCTTCAAATTCTCCTTCGCTCCGATCAGACGGGCTTTCCAACTGCGTGTGCTGGCTCCTCCGATGCGCATTGTGACGAAATCAAGGTGGAGATAGCGCAGGTTGGCACCATTCAAACAAAGCCTCATAATGAATTCATAGTCGGCAGAAATTTGATAGGAATCGTCGTAGTAGCCGTATTGCTCGAAAAGCCTTCTCCTCACATAAAGCGACGGATGCGGCGGCAGGAAGCCGAAACGCAACAGCCAAGGGCGGAAAATGCTGCCAGAGTAGTATCTGACCGTTTTGTGTAGGTTGTCAGGGTGTACGAAATGCACATCGCCATAAATGGCATCGACATTGTCGTCGAATTGCGCCACCATCTTCTCGATGACCGTGTCGGAAGAAAGAAAATCGTCGGAATTGAGGATGCCCACGATGTCGCCCGTAGCCATGCGAACACCTTTGTTCATCGCGTTGTAGATGCCGTCGTCTTTCTCGGAAATCCATCGAAGGCGACCTTCAAATCGCTCCTCGTATGACTTGATGACTTCCACAGAATTGTCCGTCGAGTTTCCATCGACAATAATGTATTCAATATGGCGATAACTCTGTCTGAGCACCGAATCCATCGCGTCGGCGAGGGTTTCAGCACTATTTCGGGTAACAGTTATAATCGATATTTTCAACATTTTTGTCAAAAAAAAACAGTTTCGGGCGGCAAAGGTACTATTTTTTTGTGACAAAACACCATTATTGATAAGTTTTCTGAAACAATTTGCGAAGTGTGGCCACCACCCGACTTAAAAAGAATGGGAAATCGTAGTTGAAAGGGTCTTTCAGAAACAGCGTTATATAGCGCAAAGTCGTGCGCATGGCTAATTTCACCCTAAAAAAGTAAGAATAATGCGACCGTGACGCTGAATTTGCCCTATTCCAGACATAATAAATCGTGTCGGCGGATGCCAGCCGAATCGTTTTTACCCTGCGCGATATGGTAAACATAAACAGGGAGTCCTCGCCCAATGAGAAATCGGAAAAGAAGCGGTTGCTTCCAATAACATTTCGCGGGATGATTTTACCTACTGGGGAGGAAAAGAAACTGCGAGTCTTGAACAAAGTGAGATTTTCCTGTCCTGCATTTCTTACATAAGCGTTGCTGATAAAGTGATTTTCTGGCGTTGTCTTGTCATCGCCAACTGCCACAAGGTTCGACAGCACAACACAATTTTCGTCGGCTTGTGCCACTAAGTTTTCCAAATAATTCGGACTTACCCAGTCGTCGTCATCCACAAAAACAATATATTGTCCTTTCGACTGGTCGATTCCCAAATTTCTTGCATTTGAAACGCCTTTTTCCTCAGAATAGAAGACTTGGCTGACAACATCACTGTACTTTTGAGAATATTCAAAGAGTTGTTCCTCGTAAGGATTTCTTTCTCCGTTGAGAACAACAATTACCTCAAATTGATTTTTCGGCAACGTTTGATGACGCAATGAATCGAGGCACTCGAAAATATAAGCGCTGGGGCGATATGTAGGTATGATGACTGAAATTTTCATTGGAATCTGATTTCAAATTCTAACTTTTAATTCGATTTACCACCGAACGATAATCTGGAATAAGCGATTCGGCATTGGCAACGCATCGTTTTTCGGGATTCCGTTTCAACTCCATGATACATTCGCAAAGTTGGGAAACATCGGCAAACATTGGATTATAATTGTAGAATGCCCGACAATAGTTCAATGCCGGAATCTGTCTAGCGAGCAATCGTTTCCCGTTGGCTATACATTCGTAGCTCACACCGCTCACTCTATATCGGAAATCGTCGGGATAGGCAATCAGAATGATGTCTGAACATAGAAACATCTGCTGGTACTCCATTGTGGAAAGGTATTGGTTGATGGTTTTAATGTTCGCCGAGGGCAAGTTCTTCTCGTCGCAATTGCGCAATATCAGCAGAATATTTTCGTTTTCAAGCAGATGCTGCAGTTCGGCATTTCCGGTCAATTGTGTAATAAAATCAGGATCTGGAGAAGGTGACGGATGGAAAATGACGGTGTCGTATCCTCTCATGTCTATGGGAACCGTCGTATGAGGAAGATTCTGGTAAGGTGGAATACAACCGTGAGAAACAATATCGACCTGTTCGATGCCATTTTCGAGGAACGGCTGGCGCATTTCCTCGTTGAAGACGATGAAGGAGTTGTGCCTTGCGATTCGTTTCAAAAGTTTTCTTTTGATTGGATTCTCAAAGCCAAGCCCATTTCCATGGCTTGTGAGCCTCATATTGCGACACAGAGGCAGCATGGCGAGAGTCACTTCATCGAAAGAGGAGAGAATCACATGGTCATAGTCATTTAGATTGACTTTCAGACGTATGTATAATAAAGTGAGCAGGTAAATGATACGATTTCGAAGAGGTTCTAACCAACCGTTGCGCCGTCGCAAAAAATGGGGAAGTACCAATGCGTATTGACTATCTGCAAAAGGCAGCCTATCTTTGGTGTATTGGTGGAGAACCAGTCGCACGTCGAAGCCTTGTGCCATCAAGGCGTTGATGTGAATGTGGTTGTAGTTGACGTGTCCAACCTCAAGCGTATATTCGATGAATAGTATTTTTTTCATAGGCTGACTATTTGTTTTTTACATCATCAAAATGCCGTCGGAACAAGACTATGCGCTCTGTGTAACTTTTTATTCCAAAGAGAAGGTTATCATAAGAGGCGAGCGGATTGCTGCAGATTCCATAGACTTTGAGCAAACTGTAAATGCCAATGAATGAGGCGAACAACAGACGATTGCTGCGGTAATAGAAACATTTGAGCATGTCGTACCAGAAAATCCAATAGCCAAATACAAACAGCATCGACACGCGGACACTGATGGTTCGAAATTCGCTCAAAAGCAGGTAAAGGAAAAGGTACATCGCCATGCTATTGACGAAAATGTTTCCTTCTTCGCGGCACTCGCGCAACTTGTTGATATAGCAAAACAGGAGGATGCCCGAAATAAGCCTTTCCAGATAGCCAATAGACAAAACTGAGCCGCCCACATCGAATTCCATATATTCTTCTATCCACAGTTGTGCTGATGGTACAATCAGGCTTGCGACAAGCGATATAAGCGTCTTGAAAACAGGAATGTGCAAAAGATAAATGGCATTAACCACGATGAAAATGGCGATTAACAGCCATTTGTTGTATCGGATGCGCAGAATCAAATAAAAAGGGAGATAGAACAATGCCGACAAATGAAACAGGGCACCAAGCAGGCATAAAAAAACAAATGGGAGTGGTTTCCGTTGTTGGATAAAGGTGATGGAATTGATGAAAACGAGAATTGCGATGGAATTGCGCATCAAATCCGTACTCAACTCTAAACCGCCGAAACAGAGGAACAAAACAAGAACAAAAGGAATGTTCTCAACGCGGCTTTTCAGAAAATTCAGTAACAGAATGACGTTAATCAGTGTGCAGACGAATACAAAGAAATGCCAATTCGGATAGATGCTGCGACAAAAAATCATCAACAAAGTAAAGCCATATTCGGCTTCCCATTTCAACAGTGGAATGGTGAGTTGCGTTTTTAAATCGGGAGTAGCCTGAAATGTCGGATAATAATTCACCCAATCGTAGAAAATGAAGCCACGCAGCCCAAAGAAAAGCAGAAAAACCCCTACGCTGAAAACATTGACGTAGAAGCGAGTTTTTTCATCGTCCTTGGTGTATTGATAGACAGCCAATAGGCCGTAGATCACGACGAGCAGGAGATATGGCAGGGCTGTAACCATCTACAAACTATGTTGCCGGAGTTGAATTCTTCGATTTATTCTTGACAAAAAACTGACGGAGGAACAGCACCCATATCGCATCACAAATGCATCCCAGAAGAATGAAACCGATTAGCATATACAAACGGGGAATGCTTGAGGCTCGCAATGGCACTGAGGCACTTTGAATGACCGTAAAGGCAGGGGTACGCTCCTGCAGTTTCGCCTGTGCTTGCTGCACCTGCATAAAGGTTTGGCTGTAATTGTTGAATTTCAGTTGCATGTCATTCTCCAAATCTTCCTGCTTGGCGCGATAACTTTCAAGCACCACTTCCATATTGCGGTCGGAGTAACTGCCATAGCGCTGACGCGCACGCTCATAGTCCTGCTTGGCATTGGCTGCAAGTTTTTTATAGTATTCCAAATCTACACGGGCTTTGCTTGTGCGATAATTGGTAATATATTCCTGCAACCTTACTCGCAACGTGTCGGCTATGATGGCGGCCACTTTCGGGTCAATGTCGGTTACTGAAATCGTGATGATATTCGTTCCCTTGTTCATTTGACAGCCAATATTTCCGCTGATTTTTTGGTAGAGCCCTTCTTGCTGTCTGGAAAGTTGGAAAAGGTTGGGCTTTTTGTTATTCGCTTGGGTGTCTTCTCCTTTTTCGCGAATACTCCTGATTGTTTCACCAAGCCAATACATCGGATAACGCCAAAACTCCATCTTATAGTCTTCCATGATGTGTTCTGAATAGGTCTTTTCGCCAGGTTCCTTCAATAACGACACTTTGATGTCGAACAAAGGAACAATAAAGTCGGGCGAAGAAAACACGTCGGGATAGATTTCCGGATAGATGGCGTCGGGAGTTGTGTTGTTGCCTCCCAAATTCAACCCCACCATACCAGCAATGTCACTCAAACTCGACGACATTCCCATACTAGATGCCTCGGGGGCCAACACGACGATGGAAGTGTACTCTTTTTGCTTGTTGAAAGCGTAAACTACCCCTAAAATGGCAAAAACAGCAATAAATTTTGCCAACAGCCATTTCTCTTTCAAGACTTTTTTCGCCAAACCGACTACGTCTATTTCCTTCGTTCGATTCTGCTTAGTTGTTGTTTGTTCGTTCATAATTTTCTCTTATTTCAAGTTAAAGGCTGAAAGCCATAACAATGGTAATTTAAATTCTGAGGGCGATGGCCGATCATCTTGGCTGGAACGCCCCCGACAATGGTATAAGGCTCAACGTCATTCGCGACGACGGCACCGGCTGCAACAACCGCACCCTCACCGACACGAACTCCTTTCAAAACCGTGCAGCCCACACCCAGCCAAACATAATCGTCGATAACGATGGCAGCGTCGCTTCCGCTGAAAACGGGGCTTTTGGGGTCGTGGCCGCCCGTCATCAAGTTCACCCGATGGGATATTGAAACATTGTTTCCGATGGTAATTCCCGCTCGGGCATCGATGATGCAGTCGCGATTGATGTGACTATACTCGCCTATTGTAAGCCTCCACGGAGCCATAAAATAGTTCCGTTTCATGATGAAAGACTTTCGTCCGATTTTTGTGCCAATCATCCGAAGATAGGGTCGTCGGCAACTCCAAAACGGGATATGAGGAAGCACGTCGTTAATCATGTACTCCGTGCCGAGAGCCTTGACATAATCATAGACTCTGATTTTTTTCATGAATATGATCAGCGTTTTCCTCATTTTTTAGTTTTTGTTTTATTTTAAAACGTGAAATCATGCAAAAAATTGTATCTTATGCCCTTAAAAAAGAAGCATTTTCAGATAAGATAGATTTTCTTTTAGTTTATAATGTGGATTGAACACCGCAGGCTGCCTTACGAAAAAGAATGCAATGCGGAACAAATAATATTGCAACTTGGAATAGTGTTTTTTGACATAAAGACATTTACTTCGGTCGCTTTCTAATCGACGACGAGCTGAGCGCCCTTTTTTCAACCCATAAGAACTTCCTTCCAAATGTATGATCTGGGGGCCGGGTATCACGATGCGCTGCAATCCAGCATTTGCCATACGCTGTTGCAAATCGGCCTCTTCGCAATACATGAAAAACGTTTCATCAAATACACCAATTTGATTCAGTACCTTTTGCGGAACGAACAAGTCTGCACCGCCAATGAAATCTACTGAGATGGGCGTATCAATAAACTTTTTCTCCACGACTTTGCTGAATCTTTTTGGAAGAGCATCGTTAAAGATATTTCTGGGGGAAAGGAATTTGTCGTAAGAGATGGTAGGCTGTCTGTTGGCATCCATCATCACAGCACCCAGTGCTCCCAGTTGAGTTGAAGAATGTTGTTCGGCATATTGAAAAAAAAGGCTGATGGCATCGTTTAAAAGAATGGTGTCTGGATTCAACAGAAAAACGTATTTCCCTTTGGCCTCACGAATGGCAAGATTGTTGGCACCACCAAAACCCAAATTTTTGGAGCTGACAATGAGTTTGACGTTTGAGCCTATTTCTTCTTTGATGCGAACATAGCCGTTGTCTGGCGACGCATTGTCCACCACGATGATTTCATAGCGAACTTGTTGCGTGTGCTGCATGACAGATTTGACACAATCAAGAAGCAATTGCGTTGAATTATAATTGACGATGATGACAGATACGTCTATGGGTAAAACCTGCATTTTATTACGAGTTGGTTAGATGAATATATTGCAACAATTGTCGGGCCACTTTGTTTTTCAAAACGAATATCTCGTTGAAAGCAGCATATACAAAGGTAAAAATTGCCAGAATGACTAAAAGCATGATTTCGTCATTCACAAAATGGCATATCAGCAACGACAGCAGCAAAAGAGGAAGGTATGAAATTGTGCAGACTACCATTTTTTTGTAAGGCATCGTATAATGGAATTTCCTGTCAATAACAGCCATCGAGACCAGCATGATGAAAAATTCGGCAACCACCCACACGACTGCAGATCCAACAGCCCCCAAGTTCGCCGTCAGGGCAATGTTGAACAATAGAGCCACGATGGCACCCATCAATGAATTTCTCAGCACGATTTTGTCCTGATGTTTAGCCATCAGTATCTGTATGACGAGTATCTGTTCTATTCCTATGATGAGAACCAACAAAGTAATGATTCTCAGCGGTAGGTAGGAGCCTTCAAAGCCATCGCCCACGAACAAATGCAAGAGTTGGGGACCAACGGCGAGCAAAAAAACAATCGTTGGGAAGGCAAACAAGAAAATGGCATCGAAAGAAGTGTCGATTTTTTCCCAATACTCACCATTTTTCTTTTCTGCCAACAGATTGGAAACTCTTGGGAAAAGAATGTTTGTGAACGACAACAGAACGGCCATGATGATGGTATGCAGTTTTGTCGCCGTCGTAAAATATCCCACTTGGTCTGTATCAGTGACAAAACCCAACCAAACTACATTCAACGAGGTATATACGTTGGTAAACAAAACATAGATTCCCATAATCAAAAAAGCCTTGAAAAACGGACGGAAATCAATGTTTTTTAAGGAGTAGCGCACAAATTTCCTGCTATAAACAATGTTGATGAGTGCATTAACGACCACTGTCGCGACGGTCAAAATATAGTAAATTTTGTAATCGGAGGCTTCTTTCACAAACAAAAACACGCTTGCCACATACAAGCACTTGACCAAAATAGAGCGGTTGGTAATGTATTTGAAATTTTCCATCCCCATAAAAAACCACTCTACCAAAAAAAAATTGAAAACCAGCTTGACAAGGCCAACATAAAGCATATCCCGATAAGGAATAAGTGTCGGCACTGTATACATCGCAATCCACAAGACAGCAATGGCTATCAAGGTCGCCATAATTGTCAAAGAGAACAGCGACATATACGTTTTGGATAACCTGGTCTTATCGTTCCTAACTGCTGCGATTTCACGGACTCCTACCGTCATGATGCCCATTGTAGAAAATAACACGAAATAATTGATAATGCTGTCGATAAAATTTACGATACCAATATTTGACAAACCTAAAGTCCTCGACACATAAGGATAAACTAACAGAGGAAACAGATAGGTTGATACCGTCAAAATACTGTTATATGCAAAATTTTTCTTAAGGCTCATCTCGATGGAATGTTTTTTATCCGTGCACAGCATTCATCTGCTCGAGAAATCAATCTATTTCAAAAGATTGGCAATGGTGGCGATGATGGCGGCAAGCGAACCGATGCTGGTCGTAATGCTTAGCGTTTCGGCAATGGTGGTCTTGGATGTCGATTTCGACGGCACCACGATTTCGCAGCCGGGAAGGGGCTTGGCGTTGTGACCGACTTTTGCCACTGTTCCGTTCATATAGATGATGTAAGCCTGTCTTTTCTTGGCCTTGCTCGAAAAACCGCCGGCTTGGTCGATGTAGTAGCCCACCGACTTGCCCTTCACATAGCCCACCGTGTTCGGATAAAGCACTTCACCGTTGATTTTCACCGTGGCTTCAAACTGCGGAACGAAAACTCGGTCGCCCTCGCGCAACACGATGTCTTCCGTGCCGCCCGGGTTAGCAATGGCTTTGTCGAGTTCGATACCGACGGGATAGGTGTCGCCGATTTGGTATTTTTTCAACTGTTCTGACTCGCTCAAATTCACAAGATTGGCATTTCCTGTGCGGATGGCCTGCTCCTGAAGGCTAAATTCCATGTCTTCACGGGCTTTTTTCAGCACGGCCTCGGCACGCTGACGCTCTTGCTGCGTGTATCGGCGTTCGAGTCGCGCACCCTGTGTGAAGGCGCGGTCGTTCACGCCACCGGCCATTTTCACCAAGTCGCTGAGTCGTTGGGTCTTTTTTGAAAGAGTATAAGTTCCGCCAAACATCACTTCGCCTTCGATGGTGACGTTCTGCTGCTTGTAGTAGCCTGGACTTTGGCGCACATAAACTTCGTCGAAAGGCATCAGGATGAAGCCGGGCTCGCCATCGATGACAAAACCGTCTTTCAACTCCATCGAGAATGTGCGAGCAATGACGCTGTCGGCTACCAAAGCCTTCGGATTGCTCACGCGACGCGACACATCGACTTTCACCGTCGAGGCATTTTCTTTCAGACCACCGGCCTGCAAGATGAAGTCTTCGATGGTTTCGTTGTCGGCATATTGGTAGATGCCCGGATGCATCACCTCACCGTAAATCGTGATGGTGCGCTCGGTCTGTGCCTCTTGTTTCGTGGGAATGAAAAGGATGTCGTTTTCGCGCAGGGGGATGTCGGCTGCCGTTCCGTCGAGAATGCCCTTCACATCGACGCTCAGCACTTCCAACGTGCGGTCGCTCTTCATTCGGTGCATCACAGCGCGGTTCAAGAAGGCTTCCTCGGTCACGCCCTCGGCTGCGTCGAGCAGCGAACGAACGGTGGTGATGTTGCCGCCCAACTGATATTTTCCGGCACGGAACACCGCACCTTTCAGTTCGACGGTGTTTTCATAGCGGTCGAGAATCGAATCGACGCTCACCGAGTCGCCGTCGGCCACGTGGAAGGTGTCCATATCGAACTCACCCACGTTGAAAACGGAATATTGCCGACCGGTTTTTCGCACGACGCGCACCGATTTCGTGTAGGCATCGCCCGTGAAACCGCCAGAATATTTCAACAGGGTGCCGATGCTCTCGTCTTTCTTCATTTCGTAGAACATCGGACGCTTCACCTTACCCGTGATTTTCACCAGGCAGTCGTAAGGTTCGACGACGATGAAGTCGTTGTCGGCAAGTCGGATGTTGCCCGTCTGCTTGCCGTTGAGGATATAGTCATAGACATCCACCGTCGAAACGAGTTTGTTGTTGCGATAGACCTTGATGTTACGAAGCGTACCGATGTCGCTGATGCCATTGGCCATATAGAGGGCGTGGAACACCGTAGCGAAAGCCGGCAGCGTGTAAGTTCCGGGCGATTTCACTTCGTCCATCACGTTCACGGTGATGGTTCGCGTCTGTCCGACGGTGAGTTTCACCCGACTGCTCTGATAGCGACTTCCCAGCGTCGAGCGCAGGCGCGTGTTGGCCTGTTCTACGGTCATTCCGCTGACATACACGGGTCCGAAACCATCAATGTTCACGTATCCGTCGGGACTCACCGACGTTTCAATCTGCTTGGCCGACGCGCCGTAGATGTCGATAAATACGGCATCGCCAGGGCCGAGGATATAGTTTTTCGGCGTCGCTACGTTCATCGACGGCTCGAAAGTCAAGTCTTTCTGGCTGAAAATGTCGCGTCCGAACACCTTTTGCTTCTCTTTCTCACGCTCAGCAAGGAGTTTCTCGAGCAAGGCAATCGAATCGACAGGCATAATGCCTTCCAGTTCCGACTGCATCTGAATGAAGTCATCGTCGTCCTCGTCGTAGTTGTATTTCCAAGTGCGCTCGCCCTGCACACGCTGCGTCGTCATTTCCGTCGCCTTTTTCTCGGTATTGTTCTTGCGCGAACGGTCGTTGGCCTTCGTCATCGTCTCGTCCTGCACCATGCCCAGTCCGGCATTCTTTTTCTGGCGCTCGGCAATCTTCTTCACACGGCGAATCTGCTGAATATCGACACCTCGCTGCATCAGTTTCGTCACGATTTGTTTTTCGTCTGTACCCGCCTCGTGTTCCTTCAGTACGAAACGAATCACTTGGTCGTCTGTCATCGACGACTGGGCTGCTACAGCCAAGGGCATGAGCAACCCAATCAGAACATAAATAATGGTTTTCTTCATATTCTTATTGCGTTTTTTACTTCGTAAATATAATAAAATAACTCAAAAAATGCTTATTTGTTGTATTCGCAGGCGATTTTTCTTGATTTTTTTGCCCGAATTGTGATTTTTTTCTACCTTTGCACCCGCAAACGACCTTTTTGCAGGTCAAAAATGTCATGGGGTTGACTGGATTTGACGGCGAGATGAAATGGTACGTAAGCACGCGGTGGCTCGTTGGTTTCCCACCTAAATCTGAGCTTTCAAGAAAATAATTGGCAACAACAAGTATGCTCTCGCTGCTTGATCGAAGTACAGTAGATCTTAAGCTTAATTCCCTTACAAGGTGAGGGAACGAGACGTCGCCCCAAGGGTGTGGTTCCGAATCTGAGGACAAGGCGGCGCAGGTAAATCGGAAATAGTCTTTCAAGGCTCCGATTGGAGGATGAAGTTTTAGGAGATAAGGCGTCGGTTGGTGGTCCAGGTCTTGCCGTCGCTCGAAAATCAAGGCTGGAATAAGCGTGTAGAAAGCGTATGGTTTCCTTGTTCGGACGTGGGTTCGACTCCCACCAGCTCCACTTAAGTCTGATGAAAAGAAATGAAAAATCCTGTAATTCGCTGAATTGCAGAATTTTCGTTTTGTAAGAGATTGAAAGAAAATGAAATGATTGTCGCAGAAATTGAGTATCTTTGCAGCATGAATTTCAAAATTGTGTAAAATGACGTAATAGTTTAACAAGACATATCATCAGAAGAAGTGTTTTTACTTCTTGCATGTGACATTCGGAAAATCGCCAGTTAGAAGAATTTGTCCCAATAGCAAGTTAGTGAAATGCTTGTACATTGCAGGTGCAGGCTTTCCTTATTTGTGGGACAAAGTTGTTTGGCGATACCTCCGAATGTGCAAATACAGGATTGTTTGCACCTTTTCTTTTTGTGTGTCGTAAAAACAGAAATGCAAATGAGAAAGACTGGTTCAATACTTTTAGCAATGGCTGCATTAAGTCTATTAGGTGCTTTGTTTTCTGCTGGGCGGGATGCTGATACTGCCGGTGGCAGATTTATGGGTGCGCTCATATTGGGTAGCATAGGTTTTCTTCTTTTATACTTGGGGAATAAAAAGGAGAACACCAAATCAGAGAATAGTTATCGCACTACAAATCAAAATCAAGTTTCTGTACCACAAGAAAGTTTTTGGCAAAGATATAAGCGCCTTAACCCCACTAAGGCATGTGCCATTGAGAGTATAACGGGAAGAAATATGGCTATGCAGAGTGATAAAGATGCACAAGAGTTAGTTTCTTCTATGGAGAGATGGGCAAGGAATATCGGTTGTGATATACAGGAGATAAAAACAGAATACCTCAAATCATTTAAGTCAGCATTCGATAATGAAGATACTAAGGATATTTTAGAACATTTGAAAAAAGTTAAGTACACAGAGGAAGCCAACCATTTCCATATCTCTCAGTCTAACACTTGTACCTATTTTATGATACAATGGTTGACGGAAGACATGCAGAAGCAATCAACAAAAAGCAATACTAATGCTATACAATCTCGCAATAGAATGTCCGCGAGAGATTTAGTGATAAGCGAAAATGCAAGCCTTGAGTTCCGTGAGAACCCCAACACAGGCAAAATCTTTTTTATCTGTGGCAGCAAGAAAGGCTATGTTTCTCCTGCTGCTGTGGAAAAGATGGAAACAGGTTCAATTGATGATTTTTATTATGTAGAGGTTAGCGTTGGTGGTAAAGATTATGTACCATGTCTTTGTTATGCAAAGAGTGCGAATGTTATTAAACAGTTTGATGCAACCACGCATAATACCTCTAAATTAAAAGAAAGAATAAGAACGAAACTGAGAAATGCATTTCGCGAGTTCATCGAAGATGCAAAAAAAGAAGATACATACAACAAAATGGAAGATCCAGTCAAATACTTAATATTAAAAACAGCAGTCGCAAATTTCTATCAACAAATGCAGCATGAAAAATCATTGGTTGCAATGTCTAATCTATATCAAATAGATTATAACACACTTTTAGATGAAGAGTGTATGAAGATTATGGAAGAAGTTGAAACCGAGTTTTTTAATAACACTGACCCTAAAGAAGAAATCGGCAATAAACCTGATGATGATTTACCGTTTTAGTAATTGACGTATGAGTACATTTGAATTAATAGCCACATGGATATGGCTTATAGTTTTTGTAGTACCTTTTATTTGTCTTTGTTTCTTTTTCATTGCAGGACTTGTAAAGAATGAAATTGACAAGGGAGAGAAAGAAAGCACAGGAATAGTAGGGTGGATAATTGCAATACTCATTGCTTGTGCCATCTTTTATGCTCTATTCTTTGCTGATGAGTGCAACTTTGACCATTTTAGACATACTTAAAGATGAAAGCATTAGACTACATATTAGCGAATTATCAGCAAGAGAAGTACCAAGCCAGTCTTGCGGAAAGGAAAGTATTGAGGGCTTTGGTGCATACCCTCAAAAAAGAAGAACTGCTTATTCTTCAAAAGAAGTTGAAGCGTGGCTCTTCCAAGTGGAGCGTAGGGAAAGTACTTTGTGATGAATCTACGAAAGTATTGGGAAAAAGATATCCTGAAAAAAATGAAAGTATTTCTGCCCTCTTGAAAGCCTTTACAGACAAACAAAGTGGCAAGGTTGCAAAAGCAAGAGCAGAATTACGAGAAAGATTTGACAAGCAATCATTTCAGACACAGCGGAAAATTCTCCAAGCCATGCTTTCTGCTTCAAAGCAAGACAGAGTTTGGGCATATAATCGGTTAAATCATAGTTGGGATGGCTTTTTCTTTGAAGATGTGAAAACCTTGTGGGAGCAGTACCATGAAAAAGAATGTGGTATCGTTATTATAAAGTACTTTCCTATGGAATATGTATATGATAACTTGCCCGCATTAGATACACATGGCAACTACACAAATCTTTGCATCAAGTTAATAAATCATCCAAAGTTCCAGATTGACAAAGAACGGCTAAAAGAGGATTTTGTATTTTATGGTCATCCCGAAGTGGAGTATCTCTACATCTTAGCGAAATCAAAAAGTAAGATAGAAAAAGGAGAAGCCACACGTACATTATTTAATCAGATGGCTGTATTTATCAACATAGTTAATACTCCACCCAAATTTATAGGCAACAGGGCATACAACTTTGAACGTCAGATAGAAGAAAGGGATGTTTCCACCAAGCATTTCGATTTTGTATCTGGCATTCTCTGGTGCATGGGAGAACTTGGATTGGTTGATGAACTGATTGCTTTTGAAGAATGGGACAACATGGTTAGGATAAAGTTCTTGGGAAGTGAGGAACTGCAATATATGGGTAATGCCTATTCTTTTGAAGAAAAAAAAGAGTTGTGGCACCTCTTTCTTCAAACTCTAATTGAATGTTTGCCGACAGAATATCAGCAGTTGGTTCAAGTGAAGTATTCCTCAACCCCAAAGCCAACAAAGGAGGATTTGCTTAACAACAACCCTGCTCTTAATTCTCTTGTGGAGAAACTTGGGTTAGAAATTGTACGATACTAAAAACAAAGAGGAAAAAATAATCAGTTACCCTGCTTACCTTGTGAATGGTAAGAGGGTAACTGAAAATTCAAAGTTATTCAAATTCTGTGTTTTTTTTCCTTTACCAAATATCCATAAACCCCATTCCTTTTCACTCTTTCAAATTTCATGTCCCTAAGAATGCGACCCAAAACTTGAATGGAAAGCGACTTAAATCCTGTTTTCAGAACCAAAGCCTGCAATATCTGTGTAGTTTGGAAGGGTTCAATTCCCTCCAGCTCCACAGCGGCCAATGGCCGCTTTTTTTATTCCTGGAAATAGACCCTCTTCACGCGGTTCGACACGGCGGTGAGAATCTCGTAGGGAATCGTGCCCACCTGCTCGCTGACGACGCTGACAGGCAACTGCTGACCGAAAATCTCGACGCTGTCGCCCTCGCGGCAATCGATGTCCGTCACGTCGATCATCGCCACATCCATGCAGATGTTGCCCACGTAGTCGGCGCGTTGTCCGTTCACGATGCAGTAGCCGCGACGGTTGCCGAGTTGTCGGAAAAGGCCGTCGGCATAGCCGATGGGAATGGCTCCGATGACGCTGTCGCGCTGCAAAACGGTCTTGCGACTGTAGCCGACTGAATCGCCCGCAGGCACGTGGCGAAGTTGCAGAATCGTGGTTTTTAGCGAACTGACGGTTGATAAAGGGATGGAAAGGGGAGTGAAAGGGGAGTGAAAGGGACTATCTAAAGGATTCACGCCATAAAGTCCGATGCCAAGTCTGCACATATCCAACTGCCGTTCGGGGAAGTGCTCGATGCCTGCGGAATTGGCGATGTGGCGCAGAATTGTGTGGTCGAAGGCGGCCTGCAGACGGCGGCTGGCCTCGTCGAAACGCTGAAATTGAATCGTCGAAAAATCGTCGAACGAATCGCTGTCGGCACCGACGAAATGGCTAAAAATAGAGCGTGGCATCACGGCCATCTGTCGTTTCAACCGATGGACAAGTGTGTCGATTTCAGCGGTTTCAAAGCCCAAGCGATGCATTCCCGTGTCGATTTTGATGTGGACGGGCCAGCCCGTGATGCCTTCGCGCTCAGCGGCGGCCACAAGGGCTTCGAGCAGGCGGAACGAATAGATTTCGGGCTCCAAATAATAGTCGAAAAGCGTCTTAAACGACGACATTTCGGGGTTCATCACCATAATGTTCGCCGTAATACCAGCTTTGCGCAGCGTCACGCCCTCGTCAGCGACGGCGACGGCGAGATAATCGACGCGATGGTCTTGCAGGGTCTTGGCGATTTCAATGGCTCCGGCACCGTAGGCATCGGCCTTGATCATACAGACGAGTTTCGTCTCGGGCTTCATCTGCGAACGGTAGTGGTTCAGGTTGCTGACCACGGCTCCGAGATTGACTTCAAGCGTCGTTTCGTGTACTTTCTCGACAAGCAAATCGGTGATTTTTTCAAATCCGAATTGCCGTGCGCCCTTCAATAAGACGATTTCGTGACCCAAATTCCTAAAACCGTCGCTTCCAATGAATTCATCGGTGGTTTGGAAGAAATATTTTTCTGGAAGGTCGAAGATTTTTTCATTGCGACAAAGTTCCGAACCGATGCCAATCAACTTCGCAACACCACGTTTTCGAACCAGTTCGGCAACATCTCGATAGAGTTGTTCGGGTGGCAGTCCACTTTGTTGTATATCACTGAGAATCAACGTCTTGCGATGATTGTCGTGCCAATCTTTTCTGCCTTGCAAGCCCTCCGACGAAGCCCCTCTGCGCTGCATAAAATCGAGGGCGATGTCGAGCGAATTGTAGTCCAGGTTATAGGAATCGTTGATGAGCACGCAACCATTCCGACCTTCTTTCACTTCGAGGCGCATCGCGACGGGTTCCAACTGCAGCATCCGCTCGGAAATCTGGCTCGGCGAAGTCCCCAAATGCAAGGCGACGGTGGCGCAAACAATCGCATTGGCAATCGACGCGTCATCGACAAAAGGAATCGTAAATGATTGATTTTCAGAACCTTTGAATACGTAGTTCACCGTCGTTTTCGTCGCTTCTTTCTGAATCGAACTGACGAACATCGCTACATCCTTCCGACGTTGCGACCACGCCAGATGTTCACCCTTGAAATGGGCAGTTTCCACCTCTCGGCAGACCGTTTCGTCGTCGGCGCAATAGACAATCGTCTTGGCATCGCTGAAAAGTACCAGTTTTTCGCGGCATTTCTCGTCAACCGAAGCGAAATTCTCTTGATGGGCCGCACCCAAATTCGTCAAAATCGCAATCGTCGGGCGGATGATGTCGCGGAGGGCCTGCATCTCGCCTCGCAGACTGATTCCTGCCTCGAAAATGCCGATTTCCGACTGTTCGTTGAGCAGCCAGACCGACAGCGGCACACCGATTTGCGAGTTGTAGCTGCGTGGTGAGCGCGTCACGTGGTCGCCCAACAACTGGCTCAACCATTCCTTCACCATCGTCTTGCCGTTCGAGCCCGTGATGCCCACGACGGGAACGTCGAAAGCCGCCCGATGGCTGGCCGCCAACTGCTGCAATGCCTTCAACGTGTCGGCCACAACGAGGAAATTCGCGTCGTCGAACACCTCCGAAGGCCGCCGATTGACCACGAAATTCCGTACACCGCGTCGATACAGCTCCGCAACGTACAAATGACCGTCGTTTCGCTCCGTTTTCAGGGCGAAAAACAGCGTTTCCTCAGGAAAACACAGCGAACGGCTGTCCGTCAGCAGAAAACTCACGGAAGCCTCTCGCGTGCCATATCGCTGGGCACCGATAATCGCGGCAATCTTTTCGATTTCGTATCTCATTTCTGCAAATTCCTTTTCACTTCAACTACGACTTACCTGCAAACCACTGTTGCTCAACGACATATCGACGAATCGAGCGTTGGCGTTGGGGCTGTTTTGCAGGAGTTTTTGGCGAATGCGAGCCGCCGCCTCGGGGTCTTTCGCAATCATATAGAGATAGCCGCCACCACCTGCGCCTGGCAGTTTATAGCCGAGGCAGAGGTCGTCGATGAGGGCGGTGATTCGGGCGACTTCGGGCGGATTGGTGCCGCTGTCGAGCCGTTGATTTTGCTGCCACGTCTTTCGGACAAGACGGCCCATTTCTTCGAAATTCTCGCGTTGCAGGGCTTCGTACATCTGCATCGTGTGCTGCTTCATCTGGCGAAGTTGTGCCAGTTCGTCGTGCTGGTTGAGGAACATCCGACGCACGATTTGGGCGAGAATCTGCTTGGCCGTGCGCGTGATGCCAGTGTAATACAACAAATGGCATGCGCGATGGTCGGGATGGGTGAAAATGCCGTCGGGCAGCCATCTGACAACGGGTTGCTGATGGAATCCGCGCTCGGTTTCGAGCAGTTTCACGCCCGCGAGCAGACCGCCGAATTGGTCTTGCCAACCGCCGCCCGTCGTGAGCAATTGCTCGAGGATGAGCGTGCGACGGCCAATCTCGTTTTTGTCCCACGAAAGACCGCAGAAATCGCTCAAAGCACCCAAAACCGTGCCTGCGAGAATGGAACTGGTGCCGAGTCCGCTACCGGCTGGAATGGCCGAGAGCATCGTCAGTTCGATGCCTGCGCCAAAGGCTTTCAGTTGGTCTTTCAGCGAATGGTGAGGCTCTTTGGAAAACTCGGGCAGGAAGCCTGCGAGGGCAAGCGCCGCTTTCGGAATCGAGAACGGACTTCCCACGCGGTTGTAATCGGCCAATTGCTCGAATGTTTCGACGATTTCGGTGGCTCCGAGGTCGATACTCCTTAATATAATATGGGGTTCGCTGCACGGTTTCACGTAGGTTTGCAGCGGTTGCTGTCCATTGAGTTCGATGGCCATATTGATGACACGACCGCCCTCCATCAGGCAGTACGGCGGTGTGTCGGTCCATCCGCCGGCGAGGTCGATGCGCACCGGACTGCGTCCCCACACGATTTGGTCGGCGTGGACAGACAGGTGCGGATGCTGTTTTTCGCGCATCGCATCGGCGGTAATCGCGTTGCTCAACAGCGTGAAAGCACCCTTTTCCTGACTCCCCAACTCCTCGCGGAACATCGCGTCGCTCATTCGAATCAGCAGGGCTTCGTTTTCGGGCAGTGGTTCGGGCATCGGCAGACCGCCGTCGGCAAACTCGCGGGCGGCGTCTTCGAGGTCGATTTGGTAGAAAACGCTGTGCTGATAGTTCGCGGCGAGCGCAGGCCAGTTTTTCATCCGAAATTCGCGTCGTTGGGCGAACAATCGGCGAAGGTTGGCCTCGGTCGAGATATCGTCGGCACTCATTTTTCGACTGTTTTCGTAGATTTTTTCGCCTTTTTCACGAAGAATTTCGTCCATCGACACGTCTTTCAACATCCAACGCAAAACGATGCCCATTTCATCGATGTTTCCGACGACGGGGAAACGCTTTTCAAACTGCTGTTCGCCGTCGAAAGAATCGTCGATGTGGTAAGGTCTGACGACCCATTCCGTCTCGCCAATCGGCACAATATCGACACATTGGCCATCTTGAAGCGAAATCTGCCATTGATTTTCGGGAACGCCCGTAATCACGTGGTTTTGCGTAAGTGTCCATCCCTCGCTGACACAACTGTTTTCGACCCAAATATTTTGATTTTCAGCCGTGAATGACGGTGTTTTCTCGGCATTCTGCTGGAAAATCGAGGGATGCGGTTTTCGTGCGTGATGCAGAATCTCGCGCTGGTCGTTGACGAGGTTTTGAATCGACAACATCGACGAAATCAACTCACGCGAGGTGCCGAAATGATAGAATTCACCGCCCGGCAAGGGCAAAATCGCCACTTTCAACTGCGACAGTTCGTCGTCTTGAAGGGTTGGTTCGCTGCCCAGACTACATCCGAATTCGCTGTAAAGGTCATATTTCTTTAATTGAGAATTGACAGTTGACAGTTGACAGTTATCTTCCACCGATGAACTACTCCGTTTGATGAGCAATTCCACCGCCCTGTCGCTCAGCATCCACACGCCGATGTCGGTCAGATAGAGGTGGTCGCGAAGCAGTTCGTTGAGCGTTTGAATCGACGGTTTTTGCAGCATACACTTCAATTCGTCGGGACGCTCACGCGACATCACGAAAACACCGTGATGGGTGGCTGTCTCGGCATTGAGCCATAGGCCGTAGCACACGACATCGACATCGGGAATCGGCTGCAAAGGCTCGGTGGCGCGTACAAAAACATCGCCACTGACCACCATCGTGCGCAAGCCCTCGGGCGCGGCTTCCATCATCTGCTCGTAGAGCGGAATCTGTAGCGAGAGGAGGTCTTGCGAAAGCCGCTGTCCGCGCTCCCAACGAAACACGGGAATCGGCGTGAGAATCTTTCCCGACGGCGCATACGACGGCAACCGACGGCTCAAACCGCCTGCGTGAAGCAAAATTCGTTTCTCGGAGGCGAGCCAATCGGAAAACGACGGGCTGTAGATGCTGGTTTGCAAAAAGGCGTGGGCCTGCTGCAACAGCCAAGCCGTTCCACCGCCCGAACCGAGTTTCTGACCGACGGGGTCGTGCGTACAAAACCATTCCTCACGCGAATGGCCGGTAATGTCGTGAAAACACTCCACGAGATTGGGAGGAAGCGAAAGCAGTTTCTTCATTTTTTCTTTCTTTTAAATAAGAACCATCCACTGCCCAAAACGGCCAGCAACAACAGCAGCGAAGCGGCATAAGCGATGGTTTCGGTGCGTTGGATGGAACGGGGTTTGAAGGTCAGCACAACCTCGTGTTCGCCGGGCTTCAGGTTGAGGGCACGCAGCACGTAATTGACGCGACCGAGTTCGGCCTCAGCGCCATCGACCGTCGCCGTCCAGCCTGGGTAGTAAATCTCCGAGAAGACCACTACTCCACCCTTTCCAGAGCGCACGTTGTATTTCAGTTCGTTGGGCTCGTAAGCCGTCAGCGTCACCACCGACGCCGTGTCTTGCTCGACGGCATCGCCGAGTTGTTCCTTGAATTTCTTGTCGGCCACAGCCTCGTGGCGCAAGTCCATTTTTCCGAGTTGGTCGAGTTCGGCATTGGCGTTCTCGACGTATGTCAGTTTGTCCACAAACCACGCATTTCCATAGGCATACGGATTCATAATCGGCACGGTCTGACCGCCTTGCAACGGTACGATGATGTACTTCATATTCAGCATATTCAGCACGGGATAAATCGAGTCGCCAGCCACCTGCGTCATATCGCCCTGCGCCTCGGCAATGGCGGGCATCAACTGTTGCATTTCGGGTGCGATATACGCCTCAATTAACTCTTGATAGCGGCGCAATTTCGCGGGATGATAGCCGCCAATCGACTTGTGGAAATACGAGGTTTCATTCTCGTTGAACGTGTTCGACGCGAGGTTCAACACGCGATAGTCGAGCGATTTGTCTTCGAGAATCTGCTGGTCGGTGGCGGTCATCTGCATCGGCATTTCGCGCACGCTCCGTTCGACAAACATCGCATCGTTCAAGTACCGTTTGTTCACCATCCACATATCCACCAGGCAAATCGCCGCAATGCCGATGATGGCATAGGTGGCGCGAAGTTTTCCTTTCAGCGCAAGCAACAGAAGTGCCGTGCCTGCGGTGATGATCAGGAACGAGCGCCAGCAGTCGGCAGTGAACAGCGAGCCGCGCACCGCACGAAGGTTCGCCAACAGCGGATTGAGTTGGTCGGCGGGCCATTGCGAAAGGGCTTGCATCTCGTTCGACGACACGAAATCAGAGAAAAACAGACGTGGCATCAAAGCGAAAAGCACGCAAATGCCGGCGGTCAGTGCATAACTGGTCAAAACGGGTTTCAGATATTTTTTACTTTCGTCAGAACTCCTAAAATCCTTGACTTCTGAACTCCCAAAAACCTTCGCCAACGCCATCATCGCCAAAAGCGGAATCGTGAATTCGGCAACGACGAGAATCGACGCCACCGTGCGGAATTTCGCGTACATCGGCATATAATCGATGAAAACATTGGTCAGTCCCATCAAATTCTTGCCCCACGACAACAAAATCGACAAAATCGTCGCCGCCAGCAGTGCCCATTTCATCGGACCTTTCACGACAAACAGCGACAGCACGAACAGCATCACCACGAAAGCACCGACATACACCGGACCGCTCGTCATCGGCTGTTCGCCCCAATATTGCCCGATTTGCTGATAAATCTGGATATAGTTCGGATCGGCCTTCTCCATCGCCTTCTTATTGGCTGCCAACGGCACCGACGCACCGCCTTTCGTGTTCGGCACGAGCAGCGTCCACGTTTCACCAATGCCATACGACCACTGCGTGATATAGTCGCGTTCCAGTCCGCTCGACGTTTGGTTGGCCGAATTTTTCTTCACCAATTCGCTCTTTCCGCGCATCGTTTCCTGCGAATATTGCCAAGTGTGGTAGAGGTTTGAAATATTCATCAGAACACCCACTGCAGCCGCCACGATGCACACCGCCGAAGCCTTCAAAACGTGCGGCAAGCCCTTTTTCGCGCCCTCGATGGCAAACGCCACCACCATCGCCAGAATCACGAACAGGAAATAATACGTCATCTGCACGTGATTCGCATACACCTCGAAGGCCGTGAACAAAGCCGTCACGATGAAGCCCCAGAGGTATTTTCCGCGATAGGCCAACACGATGCCCGCAATCAGCGGCGGCAGATAGGCCAGCGCCCAAACTTTCCAAATATGTCCGGCAGCGATGATGATGAAGAAATAGCTCGAAAACGCCCACACTATCGAACCCAAGACCGCCAATTCACGACGGAAATCGAAGGCTCGCATCAGGATGTAGAAGCCCAAGAGATAGACGAAAACATACCAGACATTCTCCGGCAGCCACAGGTGATAGGCTCCGATGACTTTCGACAACATCGACGTACTTTTGTACGACGGCGCCGTCTGGTAGGTCGGCATTCCGCTGAACGTCGAGTTCGTCCACCGCGTGCGCTCTCCCGTGCGCTCGAAATACTCCTTCGCCTCCTGTCCGGCACCGCGTCCAGCAGCCGAATCGTGCTGATAGAGGATGCGCCCCTCGAAGTCGGCAGGCGCAAAATAGGCAAACGCAATCACTGCAAACAAAGCCACGACAAGCACGTCGGGCAAAATTTTCTTCAATGTATCCATCATTTTTTCCATGTTTTCTGTGTGCAAAGGTAGTAATTTTTTTCCTCAAAATAGATGATTTTTGCTAAAAAACTTTAATTCATTTGCGTTTCAGGTGAAAAACCCGTATCTTTGTGACGCATTTTTGAAACTTTAAACTTTGTATAACATGAAAAAAATGATTTTGACGGCCATCATGGCCATGGCTCTCATGGGCACGACGACCGTGAGTGCGCAGTCGGTTCAGACTGACAAAGCGAAGAAAGAGTGCTGCGACAAGCAGAAGAAAGAATGTGACAAGCAGAAGGCTGGTTGCGAGAAGAAAGACGGTTGCGAGAAGCAGAAAAAGCAGTGCGACAAGCAGAAGGCTGAATGCGAAAAGAAAGCCGGATGCGAGAAGAAGGCTGGATGCGAAAAGAAGCACGCTTGCGACAAGAAGGAAGCTGGATGCAAGGCTGATTGCAAGAAGTGCACCGAGTGCAAGCCCGAATGCAGCAAAAAAGGTTGCAAGGACTGCTCGCACAAAGGTCAGTGCAAGAAAAATTGCAAGAAATAGTCGTTTTGAAAGTATAAAAAAGCAGCGAATCCACTAAATTCGCTGCTTTTTTTGTTAATCATTCTTCAGATTACTTGAAGGCGTTTTCGGCCAGTCCCTTTCCACTCAACTTCAAGTCTTCCATATAGCCCGGAACTTCCTTGCCGAGGTACTTATCGACATACAGTTTGGCGAGATACTGACCGAGCATGAAGCCGTGGCCGCGCAAGCCGGTGAGGATACCGACCTCCGGGTCGACGATGTAACGCGGCTCGGTGTAGCGACCAGCCCAGCAAGCCAAGAAGCTCACTTCGCCCAAGTTCGGAATCCACTCGGCGAAAATCTCGGAAACGATCTCCAAGAATTCCTTGCTGTTGTACTTGATGTTCTGGCGTGCCTCGTATGCGTCGGTGTCGGGGCTGGCGCAGCCGATGATCTGGCCGGTGTGGGCCCACTGCTGTCCGTAGACGGCGCTGAAGCCCTTGTAGTGACGACGGTCGATAATCATATCCAACGGGCCGCCATTGGGTCCCATCATCGGCAGGCGACGCGTGATGAAGGCTTGGTGTTTCACAGGATAGAGACCAGTGTCTAAGCCAAGCATATCGTTGAATTTCTCGGCACCCCAACCCATCGCATTCACGAAGTGGTCGCAGGTGTATTCGACAAATTCACCCTCGTGGGTGCGCACCAAAGCGACATAAAGTCCACCGACTTTCTGCACGTGGAGCAGTTCGCAGTCCTCGAAGTAGCGACCGCCTTGCTGCGTGCCAATCCAACGGATGTAGTCGATGACGCGGCCCGGCGTGGCCTGCCAACAGTCGCGAGTAATCAAAGCGTGGCTGTAGGTGGTCTTTGTCTCGTCCCACAGCGGCGAAATTTCCTTTTTGAAGTCCTTGCGGTCAATCATATAGGCATCGCTCCAAGCGCGTGAGGCGTCGAGCGACTTGTAAGTAGCCTCATCGTGTACCAAATTGACGTAGTGCGTCGGGTGGTAATTGATGTTGTGCTCCTTCTGCATATTCTTGAAAATCTCGTGGTTGTGCACGGCGATGTCGGCGATGTCGGGGTTCGAGAACGCCGGACGACCGCCACCGATGTTGCGCCACGATGCACCACGGCTGTAATTCACCATCACAGGCTTCTTTCCAGCCTCCGAGAAGTAGCGGAACAAGGCACTTCCAGCAATACCACCGCCGGCAATGAACACCTCGACCTGCTCTTTCTTCACGCCGTTCATTTCGGGGAAAATAAAGGTTTCTTTCGTGCGCGGATTATAGAGGTCGCCGAGGGTGACTTGGTTCGACAGCGGGGCACGCGGCGTGGCATCGCCATCCAATTCAATGCCGTAGGAACGCAAAATTTGTCGGGCACGCGGAATACAACGCTTACCGCGACACGGTCCCATTCCAATTCGGGTGATATGCTTCAATTCATCGACGGAAATGGTCTTGCGATTGCCAATCACGCGCAACACGCGGTCGAGTTTGATGTCCTCGCAATGGCAAACGTAGGTCTCGCCATCCACTTTTTGCTTTTCCGTGATGGGCGTGGTGAGTTCCTTGTTTTCATTGTATTGATTTTTCAAGATAAAACCTTTCACGTCGGTCAGTTCAAACACGCGGCTCGCCTCCCCCGAAGGACGCGAAGAACGTGCTTTCACTCGGGCCACATTGGTCTTGTTCGACTTCTTGAGAACCTTTTCGATGATGCCTTCGCCAATTTTTTGGCCGTCGTTATCGACAAGATAGACTTCCGCGCCTTCCTTCACTTCGTATTCGATGGGCAGGAAACACGTCGATTTCTGTTCGTCGTAGCCGAAAATGGCCAGACCCGGACAACTCGAAACGCACAACATACAGCCGATGCACTTGTCGTAGTCGATGGTCGGCGTACTGCTGGTCGAGGGCTTGCTGATGGCACCTTGCGGACAACTGAACGAGCAGGGATTACAAGCGAAACCATAAAGGCAGTCGGCCTGCACGAAAGCCTTTTGCTGCATTCGCTCAGGCGTAGGCAGATTGGGTTTCTCCAACAGTCTGACGGGATGCTGTTGCGAGTCGATGTATTGTCTTGAAACATCGAGATAATCGTCGTAATTGAAGCGAACACCGATGGCTTGAGCCACCTCGTAAGCGACCTGCTTGCCACGCAAGACGGCACTCGTACCTTCGCCAATTCGGATGGCATCGCCAGCACCGTAGGTGTTGAGGCCGAAGACCTCGCGACCCTTGACAAGCAGCTGACTGTCGGGAATCAAACCCGTGCAAATATTGATGATGTCGATGTCGTCGATGATCTGTTCCGTGCCAGGGATGGCCTTAAAATTCTCGCATTTCGCGATAACAGCACCCGTAACGCCCGTATAATCTTCATTCGGAATGGCACGAACGAGCAAATAACCTGTCATAATGGGGATGCCGAGACGGCGCACACGGTTGGCTTGAACCGGGAAACCGCCCTCGCGGGGCATCGCCTCGATGATGGCCTTGATAGTGGCACCAGCCTGCATTCCTTGGTAGGAGGTCAAATAGCCGATGTTGCCTGCGCCAACCGTCAAAACTTTCTTACCCAACAGCGTATGCTCTTGGTTCATCATCTTCTGGAACACGGCGGCGGTGTAAACGCCCGGCACGTCGTCGTTCTCGAAGGTCGGCATAAAAGGCACGGCACCTGTGGCGACAACTAAATGTTGTGCGTCGATGTAGCCTACTTCGCCGTTTTCGATGTTCTTAATGGCCACGCGACCGCCTTCCAACAAGTCCCAAACGGTGTTGTTCAGCAAAATGCCCTCGTGATTGTCGCCGGCCAGTGTCTTGGCGATGTCAAAGCCGCGCATTCCGCCGAATTTTTTCTCTTTTTCGAAGAAGAAAAACTGGTGGGTCTGCATATTGAACTGTCCGCCGATGCTGGCGTTGTTATCGACCACAATGTTGCTGATGCCAAAGGCGTTGAGTTGCTCGCGACAAGCCAATCCCGCAGGGCCCGCGCCAATGATGGCGACTTGGGTCTTGTAGATTTTCACTTCGCGAGGCTGATGTTTCTTGACTTCGGGCAGTACGTTGGCCTCGTTGTCGATGCGGCGCACTTCCTTCACGCCATCGACCTTGGTGATGCAGATGCGGCGCACCACGCCATCGACCAACATTTCACAGGCACCGCACTTGCCGATGCCGCAGTTGAGGCTTCGGTTGCGGCCGTCGAGACTGTGGCTGTGAACGGGGAAACCGGCTTGGTGAAGAGCGGCGGCAATGGAATAGCCTTTCGCGGCTTCAATTTTCTGACCTTCATACTTAAAACTCGTCATCTCCCTCTCGGGAATGTCGATAATCGGATGATGCAAAATGGCACTCATAACTTTCAGATTTTTCGTTATTGTAGGTTCTTGCCTGCAAATATACGAAAAAAAATATATAAAAAACAACAAAAAATCATATTTTTGCACTTTTTTCATCAATAGTTTGCTATTTCGGAGGATTTTTCATAATTTTGTCGGTGAAAACCATTCCATCTTTTGCGATATGAAAAAAACAACCTTATTTTTGTACTTTTTCGCCGTGGCGACCCTTTCGTTTGCGCAAGGTCACGAGCCTGCCAACGACGGGAGCAAACCGAATACCATCACCCTGACCGACGCAGAACGTGAACTGGTCAAGGCCAATAACAACTTCGCACTGCGCCTTTTCCGTGAGGCCCGCACGGAGGAAAGCGCGATTCTCTCGCCACTGAGCATCACCTACGCTTTGGGAATGTTGAACAACGGCGCGACAGGCCAAACGCAACAAGAAATCAACGATGTGTTGGGATTTGGCAATGCCGGTGCCGATGCCATCAACGCTTTTTGCAAGAAAATGCTCACCGAAGCGCCCTATCTGGACGATACGAAGGTGATGATTGGCAACACGATTTTCGTGAACGAGGGAATGGGCTACAAGTTGCAGGACGGATTCGTGGCGAAGGCCAACGAATTTTACAAAGCACAGCCCCAAGCCCGCGATTTCAACGACGGCAAGACGATGGATGTCATCAACCAATGGGCGAGCGACCGCACCAACGGAATGATTCAGCATATTCTCGACGAGAAGTCATTCGACCCGTCCTGCGTGAGTTATCTGCTCAACGCCATCTATTTCAAAGGCGATTGGACGGAGGAATTCTACCCTCAATCAACGACGGAGGAGTCGTTCAACGGAGGCGATGCCGTACCGATGATGAGGCGTGCGTTTTACAGCGGTCTGGACTATGCCGAAAACGACCTCTATCAAGCTGTTTCCTTGTCCTACGGATTGGGAGCCTACAAGATGACGATTTTCTTGCCGAAAGAAGGCAAAACGGTGGCCGATGTACTGAATCAGATGACGGACGAAGACTGGCAATCGGGCTTCAAAAAATATACCATCGACTTGAAACTGCCTCGTTTCGAGACCCAAACCGACCAAGATTTGAAGGAAATTATGTCGAATTTGGGAATGCCGACGGCTTTCAATCCAATATCAGCCGAAATCCCTTATCTCTGCAATGCGGAGGTTTTCATCAAAATGATGAAGCAGGTGGCGAAAATCAAGGTCAATGAACAAGGTTCCGAGGCTGCTGCCGTCACGATTATCGGAGAAAGTACCGCTTCGGGGCCGTCAGATCGTGCCGAGTTCCACGCCACGCGCCCCTTCCTCTATCTCATCACCGAGCAATCGACGGGTGTCGTGTTCTTCATTGGTCAATATATGGGAAAAATCACGGCGAGCGCAAGCCTTCCGCAACAAGTCGAATCGTCTTCCAAAGCGATTTACAACCTTGCTGGTCAGCGACTGAGCGAACCGCCGACACGCGGAATTTACATCGTGAACGGAAAAAAGGTTGTGAAATAAGGCCTCACCCCATCCCCTCTCCCGACGGAGAGGGGCTTTTTATGTCCTTTTTACGCGTCGGCAAAGCGGCGACCGTCGCTGAGCGTGACTTCAATCTTCGTGTACTCGGAATGGAAATCGTTTTTCAGGCGGTCGAGGTATCGGCGACACTCCCAATGGCACATCGGAAGGTCGTGGAGCAGGCTGTTTCCGCAGGTCTGCGGCGTGGTGGCAGGCACTTCCGTCTGCGTCAAAATCCATTCCAGACACGCGATGGTCAGCCGCCGCATATCCTCGACGCTGTAATGGCCCGTCATTATCACGTACATACCCGTCAGACAGCCCATCGGTCCGACATAAACAACATCGTCCTTCGCCTCGGAATTGCGGAACCACGTCGCCATCAAATGCTCGATGCTGTGGATGGCCGCCGGAGCCACTGCCGGCTCTTGATTCGGCTCGGTGATGCGCAAATCGAAAGTGGTAAAACCCTTGTCCTCACGCGAAACGTAGATGCCGGGCTTCAGATTCGTGTGGTCGATGGTGAAACTTTGAATAACCTCCATAATTTAGTTGAGAGTTGATAGTTGATAGTTTTTTAGAGTGATTCGACGAAATTTCGGGTGATGTGGAACGAATTTTCGGCGATGGTGTTCCAAAAATCGTGGTACTGCGAAGCGTCGGTGTCGCGCAAGGGAATGTCGCTGACGACGCGGAACGAAATAAACGGAACACGGTTCAAATAGCAGGCTTGTGCGATGGCAGCCGACTCCATATCGACGGCACGCGCATCGGGGAAATTCGCGATGATTTCGCGCATTTTCTCGCGAGAATCGACAAACCAGTCACCCGTAACAATCAGTCCAGTTGAGAGTTGACAGTTGAGAGTTGACAGTTCTTCGTTTTTCACCTTTAACTCTTCGCTTTTTCCCAGCAAATACGGGTCTGCCTGAAATCGCAGCGGAAGCCCCTGCACCTGCCCGAACTGCGTTGTGTTGTCGATGGCCGTGCCGCAATACACGTCGTGATAGCAAACCTCCTTGCTCACCACCACGTCTTGCACCTGCAAATCGTCGCCGTTGCCGCCTGCGCAGCCCGTCGAAACGATAGCGTCGGGGTGGAATTCGTTGATGAGTTGCTGTGCGCCGAGTGCCGCATTCACTTTACCGATTCCGCATTGCATCAGTTGGAAACGCGGATTGTCACCCAAAACGCTTTTCAGTTGGCGGAGTTCCTTCTCCATCGCAACAATAATACCTATTTTCATCTTTTTTTGTGTTATTTTTTGACAGAAAATTATACTTTATTGGCCTTTTTGCGCTGGTCGTGGTCGAGAATCGACTTGCGGATTCGCATCGACTTCGGCGTCACCTCGACAAGTTCGTCGGGCTTGATGTATTCGAGACATTCCTCCAACGACATAATGACTTTCGGAATGATTCGGGCCTTCTCGTCGCTACCCGACGCACGGACATTGGTGAGTTGCTTGGCCTTCGTGACATTGATGACGAGGTCGTTGTCGTGGACGTGTTCGCCGACGACCTGACCAGCATAGACCTCCTCGCCCGGGTCAATGAAAAATTTGCCGCGATCCTGCAATTTGTCGATGCTGTAGGCGAAGGCCGTACCCGTTTCGAGGGCAATCATCGAGCCGTTCACACGCCGTTCGATGTCGCCTTTGTAGGGCTGATATTCCTTGAATCGGTGAGCCATGATGGCCTCGCCCTGCGACGCGGTGAGCACGTTGGTGCGCAGGCCGATGATGCCTCGGGCGGGAATGTCGAACTCGATGTTCGTGCGCTCGCCCTGACTCTCCATCGAGGTCATTTCGCCCTTGCGACGCGTCACCATATCAATCATTTTCGAGGCGAATTCGTCGGGTACGTTGATGGTGAGTTCTTCGATGGGCTCGTATTTAACGCCATCCTTTTCTTTATAAATCACCTGCGGCTGACCGACTTGCAGTTCATAGCCCTCGCGACGCATCGTTTCGATGAGCACCGAGAGGTGCAGCACACCGCGACCGCTGACAATCCACGCATCGGTCGAATTTTCAAATGGTTCGACGCGCAAAGCGAGGTTTTTCTCCAATTCGCGTTGCAGACGGTCGTTGATGTGGCGTGAGGTGCAGAATTTTCCTTCCTTGCCGAAAAACGGCGAGTCGTTGATGGTGAAGAGCATCGACATCGTGGGTTCGTCGATGGCGATGGGCGGTAGCGGTTCGGGATTCTCAGCGTCGCAAATCGTGTCGCCAATCTCGAATTTCTCCAGTCCGATGACGGCGCAGATGTCGCCCGACCCCACTTCCGTCGTTTTCTGGTGTCCCATACCCTCAAACGTGTGCAACTCCTTGATTTTCACGCGCTCGTGCGAGCCGTCGCGGTGGAAAATCGTCACCTGCTGACCGTCTTTCAACGTTCCGCGATGCACGCGACCCACCGCAATTCGTCCCGTGTAATTTGAATAATCGAGCGAAGTGATGAGCATCTGCGGCGTGCCTTCCAACTGCTCCGGCGCAGGAATCACCTCGACGATTTTGTCCAAAAGATAGTCGATGTTGTCGGTCGGCGCGTTGTAGTCCTCGCCCATCCAACCCTGCTTCGCCGAGCCATAGACGACGGGGAAATCCAACTGGTCTTCCGTCGCATTCAGCGAAAACATCAGGTCGAAAACCATCTCATAAACCTCTTCGGGACGACAGTTCGGCTTATCGACCTTGTTCACCACGACGATGGGCTTCAGGCCGATTTGCAGGGCTTTCTGCAGCACGAATCGCGTCTGCGGCATCGGCCCTTCAAACGCATCGACCAACAGCAAACAACCGTCGGCCATATTCAGCACGCGCTCCACCTCGCCGCCGAAATCGGCGTGTCCCGGCGTGTCGATGATGTTGATTTTCGTGTCTTTCCATTTGATGCTCACGTTTTTCGAGAGAATCGTGATGCCGCGCTCGCGCTCAAGGTCGTTGGCGTCGAGCACCTGCGACGACTCATTCTGACCCTCTCGAAACAACTTTCCGGCGAGCATCATCTTATCGACCAACGTCGTTTTTCCGTGATCGACGTGTGCGATAATCGCAATATTTCTGATGTTTTGCATATCTTTTTCCTTAAAAACGGGTGCAAAGGTACAAAAAACATTGAACATGAACCATTGAACATGGAACATTCTTACTGGTTGAATATGTTAAAAAATAATAACTAAAGAGAAAAATATTCCATCGACGGTGCTCGATGTTCAGAAAAAGCAGTAATTTTGCAGCCGCTAATCGGAAAATCCGGTGCATTCTGCCGATGTGGTGCGCTACGTTGATGAAGGCGGCTCGCGTTGACAGGATGGTAAGGCAACAACATTCATCAAACAAAAAACATTATGTATTTAAGCAAAGAAAAGAAGGCTGAAATCTTCGAGAAGTTCGGCCAGAACGCACAGGACACAGGTTCTGTCGAGAGTCAGGTGGCGCTGTTCACCTATCGCATTGCTCACCTCACTGAGCACCTCAAGAAAAATCACAAGGACCACGCCACGGCTCGTTCGCTGACGATGCTCGTCGGTAAGCGCCGCAAACTGCTTCGCTACGTGAAGGAGCGCGACATCGAGCGTTATCGTGCTTTGATCAAGGCTCTTGGTCTGCGTCGATAATTCGGAAGCGATTCTGAATCGAAAAAAGAAACTCGTTGCTTGGGCAGCGAGTTTTTTCGTTTTTCGGATGAGTTTGAAGTCGATTTTCAGAATCAATTCGCAATGAGCAGCCGTTCCAAGGCTGGAATGTCGATTCTTCCGCGTCCGAGCGTGAGCAGACCGGCCGTTTGCAGTCGATTGAGGGTTTGCGAGACGTTCAGGCGGCTGTCGTTGAGCTCGCTGGCAAGGCGCGTCATTTTGATGTGGAGAATTT
>Ga0256404_1001875_pt1 | contig 48577 bp, 51 predicted proteins | sample RumenRJG_01DNA_FD_185990 | JGI IMG/M metagenome (GOLD analysis project Ga0256404, IMG submission 185990) | Bovine rumen microbial communities from Lethbridge, Alberta, Canada - RJG_01 | ecosystem: Host-associated > Mammals > Digestive system > Stomach > Rumen | place: Canada: Alberta | collected... | reverse complement strand
ATCCGGCGAAGGATTGCCTCCTTGTATTCTGGACTGTAATTCATCTGTGAAGCTCCTTCCTGTGGTACCCTAATCCTACCACAAAAACTGCTTTGCTTCACTGACATCTAGCCTAACACACGGGGCTGTTCCTCTCCTATGCGTTTAATTATTGCGTAATATTTGTAATCATTCCGCAAAGGTACACGGTACCAATGTGGCCTTCATGCTGATCGTGATGTCGGATATCCGCTCATAGATCTGCTGCTCCGCTCCCGGTCGCGGGATATACGAAAAGACGACGCCAGTCGCCGGATTCATAGACCCCGGTTTGAAATAGGCATCCCGGAAGCGGCCAATGAAGCGGCCCAGCCGCACTCCGCCGTCCAGAATGCCGATCTCTGCCCACAAATCCATGAGGCCATTCGATGTTGGTGTGCCGGTCAGTCCGATCCAGCGTTTCACAAATGGACGTACCTTCCGGAGGTACTTAAACCGCTGTGACTGGTAATTCTTGAAGCTGCTCAGCTCATCGATCACCACGCAGTCATAGTCCCATTTCAGACCGTTCTTTTCGTAGTAATCAATCAGCCATTTCACATTCTCTCGGTTCACAATATAGATCAGGGCATTTGTGCTGACTGCCGCCTTCCTGGTCTTGGCGTCCCCGATGATGACCGAGACGTCCAGTTCTTTCAGATGATCCCATTTCCTGACTTCCATGGGCCAGGTATCTCTGGCAACACGAAGCGGCGCAATCACGAGTACTTTTGTGATGGTGAGGTCATCCAGCATCAGATCCCGGAGCGCTGTTAAGGTGATCGCCGTCTTACCTAACCCAAGCCCATGTCAAGGAACAGAGCTGAAACTGTATGCTGCTTAATGTAGTCAATACAGTATTTCTGATAATCATGCGGCATGAACTTCATTCGGCATCACCTCGCTTTCCATTCTGATCCTGGTATTCATCCTCTGAAGGCTCTCCCTCTAAACAAAAAAATCCCGCCAGCACGGACGGGTCTTCTGTCTCATAGGTCTCTCCATAATCATCCAGGTCATCGAGATGTCCCTGGTCATGTGGTAAGGATGCCATCTCCAGCTCCGGTATCTCTGCTCCGATCCCGTCCGGGAATGGCGTACCCGGCACCCAATCCAGGATAGCCTGGATACAGGGTTTAATCTGTGACAGCCTATCAATACAAAGGACTGGAAAGCCCAGCTTCATCAGCTGATACCGGCGCTTCCGCTGCAATGGGCGCAGCATTTTCCCTGGTGCTTTCAGTTCCACAAACACAGTCTTTGCCGGAAAGAACAACACTAATCGATCCGGCAGACCATTGGCCGTCTGTGACGTCAGCTTATAGGCAACGCCACCCGCTGCCCGGACAGCCTTTACGAATTCATTTTCGACAACGTATTCTCTCACTGGCGACTCCCTCTGCCGCCTTGGCTGCCCCGGACACTTCGCCGTCCTCTCCAGTCACAGCACCAGTTGCTTCTGGGATACTGTTCATAATCCTCGCGGCTAAAAAACTTGCAGCCGTTATGCTCTTTATCATCCCAATCACAGTAATACCGGCAGTTCTGACAGCTTTGATCATAGACGTAAAGCTCCTCATCCTCCCGGTATCCTCTGAAGTCGTTATTCCTTGACACTTTGATCCTCCTCTGCTCCATCGTGGAGCTGCCTCATCTTCTGCTTTATTCTTTTCATGTTTTTCCGTTCAATTGCTTTTTTCTCTTTTTCCTTCGCCAGGATCTTGCACTGATAAACCAGAAAGTCCGGATCGATGTCCGTCAGCAGCTCATACCATGATGAATGAAAGAACTCCTCAAGCATTGTCTTCTCAATAATGAGCTTGCGCTTCCGGCTGATACCCAGATTTCGGCTCCACAGATTTCTCAGTGTTTTAACGTAGTCATCCACAGCAGCTTTCACGATGGCTACTGCCAGATCCAGAATAGGAGAATCCGCACTGTATCCGATGCCATCGTGACCGGCCATGGTTCCATGAATCATTGCCTGTTCCAATGCATCCTTCCTCCCTTTCTATAGCTGGTCTGTATCCTGTGCATCCTCAGAAGCGATCATGGATTCCAGCTGTTCCTGATAATTGGTCTTTTCGAATGCATCGAGCTGTTCTCTGTTAAGCTCCTCTGCTTCAATCTCTTCATCCAGCATGCCAAGAGCTGTCAGCGCTTTGATGTACCGTGTGATGAGATCGGAGCGCTCCTGCTCCTTTAGCCTCCGATAGCATCTTCGGCATTCAGACAAAGCCTGCTCAGTTGTCTTAAAGAAACCGCATGCAGACGGATCGGCCTTGGCATTCAGGGCTGTACATCGCCCCTCCATCCACGCAAAACAATCCGCATGCTCTTCACACACCGGCAGGGTCTCCGGATCAACACGCTCGCCAACCCGGTCCGTAATCATATGTTTTTTGCTCGGTCTACCCATAGTCTCTCAACCTCCCTCATATACTGTCATGGGAGAGCCCCTTTTGTGGGTACTCTCCCATGTGAAGCAATTCATTTTTTGTAAGCCCATTGGATTGATTGTCAGTGCTGTCTGCCATCAATCCTTGAAATAGAAATCCGGTCCTATATATCCTGCCGATGACAACGGCAAGCCCTCTGCCCAGGATGGGTTTTCGTTCATGATCCGTGTAACATCCTCTACCGTGACGGATCCCGTCGGAACCTCCAGGATAACCTCATCGTGCACATGGCCTACGATCGCAAGTCCGGCCTTCTCCATGCGCCACATTGCTTCCGCCAACAGATCCCGCGCTGTGCTCTGCGTAATGTTCTCGACCAGCTTGCCGCTATACGTTTCTCCCCGGCTCCATTTGTTCGCTGCGTTCAGCCCTTCATAAGTGATTGCCATGCGACCGAATCGGTTAGGCTGCAGTCTTGGCTTGATGTAGGCAAGACGACGGCCGGAAGGCAAAACAATCCAGAGTGTATTTGCGCTGAATTGGAAACCGACATTCCGGACGGTCCGCTCCTGATGATCTTTGACGGTATCGATTGCTGCTTTCTCTACATCCCACCAAAACTGTACGATCTTCGGATTGGCTGAGCGCCAGGACTCTATAATGTCCGGTAGTTCCGATTCCGTCAGTCCTTGCTCCAATGCGCCCATGGAAATCAAAGCGCCGGAGGAGCCGCCATATCCACATGCCAAAGTGGCAATTTTGCCTTTCTGGCGCAGTTCGCCATTGATTCCGTGCTTCACAACCGGCTTATGAAACATCTGCGATGCAACCGTGCAATATAGATCCTGTCCTTTCCGAAACGCATCCAGCACCCATTCCTCTCCGGCAAGCCATGCCAGGACGCGGGCTTCGATAGCACTGAAATCCGCCACAACAAACATGGAGCCCTCTTTCGGAATCAGCATGGTGCGGATCAGCTGGGAGAGAATATCCGGTGTATTCCCATAGATGCTCTCCACCATGTCAAAGCACCCAAGCTTCACCAGATCCCGTGCTTCCTGAAGCGTACTGATATGGTTTTGTGGCAGGTTTTGTAATTGAATACCGCGCCCAGCCCAGCGTTGCGTGCGGTTGGCTCCGGAGAACTGGAAGAGGCCATGTGCCCGTCCATCTTTACAGACATACCGATCCGCTGCCTGATACTTTTTCACAGATGACTTCGCCATCTGCAGTCGCAGCTTCAGCATGTCCAGCGCTTCCTGATCAAGGCCGCCCTTATCGATTTCCTTGATCATGGCGGCAACATCCTTCTTCCCCAACGAATCAATCTCAATCCCGCGCTCTTCCAGCCAGCCCTTCAGCTGGGATACAGAGTTCGGATTCTCAAGGCCCGTCAGTTCATATGCCCTCTTCGTCATCTCTTCTGACAGCATCAGGTCACAGGTTATCGCCTGTTCCACCAGAGTTCTGTCAATCCGGACACCTCTGTCATTAATCCGCTGATCCATGTGGTAAAAATCCCATTCAGAGTCTTTCAGCGGAAAAGCCTCCAGCTTATGCCGGATATCTCGCTCTGTCCGAACATCCTGCAGGCAGTAAGATTTAAACCGCTGCCACCCTTCCATGTCATGCTCCGGGAGATTCCGCGTCCGGCCTCCGTTCGTCTTGGTCGGCCTGCAGGGAACTGAAAAATACTTAATCAGTCTCTCACCGGCATCATCCTTCTGCTCACCGGTCTTTAACACCTCTGCCGCTGTTTTCAGCTTTAACGGCAAAGACAGGCTTGCTGACCACACCATGGAACACTGCCAGGAGTCAGGCGAAAGCCGTACACCGAAGTACTGAGAAAGGCAGGTTCTTTCAAACTGCGCGTTCCAGGCTGCTTTGATCACGTTCTCATCGAAAATGGCATCAACCACGCTTTTCGGCAGTGTTTCCCCACAGGCCATATCCACAACCCTAACGTCCTCATCATCAAACGCGTAGGCAAACAGAAGAATATGAAAATCACCTTCCACGTAGCGATAGACACCACAGGAGCCAAGATCGACATCACTGTATGTTTCCAGATCAATCGAAAGTACATGTTTCTTATCTGCTTCCAATACCGTCACCTTCCTTTTTTTGAATAATCGCTGTAATCGTCTGCGCCTTACAAGAACCTCCATGCTCTACATGGGAGCTCTTGTAAAATGCAGACAGGAGGAGTGATGAGCCCCTCCTGCCCGATGGATGAAAAGCGGTTTTCGCCGCAGCCCCGATTCTCTTACTTCAGATAGTCCGGCAGGTCCTCGCCAAAGACATCTGACTCTTCATCCCCCTCAAGAGCCTCAAAATCAGATGCCGCTGTCGCCTTTCCTGCAAGGCGCTCACCATGTCTGACCAGCTGAATGTTCTGCAGCCCGGCAGCCACACCACGGTTTCCGCCAGTGGAAAATCCGTAGAAGTTTACGGATACATTGCAATAGTCTCCGGACCCGCAGTCCATGGGATCAAGGATCGGCTGAACCTTGCGGTCCACGATCTGAGGAGCTTCCTTAGAGGTCGCATTGAAGAACATCATGTCCTTGTAGTTCTCGTCATCCGGACGCTCGACATCGCCATCGTGCATCGGCAGCTTCAAGGTCGCCGGGATCTTTCCGCCCCAGCGCTTACCCTTTGCAGCTTCCTTGGCAGCTTCAATGGCCTTATGAATCTTTGTCAGCGTTGCCTTATCACTCTTCGGGATCAGGCAGGAAACGGAATACTTCTCCTCGCTTCCGTTGATGCTGCGGGGCTCCCAGATATTTGCAAAGGAGATGCGGCAAGGGATAACGACTTTCGTTGCAGTGGTGTTATTGTTCGCCATAATAAAATTCCTCCATAAAAATAGCGCCTGGGCTATCAGCTCTCAGGCGCAAGATTGTGATTTGTGTGTGCAGTTTCGCTGTGACAGATTTGCTGTTGCTTTTCAGTCCTTATCCCTCATCAGGAAGAACTGCAAATTCCTGATCGGGTGTTGCTGTAAGATCGACGGCTTCCCTCGGATCTGAATCCGGGACGAGCGCCAGCTTTCCGGGCGGCTTCAAAACATACTGTCCCAGCAGCTCATTAAACCTCTTCTTGCCCATCATCTTTTCAAATTCGGTCAGTGTGATGAGCTGCTGCTTATACAGATCCGTATAACCATTCGCCACCGCTGTATCGACAACAGCCTTGGTGTCTGTAAAGACCCGTTTGCTCCGGCCCTCAACCACCTTGTATCCTGGAATCGGAACACCGTGGTTGATCGCCTCGGATGAGATGAATGCAAATACCGCCTCAATCCAGCTGCTGATCCGGTTGAGCGTAGGAAGGATAGCGGATAACTCTGTGATCGGTATAAGCCCCGGCTGTTTGAAAACCGGCGCTGCAGTATCCTCACCATATGGAGCTGTCAGATCCGTCTCTTCTTCAGGGCTGGCCCGCGCCTCCTCAGATAAAGCGCCTTCATCCAGATCCAGGAAATCCTCCCGGCACAAACTGAGGGCTTCTTCTGCGCAGGCTCGGCAGACCGGCTTAGCCCGGCAGAAGCGGCACCATTCGCCTGGTGTCTGTTCGCCCTTACCTTCAAAGGCCATCTGAGCAATCGGTTTGATGCTCTCGCCCCAGGCCTCAAGCTCCTCTCTGCTGCACTCAAACGTGTTGATGTTTTCGAGCCTCGGCTGCACGATCGTCATCCGGATCGTTTCAATCGGATAGATATACCCATAAGCGTGTAATCCTCCCAGCGCATACAGGGAAAGCTGTGAATTGTGATCTACATCCACATAGATCCCGGAGCCTGCCTTGAAATCCACTATGTGAAGCAGACCTCGTCCTTCTTCGTCTTTCCCAATGATCAGCATATCCGCCGTTCCAAATCCCGATGGCGCGATGTGACTGTAATCCACCCGTTCCTCCACAAGCACCAGCGGCTCGGCCCCGTTGCGCTTCATCTGCTCGATGACGGAGATGACGAACTCCGCATAAGTGTCTGTAATGGCTTCGATCTCTTCTGTATAAAACTCTTCTGACTGCGGCCGCTTCACACGTTCATGCAGGTACTTTCGGACTTTGTATTCACAGACCTCATGGGCGAACGTGCCCTCCTGTGCGTAAACCGAGCTTTCATTCGGAAATCCCTCCTGCAGTCTGACGGAAGGCGGGCAGTGCAGCCACTGTTTTGAACTGGACGCGCTGAGCAGCGCATGCACATCCGGCATTTTTGCACCTCTCTTTCCATGGCGGTTTCCGCTATCAAAGCTGAGAGACGTCCGTCAGAAACGCTTCGTATTTGGATACCGGAAGCTCGCTGACCTTGCTCACACCATAGGTTCTGAGGATCGCTCCGATCTTCTCGTTATTGGACCGGTTCTGCTTGATCTTCCGCACAATGATTTTCGTCAGATCGTCTTCCGTCACCGTATTAACAGCGGCCGTATCCGATCCTGCATCCTGATTTTCCTCGCCGGGAAGCTCCTCGCTGACCGCTGCAGCTGTATCTGTCTGTGCATCGGCCTCGGCTACAGGTTCTTTTTCAGTTTCCTCCGAATGCTCTGATACCGGTCCTGCTGCGGGGTCACTCCCCGACTGTGCTGATTTCACATCTGTGTTCTTCTCGTCCGCTGTATGCTGAACCGCAACGTCTACCAGGTGCTGTGCGACATGAGGTTCCAAAGCCTCCAGCATCTCAATGACGCCCGCAAAAACCGTACCGACACCGGCGATCAGTTTTTTCATACTGACCGTGACCGGCTCCTGTGGTTTCTGCTCTTCGAGACTTGTACCTTCAGCATGGATCTGACCGACGGTTGTTGCTGTATTCTCGTTCATCTGTGTCTCATCTCCTTTACTTTTTTATTCGTGCTTCTTACCCGCTGTCTCCTGACAGAGCCTGTCTGCTTCGCTTTTGTACCGTTCTTTGAAAAGTTCCTTCAGAATGCGCTCTTCCGTGCTCTCCGGATGCTCCAGAACAAAGATTGGGATACCGTTCGCATTGGCAGCCGCAATCTCTGCGGCCATGCCCTGTGTAATCTTCCTGCCCAGAACCCACATCTCATCACAGAGATTCAGGAACTGAAGACCGCATTTCTTCCCGGCATCACGCTCTTCCGGATCTCGGTCATCCAAAAACTGCGGGTAAAGCAGGTGCGGTGCGATTGGGGCGCAGCCGTGTTCAACGGCAATCCTGCATCCGATCTTCGCCAGCCTGATATTCCGGAGAAGCTCTCTTGCCTGTTCCGCCGGATCATCTGACTGCGGCCGATACGGGCTGCAGATAAAGACCAGTCTGTTGTAGTTTTTCCGGTCGCCAAGCTCTCCGGGATAACGTGGGCACTCAAAGTAATCTTCCATAGATATGTCCTTTCTCTGCAGGGTATGGCCTGCAGCCCCGAATGTAACAAACGGCTGTGACCCGTTTTGAAGATCACAGCCGCCGTGTCGTCTCAAGAGGAGCTGCCTGAATTCATTTAGATTCAGATGCTCCTCTCATATACTGTCGTGGGAGCTGGCACTTTGTGGGTAAGCTCAGAAAAGTTTTTTCACTTTTTTCAGAGCACCTTCCAGCCGGTCATTCACAGAATCCCTGCTGATTCCCAGACGTTCAGCGATTTCGCGCTGTTTCAGTCCGTCATAGTAATAGAGCGTGAAGACTTCGCGCTGCTTGTCCGTCATGCTTTCCAGCATCTCTCTCCGAGTCTCCTTCCTGATAAAGATGGTCTCCGGACTTTCCCCGATCCGGTCCTCCCGCCAGGCATATGCTTTCTCGTATGTCTTCTCCATGGCGGCCTCCGCACTGCCGTCTTTATCTCCGTGATCATCACTGTCATAATCTTTGGTTCCCGTCCGGCTGCTCGTCCGGTTCATGCTGTTAGACTCAATGCGATGCTCGCCGATCAGGGTAACAACAGTGACCCAGGGGAGCGACTCCAGCAGTCCCTCCGGCAGCGTGTCCTTGTCCGGCAGGATGCCTTTCTCTGCATCGGATGATTCATCGAAATGGTAAGTAAAAGAAACGCAGTCAGGCAGCCACATCACCGTGCGGCCGGACCCGTTATCATAAACGGCGTAACCGCAGCTGTATGCCATGCAGCCATCCGCTTTTGCCACAACTGTTCCACCGGTCTCGGACAGTTTCTTCGGCGTGGGGGTCTTCTCCGCTCTCGTTACATTTCCAAGACTACCAAGGAGCTCGTTCAGTGTCGTTTCGTTGTTGATGATGGTGACCTTACTGTTTCCGTTAGCGTTGATAGTGATATTCATGTTGCGTCCTTTCTGGCTCTCTGGCCTGCGGCCTGGGTCAGTCAGGACAACGGTTGCTACACAGCTAAAGCCGGGAAGGTTAACCCTCAGCCCGGCTCAAAAAAGGATGCACAAGGCCAAGGGTGTCTCGATACGCGATTCCGCTTCACCCCGTTGGGGTTCAGTGGCTACGTATGCGAGCATCCGTTGTCCTGTATGCATCCAGGTCGTATGTTCGTTTTGTTTCCCGCCATCGCGGGTTTCATGTTCACCGGCTGTAAAGCCTCCGGTCAGCTTCTGCGACCGCCCTCCTTTCAAAAGCGGTCCGTGTTTCGTTTACGTGAGTATCCTGATGTTGAAAAGTGCATGTGTCGATAGTTGGAAACCGTTGAAGAGTGTTAAGATGTGTTGGAAATTAAATGTTCACAGGTTTTTTCTTGAATGGAGACAGTTTGATGTATATAATGGAAACTGGTTTTTTGTGCTCAACGAAAGGGGGCCGTACCCATGATTTACAGACTGTGCGGAGGGACGCTGTTCACCCTCCTGACGCAGGACGCGTTCAAACGCCCCAATACAAAGAAAAGGCTGACCATACTCGGTGAGAAGAGCACGGTCAGCGAAAACAGCATGTTTGTATCCCTGTTCCGGCTGCTGAATCCGGAACACAAACCATATAACCCAGATGGGCTACGCAGCGCCGCTTCCGTTTTCAAAAACTGTAAACAGGCCAGCGGGGCGGAATTTCCTCTGGCAGACAGCAAATACACAACCGCCTACCATGACCGGGTCTGTGGCGACTACTCCTCTGTTTTGGCTGAAACGGCAGAATACTGCAGGTACTATCTGCGGGTTGAAGACAGCTCGGCTATGTCCTTACTGGTCAAGACAATCCTTGAGCTGATTGCCAGGGATGATACGATCTCCGATAATTTTCCTTTCCGTGCGGAGCCTGATGGGAAAACCATCACCAAAGCCGCGCTGATTGCTTCTTCCGGTATTCACCTTGCCGCTCTTCTGGTCGGTGCGCTTGATTACATTGTCATCTATGCGCAGGACAATACAATTGGAAGAAAAACTATTGAAGGCTGGCAGACTGGAAAAGATGAGGAGCATCAGATAGGAAAGCTGCGGGGCGATATAGGATCTTCCATCTCTCAAGATATATCTGTGTCCCTTGCACTGCCCGCTCCCTCCGGTATCGCCAACATGAAGCTATCGGAGATTGATCCGCAGAGTCTGGCCATAGGACATGAAGTCCTCCACAGGCTTCTTCACCAGAAGGCGCTCAAAGAGGAATTCCCCGGATGCCGGGCCTACATGGAGCACATCTCGGATAAATACAACTACATCCCTACAATCCTCCAGAAAGAATCCTTCCGTCCATTCAGGGCCTACTATATTCCAAACAAGGTCATGATGAAGGTCCGCGATCCAAAGCGTCCATTTACCTATTGGTATGAGAATGTCCCCATCACCGATATCAGCAGTCTGTTAAAGGTGTCTTCCTATCTTGTCCTCAGCGGCTCCGGCGGACTTGGCAAGTCCATGATGATGCGGAATATCCTTCTCACCGCCATTGACGAATATGATGCCGAAGGCCGCATTCCCCTGTTCATACCGCTCAAGGACTACGATAAGGCTTACGATTCGTTTACCGACTATATCTTTGAGATGGTCAGCAATCTGTGGCCGGATCTTACGATGGATGGCCTGGAAACGCTTCTGAAATCTGGGAAAGTCCTGTTTCTCTTCGATGGCCTGGATGAGATCCATTCGTCCCTGCTGTCCACGTTCACCAAACAGATGAATGGTTTCATCGACAGATACCAGATGGACAGCTTCATTATTTCTTCCCGGCCGTATACAAACTTCCAGTCCTTCACTCGGTTCTCTGTACTTGATCTACAGCCATTCTCAAAGGATCAGGCGCTCGAATTCGTCGACAGGGTAAACTACCATGCGGAGGCCCCGAAGCTGCAGGCGCGATTCCGCTCCCTGCTGAATACGACACTCTACCGGACACATAACAGCTTCTGCGGCAATCCGCTGCTCCTGTCCATTATGATCCTTACCTTTGAACTGGATGCAGATGTCCCGACAGTCAAGCATAAATTTTACCAGGAGGCATATATCGTCCTCTCCCGTCGTCACGACGCCTTGAAGGACGGGTACAGCCGCGAACTGAAAACCGGATGGAAGTATGACAGGTTTGCGGACTACTTTGCCTTCTTCTGCACTGTCACCTACCGGGACGGAAAAGTCTCTTTCGACTACACCGATATGGAGAAGTATTTCAAGCTCCTGGTGAAAAAATATAAGCTGTCTGATGTTACGGTCGATGACTTCATCTATGACCTCACGAACAATCTGTGCCTGATGTACATGGACGGCATGCAGTATTCCTTCATTCACCGGTCCTTCCAGGAATATTTCTGCGCCAAATTCTTTAACTCACAGCTGGATGAGCAGCTGACGAAGGTTATCCCGGTCTTCGACCAGGACAATACAACCAAGAAGGGTGACACCGCCCTCCAGATGCTTTATGACATGAAGCCCAAGGCTGTCGCCTTTTACATGTTCTTGCCGTATCTGGATAGGTTGATAGAAAGCTGCGAAGACGGTGATGGGATATGGACCTTCCTTGATACCATCTATCCGGATTATGAAATGGCAGACGGCGACTGTGAGGCGGATGAAGACATGTGTGCCCCGTCCTCCAACCTGTATGCCTTTATTCTCGAATCCTATCATCTGGAGATAGATGTGCCCTTCTTTGATGAGCTGGAACAATACTCCTACTTTATTGAAGAAACCTACGTCTACCGGGAAGATATCAGGCAAGACGACCTGGACTACAATGTCCCTTCTAGCTACGAAGAAATATATGGGGAACCGGAAGTCACCGGTCACATATACAAGCTGGATTGGGATAGGATCAATAACAACAGAGGGCTTTACGGAAAACTGGCCCATGCGATAGAATCCCCCGACTGCGCCTTCGTAAAGGAGTACGAGGCGATTAAACGCTTACGGGATGATCTGAGGGAAAAGGCAAAACCCACCGACGACTCCGATGATTTTCTCGATGATATGGAATGAGCCACAGAGACAGCTATCAAAACGGTAGCTGTCTTTTTCAATGTCCGTTTTTTGGGACATTTCATTTGCTACACTGATACTGTGGGAAGAAAATTAACAAATTTTCTTTCTTTGCCCCCTTGACGGAACAGCTGTTCCTGGTATATACTCTGAACAGTTGTTCCGGAAACCTTGTTCCGGCACAGCAGTTCCGCCCCACTCATTCCACTAATTCAAGGAGGTCGCTACTATGAGTACAAACGAACTGAATAAAAGGCCCGAAGACGGTCAGACTGCTCCAGTCACGATCGGCGATAAGGTCAGGTATCTGCGCCAGTCCAAAAATATGACGTTGGCCGCCCTCTCTCGCGCCAGTGGCTTATCCGACCGCGCGATCCGGTACATCGAGAACAACGAACGGACGCCCGGTGTCGACGCCATTCGAAAACTCGCCGCCGCTCTGGATGTCGGCACAGACTACTTCATGGAGGAGGACCTGCTGCAGCAGGAGCTTCAAAAGGAAGAAGTTCTGGCTCAGGCAAAAGAAAAATACGGCTCTCGCGGGATGGCGCAGGCCCGTGCAGTGTATGAGTCGGCCAAAGGTCTATACGCAGGCGGCAGGCTTAATGAAGACGAAAAGGACGCCTTCCGTGACCTGATGATGGAGATTTTCTTTGAAACAAAGGAAGAAGCGAAAAAATACACCCCTAAGAAATACCGCAAGCCCTGACCTGCCCAGTGAAAGATAAACTCGGACACAACCGCAGGTACATCCCCTTATTTTTCAAGAAATGGAGGAGTGCCTCTTGATGGTTCCACAAGCATTACGAATGGCTGAGAGCGCCTATAAAAGATACAGAACACGCGATCCGTTTGAGATCATTGACGCCCGGCATATCCTGCTCAAGGATTTCTTCGAGCCTGAATCACTATTGGGATTCTTCACCGTTATGAACCGTAAGCAGGTGATCGGTCTCAATCAGGCTGCCGATGATGTGCAGCGGCTGTCCGGCGCTATTCATGAACTCGGCCATTCTTTAAACGACTACAAGGCGGCTGCATCCGGCGGCCGATTTGATGATTATAAATTTTTTAGTATGTCCAACGCTCCATCCGAATTCAACGCAAACCTTACCGGCGCGGATCTGTATATCCCGGATGATTTTATTCTGGACAAAATATCCTATGAGGATTACATCCGGCTCATCGAATACATCAATGAACATATCGACCACTACCGGACCGGTCGGGCGCGGATGCAGTTTGAGGAAGAACAGATGCAGGAGTTTTACTACTGCCATACCGATATGCCGTCCTATGAACAGCTGGCAGCAGAGCTTGGTGTGGATGTCGGCGTCGTCAAGTTCAAGTTTAAGGCTCTGGCGTATAAAGAATATGAACTGCCGAACTTACCGGAAACACAGAGTGACTTCCTGAAAAACTGGCAGCGGAATCCGTATGAATGACGCAGGCACAGCCTGAGAAAGGAGGAAAATGTCGTGGGTTGTTATATTGCTATCGACATGAAGTCGTTTCTATGCCAGCTGTGAGTGCGTCGCCCGCCGTCTCGACCCGCTGACTACCAACCTTCTGGTGGCGGATAATGAGCGCAGTGATGCCACGATCTGCCTGGCGGTGTCGCCATCCCTGAAGGCTATTGGTGTTCCCAGCCGTCCCCGGCTCTTTGAGGCAAAGAGAGCAATCCAGAATTATGAACGGTCGCACCACACCAGGGTATCCTACATCACAGCTGTCCCGCGCATGGCTCTCTATGAAAAGGTCTCGGCGCAGATTTACTCAATCATCCTTCGCTACGCGGCACCCTGCGATGTCCACGTCTATTCTGTTGATGAGTCTTTCATTGACGCAGCTCCTTACCTCTCGCAGTATGAAGAGGAAGCCAGCCGCCAGGGCGTACATCCGGCGCACGTCATGGCCATGACTATGATACGAGATGTGCTGAAAGAAACCGGCATCACCGCCACAGTCGGCATCGGCACAAACCTGTATCTCGCCAAGGTCTGCATGGACACCATTGCGAAAAAAGCTGCACCGGACAAGGACGGCGTGCGGATCGCTGAGCTGAATGAGGACAGCTATAAGTTCCTCCTTTGGGATCACCGTCCGCTGACGGATTTCTGGATGCTGGGACCTGGAAAGGCACGGACGCTTGAAAAGGCCTGTCTCTTCACCATGGGGGATATTGCAGGGCGAAGTCAGTGGGACGAGGAATGGTTCTACAAAAAGTTCGGCATCGATGGCGAAATCCTTATCGCCCATGCCTGGGGCCTCGATCCGGTAACGATGGCCGATATAAAGAGCTACCATTTGGATGGCCACAGTCTCTCCAATGGACAAGTGCTTCCAAGACCGTATAAATACCAGGAAGCGCGGAACGTCCTGTCTGAGATGATCGACAGCCTCTGCACAGACATGTTCGTCAAGGGTGTGGTCGCGCCGAAATTCACATGGTGGGTGTCCTACGATTACAAAAGCCTGGAGGTCTGTCCCGGTTATGAAGGAGAACGCGTCCTTGATTTCTACGGACGTCTCCATCCCAAACACAACAATGGAACAGTAAAAATGCCAATGGATACGAACAGTATCTCAACAGTTGCTCCGCTGCTGCTGGCGTCTTTCGACAAAAAGACCGATCACCGGCTTCTCTATCGAAGGCTCGGCATCTGCGCCGAAGGTGTCCGAGCGGACAGCGGATTTTTCCAACTCAATATGTTTGTCGACTATGAGGCTCTGGAGAGGGAAAAACGCCTCCAGGGAGCCCTTAGCGAAGTGCGCTCAAAATACGGGGCTAATGCCCTGTTTACAGGAAAAAACATGCTCAAAGGAGCAACACAGCTGGAGCGGAATCAGCAAATAGGCGGTCACCGGGCCTAATTTCATCTCTCCAGCGCTGTTCCTGAGCACACAGCTGGAGGTGATGATCATGCAGCTCGGTGCTATGCCGATGCCATCAACTTTTAAATACATGGATGTCTTTCTGAAGGGGAAGCCCCTGCACGACGGCTGGGATGCATTCACTATTAAGCATCCGCCGATGCCCGCGTCCCACTGGGCGAAGATCTTCTCTCCGTTTGACGCACTCAAGGGGTTTGATGAGGCCATCGAATCAAAAGAGGTCAAGTATGTGGATAAAGCGGAGCTTGACGAAGATGAACAACGGGCTCTTAACCACAAGCTGTCCATTCTCCACGGCTACGCCTTCAACAGCCGGATGGCAAGAGCGAACAGGATCATTGTAACCGTTGAATACTTCGTGCCTTGCTCTGATCAGGATGTTTTTGAACAGGGCCGGTACGAGAAAGTCAGCGGCATGGTTCTTTGCGTAGACGAAGTCCGGGAGACAATTACACTGCAGGGTTTGACTGGCAAATCCGTGATCGACTTTGCAGATATCCTCGCCATCGAGCCGGAGAATCCCCGCCTTTTTGATGACGCGCCGGATTGGGAATGACCACGGTATCGGGTGTGACCATAGAAAAAAGGGTAAAAAATAAGGCCAGAGCGAAAATGCCCTGACCGGGGGTTTTTATATGTGCTGCAGATATTACATGGAAATGTCACCGGAGCTGCGTCCCATCGTCGAAGAAATGAACCGAGCGCCACTTACATCCCGTATGGTTGATAAGCTCGGAAAAGGCGTGACCACGAAAGGTGAAGTTCGTCCGACAGATATCGTTCCCGTGCTCGCGCCAGCCTCCTCTGGCGAAAAGAAGGTTTTCCCGATGCTTTGGGGTTTTACCGCGAAGGGTGTTGACCGTCCTATCGTGAACTGCCGAGTGGAGACGGCATCCACGAAGCCGCTCTGGAAGGAAGCGTGGAAATCACACCGCTGCATCGTCCCAGCATCCTGGTACTTTGAGTGGGAGCACCTGGTTTCACCGTCTGGGAAGCCAAAAATCGGAGATAAGTACATGATACAGCCGAGAGGGTCGGAGGTCTGCTATATGGCCGGTCTCTACAAGATAGAAGAATTCCGGGGGCTGAAATACCCTGTGTTTTCAATTCTCACGCGGGCACCGAGTCAGGAACTTGCGAAGCTGCATGACCGGATGCCGGTTGTTTTTCCAACGGAAGCTATAATGGACTGGATACGGCCAGGTGGTGATCCTGCAAAAATGGTGAAAGCGGCGCTGACTGATATGGTTTTCGAGAAAGCAAATGTATAAAAGACAAAGAAAGTCAAATTTCAAAAAGGGCAAAAAATAAGGGGATGGCCGCTGTTGACCATCCCCATTGCTTTATCCACTAACCCGTGCCATTCTACCCATATGTGTTAAACTTCTCACTTTACCATCTGAAGCATCGTCGATTACCCATGTCTTTCTACCCACATACTACGAAAGAAAACCTTACGGCTTAGAGAATCTCTGGAACAACGGCAGCAGATACGAAGCGCCGAACACACCCAGCTTTTTCGGGCCACTCACGGCTCCCTCAGTTTTCAGTAGCTCCAGATATTTCTGGAATCCCAGCTCAACCGTGGATCTGCTGATGCTCTTCTCCTTCTTCTCACCGTCTATTACAACCCACAGTTCATTGCCGTATCCCTGCACGCTGTCCCCTGCATAATGCCGACCGCCCGCGCTGCCTCTGCGGCTGACCTGATATGTATATTCCACACCAGAACGAGATCCACGCCCCGATGTGCTAAAGGGGTATCCTTCAAAAACAATTACACAGCGCCAGAGCGCGGCCGAGATCTTCTCCGCGTTATCTGTGTCCACCGCCATCTTCATCTTCTTCGTAGCCCTATATCTCTTATGCCGATCTGCATTGCTGGTCGTCTCCGGCAGGTTGTATGGTCTGTGTTCATACGGCAGATAACCATAGACAGCTGCTGGTTTGAGGTGGAGCGCGGCTCCAATCTCTTCTATGGTTTTTCCCTCGCTTTTCAGTCGCTGCACACTTGATGCAGTCGGGGATGTGAAATAATCTGCCGTGATTAGAAGTTTACGGGTTCGAATAACGGTTGTACCGAGTTCTTCAGCAACTGAACGAAGGGACGGGAGTTCTGCCTTACGGTCTGGGGTGAATGGAGCCTTAGCTGCTTCCACTGCGCGGGCGATGAGTTCCTCCATCGAGCCTTCCGGATCAGTTATCTTCTTTTTGCTCATAGAACACGTTCCTTCCTACACATGTTATTCTACACAGACTCTTGGAAAAGAAAGCCGGGATCAAACCGGCTCTCCATGTTCCCCCTCAGCTCCAGTATCAGCACTTTGCTGATGGAAAGGATTAAGTCCATCTGTAATATCAATCAGATCCTCGTCTTTTACTGTAGCAGGTCTATCCTTTGAAATAAAGATTGTCTGAACTCCAATCTTTTTTGCTGTTTCAATCAGCGAAGGATAAATTTCTTCAAACGACTTTTCTTCCATTGGTTGGTCTGCCGAATCGATTACAAGGATTGGTAAGTAGATAAAATTAGTAAACCGCTCATGCAGAAATTCAAGCATACACAGATAAACTAAAAGCTGTAAATGATTAGAACGTGCCATACTGCCTGGATTATAAGAGACAACCGCCTCCCCCACTTTATGCTTAGCAACAAGCACCTGACTAAAGGGATCAAAAGCAAGACTGAATTGTTCCTCATTTCTATCATCGTTTAAATACGGAACTCCTGTCACACCGCTTTCCAAATACATCTGGGTTAAGCGAACATTAAAGTTCTTTATATCTTTCTGGCTATAATTGTTCTTAAGTTCCTTTATATCTTTCCTAAGTGCCTTTGCTTGATCAGCAAGCTGTGCGCCTCTTGTAAAATCAACCGTCGAGTTGACAACTTTAAAATGGTCTTCAAGCAATGCAATCAGTTTTAGGGTCTTATCATAATCCAGTTCTGCTGCCTGGCTTCTAAGTAGAGCAATCCTTGCGTCAACAGTCTTTTTCTGCTCTCGGATTTTATCTATTGATGCATCGTAGTCTGCTAAAGAGAGAATCAATCTGTCTTGCTTTATTTCTTCAATGGCTCCGGTTATAACGCTTACATCTTCTCTATACTCATCATTTTCAGCAATAATAGAATACAGCATTGACAGCAGTCTTTCCGTGCGTGCCTTCCTGTTTCCTGCTTCCTGGCTTTGGTTTTTTAAATATGTATAAAGCTTTAATTCTTCTGCTAAGGAATGAGAGGCTTTTGTAAGGTATACCAAGTCGTCATTCGGCCTTGTGGTCTTTCTGCTAAAATCATCCTTAAAGGCTTCAAAAGTTTTATAATTATCCTGCATATCATCAGAATACGGCAGGCCAAGGGTTGTGAACAACCGGTTCACCCTGCCGACACTGTGAGTATACTGGTTCATCCTATCATTATACTGCCTCAGCTCTACCTCTATTGCGTCAAGCTCCGTTCTTTTTTCATAGAGCTTTTCTATATTCTCGTAGTTAAAGAAAAAGTCCATTATGTTCCTGATTCGAACCAAATGCCTTATTTCTTTTCCGCGCGTAAAAATTGCACCAAGATCACCCTGGCCGATTTCATCCACAAAGTTCAAAAAAGTGAAGGATCTGTATGTTGGATTCTCGTCAAATACTCTTTGATAAACCTTCACTGCCTTATCATCAGGCGTGTCCGTGATTAGCTCGGAAATATACTCCTTGTAAGTTTCCGGGCTGATGAGCGTATATTCGCTGCTCTCCGTCCTCTTGTAATAATACTCGCCTATAACAGTTCTTTTTACCCATAATTCGGTCTTCTCGTTGCCCAGATAAGCCCCAACCGCATCGATATTATCCAAACCTGCGTGAGATAAGCGTTCACTACTTCCCAACGCGTAGTCTATAACTTTAGTAAATGCCGTTTTACCCACATTGTTGTGACCATATACATAGGCATTCTCTGTAAACAGATAGTCCTTCCTATCTGTACCTTTATAAAGGGTTATGCTTCTGATTCTAAACATGACGCAGCACCTCCTCTATAAAAGCTCTATCATCAAGCTTATTCACCTCAACTACAGGATTGATATCCTTTCCTCTACATCCAGCCAGAAATCTGTTTTCGGTTTTTGGTTTATCAAATTCCTTTAATACAGAAATTCTTCCGCCTTCTGTTGTAATCCAGCCGCACTTCTTCATTTTATTCAGGACTTCAACGATGTTACTCAGCTCGTTCGGATGGGAAAGAAACTTTATATTTAGATTGTTGAGAAGAACATCTATCAAATTATTCTTTCTTTTTCCATATGAAACTTGCGCCTCATTTCTAACGCAAAAAGCCAGGAATACCATTTTGATGACAGAATTCACGTTATACGGCTCATTAAGAAGCTCAACAATTATATCCGCGTATTCACCTTGAAGCAGTAAATCATTCATGTTCGTCACCCCACGAGATTTTCCTGCTTTCATCAGTTTCCTCGCCTGTAAGGTATATGTAGCAACCATTCCGATATAGTGGGCTATTGTCCACAATAGAAAGTGGAATATCCTTGCCCGTTGTTGCGTCAAACACCTGTCTAGGTCCTGCGTCTTCCGGTAAGCTGTATACAGCATCCTCAAAATTCGAATAGGCCGTCTCCTCAATATTTGAGATCAATGTGCTTCCAGAAGCTGTGTACACTTCTCGGAGATCCCGATACAACAATTCTTTAACGAGCTCCTTGACAACAAAGCCTCTATTGGGGTTAACCAGACGTAATTGTCGAACCTCTCGAAGATCGTCACTGCCAACCAGTTGTTCAGCCACCGTTGTTTTACGCTTCCGCATTTCGCTGATGTCAATGATATATTTTCCATCGCTGATCTCTGCAGTGACTTTGTTTATGACATCCATGAAATCAACATATCGCAGAGTGAAACTCTTCTTCTTTTTGATTGCCTCATCAATTCTAGCATTGATGTATTCGATAAATCTGTCGCAGCGACAAATCTTTGCCATTTCATACTTTATGATATCAGGGCAGTAGATTTCTTTGAAGGTATCCAGAATGGCCGTATACAGTTTTTCCATTGAGAACACTTCAATGGTAATCCGGTCAAGCATTTCTGTAATTATATTCTTCAGAACCGTTTCATTCGCGCCTTCAAAATACTTCTTGTAAACCTTATTGGCGATGGAAGTGGAATTTTTATCTGCCCCGGCCGTGAAGTAGCTTATAACGCAGCTTATAACATCATCTGTCCTGAAATCAAAAGCAAGTGCATTCTCCAGAATGATTCTATATGTTGGATTCTCATCCTCAATCAGAAGCCAGTTCCCAATCACTTTCGCCCAGCAATCCCGAGTTACAGTGCCGCTCTTCACCTGGACAAACTGGTTGTTGTATTGTCTGATAGCCGATATACGATATTCTTCCGCAATGTCAATATCGTCGATACCTTCATAAACGAAGAATCTGTCCATACCAGCATTATCAAGTGCCAATTTGATAAAGGCGTACCGTTGATATAGGAAGCCATATTGAGCTGTTATTCCTGCTGGCATGTCTCATTCTCCTTTCTTGTTTTCTATCGTATCGTAGGTCCTTACCTGTTTGCTTTCCTCTAACGAACTCCCTGACATAGCCAGATTCGTGGCCAAGATAAAGAATTGTTAATAAAGTCTAAAGCTGTCGTCCCATGTGATCGTACCGTCTGTATTGAAGCCAACAACGATCGCTGTCACATGATATTCCTCCGGAATCTCCTTCTCGAACACTCTGTAATGGTCTATTCCTTCTAACTCATTTTCTGCTCGTTCGTCTCCTACCCTGAACCCCCGATTATCGAATCCGTACTGCACTCTTCTCTCCGGCAGCTTCTCCGGTTCATTGGTGTGAATATGGTAGATGATCTCCGTGTTCTTATCTATCTCTGACCCGATCAGCCAGAGGAGTCGGTCACCGTCTTGATAAACAAGTGTATCAAATTCCTCATTCCATGCTTTAAGGACCGCTGTCTCCGGTATGCCTTTGATTACCGGCACTTCCTCAGCAACATATTCAATCTGCTCTCCGTTGATCCAGATTCCTGTTGGCATTGCTGGATAGCCTTTGAAACGAATCTCGACTTCTGCTTTTTCAACAGGCTGGTCTACTGACGCTCGGAACTTCTTGTTCTCCACAGTTGTGGATGCTTCTGATCCACCAATGATTAGTGTATATGCAGGAGTTGCCCGATCGTATAGGAAGCATTCACCTTCAATATCAATTTCCCCATCATCCGCAGCAACGGAAGAAACGGAGAACTGGAACTCCTTCGTCACCTTGACATCAAAAGAACTCTTCGCCGCAGGCACAGCGACCATCATGCACCCAATGAAGGATGCGGCGATCAGCACTGCAGGCATCCACTTCTCTGACTGTCTCCCTCGTCCGTCCCGGCTGAGCTTTTCCACGGATTTATAGATCAGCAGACCAACTGCAGCGCCACAGCAGTTTGAGATAAGGTCATCCACATCAAGCATTCCCCGGTAGGTGAGGAACTGAGTCAATTCGATCCCTGCTGACGTCGCCAATGCAGTTATTATTGGCCACACGCGTGGATGCCGAGTGCTTTCGAAGCTGGATGCCAGAAAATACCCCAGTGGGATAAACAGGGCTATGTTCAGCAATATCTGTCGACCATGCCCATGTGATGTAAAGCTCCACAGTGGTATCAGATGAATAGTTCTTGTCAACGTCGGGACGCGAGAGAACAGCGTAATAAAGAGAATGCAAAATAGACTGACGTTAATGAAAATAACTTGCCTTCTCTTATTAGCCGTTTTCCTCGCCTCCTTCAAAAATAATCAGTCTCTTCTGAACAGGTCTCGCGTGTATACCTTCTCCTCAACGTCATCCAAAACCGAATCGTATCTGTTTGCGATGATCGCATCACAGCTTCTCTTAAACCGCTCAATATCGTTGATAACGAGTGAGCCAAAGAATGTCGATCCATCTGGAAGTGTTGGCTCGTAAATGATAACCGTTGCGCCCTTTGCTTTGATCCTCTTCATGACTCCCTGGATACTACTTTGACGGAAGTTATCGCTATTTGCCTTCATCGTAAGACGATAGACACCAATAGTGATCGGCCGTTCCTTCTCCGCGTTCCACATGCTGTTGGCTGTGTAATACCCTGCCCGCTCCAGCACACGATCTGCTATGAAATCTTTACGAGTACGGTTGGATTCAACAATCGCTTCGATCAGATTCTCCGGGACATCCTGATAGTTTGCCAACAGCTGCTTTGTGTCTTTCGGCAGACAGTATCCACCGTAACCAAAGGACGGATTATTATAATGACTTCCAATTCTCGGATCAAGGCACACTCCGTTGATGATGTTTTGGGTATTCAGGCCTTTGACCTCAGCATAGGTATCCAGCTCGTTGAAGTAGGATACGCGAAGAGCGAGGTATGTGTTGGCGAAAAGCTTTACAGCCTCCGCTTCCGTAAAGTCCATGTAAAGAGTATCGATATCCGGCTTCTCTGCACCTTCCTGGAGCAGGTGAGCGAATACTTCAGCCTTATCCCTGCTCTGAGCGTCACAGCCAACGATGATACGGCTGGGGTACAGGTTGTCGTAGAGAGCTTTTGACTCTCTCAGAAACTCTGGGCTAAACAGGATACGATCTGTATCAAACTTTTCCCGCACTTTACGGGTATAGCCGACCGGGATAGTCGATTTGATAATCATTGTTGCAGTAGCACTGCTCTTCAGAACCAGATCAATCACCGTTTCCACAGCACTCGTATCGAAGAAGTTCTTCTGTGGATCATAGTTTGTCGGAGCTGCGATGATGACGAAATCAGCAGTACTGTATGCCGCTTCCGCATTCATGGTGGCTGTGAGATTGAGCTTCCTCTCCTCATGCTCCGCCATGAACTTCTCGATATATTCATCCTGAATGGGGCTGATCCAATGATTTATCTTCTCCACCTTCTCGGGCACGATATCCACGGCTACAACTTCGTTATGCTGGGACAGAAGGACAGCTAATGACAGTCCAACATATCCAGTTCCTGCTACTGCAATTTTCATGTAGATTCCCTTTCCTTTTCCAGCCACACATCTTTGCTCATCTACCGGATGAGTAGCTTGTGTAGCCCGCTGATCCATCAGCGACGGCTTATGTGGGCACCTTCACCCACTGTCTTATTGTGTTATTCCCTTGTAGGCTGCTTGAACAGCCTCATAGCTCTTCATATCGCCAATATCATACCGCTTTCCAGGCATAATGAAGGCGTGCATCGGCGTCTGACCGGATAACCAAGCTGCGAAGCTCCCTGGGGCATCATATCCGCATCCAGCATCCAGTGCTTCCTGAATCCTGTGGATATCGGCAGTGCGGTAGAAATAAAAAGGTGGGACGGCAAGATGGCCTTTTGGCTCCCTCGGCTTTTCCTCATAGGATGTGATTAAGTTGTTATCATCAACCGTAATCACCGCTGTCTTCTGGAGCGCAGCAAGCCGGTTCTCTTCATGGCACATCACACAGCTTGTACCCTTCCCAGTTGCGAAACGGATGAAATGCTGCAGGCTGAAGTCCAAAACATTATCACCGGCCATAACCACGCAATCATCCGTGATGCCCTGCGCCGCCAGCTGAATATCTTTAACGGCTCCAAGGCGAGTCTCATTGCTCTCCGTTCCGTCATCAATGACTACGATCTTCTGCTGTTTCCCCTGGCTCCAGTCCTTAAACTGCCCCACAAATTTGTGATTGGTCACAACGATAAACTCGTCAATCAGCGGAGCCACATCATCCACAAGCCAGTCCAGGATGCTCTTTTCGCCGACCTTCAGTAGCGGTTTGGGGAAGTTCTCCGTCAGAGGATAAAGCCGTGTGGCATAGCCCGCAGCAAGAATAATGCACTTCATAGCTTCACCCCATCTGCTGAATCACACAGCGCACCGAGGTATTTGCCCTTTAATGCCGGGTATTCTTTCAGGTACTTCTCTTCTACCTCAGCAAGCACCTTATCAGCAGAGGCCGGATCAATCAGCGCCATGCAGCAACCCTTAAAACCTGCGCCGCTGAACCGTCCGCCGTAAATGCCATCGGTTTCGGTCATAATATTGTAGAGCGTAATCAGCTCCGGGCAGCCACATTCGTAGTTTTCAATACTGCTGCGGCCGGACTGGAAGATCAGCTTTCCGTATGTCTCCAAGTCACCATTACGCCACGCTTCAGCGCCTTCTTCAGCACGGCGATATTCGGAAAAATAGTGCTCTGCGCGCTTGCGGAAGTTAGCTGGTAAGTATTCCTTATACTGCTCAAACACAGGAGTCGGGACATCCCGCAATCTTGTATCTGCAAACTTGCCATACTCCAGCCCAGCGTGGGCGAGAAGGTTGTAAGCCGCAGCTTTGCATTCATCCTGACGGAGGTTGTAGGCAGAAGTTGCAAGGCTGCGCTCCAATCCGCTGAAGAACACAGCAATTTTGAACTTCGGGCCTGTCCACGGAATGAGCTGGTAGCTGTCGTCCGCACAGTCCAAATACAACAGCTGATCCTTCCTACACAGCACTTCACAGCTCTGATCAAGCTTGCCGCAGTTGACGCCGACGTACTTGTTCTCTGCAGCCTTCGCCATCATGATGGTTTCCCAAGGATCAAGGTTTATCCTATTGACCTTAGCCAGTGCTGATATAAAGGCGATTATCACAGCCGCAGAGGAAGATAAGCCGCCGATAGGAAGCGTGCCTTCGATCACAGCACTGATGCCATAACGCAACGGCTGCTTTTGATGCAGTTGTAATGCCGCACCGCGCATATGATCTGCCCAGTCGCCGACCTTCTCCTCGGGGATGCTGTTCACATGGAACTGTGCGCGCTTTGGAAAGTTCAAGCTCTGCAGCTCTACCACGCCGTTCTCTTTCCGACTGTAGGCGATGTGTATACCCTTATCGATAGCCAAGCCATTTATCTTCCCATATTGGTGATCGATATGTGCTCCAAGGGGAGATATCCTGTAAGGGCAGAACGCTACAGCCTCCGGATCCCTACCATAAGTCTCGAAATAGACTTCTTCACATCTCACTCGTTTTCTCTCTACTTTCTGGCTTATTAGCCGTAGTATTCCTTGTACCACTCAGAGAACTTTCTCAGTCCGGTTCGTATATCAATGGTGGGTGTAAACCCATAGTCCCGCTCCAACGCCTCGGAGTCTGCATAGGTAATCGGGACATCTCCGGCCTGCATACCGACGAGCTCACGGTGTCCTTCGAAGTCATAGTCCTCCGGGAGCACTCCTGCTCTGACCAGTTCTTCCTGGAGCGTTGATATGTAATCCAGCAAGTTCTCCGGCTGTCCACCGCCAATGTTATACACAGCATAGGGCGGGATCGGCAGGCCGTCCTCACCGTTCTTCTTCTCTGGCGCACCAGCCATGACTCTAACTATTCCTTCCACGATATCATCGATATAGGTGAAGTCGCGCTTCATATCACCGTAGTTGAAGATCTTGATCGTGCCACCTTTAGCGAGTGTATTGGTCGCGGAGTAGTAGAACATATCGGGCCGCCCGGCCGGGCCGTAAACCGTGAAGAAACGAAGTCCTGTGGATGGAATGTTGTAGAGCTTGGAATAGGCGTGTGCCAGAAGCTCATCTGACTTCTTCGTTGCAGCGTAGAGGGAAACCGGGTTGTCCACCTTATCATCTGTGCTGAACGGCACCTTCTTGTTGCCGCCGTAGACAGAGGAAGATGAGGCGTAGACAAGGTGCTCCACAGGATTATGTCTGCACGCTTCCAGCAGGTTATAAAAGCCGATAATGTTGGATTCTATATACACATCCGGATGGTCGATGCTATACCGCACACCAGCTTGGGCAGCAAGGTTAACAACAACGTCAAACTTATATTCCTGGAACAGCTTGTCCACAAGTTCCTTGTCGCCGATAGAGCCTTTGATGAAGATGTGCTTTACTTCACTCTTCTCAGCCACAGCATTGATAAGAGACAGCCTGTACTCCTTCAGTTGCGGATCATAGTAGTCATTCATATTGTCCAGGGAGACCACTGTGCCGGAAGTGAGCGTGGTGAGGAGTCGGATGACTAAGTTCGCTCCGATGAAACCGGGAGAGCCGGTTACGAGGATGGTTTTATTGTTGAGGGTTATGGGTGTTTTCATTTTTAATACAGTCCTTTCGGGTATATGCCGCTTATCTCTACATTATGTCTAGAACATAGTCGTTGTTGATAGCGGTGTAGCAAAGTTTCTTTTCAGCCAGGAGGTTCCGCCTGCTCAAGACCTTTATTATCGTTTTATCCTCCATCTCACATTCATATACTCGGTAATGCATCAAATCTAGGATGACATTCACACACAGATAACTGTGCCTGATACATTGCCAACAGAAGATCAGGAAAAAGATCAAGAATAAAGCCACTCCATCCCACTGCGTAAAATCGAATGCAAACAGCGGAAATATGTACGCCATTAAGAACTCAGCAATCAGAAATTTCTCTTCCTTCGCGGTTTTAATTTCCACCTGCTTCTTGTTTTGCGCATGATTCCCTTTAAGCCTCTTCACCATAATTGGCAAAGAAATGATCACCCCGAGAACAATACAGGCTATGCTGATCCGCTCTGTCCAAGGGTATGCAGTACCACAGATCAAGTTCTTCGCATCAATGAACACAATGGAAAGCCATAGTGGAGAGAACGACAGAAAGAACATACTCAACTGGAACATCATGACCAGCCTTTCATATTAGCGACTTCCTTTGGTTCATTCTCGACTGGATCTATTGCAGCCTTATTGCAAAGAAATCTGATCAAACGATCTACTGTTTTATCGGCCTCTGTGTTTATCTCTCCACCATCTGTCAATTCTATTTGAAACAGTTTTGCATACTTTTTTCTGGACTGCTTGTTCTTCAGTGCATTTAGCCGTGTATCATTGAACGAAACAAATCTCCTAGGATTGGGGCCGGATGTTGCAATGCTTCTAAAGACTTCTGCATTTGTAAATTCCAGCACATCCAACGTCTGGTTTACCTTCTGTGCGCATACCTTCTTGTGGGCACGTTCCATGTTGAACAGATTCTCTGCTTGCATGGTAAAGAAGTATACGACCTCATCAATAATCAGCGCATCTAGGCTTGGTCTAAAAGAGAAAACGGGATCAGTAATCTCGTTGAATGTCTGTGTTTGATGTCCAAGAATGTACTTGTTCTTCATGACAGTTGTGGGAGACCCCATCGAAACCAGTTTCACCTGAACCTCGCCGACTGCTAATGAGAGCGAACCTGCGATGATATATCCACTGAATTTCTGACCTTTTATAGGTTGCTCAGTATCCGGAGATTGGAGTGCTGCTTTTAATAATTCCCATTCATCATGAATCAGGTTGCTCGTGGTTGGTAGGCGATAGATAACGTTTCCAACAACATCACCCGTGTACTCATCTACCGAGTCAAACTTATCAATTCCATCGGGTGAAAGGTAATGCTGTGAGAGTTGTGTTAGCATCTCCATAAGTTTTCCGTCCGGTGACAGTTTGATCTCCCGGGTGTAGTATGATGTCCCGGTTTTCTTGGAGTTGTTGACTTTCACCAGTTGAAGCGACCAAATATCTGATCTGGTAACTTCCCGAAAAAGAGATTTGATGTGTTCTTTACTCATTTACAACCCTCGTAGTTCATGTTAAATTTCCAAAGCTAAGATCTGCGCTTGTTCAATTGCGTCATCCATAGCTGAGTACTCCCATCTTGCGTATCTTCCAACCATGTGGACATTCTTATGCTTGAGCTCTGCGATATAGTTATCTGTAAAACGTCGACCTTCTGAAGTTATATGAGCATAGCCCGGATTAATGATATACGGCTTCCAAGCTAAAAGCTTATGGTCGGTTGTAATGCCAATTTTATGTAAGTCAGTCAAAGTCTTTCTCAAAGCCTCTTCAACGTCAATTACTTCTCCAGCTTTATACCCTATTTCAACATACAGGCTCAGTCTCTCAGTACCAGCAATGTTGTTATAGAAGCCAATTCTGTAGAAGAACTCGTCCCCCGGAAAATAAATCCAGCTTACATACTTGTCGATACTTTCCATGTCGAAGCCAAGATTAAGTACAAGCACCTGATTATAATTGAGGCCATCAAATGTCTCCCCCGCCATCCTTGCAAATGCGTTGAGGGGAGCGGTGTTAATTAGATACTCATAAGTGTACTCTCCAGTTGATGTTTTTACCGTCATTTCCGTTGTATTTACGCTCAGAACTTCTTCATTTAAATGGATTCGACTTCTGTCTAATTGGTCAAGCAGGCAATTGATGAACTCTACGCAGCCATTGATTGGATAATCAAACGTGTCATTGTAAGTTTTCCCTTTTTTGCCGCGATAAAAGCTCATGAGCATAGAGAAATCAAGCTTGGGAAGGAATACCCCCATCGCTTCTTGTTCAAGCTCATTCATTTTGCACGCATAAAGCTTCTCATTGTAGGGAATCAGGAACTTTTCAGCAATTCCATTCCCGTATTTTCGCCTGACAAATTCGTCAAAGGAAGTTGCCTGAGTATCATCCTCAGAATAATATAAGTCCGTGAGACATTCTATAAATTCCTCTGAAGGAAGCTGATGAATGTTATATTGGAATGGAGCGTCCATAAACTGACCCTTGTAATAAACCTTTGCGCACTTCGTGGCTTTACTCATAGGTTTATCTCTCATTAACCTCTGAAAATATTCTTTTGTTTCTTCTGAGTGAAAATGATAAAAATGACCTGCTACATCCCATACAAATCCCTGATCATAAAATGACTGACAAAGCCCGCCGCAAACGGAATCCCTTTCGATAATCAGGTAATCGTCATCCTTTTTCTGGCATGCAAATGATAATCCACTAATGCCAGCTCCAATGATGAGATATTTAACCTTCTTCATACTTCCTCCAAACTGAATGGTTATTTCTTTAATGCGAAATACTCTGGGTGTTCTTCCTTCACTTTCAAAACATCAGGTTCCGATCCACCAAACGCAAAATGGCCCACGAGGACATTCTTGACGCAATAAGTCATCTTGAAATTCAAAGCGCAATACGCTGTTATTTGTCCTTCATCGCCTTGGTCACCGAGTCCTTTCCCGCGAGGTTTTTTCAAGCCTCCCATCTCATCCCAGAATTTACGCCGAAATAAGATTGCAGCGATTCCGCATCTAGTAGCACATGGCTCATAGCTGAACCCAGACTGCCGATATTCAGCAGCACAATCATCGAACACCCCTATCTTTTCCCAGATGAACGCATCAACGCCTACATGCTGACGGAATGCAGGATTCAATGCAGTGCCGCCAACATAGTGCCTTCCGAACTTCTGATTAAATTCTTCCAAGCAGTTTTTCCTAATCAGAAAATCATGCATGCCATAAAAACCAAGAGGAAGGGCTGGGCAGATAAATCCGAGAGACCCCGGTGTTTCCTTCTCAATCACATCGTAAGCAGCAGCCATATCATCAAAGTATCCTATGGGGAGATAGATATCCTCATCGAGCTTAAAGATATACTCGGCCTTAGGAAACTCTCGCATCACGATATTAGAGAGCACGCAAATGTTGTTCAAATCGGTGCTCAGATAAACCCAGTCATTCTGCTTGCACAATTCAGAAAGTTCAGGGCAATACTTGCCTGAGCTCGCCACGCACACTTCCATATCTTCCGGCTGAAACAGCTTGATTCGCTCGAAAACATCCTCCCACAGGTACGGTTTATATCCTGAAAGAATATAGCACATCTTCGGCTTGTTCCGAATCGTACCCTCAACCTTATACTTGGAATCAAACTTCATTTTCTCAGTATGATTCCTTATGATTGTTCTCCTTACTTCTTTTGCCTTATCTATCAATGCAGACATATCAGTTAACCGCCTTTCTTGCTTTTCTTCCGATGATTCGCTTTCCCAAACTTAAAGCATAATCAAAATGCTCCGACTTATGATAGAGCAGATAAAAAATGCTATTTGGAATAGTTATACATATCACGGCCCTGTAAAGCAGTGTCGCTACTAGACCACCCTTGAAGAGTGCGCAGATAAAGTATGTGAAAGCTCCAACGGCCAAAGTTATGGTTGTCTTCGTTATAAGAGTCACGTAATACTCTTTGGGAGATCTTTTGAAATAATGCTTAAAAAGAACCCTTGTTTCCCATGGCACACTTATCACCAACATTGCAACGATTGTTGATAGCGTAATGCCATATATGCCAATGAATCGAACCATAATCAAATTCAAGCAAAGATTGAAAACACCTTCAGATATAGAACGGAATCTATCTTCTCTCCAGAGTCCTTGCGCATTTTTAAAAATCAGTGTAATAAAACGTACCATCCAGAAGTAAAAATAGATTGACATCAAGAAAGAAAACCAGTTTGTAAGAGCCTTTTCATTTCCAACCCACAGATTAATAAATGGCTGATAAAGGCAACACATGCAGATCGAGCACCAGCCAACAACCCACATATTCAGAAAATTGAGTCGGTCAAAAAGTTTATAATTGTCATCTACTGATTCTGTAACGATGCTGTTTCCTATCCCTGCTGTTATTGCGTTATGGAAGACATCGAAAAAGCTATGAAGCATATTAAAGATGTAGTAATATGAGTCATAGATTCCGAGCATAGTAAGTCCGAGGAAGGATGATATTACTATGTTGTCAGATCCATTAATGATAGCTACTCCCACCTTGTTATAGACGAGAGCCGTAACTTTTTCTTTGATCTCCTTTTTATCTTCTGTACTGATCTCCCCCTTGCATACATACTGCGGATAGTATTTCTTGGCAATCAACGCGCTTCCGACATTTGTCAGAAGAGTTGTAAGAGGGATAATGACCGCATAGCAATAATAGTTTCTGGTAGTAAGAAGTAAAACAAATTGCAGCAAATACTTAAGAATAAATGCTACACTATTTACTTTGCTCGCCAGATCATTTCGCTGATGTGCGTTCAGCAATGCAGTCTTATAGGCAAAAAGCCAGTATGACAGGCAGGTGTTGCCCAAGTAAATGGCATATAATATGTAAATGTTTATATCAGCCGGTGCCCCGTCCTTTATGAAATATCTAAGGAAGGGAACCATGACAACGCCAGCCGTTGCCACAAAAATACCGATATAGCGATAGATTCTCTTGTAATAGTTCATCAGGGCACAAACAGTTTCCGTCTTGCCCTCAGCTATGGGCTTGTAGAGCTTATACACAACAGCACTACTAAAACCCAGTTCTGCCATATTAAGCATTGTCAAGACTGATACAAACAGCCCGTCCAAGCCCACATATTCCACGCCGAGCAGATGAATCAACATTGTGCGAGCAGCAAATGCCCCTACCATGTTGATAATCTTTAATATCACTCCAAACGCAGTATTACGAAGAGAGTTCTTCGTTCGTTGATATTTAATCATGCCATTCTTTACTCCTGAATTCTTCCGAACCTTCCAATAACAATTCGTTTGCCAGATCTTACAAGCCAACACATCAAGAAAACAAATTCAAAATAATAGGCCATATAAGAAATCGCATACATTTGTAACGCGATAAAGCTTACTAAGATAAACACATTGAATGGATACGGATACTTGTCTGCTTTTGTAGCGAACCAAACGCAAAGAAACGGCATGAATAGCGCACCAAAAAAGCCAAAGTTTGATATAAGCTCCGCATATATACATGGAGTCATGTATGTGAATGATTGTGACCTTGGAAGCATTAAGAGTGCGGAACAGAAATATGACGTATAAGCAGGATAGCTGATACCGAACTTTCCGAGAATATGATCGATTGGGAAAATCCACGTGGGAATCGGAAGCAGAGTTTGGCCCGGGAAATCAACAATCTTCATCTGGTTTGGATTAAGAATTGCATAAATTGCCATTCTCACACGATCATCCCTGAAGAAATCAATTCTTAGTGCTGTATAAAGTTCGCTAAAATCATTCGCATCATACCCGCGGGAGGTAACCTTCACGACGAGGGTCGATGCAATCATTATTCCAACTGCAATTACTGCTATGATGACAATACCGAACATCTTACGGCGACGTTCCTTACTATCCAGGGCTTTATTTCTTAACCCCGGAAGCATTATCAGAATGTACACTAAGAGAGCGAAGAACAGTATCGACCTTTTCCCTTGGATACATATATTCATGAATAGCAGTACACCATACATTAATACAGCGCCAAACCTACGATTTTGAATAGTGCGAACGAGTAATACCAATGTACAGATGATCCCAATGTATGTAAACTGCTCAATAAATCCAAAGTGTTTTGTATAATCTATTATGCCGTACTCTCTCCACTGAAAAACGAATAATGCTCTTTTATTGACAGGAAGAATTACCGTAAGAAGAACGGGAAGTACTGCTCCTATAACGATGAACAAGTTAACAGTGAATTCTTTTATCGCCAGTTTCTCTTCCAGCTCAGACACCTTCAGAGAATCCATATACTCTGGAGTTGTTTTCCATCTTCTAAAATTCAAAATTACAAGTTGCGAATAGACCACAAATAAATCATAAATACATCTGGTTAGTTCATCATCCCTTGTAAGGTTAAAACCTCTGTATAAAGACTTTGTGTACTCTGGACGCATATAAACAACGTCCAATATCAGCGGGATAACGTAATAGAAGAGAAAGAGAAAATAAATCAGATATCTCGAACTAAGCGTTATCCTCTTGTAATTTTTTAATAGCAGTACTATCGATATAACGACTGCCGCGATATCAAATGCTATACTCATTGATCCTCTTCCCAAATGTGTTTATCTTCTTTTTCTCAATCCCGCAAGGATAAGCTCTTGATGCGCCTCGCACTGGATGTTATTCAAAATGGTTGTTTTTTGACCACTACCGTACTTCTTGCCGACATAGAAGTTTCGCCACTTCTTATGTGTCAGCTTATTCAATACCCTATATACAATGTTCGATCCTCTAATGCCTCTGAACTGTGCCAGATAGTATGGAAGCATTGTATCAGCAAGTTCTTCGTATTTTCGCTGAATGAAACCATCTGTTTGTATTTCTAAACTGCGCTTGTCGAATGCTTCAATAATTTCTGCTGCTTTTTCTCTATCAGCTTTTCGAACAAGATTGTCCTGCTTTATCACAGGAATGTAAGTGATGGAGAAATTATCATTGATACGAATCAACAACCCAGTTCTCCAGCATTCATCATCTGAATCGTCAAACAAGAAGTTTCCCTGTCCATATACTATCGTCCCCGAATGATACTTTTCTTCACACCCGATGCAGTGGCTGTGCTGACAAACAACGAGGTCTGCACCTTTTTCTACAAATTTTCTACAACGACGCTGAAGTTCCGGAGAGGGATATCGATAATACTCTTTGCCTCCATGGTATAGAACAATTACAAAATCATGCACACTCTTCAGCTCTTCAACAGCATCAAAGCTTTCTAGCGGGTCATATGGATTAGCCCCTGCAGCATTATCTGTTGCTATAGAGAATTCATGCTCCGCACACGAATACACTGCAACGCTCATACCCTTATGCTGAATTACATAAGCATCTTTTGATTCAGCTAAATTCTTGCCTGCGCCAACATGCGCTATACTGTTTTCCTTCAGCACTTTAAGGGTATCACACAGGCCCTGCTCGCCCTGATCCAATATGTGGTTATTAGCCAGTGTTGCTACATTGATGTTTAATGCTTTGTATCCGCTGATTGTAGCTTTTGGTGCTTTTAGTGACGGCCCGCTTTTAATAATTGGAGTTCCGGAATCAGTAAGTGGGACTTCGAAATTAAACAATCTATAATCTACAGAAGCAAACTCCTTAATCAGTTCTTCTCCTACCAGCTCTGTAACATTCCCAGATTCAAACAATTCATAATTTGATTTTGTAGGTACAAAATCTGCTCCAATTAGAATGCTCATTGCCTATTCTCCATTTGTGCTTTTGGCAGCTCTAACCAGTCTCCCAAACGCTTGTCCCATTCAACCGGTAGGATTGGTTGTAGCCCGCTTCCATCAAAAAATGTCAACTCTCCAAAGTACAGCCTGCCGCCAGATTCATAAAAATCAACTCTAACCTCGGTCGTTCCTATTGCCAGCTTTTCTGCGAGGTCGATCATCTTTTCATAGTTACTTGGCTTTGCTGGAAATACGCTTGAGTTTGGATACCCCCATGTGAAGTCAAGATGGTTATAATCACGGTCAAAGTAATCAGCTTTTGTCGCTATCCCTCTATCCGTTACAATCATCATCACTTTTACTGTACCGTTCATAGTGTAGAACTTATAGTCTGTGAGCTGTTCTGTCTTCACACTTTCCGCTGCATGAAGCCAAATGATGAAGCTATTACCAACTACGCTGTACCCCCCCCCACGAATTTCTGGGAGCCTAATCATTTCGCCTAATTTTGTATCCCATTCTGTTGGTTCAAAAGGTACAAATCCGCCGCACGGAGAAAATGTTATTTCAGAAAAATATGTCTTTCCTTCTATGCAGTAGAGATCCATGCGCACAAACGCCGAACCGATTTTCTCTGTCAGCACTCTGCATGTCTCAAGCATCTGACTATATCCATCTGGAAGTCCGACATTTTCCTTAAAAGGCGCATAATCCAAGCGATGAAATGGTAGAAGCTGACCATCTAAAGTAAAGAACGACACCTTCGCGGTTTGATGGTTATCCATGCCCTCAGATATATACATAAACTTCGGCTCACCATCAAATGAGAAGAATTTATAATCTCTGAGCCCTTTGCCGCTGTCAGTCATATATTTTTCTGCAATTATGCGAGGCTTAACGTTCTTATATGGCCATTCCCTGCCAAGCAGATAGTAGTTTGTCCTTAACGATCGGTTGATTTTCTTTCTTGCTGCCTCTTTATCGAGCTTACTCTTGTCTTTAACAATCACCAGTCCACCAGAGTCGTGCGTACACTTTAAAACGAACTGATCTGGAAGTGCGTCAAAGTCTATATCCTCAAACCGATCCCAAACGCCAAGTGTGGGAATGATGTACTCGTCTCCAATTATTCCTGCTACATACTTCTTGGCCTCATACTTATCGACCATCGTGGTATACAAGGGATTCCTGTCGTGAATCTTAATCCAATTCAACTTTTCATTAAACGTCTGGGGATTGTCAAGATTCAACGGATATCCCATGTTCGATTTGAAAAGCAATTTCAAATACTGCTCATCGCTCAGTAATCTTAGAAATGTGCCTCTTCCAACTCGAAAAAACAGTTTTGATGGATTTTCAAGATAATACTTAATTAGCTGTTTACCTTTCATCCAATCTTCTCCTCACATACGTTTACAATAAACTCTTCCCACTGTTTATAAATCTTCTCCGGAGCAAGCCTTTCCTGAACTGTAGCGGCTTCCTTCCCCAGTGCGTTGCGTTTTTCCTCATCTATTAACAAAGCTTTCATCGCTTCCGCCATCTTATCGACATCGCCAACGGGAACTAAGATACCGTTCTTACCATCCTGGATTAAGAATTTCGGACCACCACATGGACAGTCTGTGGATATACAAGGAAGACCAACCGCCATTCCCTCCATAAGTGCATTTGGCATTCCTTCAAAATCAGATGAAAGAACATACAAGCTGGACTTCTCCAGTTCCTCTGGCATGTGATCAGTGTGCCCAGGCATAGATACTCTGTCTTCAATCCCTAACTTTTTGATCTGCGCTTCGAGATTCTGCCTTTCAGGACCTTCCCCAAAGATTGTCAGCATATATTCCGGGAATTCATTTGCCACCTTCGAAAAAGCGTTTATCAACAACGCAAAATTTTTCTGTGTGGTCATCCGTCCAGCAGCAACTACTCTCTTAATCCTTTCGCCTACATATCTAGGTCTAATAAAATCAGGGTTTATCGCATTAGGGATAACTTCAGCCCGGCAGTTTTTAACGGCATCGCCATACCAAGCTCTTGCATCTTCTGTCTGGAATACAAAACCATCTGCCCGTTTTGCATAGTGTTTTAGCATCTTCTGCATTCGTGCTCCGTAAGTAGCCGGATCAACTCTTTCAGAAGCTATGATCTTCGCCCGTGTGTTTCCTGCAAGCGCAAGCATCATTACAGTTGTTTTCGGAAGCATAACAACATAGCGGTCAACGTCTTTACGTGACTTCATGTATTTCTGAAGTCTTGCAATCCGAACAAACGCATTATAAACTCCGTTCTTTTTCTCACTATCCTTTAGCAGTGGCACAATCTTCACATCAGGTTTCACATAGTAGCTATCCTTGCTCTCCGCCATGACAAGGATCTCAACATTATGTCCTTGTCCTGACAGATAGTTTGCAAGATTGCATGTCACCCGTTCTGCACCACCACCGTAAGTACGGCTGATAAATAAAGTTATGTTCATTTATTAGTTGCCGCACTTGGACGCACGGCTACCCCTTTCTTATCATGCGTAGCATCTGTGGCGTATTATCTCCGAACAGTGGCTCTCCATTTACCATCTGATTAAACCAAGAACTCTGTCCTGTTGTATTCATTTCTATGATTGTGGGTATCCCTTCGTTATCAATAGTCAAATCCCATGATATGATTCCCATTCCCGGGACACGCGCATGAAGTTCTTTTGCCAACTCCAGCAACTTCTCTGCTCTGGCAATCCCATATCTTTCAAACGAAAAGCCAGTATCCGGATGGGCATCAAAACTGTCTCCGAATTCGGAGTACCCTGTCTTCTTTAATGTGCCGTCCTCTTTAACCCCAACGCAGAAGCCACCATAATGTATGTTGTCTTTATCTGCACCGTTTCTTCCAAGGCGCAATACCATCGGGCATGTCCAGATTTGGTCATCACAGATGTAAGTGATCACTCTGAATGTATTCACTGATGATGGGTTGATCTTCATTAAGTCTGGTGATTGTATGATAACTTCTTGTACAACAAAGTCTCTCCCGAACTTCTGAAACAGCGCCTTCAAGTCATCAACAGGCTCTCGAACGATCTGTACGTCTTTTCCGCTATTTGTATCAACTGTCTTTTTGATTACATAAGAGTCCAAGCCTTTGACAATTCCTTCTGCATCATCAAGACTGATTATGTGAGATTTCCCATCACGCAACACACCTCTGATTGAGGAGACAAAAGTCTGTGGTACGTGTACCCCCCCCCACATTTCCAAAAAGGATAGGCAGAAGGTTCTTATCGTCCAAATATTCTGCTTCTCTGTATGGATTAGTCTTCGGCTCCAAAAGAGAAGAAAAGAGATACTCTGGAAAATAATCATAGCAGAACGCCCCAGTGTAACTTGTATAGAGACGATGCCACTTGGTAGGAATCCTCTTGCCATAGTACTTTACAAAGAAATCCTGAATCTGCTTCTCTTGTTCTTGTGTGAGTTTCACAGACTCATAAAGCTTCTTTTTCCGCTCTATCCCTTTCTTCTCTCCATGAGTCACAAGTGTTCGTCTGATAAACACGCTCGAGTCATTGAAAACATTTTCAAATCTCTTTACTGTCCCCATTCTCAGTCCCTCTCTGGCAGCTTTATCCACTCGCCGAACTTATAATCCCATTCTTCCGGAACATAGGGTTTAAAGCCACTCCAATGGAAGAACGTGAATTCACCAAAATACACTCTTCCATTCACCTCATAAAGGTCAATCCGAATCTGTGGCAATCCCTTAGACAGGTTGGCAGCCAATTGTTTCATTTCTTCGAAACAGCTAGGCTTTGCAGGCGTCACATCGGCATTCGGATGGCCATTGAGAAAAGGCAGATGGTTGAAATCGGCATCGAAGAAATCGAATTTTGTTTCCTCTTTGCTTCCACGCTCCGTTGCGATGAACAGCGCCTTCACATCACCATCAAACGCGAAGAACTTATAGTCCGGAAGCTCCCCGGTAGCATCGTCTTCCATATAGGTTTCGGCGATGATCCTTGGCTTGATATCCTTATACGGCCACTCGCGTTGACCCCAGAAGAAGTTATGCTTCAGGCAGGTCTCTATCTTTGCCTTTGCCGCAACCTTATCCATCTTGCTCTTGTCTTTGACAATCACAAGTCCGCCAGAGTCGTGTGTGCATTTTAGGACAAACTGGCTGGGAAGCGCATCAAAATCAATATCGTCAAACCGCTCCCACACTCCGAGCGTTGGAATGATGTACTCTTCGCCAATTAGCTTTGCCGCAATCGCTTTAGCTTCATATTTATCGACCATAGCCGTGTATTCCGGTCTCCGGTCATGGAGTTTAATCCATTGCAGTTTCTCGCTGTATGTAACAGGAGGATCAAGCCGTAATTCTTTCCCCATCTTGCTCTTAAACGCGATACGGAGATATTTCTCGTCATCCATCCAATGCCACCAGCCTCTGTGTCCAAGCGACACGAAAAGGTCTCCGGGGCGTTTTAGGAAATCCTTTACAGTCTTAGCCACCTTATTATCTCCCTGATATCTTCAAATACTCTTCTTGGTACTGTCCACTCATCTTCGGTGCAGAAAAGTTCTGGTGTGCGGATTCGTAAGCCCTCTGGCCCATTCTCTTATCCCCGCTCACCATCTTCTTCAACCGCTCTTTCAGCTGCTCTTTATTTCCCTGTTCATACAGATATCCGATACCCTGATCAACCTCAAAGATTTCCACGTGCTGCATGATATCGGACAAAACAACCGGGACACCCGTTGCCATAGCCTCCAGCACACCGTTGGGCAGTCCTTCAGACTTACTTGTGGAAACGTAGCAGTCACAAGCCTTCAGGTAATGGTTTACGTTGGACACGCTGCCACGGAAGTCGATATTCTCATATCCTCTATACTTCTCCTTAAGCCCCTCCAACTCCGGTCCTCCGCCGAGCATCAGCAGATAGTGATCATGACCGAACTGCTCTGTGTAGGCTTCCAAGAGGAACGGTATGTTCTTCCGCTCGATAAACTGCCCGGTATAAACGAAAATGTATTTATCCTGCGGCAGACCTAACTCTGCCCTGATTGCTTCTCTCTCACCATCAACCGGAGCACTATACTGATCAACATCAACACCGTTGCGGATGAAGTCGAATTCCAGTCCCAACTTTTGCTTATAGATCTTACTCAAACTTTCTGAGCAGGCCACTGTCTTGGCTGTGCGCTTCATAGCATACAGCTGCATTCTCGCTAGCATCGTACCCTTCACCTTGCCAAATTTTGCCGGGTAGTCATCATAGACGAAGTTCCGGAGAGTGAGGACCTGCTTGTACTTTCCAATCTTGCTAACCGCATAATCTGGGAACACGCCAACCGTGTGAATAACGTCCGGCTTTAGTTCTTCGAGCTTCTTCCGAAGCGCCGTGTCCTGGCCGAGTATGATTGCTTTCTTACCCGTCTTGACAAGGTAATGGGCTGTCACATTGGGAAGATACTCAGCCATACGGCTGTCCTCTTCCTCGTCATACATGGTGATGAGGATCGGCTCAAACTTAGCGTGGTCGAGATTCTTGATAATATTCAGTGTCTGCTGTGTAGGGCCGAGCTTCTTGCAAGAAGTCATCAAGTAGACGATGCGAACCTTCTTCCCGGACTTCTCTTTCGGCAGTTCAGCCCCTACCGTCTCCGAAAATGCAAACTTGATACCACTTACATCGACCATATACAGGCCGCGATGCCCTTCAAACACAGAATCGAAGAAAACCCTCTTCCCATCTCTACTCCAGCGCGGATGCAGATCGCAACGTGTATCGTTGTCGTATTTGAACGGGGCGAATACTTTAGCGATAACAATATTGAAGTCCTCATTCAGGATCTTCAGAATCGCCATACGCTTGCGATTCGGGTATGTATCCGTAAGTACAAGCCGTCTGTCAGGACTGTAGCTGGGATGGCCATCGCTGCTGATATGAGGCCACAGCCTTCTAAACTCTTGGCTCTTATCTTTCATCAGATAGTAACCAGCGCCCTGACCCTTCTTATTCTCAAAGGCAATGATCTCTTCGTCGTTCTTCCAGTAGCAGTGGGAAACCATGTCGTCATCGGACAGATTGTACATCTCAGTCCCGTCGGTATTCACTGTGACCAAGCGCGTATATTTTCTGGCTCCATCAAACCAGCGATGCAACACCATGAACCGTTTTCCGCTTGGACTGAGCATAATGTGATTGACCTTATGTTCCGCTCCTGCCATTTCTTTTCGAGGCTCAAAAGTAGAAAACGCAGCATAGGGGAGCACTGGTGTCACGGTGTTTGCAACTATGTCCAGTTTCCAAATTGCCGTGCTGTCAGGAATCTTCTGGTTTGCAGTCTCCTCAGGTATATTGCTATACCCATATCCAGGACGAAGACGATGAAGTCTGGAGAAGTCCAGAGTCAAGGCAAAACTGCCATCAGTGGAAACACTATAAACAGGCATAGCAAGTACACGCTCCACACCGCTGAATACATCCAGCACCACAGAACAATACCTGCCGTCTCTAAAGTCGTTATAGATTATCTCACGGTTATACTCCGGTCCGAGCCACTGCATCATGCAGCCCTGTTGAACATTCCAAGTGTGGGTTGTAGCCAGCACCCTGACGCGGTTCTGATCTTCCGCAGGTAATGTGGTATCGATCAACAAAATCTGTGCCGCAGAAGCTGGAGACACATCACTCCAGGTATCGTCTGCCTTCAAACACAATACATACCTACCTGTCGCGTCTTCCGGGCTTTTATCGTAATATCCGAAGAAGTATTCAGCAGAATCGTTTGGAGAAATACGAACAATATCTCCCTCGTGATCTTTTTTTGATCCAAAGGTATAATTAATTCGCTGATATGCTCTCTTAATTCCCTTCTTGATGCCAGGATACTTATTGAGCTGTTGATTTATCGTTTGTTCTAAACCCATCTATTATTCCGGCCTTCCGTTATGCTTTTCTCAGCACCTTTTTGAACATAAACTCTCTTAACCAGTTCGGAGCCATCGAGCTTCCGACCCGAAGGATACAGCTTTTTACATACTGCGTATTTGAGATAAACCCCTGATCCTTCATGTACTTGAAGAGATTCAGCTGAATATCTCTGTACAACTTACCGCTCCGTCTCTTAAACAAATTACTGTCGGCCCGCATCCACACCAGAGGCTCCTGGATGTTATACCCTTTAAAACCGGCAATCAGCATATACGTCCACAGATAATAGTCTTGCATATAACGAACATCCTGATAGTTCCCGGCAGCAAGTACATCCGCTTTCTTGTACATCACAGAAGGATGATTGAAAGGATTACGTTGCTTGGCGAAAACTACAATGTCTTCGCTCTTCTCGGGAACCACACGTTTCGCATTAATAATGGACGGAACGGATGCCCCAGACTCGATCTCTGTGAACTCCTCGATCACAGAACCCACGATAGACAATTCAGGATGGGCAGCAAACACAGCCAGTTCCTTCTCACACCGCTTGGGCTTGGAAATATCATCACTATCCATCCGGGCGATAAGCTCGTTCTTACACTCCTTCACACCGACCTGCAGGGCGTGACCTAAGCCACCATTCTTCTCAAAACGGATAACATGTAGAGTATCCGGGTGAGCAGCGATCATTTCGTCAATCACAGCATCCAGCTCGGGTGTAAGCGGGCCATCACACATCAACACAAAATCATTGGTCGGAACAGTCTGATTCCACATGCTGTTCATTGCGATCCGCAAGTATTCCGCTTTTTCGTTCATATATACGGACATTAAAACCGAGTAATCCATCTACTGTTTCATCCAATCTTTTGCACATTCTTTAGCAGGGGAAATCCCCCAAAACAACACGAAATGCTCTGAGACAAAACTACGTTTCGGAGCGTCCTACAAACACTAACTTTTATAGATGCCATTCAAATGAACCAGCTCCTATCTATCTCAATCACCTGGTCTTTCGACCTGTGCTTATAGCTCCGCCCGCCGGTCACACCGGCATATTCCCGAAGCTCTGTCCCTCACCATCCCGACCGGCCAGTCCGAACCGTGTCAGCTATTGTGAGTTCCTGTGGCCGTCTTTTCAGGCTCAACTAGGCACTTTCCCCTTCGCCTTTATGTGTCTCTTCTTGCGCGAAACCATCGACGGTTTATACCCGTCTCCTTAATGTGCCTGTTCTTGCCTGAAACTATCAAAAGCACATAACACAGACTGACGGACGATTATGTGTTTGCTACATTGTCCTGCCCTCTTCTATAAGCAGAGTACCGAGGGCACACATTTCAGCAGCTTCTCGAAATCCGTCCGATTTTTGTTCAATCCGTCCTATTTCGCAACCGTTTCAGCATCGTTTTCTGTGCTATCTGCTGGATTTTCGTAATCCATCGCGGTCGTCTGCCCCGCTGCGACGCCTTCGGTGCTTTCAGGCAAGAAGAGGATCGAGATCTACGTTAAACGTAGCAGATTTTATAGCTCCATAGCATGGATTTATTGCTACGTTCAAACCTCGGATTTCTTTTTATCCTCATCAAGCCACTTTGTTCTCACACTGATTTCCCGTTCATCTGGACGAAGATTGCCCTTTTCTCTATCCAGTCTGTAAGCCTCAGCTATCGTGGCGGAAACGATTCGGAGCGTATCGTAGCTTAACTGGGCCATCATGGAAGTCAGATGTTCTATCTCCCGATCATCTTCCTCAGCGAATACTCGTGCGGTGCTTTCATCATCCATTTCAACTGCAGGTGAATCATCATCTATTTCACCTAATAGATAGCCCAGCTTCACATTGAAAAAATCCGACAAATTCTCCATTGTTTGGAAATCTGGTCTTCGTGGGCCACGCTCCCATAACGAGATCGTTTGCTTTGTAACACCGATCTCCTGGGCGAGTTGTGGCTGCGAGAGGCCACTCTTTCCTCGCAGTTCTTTTAGTCTTGTCGCAAATGTTGCCACGTACTCTCTCCTTTTCAACTCTAAGTGTTGACTTTTTCCTCTGTATAGTGTAATATTCTAAGTGTCCCTAATACTCTAAATACTACACCCAAGGAGGATCAATTATGAAAAGAGTCATCGAGGATCTCGTAATCAAGTCCCATCGCACAGACAGGAAGATCAAAGATCGGTGCTGCGCCGGAAGTTCCTATGAAGATGGCGAGTTTACCATCTTCGAGTTGGAGCAGACCAAGCGCTGGTTTGATCTGGATCATTTTCCCTTGGAGGCGGGCTGCAAGATTGTTAATTCTGACGGCGAACTCTTCATCGTTACGAAAGTCGACTATAAAGATAAACGCCCCAAATACGCAATCTGCCAGACTGTCAAGAAGTCGGCCTAATCGCCACTCCGTCTAAAACACTGGGGAGCTAAACATCTCCAGTGTTTTCTTCTACATTCAAGCCGCTTCCCCTTTCAATAATGCACATTAAGCGTTGCTGTTATCTTACCTTCAAGTGTGACTTATTTATGAATAAACTGTGAAAATGTACTAGCTGTTTTGCACAGTTTTTTCCTCGTTTTCCTCTTCATCGCTATATATTGTGTCAACTTTGTCATAATCCACTATATCTTGCGTCATTGCAGTGGTCTGACCTGCTGAAATTCCCTCAGTGCTTTCAGGCAAGAAGAGGATAATTGCACACATATCTATGCGATTATTTTCAACCAGCAAAATCGGGGTCAATCATGCAGAAAACAGCTACTTATCACCGTTTTCTGGGTAAAAAACCGCCTTAACTGCCTCATTGAAATAATCGCTGTCTAATAGCTCGATGATTTTGTCCTCATAAGTTTTGCCTCTTTCAGCGGCCCTCTGGCTCCTCAACTCTGCTCTTTCTCTGTCTGCCTTGTATGCATTCTCCAGAGTCTGTCTAACCATGAACTGCATTTCATCGGAAAGGTCTCGGTATTTCTTCAAAGCTCCAATGATATAAATGAGGGCATCCTCATCAAGCATTCTCGCAACTTCTTCGTCTGATAATTCTGCTTCTTCGTCCTTACGAACTTCAGAAATACCCATCAGATAGAAGTAGGAAACATCAAAAAACTTGGCTGCTTTGAAGGGATCAAAATCCTTCCCTGGCTTACGCTTTTCTTTTTCCCATACAAATATCGTGTTTGTTGTTACGCCAAGAGCTTCTGCTAACTCTGGTTGTGTTAATCCACGTTCTTCACGTAGCTCTTTCAGTCGTTCTCCAAATGTCGCCATAGTATTCTTACCCACCTTGTCTTTTGTCGGATTATCGCTATTCACCCATCACGTTGACAAAAGAGAACATCATAATTCAAATTCAATACCGTAAAGTTTTCAATAACAGCTTCATCTATTAATGTAAGCTGAAGTTGTTAACGCTTCCTTTTCTATAGAAGCCATCAGATCCTGATATTCTTTTGAAAGCCTTTCAATATCAATATTTTGAGATGTATCTAAACCCAGTTTCTCATATAGATACTCTATATCTTTCAAATCAATCTCCGGTACAAGAGCATTCATTTTTTAACCCCCATGAACTAATGCTGTTTTACAAATTTTATCTGATTATGATTTTCTATTAATTTGCTAACATTAGTCATACCTGCCATTATCTGATAGCAGTGGTACAGTGAAAGCAAGTATTCCTGGAATAATTGATCATCTTCCAAATTGGTGATTTTTAGTGCTGTGTTATCCCGAAGATCATCAATTGTTAATCTGGTATTATGTTGCAAGTGAAAATGGTAATTTGATAAGTATTCAACTGTCCTATCTATCTCACCCGGAGCTGCTTCAGCCAACATAGACCGTTCAAGCCAATGTCGTACTATCTTTTTTGATGCCTCAATAGCATTATTACACATTCCAAAGAATGTCGGAGGATACTTTGAAAGTGTTAGTTGCCAGTACTGGGTATTACTACCAGTCTGTAAATCTGACATCGCCTTTTTTAGTAAATCAACGAATTCATTGGCTGGCATGCCCCCTATTTGTGGATCGATCGGACCAAGATTTGAATGCTTTCCCATTACAATTTCTTTCGCCGCACATGCCATCATTGTACCAGCAGACATAGCAGTATGAGGAACAATTACCCGAACATCTCCGGTGAAAAAGCTGTACAAATAATCAACAATCGATTGTGTCGCTGCTAAATCCCCACCGGGAGTATGTAAGATAAGATCTAACCCTTTACTCTTATCCAAACCATAGAGCGCGTTCATAAACCCGTTTCTATCATCGTCATCGATGCTAAACTGACCATTGATTCCTGGTTTCTGTTGCCAACAAGAAAAATACACCACATAATTTCTTCCAGTTAGCGACTGTAATTTTTCAAAGTAATTCTTTTTCTGTTCTTCTATAGCATTAGTTGGTTGTATGCTATCAAAAATACTATTCCAGCTTGGCATTTGAACATCCCCCCAGATTAGAATACCGCGTATAATGCCCTATCTTCCTACCTAGAACTATAAATGGTGGTAAATTCTCAAAATCATACGCTTCATCAAACCACATCTTCTTATCAGAAAGTATCGAAGGTGCACATTCCTGTGCGCTCTGTTTCCCTACATTTTCCTGACTCTTCTTATCTGAAACTATCAACGGAAAAGACAAAGATTACTCATTCTCATGTTTTCTATTTTGCTCGATCGCACATCATGCACTTTCAGGTAACTGTCTTCTTTTACCTTGAGTGCTTCCAGATAAGAAGAAACACATACTTTAAGGAAACAATTTAGCTTTCCGAAATCCCTTATAATCAGCGGCATCTTCTTCGTTATCCGCGTTTAAAAATTAATGAGGTAACACTTTGCACGAAGATGGCATGATTGGTTTAATCTGGTTTCGTTTTATTGGGCATACCGTATCTTGTGTCTTGAGATTCACAACCCACCGCATCTTGTGTAAGCGCGGTCGTTGCGCCAACTGCGACGCCCTCAGTGCTTTCAGGCAAGAAGAGAATCTTAACCGTTGCAAAACAAATCTTCAGATCTTCAATCATACTAGGCTGCGCAATATACATTAAATCCATCAACAGCTTATCATATGGTGTCGTATTATATTGGCCATATACTTGTGCAAATCCTGTAAGACCGCATTTACATTGTAGTCTTAAATCAAATTCAGGCAGATATTGTTTATACTGTTCAGCAATCTCCGGTCTTTCAGGTCTGGGGCCGACAATACTCATATCGCCTTTAAGGATATTGAACAGCTGCGGAAGTTCATCAAGACGGCATGCTCTTATGAATCTTCCGACTTTGGTGATTCTTGGATCTGCTTCACCGGTTGATAATCTTGCCACTCCGTCTTTTTCTGCATCCATTCGCATGGACCGGAACTTAAGGATTTCAAAAACTTTTCCGTCTTTAGTAAGTCGCTTCTGCCTGTAAAATGCCGTTCCACCGTCCATCCTTATAATCAGCGCAAGTATGATCATAATAGGAGAAAAAACTATTAACGCTAGGCCGGATACTACAATATCGAATACTCTTTTCTGTATTAAATACTCTGGTGTAGGATTGTACCTGCCAACTCTGAGCATAGGAAGATGGAAAAGGTGTGCTTTAACTGCACCGGACATGATAACATCGCCGATCCGTGGTATACACCAGGATGTAATGTCTTTATTGACACAATACTTGACAAACTGATTCCGATCATGACTGTGAAGAGCACATAGGAAAACCGCGTCAACATCATCGAGTACTTCCGGCACGTATATTAGCTCTCGCTTATGTCTTTCTTCTCGTGTTATGAAATACCAGTCTTGACCGTGAAGTTGGTGTATACTTATTTTTTTGACAATCTTGAAGTGAGAATCTAATCCATAATAAGAGATCAGTTTTTCAACTCCTTCAAGTTCATCATATACAATAGCCGTGGGAATAGGCGGATTGTGTTTGAAATACCATCTATGGGCCGTTTTGGACCACAGTACAATTAAAAGGAATTGAGCTACAAACATTAGCAGCATAACCAGGATATTGGGCACGTGGCGTATAAGAAGCCACATGATAATAAACATGATCCCATCAGTAATAAGTACTCCCAGTGTCTGTGCATAAATCAATTCTGAAATTCTGCTGATATGGAGCGTATATCCCTGATACAAGTGGGAAAACATGTAATACACTATTACAAACAGCGCAATAATGAGCCAATTTCCTTTTCTGAAAAATTCCTTTAAATATACTGTGTGAGAATAGTACAACGACCATGCCAGAATAAATGGAATTGAGACCATGATGACATCTAACAGCTTAACAAAGCGCAACTTAGCCCTATGTGCTGTTCTTCCTCTACCGTCACTATATATTCTGTTATCGCCTGAGTAGTTGTATGAAGATTTGCTTTGTGAGCTTGATGCATAATCTTCATCGCTATCATAACAGTTGCTCATAATATGACTCCCGATCTAAAGAAAAGAAATTAGTTACGCAATAAGTTCTTCAATTTGAACAGATTGCATCCCTTCATCTATAGCGCAGTTTGTATTTTTTTTCAACTGTACCAAATCTCTCTGGTCTATTTATAGACCAGAGTTTAGGGAACAGCATTAAATAACTGTCGATTCAAGCAAAAGGCTGCTGTTCCAAAGACTGCCGTTTCCACCCCCTTAAACTTAAGGGAAGGAAACGGCAGATTGATAATCTATATAAGAAAATCCATTTACTCCTGCGTCTGCTCCTGCACTTCGCAGTACCCCATCTCAACAAGCTTATTGTAGATAGTGTCTGCAACCGCTTCTCTGTACTCTCTGGAAACCACGTCGCCTTCAATTTCATTGAGGGATACAAAATGATCTCCCCAGGCATTCTTCATGCGGGTTTCATAATTATTGACGTCTCTCCAGCCGGCAGGCAGGTGGCCGACGATCAAGTACTTGCCGCTGATCCCCATTTCGCCATCGTCGACATTGTTCCCCTGATCAGCCTCTGCTGATGCATCAGTAGCTGCATCCGCCGCCTGCAGTGTATAAGTATTAAGGATAAGACCCTGCTGCTCGATGAGCTCAGCACTGCTCATTCCATATCCGCCGTTGTAGCCGATGCAGATTACGGGGATAGATTCGTAATCTTCACGTTCTATGTAGCTCTCCTCGAGGTCATCTCGCACTGTTGTCTCGTAGAGATAGCCGCGCAGTCCGTTTTCGTTGTGCGCCTCAATATAAGAATCGACCATCTCCTCCGGGACATCGGCAAAACGCATCTGAGAAAGTGTTCCCGCCATATCCCAGGTGTAATCGGAGACAGCGGCATTTACGCCGTTCTCTTCGAGCATTGAACCGAGGATGGCCGGCCAGCCATCTTCTCTGTCATTGCCATCGGGTGCCCAGGATTCTCCGCGGCAGCTGATAGCGATAGGCATATTCTCGGGCGCTTCCTCTTTTGACGTTTGGGCCGCACTATTTTCAGCCTTATCAGCTGACTGGGCTGCGGTATCGGTTTGAACTTCCCGATTTTCTTCAGATGCGTAAACCACAGATCCCTCTGCAGTGACTTCGGCAGGAACTTCTCCTTGCTCGGACTGCTTCTTGAGCGCTTCGGTGCGCTCGCGCTGCTCATTTCGATATGAGAGCAATGTATAGATCAGCGTTGCAGAGAGCACAATGATCAAGACCGACATGATAAATTTTGTCAGGAAACTTGCACGTCTCATGAGATGAACTTCTCCTCTCGTATTTAGGCATAGAAAAGGGCATTTTTCGGAATTTTCATTCCTAATGAATGCCCTTTCCGGATATCTGTATGGGAGTGTGGGAGATCCCGAGCGACCGCTTAGCGGCGCTCAGGTTCATGCCCTCTTTCTGCGGGATACAAATACGCTGCAGAGTGCAAACGCACCTGCTGCAAGAGCAAACACTTTCCAATCAGCTGCTGTGCCGGTCTTTGGAGATTTACCCTTGCTGGAAGATGCAAGGCTCGGTGAGCCGGTTGCAGAGGAAGCGGTTCCCTCGGGTTTAACCTTTACCGCTACTGCGACAGGAGAAAGGGAATCAAAGTGAACGGAAACATTGTCTCCACTCACAGGCTTGAAGGAAAGGGTTTCCCACTGCTGTTTCTCCACATT
>Ga0256404_1001874_pt1 | contig 48599 bp, 49 predicted proteins | sample RumenRJG_01DNA_FD_185990 | JGI IMG/M metagenome (GOLD analysis project Ga0256404, IMG submission 185990) | Bovine rumen microbial communities from Lethbridge, Alberta, Canada - RJG_01 | ecosystem: Host-associated > Mammals > Digestive system > Stomach > Rumen | place: Canada: Alberta | collected... | reverse complement strand
TTACCTCCCCTTACTGCATCATCGTGGCGACATCAAGGATGAGCGCGACGCGGCCGTCGCCGAGGACGGTGGCGCCGGAGAACATCTTGAGTCCGGTGAACAGGCTGCCGAGCGTCTTGATGACGATTTCCTGCTGGCCGATGAGGCTGTCGACGACGATGCCGGCCTTTGCCTCGCCCGTGTGGACGACGACGACGAACGTCTCGTCGGAATCTTTCACGTGCGGCACCTGGAGCATCTTCTCCATGCGGATGATCGGGATGATCTCGCCGCGCAGGACGATGACTTCCTTGTTCTGGACCGTCTTGATCTCGTCCGGCTGGATGTTGATCGTGCTGTCGATGGAGCCGAGAGGAATGGCGTACATTTCTTCCTGCACGCGCACGAGCATGGCCTGGATGATGGCGAGCGTCAACGGCAGCTTAATCTTGAAGACGGAGCCTTCGTCGATCTTCGTCTCGACATCGACGTGACCGGAGAGCGCTTCAATCTTGCTGCGCACGACATCCATGCCGACGCCGCGGCCCGAGATGTCGGAGATCTTTTCCGCCGTGGAGAAGCCCGGCGCGAAGATGATGCGCACGGCATCGGCATCGTCCATCTTGTCGGCTTCTTCCTGCGTGAGCATGCCTTTCTCGATGGCCTTGTTTTTGATTTTCGTCGCATCGATGCCGGCGCCGTCATCCGTGACCATGATGACGACGTTATTGCCTTCGTGACGCGCGATGAGGCCAACTTCGCCGGCGCGCGGCTTGCCTTTCTTCTCGCGGACGTCCGGTTCCTCGACGCCGTGGTCGCAGGAGTTGCGGAGAAGATGCATGATCGGGTCGCCGATCTCGTCGATGACGGTACGATCGAGCTCGGTCTCCTCGCCTTCGATGGTCAGGTTGATTTCCTTATTCAGTTCTTTCGCGATATCGCGGACCATGCGCGGGAAGCGGTTGAACACGGAGCTCACAGGGACCATGCGGACTTTCATGACGATGTTCTGGAGATCCGTCGTCACGCGATCCATCTGCTCGAGCGTCTCGGTGAGGTCGGCGAGGCGGTGCGTCTGGCCGATCTGCTCGAGGCGGACCTTGTTGATGACGAGCTCGCCCATGAGGTTCATGAGGTTGTCGAGCTTCTCGATGTCGACGCGGACGGACTGGCTGTGATGGACTTTCTGCTTCGCGGCAGGAGCTGCTGCCGGCTTCTTCGCGGGGGCCGGCGCCGCTTTCTTCGCGGGCGCTGGAGCCGCTGCAGCCGGTGCCGGTGCAGGCGCAGCTGCCGGAGCAGGCGCTGGTTTCGGTTCTTCTTTCTTCGGTGCGTCGAGGTTTACGATGTTCGTCTCGACTTTCGAGATTTCCGAAATGGAGTTGATGGCATCTTGGACGCCTTTTTCCTCTTGCGACGTCACGACGATGACATCAAAGCTCTTGTCGAATTTCTCCTGCTCGAGGTCTTCGGAGCTCGGCACGGATTTCACGACATCGCCGATCTCGTCAAGCGCGTTCATGACCATGTAGGAGCGCGCGGACTTCAGGAGGCACGTATCGGCAAGCGTCACGCGCGCGTGGATGGCCTGGAGGCCTTGCGCCGTCGCCTGCTTGATGACGTCCTTGTCGACATCCGTGAGCTCGATGGAGATGCCGCTCGGCGCTGCTGGCGCCGCACCTGCAGCAGGCGCGGCCGGAGCTGCTGCGGCGGCCGCTGCCTGATCTGGTTTCGAGATGGAGCTGAGTTTTTTCACGAGGTCCGAGACATCGACGACGTCTTCCGCCTCGCCATTGCCGACGCTGTCGACCATCTGCGTCAGCGAATCGACGCATTTGAACAGCGTATCGATGATGTCTTCGTTGAGCTTCAGCTGCTCTTTGCGGATGAGGTCGAGGACGTCCTCCATCTCATGCGTGAGTTCTGCAATCTTATTGAAGCCCATCGTCGCCGACATGCCTTTCAGCGTGTGCGCGTTGCGGAAGATCTCGTTGACGACTGACGTGTCTTCCATGTTGTCCTCGAGGCTCAGCAGGCCATCGTTCAGCGACTGCAGATGCTCATGCGACTCGTCGAGGAACATGTCCATGTACTGATTCGTATCCATATTGGTGTCCTCCCCTTTGCTTCCCTTTATTTCTCAACCGCAGCCACGATGGCGCGTGCGATGTCTGTGACTGGCCGGACCTCATCAGCGAGGCCGGCGTCGACGACGGATTTCGGCATACCGTAGACGACGCAGGTGCTTTCGTCCTGCGCGATGGAATATCCGCCCTGTGCTTTGATCTTCTTCATGCCTTCCGTGCCGTCGCACCCCATGCCCGTCATGATGACGGCCACGAGGTTCTTGCCGACGGGCGCGACGGAATCGTAAAGCACGTTGACGGCCGGGCGATGGTTGCCGACTGGTGGGTCCTGCCCCAGCACGATCTTCCGCGTGCCGCCTGACGATGTGACGCGCATGTGGTAGTTGCCCGGCGCGATGTAGACGTGCCCGGGTTTTATGATATCGCCGTCTTCCGCTTCCTTGACTTCCACTTTGGAAAGCGTATTCAGACGGTTCGCGAGGGACTTCGTGAAGCCTGCCGGCATATGCTGCACGACGACAACGCCGCACGGCAGGTCGCCGGGCAGGCGCGTGATGACATTCTGCAGTGCTTGCGGGCCGCCCGTCGATGTGCCGATGGCAACGAGCTTGCTGCTGCCATGACCGGGAGCGGCTGGCGCCGCCGTAGGCGACGGGGTCGCATGGGGCGTGAGCGTCGGCTTGCGGCGGGCGAGCAATGGATTTTCACGCTTGGCGAAGGGGCTTGCGGCCTTTGGCTGCGGCTCCGGAAGACCAGATTTCTGCGGGAACTGGAAGCCCGTGCGCTTCGGGAGCGCGACATGGCGCATGCCGAGCGGTGCGGACTTTTCCTTCGCGAGCCGTTCTGACTCCGCTTTCTCTGCCGCCCGTGTGCCCGTGAGCGCGCGTTTGACGTTTGCCTTCGCGGCCGCCCGGCATTTTGCGAGGATGTCGCTCTCGATCGTGTCGATGCGCGAAATCGAGCCGCCGGCCTTGCTGATGAAATCAATGGCGCCGAGCGACAACGCGCGGATCGTCTCGTCCGTACCTTCCTGCGTGAGGCTCGAAAGCATCACGACCGGCATCGGCGCAGTCTCCATGATGACGGCGAGCGCGTTGAGCCCGTCCATGACAGGCATCTGCACATCGAGCGTCAAGAGATCGGGATGCAACGCTTTGACTTTTTCCACGGCATCACGGCCATTCACAGCCGTACCAACGACCTCGAAATCGGGCTGTTTCTTGAACAAGTCCGTCAAAACTTTCCGCATGAACGCGGAATCGTCGGCAATCAGGATACGAATCATCCTGCTACCCCCTCTAAAAACGCAATCACAAGTTCCCGGAGATGCCCTTGGCGATGGCCTTTCGCTGCACGGTGAAAAGATAACGCACGACTTGGTTCATCGTGCGGCGGTCAAGATGCTCTAAGAGCGCGCCGACGTGATACACCGCGTGCTCTTCATCGATCATGACCTGCTGGCAGCGTGCGACGCGCGCCATGATTTCCAAGGTTCCCACTTCTGGAATATCGAAGATCTCGAGCGCCATCTGGCTGTCCACTTTGACGGGCTTTTTGAGGACGATGGCGACGCCGTTGCCGGAAAGATCGATCGTCCGCGTTTCGATCGCGTCGCCGATCGACCCATCGTCGCCGACGAGCCGTGCCCGCACGCGCAGGTCGACGCGCACGCGTACGAACTCGCGGTTCTGGTGACGCTCGACGGTCTCGGGGCGCGTGATCCTCCAGACGGGGATGCGCCCATCGACTTTCGACGTGCCGAGATACGTGGAGAAAAACCGGTAGCGGCATTGATCGCCGACGGCGAGCGCATAGATGCGCGAGCCTGTGCGCGGGATGATCGGCACGCGCTGCCGGTTCACAGGCAGGGCGGCGACGATCTCTTTCTTCGTCATGTCCTCGATGCGGCTCGCGTAGCGATTGTCATCATTCTCGACATAGAACTCGATGCGCTGGCCGATCTTCAATACAGTTCCTGCTTTTAGTAATTCGCCTGCCATAGAAAAGTTCCTCCATGTTTAACGTGAAAAATGGAAAATCCTTTGTAAAAATCCGCGCCAGCCGCGTTCGACTACGACCGGAGTCCCATAAAGAAGGCTTTGTGCCATCGCGCGGACGCAACGCGAAGCAATGGCATCCGGCGTAGCGACGTAAAACGGCGTCTGCCGCCGCACGGCACGCATGACGCTCGTGTCCTCATAGAGGTAGCCGAGGCAGCCGACTTCCATGTGCAGGAAGCGCTCTGCCGTCTGCTGGAGCTTCGCCGTGACGTCGCGGCTCTCGCGATCGTCATAGACGCGGTTGACGACGAGCTGCAAGTCCGGGTGCTCCGCATAGCGGCTGTACGCTTTCATGACGGCATACGCATCCGTCAGCGACGTCGGCTCCGGCGTCGTGACGAGCAGCACTTCGCCGGCCGCAAGGATGAAATCCATGACGTTCTTGCCGAGGCCTGCGCCCGTGTCGATGAGGATGATGTCCGCGAGGCTGCCGACGCCTGCGAGTTTTTCCAAAAGGATCCGGCGCTCGTCATCATGGAGCGTCTGCGCTTTCTCCAGTCCGGAGCCGCCGGGGATGAATTCGACGCCGTACGGCCCGTGCACGAGGACGTCCGCGAGCTCGACGCCGTCGTCGAGGAGGTTCAGCAAAAATTTTTTTGATGACGAGCCGATGACGATGTCGACATTCGCCATGCCGAGGTCGGCATCGAGGATCAGCACGCGGCTCCCCGCCTCTCGGAGCGCGATGGCGAGATTCACCGTGAAATTCGTCTTGCCGACGCCGCCCTTGCCGCTCGTGACGGCGATGACGCGCGTGTCCTTACCAAAGGCAGCCGTTGGTGCGGAGGACTGCGGTGCATGCACGACTTCCGGCGGCGGCGTGATATACGAGACGCCCGCCGCAGCAGGTTCCTGTGGCGGGCGGTTTTTTGCGAGCTCACGCAAACGTTCTGCTTGATCCATGCTCATTCCCTCAACAGAAGATCCGCGAGCGCATCCGGCGTCGCGGGCACGATGTCATCTGGGACGCTCTGCCCGTTCGTCAAAAACGCGAGACGGATGTCTTTCTCGTAGAGCAAATTCAAAATGAGGCCGACGCTCGCTGTCTCGTCCGTTTTCGTGAAGATGACATGATCTGGATTGCAGACGGAGAATTTTTCGAGGATATCCGCCGCGTCGCGGTTCTTCGTCGTCGCGCTCATGACGAGATAACGCGCGATGCGCGAATGGACAGCGAGGAAATCGCTCAGTTCCTTCATCTGGAACTCATTGTGCTGGCTGCGGCCGGCCGTGTCGATGAGGATGAGGTCCTTCTTGCGGAACTTGTGAATCGCCGTCTTGAGTTCCTGCGGCGAATAGACGATCTCGAGCGGCAGGCCGATGATATCGGAATACGTCTTGAGTTGCTCGACCGCCGAGATACGATACGTGTCCGCCGTGATGAGCGCGGCGTCGATGCCCTGCTCGAGCACGAAACGCGCGGCGATCTTCGCAAGCGTCGTCGTCTTGCCGACGCCCGTTGCGCCGATGAGCGCGACGATTTCCGGCTGGCGTTCGTCCGCGCGCGGTTCGAGACCGGCGGAAAACTGCACTTTTTTCGAAAGGTAATCCGCAAGCGCGTCATGCGCTTCCTGCGTCAGGCTGTCGCGCACGGTATCGCCGGCAGCCGCTGTCGCGGCCAGATCCTTCTGGATGTCTTCCGTGACCTCCTGCTCTTTGAGTGCTTCCGCGAGCGTGCGGACGCCTTTCGGCTGGTCTTTCACCATCACTTGCGCGAGCAGCGTTTTCATCTGCGCGAGTTCTTCTTGCAGTGCTTGGATTTTCTTGGCATCCGCTTCGTTCATGGCATCACGGTCTCCTGCTGGTTGCGACTCCGGGGCTGCTTGCAATGGCTGTGCTCCCATCTGCGGTTGCTGTAACGGTGCGGCTTGCGCGGCCTGTGGCGGAACCGCCGGTCCCGGTTGTTGAACGGCTTCCGCCTTGATGATATGCGGATTCGGTGCAGCATCTACGCCGCCTTTCGCAAGAGTCTCCACCATAGCGTCAAAACGCGCCTGCGCCGCCTGGCGCTCCGCCTCTGCCGCTGCATCCGTCTCTTGTTGCTGCGTGCCGTACGTGCGCAGTCCCTGGCTGCGCTGCGCCGTCGTCACGGGCGGGACGACGGATGATTCCGGCTCGGACACGACATCGATCCGGCTTGCCGGTTTCGCCGGTTTCTTTGCCGGCATCTTTTTCTTTGGCGGCTCCGGCGTATCCTCGATGGCCGCCGTCACTTCGACGACTTCCTTCGCATTGAAGCCGAGGATGCCGCCCTCTCGGTATTTTTTCGTATGCAAGATGACGGCATCCGCGCCGAGGTCGTCTTTGACCTGCTGCATGGCTTCCTTCATCGTCGCTGCTTTATAGACTTTGATCTGCAATTAGATCTTCACCACCCCTAGGATCTGGATTTCGACGCTCGACTCGATTTCCGCCTGCGACAGCACGATGATGCCGGGCACGCTGCGTTCGACGAGCTTGCGGAAATAGAGGCGCACCGCCGGGCTCGTGAGCACGATGGGCTGGTAGCCCATGTTCGTGAGCTTCTGGAGCTCCGTATCGAGCGCCGCCACGAGCTTCTTCATCGAGTCGGGATCGAAGCTGACATACGAGCCGCGATCCGTGCGCTGCACGGCGCCTGCGATGCGGTTCTCGAGCGCGGCATCGAGCGTGATGCACGGCAGCTGGCCGTTTTGCACGTTCGCCTGCGTGATCTGTCGCGCCATCGCGTGGCGCACGTATTCCGTGAGAATTTCCGTGTCCTTCGTCGCGCGCGCATAGTCCGACAGCACTTCGAAGATCGTCTCCATGTCGCGGATGGAAATGCGCTCCGCGAGGAGGTTCTGCAAGACTTTCTGCACTTCGCCGATTGTGACGAGGTCGGGCACGACCTCCTTGACGAGCGCCTCGTTCGCCTTGCTGAGGTTGTCGACGAGATTCTGCGTCTCCTGACGGCCGAGGATCTCGGCGGCATGGCTCTTGATGACTTCCGTGAGGTGCGTCGCGAGCACGGAGACCGCATCGACGACCGTGTAGCCGTTGAGCTCCGCCTGCTCGCGTTCGCTGTCAGGAATCCAGAGCGCCGGCAGGCCGAACGCCGGCTCCGTCGTCTCGATGCCCGGCACTTCCTCGAAGACCGTGCCGGAATTCATCGCGAGATAATGATCGAGCATGAGTTCACCTTTTGCGATCTCGACGCCCTTCAATTTAATGATATATGCATTCGGCTTGATCTGGATGTTGTCGCGGATGCGGATCGTCGGCACGACGAGGCCGAGCTCGAGCGCGCACTGGCGGCGGATCATGACGATACGGTCGAGGAGGTCGCCGCCCTGCCCCGTATCGACGAGCGGGATGAGGCTGTAGCCGATCTCGAGCTCCATCGGATCGACTTGGAGGAGCGAGACGATGTTCTCGGGGCTCGTCGCCTTCTTCTTCTGGACTTTCGCCTGTGTTTCCTCCGGTTTTGCCGCTTCCTCCATGATCGCCGTCGTCTGCTTCTTGAGCTCGCGCCCGATGAAAAAGCAGAGCACGGCAAGCACGGTGAACGGAATGCCAGGAAGGCCCGGCACGAGTGCGAAGAACGCGAGCACGCCTGCCAAAATGTAGAAGATGCGGTCGTTGTGGAACAGCTGCGACACGAGATCCATGCCGAGGTTGCCCTCCGCGCCCGCACGCGTGACGATGAGGCCCGTCGCCGTTGAAATGAGCAACGCCGGAATCTGCGAGACGAGGCCCTCGCCGACGGTGAGCAGCGTGTACTGCTGGAGTGCTTGCACCGCCGTGAGGTTGCGCTGCAGCATGCCGATGACGAAGCCGCCCGTAATATTGATGAACATGATGACGATCGCCGCCATGGCATCGCCTTTGACGAACTTCGAAGCACCATCCATCGCGCCGAAGAAATCTGCTTCGCGCTGGATCTTGATGCGGCGCTCCTTCGCCTGCTCATCCGTGATGGCGCCTTGGTTGAGGTCGGCATCGATGGCCATCTGTTTGCCTGGCATCGCGTCGAGGGTGAAACGTGCCGAGACTTCTGCGACACGCTCCGAACCTTTTGTGATGACGATGAAGTTGATGCCGACGAGGATCATGAACATGATGAAGCCGACGACGGCATTACCGCCGACAACGAAGTTGCCGAATGCCGTGATGACTTCGCCGGCAAAGCCGTCCAAGAGGATGAGTCGCGTCGAAGAAATGTTCAGCGCGAGGCGGAACAGCGTCGTGATCAAGAGCAGGGACGGGAAAATGGAAAGATCGAGCGCTTCCTTGTTGTAGATGACGGACATGACGACGAGGAGCGCGATCGTGATATTCAGGCAAATCAAAAGATCGAGCAAGAGCGTCGGCAGCGGGATGATCATCATCACGACGATGATGACGATCACCACGGCGATCATGACGTCGCTGTACTTCTGGACAAAGCTGCCCTTGCCGAACATGCCGACCGATGCGGCGATGGGTGAAGCCATACGTTCCTCCTTGTCTTTTGAGAAAATCTATAGGGTGCGCCGTCACGCCTGGCGCCGGCGATGTTTCAGACGATAGACGTACGCGAGCACTTCCGCCACGGACTGGTAGAGCTCGCGCGGCACGTAGTCGCCGACCTCCGCCGACGCATACAGCGCGCGCGCGAGCGGCCGGTTCTCGACGAGCGGCACATCGTGCTCGCGCCCGACGCTCTTGATCTTCTGCGCGACGAAATCCGCGCCCTTTGCGAGCACCTGCGGCGCCATCATGCCTTTTTCGTACTTGAGCGCGACCGCGAAATGCGTCGGGTTCGTGACGATGACATCCGCTTTTGGCACTTCCTGCATCATGCGGCTCATGGCCATCTGACGCTGTTTCTGGCGGATCTTGCCCTTGATCTGCGGATCGCCTTCTGTTTGCTTGAACTCGTCCTTGACTTCCTGCTTCGTCATCTTGAGGTCCTGCGTCGTCTGCCATTTTTGATATGCGAGATCGGCAAAAGCCAAAATCATAATGACGCCGATGATCTGAAACACCAGTCCGAAGATGATATCGGAAATCTTCTGGAGCGATGTTCCGAGGTCATAAAAAATGAACTGCGGCATCGTCAGGATTTCACCTTTGAGGTAATTGTATATGAAAAAGCCGATGATCGCAATTTTTAAGAGCGACTTCACAAGCTCGACGAGCGCACGCTTGGAAAAAAAGCGGCCAAAGCCATTGATCGGATTCAATTTCGTAATATCGAAATTGATCTTTTCCGTACTGAAAATGAAGCCACCTTGTGCGATGTTGATGGCGAGACCGACGATCATGACGGAAAGCATAATGGGAAACGCGGTCCGTGCCAGAATGATGATCATGCCGAGAAAAAGCTGCAACACGGTCTCGACATCGACGGTCTGATTCAGATGGCCGAAGATGTAAACCGCGTACTCCGCTAGATTCGCATAGATGCGCTCCCAAAGCACTTTGATGACAATAAACGCGATGAGCAGCACGAACGCCGTGCTGACTTCCTGACTCTTGCCGACCTGCCCTTTTTTCGCGGCGTCTGCGCGCTTCTTGGCCGTCGGCTCCTCGGTCTTGTTGTCATCCGCAAATCGCTGGAGCGAAAAGCGGAACCGACGCTTTGTGATATCGTCGTCCCTATTGCAATGCCTGCAAAGCGATCGAGATTTTTCCATACATCTCATCGAACATGCCTCCCAGGAACATCACATAGAACGGCAAGAGCATCGCAAGCACGCCGACGCCGACCATGAGCTGCATCGGGATGCCGACGACGAAGATGTTAAGCTGCGGCATCGTGCGCGCGAGGATGCCGAGGGATACGTTCACGAGCAAGATGGCAAACGTCACCGGCATCGCGACCTTCATCCCCGTCACAAAGACGCCATAGACGAAATTCACCATGATCATCGTCAGCGAGAGATTTGGCTGCATCGTCATGAGCGGCACGAGCTGGAAGCTCTCCGCAAGTGCTGTGATGAGCATATGGTGGCCGTTCGTCACGAGGAAGACGATGATGGCGAGATTATAAAGAAAACTTCCGATGAGCGGAATCTGCTGACCGGAAGTCGGATCCATGACATTGACGACGGCGAATCCCACCTGCATATCCATGACCTTGCCCGCCATGTGGATGGCAGAAAAGCACACGTAAGCCACGAAGCCGATGAGCCAGCCGACAAAAAGTTCTGCGATGACCGCTGTCGTATAAGCAAGGAGCGTCACCGGCGCTTGGGCGGTACTGAGCCCGTCCACGACAGGGAACAGCACGACGGCAAAAGCGAAAGCGGCGCCCGCACGGACTTGCATCGGGATATTCATGCTGCCGAAAAACGGCGCAATCATGAAGAGCCCGCTCGTGCGCGTGAGCAGGAGCAGGAAGACAGCTGCATGGTCTTGCAACAATGTAAAAAGATCCATGCATGCTTCCCCTCTCTCTGTTTCAGCCAATATAATATGGCAAATTGATGAAGATATTGCGGCAATACTCCACCATGATGCTGAGCATCCACGGACCGAAAATCAAGATAGCCACGAAAACAGCGATGATTTTCGGGATGAACGCGAGCGTCTGCTCTTGGATGGACGTCGTCGCCTGGAACACGCTGACAGCCAGGCCAACCGCGAGGCCAAGGCCGAGCATCGGCGCAGCCACGAGGATGACCGTCATGAGCGCTTGCTGCCCGAGCTGGATGACAAGATCACCTGACATGAAGCAGCCTCCCCTACTTGAAACTCATGACGAGCGACTGGATGAGGAGATGCCACCCGTCGACCATGACGAAGAGCAAAATCTTGAACGGCAACGAAATCATGACCGGCGGCAGCATCATCATGCCCATAGACATCAGCGTGCTTGCAACGATCATGTCGATGACGATGAACGGAATGTAAATCATGAAGCCGAGCTGGAACGCCGTCTTGAGCTCGCTGATGATGAACGCCGGGACGAGCGTCACCGTCGAGACGTCTTCCTGCGTCTCCGGCCGTTCCGCATCTGAGAGATTCACAAAGAGCGCAAGATCCGACTCACGCGTCTGCTTGAACATGAATTCGCGGATCGGTGCTGCCACGTTGTCGATAGCCTGCTCCTGCGTGATCTGTCCCGCGAGATACGGCTGGATGCCCTGCTCGTTCGCCTGGCCCCAGTAAGGCGCCATAATGTAAAACGTCAAGAACAACGACAGCGCGATGACGACCTGGTTCGGTGGGACGTTCTGCGTCGACAGCGCATTGCGCAGGAAACCAATTACCACGACGATGCGCACGAAAGACGTCGTCATCATGAGAATGCCCGGAGCCAGCGAGAGCACGGTGAGGAGCGCGAGGATCTGGAGCGTCACGGAGACATCCTGCGGGCCTTGCGCCTGTCCGATGCTGAGATTGACATTCGGAACCGCAGGCGCTGCGGACGCCACGCCGCCGCAGACGGCAAGCAAAACGGCGATGGCCAGGCCGGCCATGCCGAGCAGCATGCGTTTCCTTCTCAAGCTTTCCCACTCCATCCTATGATGCCTAGCGGTCACATCAAACACTATGGTTTCCGGAACCTTGCCACGAAATCCGCCAACGTACCGAGCTGTGACGTGAACAGCGTGCCCACGTCTTTTTCCGGCCGCAGCGGCATCGTTGCGCTCGCACGCTCCAGTGCCTCCACCTCTTCGGGATCCGTGATTTCCGCAAGCATCGTGACGCTTGCTTCCGTCACGCCCAAGAGGAACGTGCGTCCCGCCATCTCGACGACGCAAGCAGAGCTCTTCGGTCCAAGGGGCAGCTGCACGAGCAGGCGGCCGCCATGGCGCGAGACGGATTTCCCGAAATGACCGCCCAGGAAGCGCGCAGCAAAATAAGCCATCACCACAACGAATCCGAAGATGACCAGCAAGCTCGCAAAATATGCGAGCGTGGACCACCAGGAAACTGGGGACGGCCTAGGATCCGGATTCTCATATCCTGAAAGATAGCCGGACGAGCCGGCCGCATCGGCCGCCCATCCGGTATCCGGCAGGACAAAGAGACTAAAGCCACAAAGGGCGGCAACCGCCGCCACTTCGAGCATCCTTTTCTTATTCATCAGCCAACAGCTTTGCGCACAGCCTCAAGCACACGGTCTGCCTGGAACGGCTTCACGATGAAGTCGCGGGCGCCCGCCTGGATTGCTTCGATGACCATGGCCTGCTGGCCCATGGCGCTGCACATGACGATCTTCGCGTTCGGATCGACCTTCTTGATCTCCTTGACCGCGCTGATGCCATCCATCTCCGGCATCGTGATGTCCATCGTGACCAGATCCGGCTTGAGCTCCTGATATTTCTCGAGGGCCTTCATACCGTTTTCCGCCTCACCGACGACTTCATAGCCGTTCTTCGTGAGGATATCCTTCACCATCATTCTCATAAATGCTGCGTCATCGACGACCAAAACACGTACTGCCATGTTTCATCTCTCCTCATTGCTTATGGAAAAAGTTCCAATATAGGTTGCTGGATTCATATTTGGCTCTATTATACCGAAAATCGCGGCGCTTGCCAACAAATTTTCTCACATCATTGCAAGTTCGCTGCGCGTTCGGCCGGGCTCGCGATATCGGTGATGCGCACGCCGAAGTTCTCGTCGATGACGACGACCTCGCCTTTCGCGAGATATCTGCCATTGACCATGATGTCGACCGGCTCGCCCGCGAGGCGGTCAAGCTCGATGATCGAGCCGTTCGTGAGCTCGAGGATCTCCTTGATCGACTTGCGCGTGCGGCCGAGCTCGACCGTGATTTCAAGCGGGACATCGAGGATGAGGCCGATGTTCGCATCATTGACGGGCACGGGACCTGTCGCGAGCGGCGTGAACTGCGCCGGCTGCACAGGCACACTCTGCATCGGCGGCGCCGCATACATCGGCTGCGGTGCATATTGCGGCTGTGGTGCGGCGTACTGCGGCGGCGGAGCCATCTGCGGCTGCGGCATCGGGGCTGGCTGCGGAGCAGGTGCCGGGGCTGGCATGGGTGCTGGCGCTGGCGTCGGTGCGGGTGCCGGAGCCGGTGCGGGCGTCGGCGCAGGCGCAGGAGCCGGGGCGGGCTCGGAGGACGTCGCGCCGCCCATGAGCGACTCGACCATTTCCTTTGCCACGTCCACGGGCAGGATCTGCATGATCTCGCTGTCGATGAGACCATCGACCTCCATGCGGAACGAGATGCGCACGATCGGCTCGTTCTGATCGACGATCTCCGTGACCTTGTCTTCCGCCCCGAGGTCGATCAGATTGACCTTCGGGGGCGAGATATCGATCTTCTTGCTGAACATCGTCGAGAGCGACGTCGCGACGGTGCCCATCATCTGGTTCATGGACTCGCCGACGGCGCTCATGGCGATCTCGCCGATCTCCGTGTCCGGATTCGTGCCATCGCCGCCCATCATGAGGTCGGCGATAATCGCGGCGTCCTGCGCCTGGATGGCGAGGACGTTGTTGCCGTCGATGCCGATCGTATACCCGACCTCGACGATCAGGTACGGCATCGGATAATGTTCGCGGATCAGCGACATCGTCGACACGGCCACGGAAGGCGTCGTGATGTTTACCTTGTGACCCAAGAGGACGGACAATGTCGTCGCGGCGCTGCCCATCGAGATGTTGCCGATCTCGCCGAGCGCGTCTTTCTCCGTATCGGAGAGGACGCCTTCAAACTGAGATGAATCGTCGGAGGTCTCCTCCGCAGCGGGTGCAGCAGCATCTGCTGCGGGAGCGGCGTCAGTGGCCGGCGCATCACCGCCGCCATTCGCAAGGCCGCCGTTCAGGAGGGCATCGATCTCCTCCTGTGAGATCATACCATCATCACTCATCCGTTTCTTCATCTCCTTCAACGCTATTATTTAGGATTCTCGTGACCTGGACGGCCATGGTCTTCCCGGCCGTGCCTGGCCGGCAAAGGAATTTCGGCCGTCGGCCGACAAGGACTGGCATTTCGTCCTTCACTTTCGTATCAAGCTGCAGCACATCGCCGAAACCGAGATTCAAGAACTCGGAAATCGAAATCTGGATGCGGCCGAGCTCGACGATGAGCGGCACGCGCGTGCGCTCGATCTTCTTCTGGAGCATCGCGACCTGATCCGGGTTCGCATCGTCCTTCGAGACGGAAGACGCCACCCAGAACGTCGTCGTGAGTTTCGACATGATCGGTTCGAGCACGAGGTACGGGATGCAGATGTTCATCATGCCTTCGACATCGCCGATCTTCATCTGGATCGTGACGATGACGACCATGTCGCTCGGCGGGACGATCTGCGTGAACTGTGGATTTGACTCCGTCGCTTCGAGCTTCGGATGGAATTCGCAGACATTCTTCCACGCTTCGCGGAGCTCGTCCATCGCGGTATCCACGAACCGCTTCATGACGGTCTCCTCAATCTCGGTCAGCACGCGGGTCTTGATGCCCGCCTTGCCCTCGCCGCCGAAGACGCGGTCAATGAAGGCGAATGCGATCTCCGTGTTGACCTCCATGATGATGTTGCCTTTGAGGGGCGGCACTGCGAGGATGCTGATGACGCTCGGATTCAGCAAGGACTGGACGAATTCCTGATACGTCTGCTGCTCGACCGACGCCACCTCGACATTGACGATCGTCCGCAGATGCGTGGAAAGGTACGTATTGAGCATGCGCGCAAAACTTTCATGGAGCATCTGCAGCGTGCGGATCTGGTCTTTCGAGAACTTGTCCGGTCGCTTGAAGTCATAGACCTTGATCTTCTTTTGTTCTTCATCGGCCTTGACTTCCTCTGCGGACACCGTACCATCAGAAAGCGCGGACAGCAGCTTATCTATCTCGGATTGAGATAGGACTTCATCTGCCACTCTTCGTCCCCCTTTCTGTCTTGTTGCGGCATCTCATCACTGGAGCAGGAAGCTCGTGAAATACACGTCATATACGGAACCCGGGCCAAGCTTGTCATTGAGCTCGTCCTTGATCTTTTTCTTCAAATCATCCTGCTTCGTCGCGTCGAACTCGTCGAGTTTCGCACTGCGGAGGATCTGCATCGTCGTATCGAGGACTTTCGTCTCCGCCATCGGCTGGAGCTTGCCCTCCTCCGTGACGTTGTCCTTCTTGCCGGGGTTCATCTCGAGGACGATGCCCGCCTTCAGGAACTTGCCGGCTTTCACGCCGCCGACATTGACGAGGATGCCTTCTTTCGCATCGCCGAGCTTGATGAACATGCCCGGATCATGATGTTCCGACACGCCCGCTTCGGTCGCCGTGTCCGCCATCATCTTCGTCGTGATGAAGAAAGAGATGCCGCCCGCGAGGAGCAGGCCGATGATGACGAGGACCACGACGAGGATGATCGGAGATTTCTTCTTCTTTTCCTCGGGTGGTGCCGCAGGCGCGGCATCTGCTTTCTTTTCGTCAGCCATTGAGTGATCCCTCCATTACATTCTTTGCCAATCCGTCAGAACTGGTGCATCGCGCGCCGGTACTTCATGACGCGGCGGACGATTTCGTCCATCGGTTCTTCGACGATGAGCTTCTTGCCGTTCGTGAGCGTCACGACCGTATCGGGCGTCTCCTCGATCGTCTCGATGATCTCTGCATTCAGCACGAACTCGCCTTTCTTGTTCGTCTTCGAATTGAACTTTGTCAGCTTGATCAAGATACCATCTCCCAAACTTCTCTTGTCAGGATTCCCATACAGTATCTCTATTCGTCATGCGTGCGGGATTTTCCTTTTTTCTCGTCGAAAAAAAGACACAGATTTCTTCGAATTTTTGTTTTCAACGCTTTCAAGCATACCGCACGCACGCCGATTCGTCAAGCCGTGCGGGACAAATCTCCCTATAAAAAAAGCATCTGCCGAAACAGATGCCCCATCAGCAAGCACACGACACAACGTGATTATCACGCGATATGACGCTCCGCTTTGCTCTCATTGCTCTTTTCGAGCAGTCCCGAATAAAATTCCGGGTCTTCACCAAGACGCTTCATCATGTCCGAATGTTCCTTCGTCGGCACATCGCCATCATAATACCGGGAAAAAGTCTTTTCTTCCCATCCGAGAAGCAACGAAAGCGTGCCTTTTCCAATCCGATACTTTTCTGGAAGGGCGCGGACCTTGTCCAAAGAAATGATGCCATTCTCTTCGCGGTAGACATCATACAGCGCACGAAGATTCGCGTCAACGATCTCAGGAACATACACGGGCTCGCCGCAGTCATTGCAGGACGCTTCTTGCCCCATGTAATGATACTCGCGTCCTTCAATTGTCGCGGTCATAGGCATCGTCTTCACTGTATAAGCAACAGGCTTCCGGCATTCTTCACAAAAAATCGTTACTGCTTTCATTTCCGTCTCCTCCTCTCGAAAAAATTAAGAACGAAAAAGGTATTCAATGGGCTTATTCCTCTTATGGAAGGAAATGACTACCGTATGATTTCCTGAAGGTTGTTCCATGAGATTGAACTTCGTATAGATATCAACCATTTCTCCATGACCATCCGCCCTGAAAAGTTCAACCTGTGGCACAAACACATATAACACTTCATGCTCATAGCCTGGTTTCTTATTCTGCAGCGCATGACAGAAATCTTCGGCCTGAATCTGCATCAAAATTTCTTTCTGGCGCGCCGTACGGATATTGTACGTTTGAATGAATTCGATATTTTCCCTGCGTCGCTGATTCAAAGAAATTGTATATCTGCCATCCGCAATGCACATCTTGATTTTCGCCAAGATTTCATCGATCTGTTCTCTCGTGTAATCGCGTTGGTAATGCGGATTCACAGCATATCGTCTCCTTCTTACTTGTATCATAATGGATTCCCGCAAAAAAATCAAGAACGCCGCCACACTCATCTGAGCGCAGCGGCGTTCGTCTGTGAAATTTTTGTGAAATCAACGCTTCATGTTGATGACCGTCTCGAGCATCTCGTCGCCGACGGTGATGATCTTCGAGTTCGACTGGAAGCCGCGCTGCGTGATGATCATGTCGGAGAATTCGTTCGCGATATCGACGTTCGACATTTCGAGCGCGGACGGCGTGATCGTGACGCCGAGATCGGCAGCCGTCTTGACGTTCGCCGTGCCGGAGTTGTTCGACTCCTGGTACAGGCTGTTGCCCGTCTTCGTGAGACCGGAGGCGTTGTTGAATTGCGCGACGGCAACCTGTGCTTCCGACTGCTTGACGCCATTCGTGTACGTGCCAGTGATCACACCCGAACTATCGACGGAAACACTCGACAACGTACCAGCGGAATGGCCGTCGCCTGCTGCATTGATCGTGCTGCTGCCGGCATACTGCGACAAGCCAGCAAGATTCAGCGAAACCGTCTGCGGTGCAGCGCCGTTCGAATAACTCAACGAGAGCGTTGCATTGCCATCGATATATTTACCAGACGTATCGAACTTCAGCGTGCTCTTGGAAAGCGTCACTGCCGTTCTCGTCCCATCCGGTTCATCAATGGTTGTCGTCGTTCCGCCACCATTCAAGGTGAGTTCCCACGTATTGTCATCCGTCTTCGTGAACAATACTGGAACGGAATGCGACGATCCCAAGCTATCATAGACCGTGTTCGTCGTCGTGACGGAAGGATAGAACGTTCCGTTGGCAGAGTACTTTCCGCCAAGCAAACCGTTCAACGACGTTCCATCCGTTGCAGTAATATTCACAGATTTGACCGACTTGCCGCCAATCTGGTATTCTCTCTGTCCCGTTCTTGTGACGGTCGTAACCGTACCATCGGACGCCGTACCAGTTCTTGCATACGTCTGATTTTTACTCGAAACCGTCAGCGCAGCCGTCGTCGTTGCAGTTGAGCCATTCGCAGTAGTCACTTGCGCACCAGCAGCGGCAGTAATGCCCTGAATCGGCAGGCTGGCTGTGAACGTATCACCAACAGAATAAGAGAAATTCGACGGATACGGCAAATTCGCAACGTGAGACGTACCGCTTGCATCCGTAAACGTCACATCGACGCTATTGGTGCCATTTGCTACAACTTGCGTAACGGTACCAGAAACCGTATAGTTGCCGCCAAATGTAAACGTTCCATTATTGAGGTTCGAAACTGTAAAGGTCGTGGCGTTATCAATCGTGTTGACAGCACTATCCATTCCCAACGTCAAGCTCACCGTTCCTGTCGGATTGGCAGTTACGGAAGAAATTGGAGAGGAATACAGCACTTTACCGGCAACAGACTGGCCTGTTTGGAACGTGTACCCTGCCGTGCTATCCAAAGTAACGACCTCGCCGGTGCTCAACGTCAACTTGATCGTACCAGCATCAACCACTGTGGGGTTATAACTTGCCAAAGTCTCCGTCGTTCCATCTTCATATTGCACGAGGATACTGCCGATCGTATAACCGGTCGTACTGGCGTTCAGATTATTGGAATAGGTAGAAATGGCTGTTTCTTTCGATTCCATGCTTTTCCCAGAAGGAATCTGAATCTTTCCTACCTCACCGGTCGTATTGAGTTCGCCATCCTTAGTAGCCATCCAGCCTTGGACAAACATGCCAGAATTCGGCAGGACATAATTGCCCTCTGCATCAAAGGAGAACGCGCCGTCACGCGTGTAATACGTCTGGCTGCCCTGCTTGACCACGAAAAGGCCATTGCCCGACATGCAGAGATCGGTGTTCTTGCCCGTAGACTGGACAGAACCGTCCGTGAAGAGCAAATCAATGCTCGCGACACCAACGCCGAGGCCAATCTGTTTCGGGTTCGTGCCACCGAGATTGCCCTCTGGCGAAGACGCGCCGGTGAGCGTCTGGGAAAGCGTATCTGCGAACGTCGTACGGCTCGATTTAAATCCGGTCGTATTAACATTCGCAATGTTATTACCGATGACATCCATGCGGGTCTGATGGGATTTCAGACCGGAGACACCGGAGAAAAGAGAACGCATCATAGTGCATGCTTCCTTTCAATCAAGGAACGAAGACATGCAGCAATTTGTTTTGGAACGCTTCTGTCAGTCCGCGTCCCGGAATCTCCCGTAGGTCCGATTCTCTTTATAAAATTGCTGCGCTGTCAATGTTCGTAATAATATTTTCCTGCGGCCTGCTGCCATCCATGGCCGTGATCACCGTGCGGTTGCGGACGCTCACGACGAACGCCGTGCCGTCCATGTACACGAGGGATTCACGTGCGCCCTTCTTCTCGAGATCGCTGACGGCCGTGTCGAGCTTCTGGAGGTCTTGCTCCGTCAGCTGGATGCCGCGCTCTTTCATGCGGTTTTCCGCGTGCGCCGAGAAAAGGACTTTGTCCTGTGCGGCCGAGAGCAGTGCGCCGAAGTCGCCGGAGCTTGTCTGCGCCGTGCTGGTCGCTCGCCGGGACGGTGCCCCGGTATTCGTCTGGATGGGCAGGATGGGCTGCGGATGGAAAAAAATGCGATCCGCCACGTTTCCGTCCCTCCTATGTGGTCGTTTTTAGCTGCCGGTGCCGACGCGCGTGATGTCGCTGATCGCGACCTTATACGTCTGGCCGTCCGTGCCTTTCGCGATGATGCTCGGGCTGCCGTCCGAAATGCTGACGCCCGTGACCGTACCTTCGTACGTCGTGGTCGTCGTCTTGGCCTTGCCATTGCTGTCCGTGACCGCCGTGCCATCGCTGTTCGTGACCGCGACTGTCGACGTCCACTGCAAATCTTTCCCGATCATGCCGCTGAGCTGGCCGACGAGCATACTCGTATCGATGTTGCTGACGAGCGTATTCGTCTTTTCGAGCGCCGTCGCGACATTCGACATCTGCTCGAGAGCCGAGAACTGCGCGAGCTGCGAGAGATATTCGCTGTTGTCCTGCGGATCGAGCGGATCCTGATACTGCATCTGTGTCACGAGGAGCTGCAAGAATGCATCTTTGCCGAGCGCGCTGTTCGCATTTACTGCCGAGGACGCTGCCGCTGTCTGCTGCTTTGCATAATCTTCGGCGCTGTACGTCACGCCATCGACCGTGACCGTGTTGAGCGTATTTGACATATTCCAAGCCTCCTTTTCGTGCTTTTCTACTTTTTACACTCGATAGTCAACGCCGTCCGTGGCTGCATTTTCCTTCTGTGCGGCGAGCGCCGTTGCGAGCTCCTGCCCGTCTTCAAAGGCCTCGGCGCTTTCCTGCGTCGAATGGTGCCGCTGGCTGCCCTGCTGGAATCCCTGCTGCTGGCCGCCATCCTGCTGCGGCAAGCCGCCATCGGCGAGGCCGGCATAGACGCCGACGTTGTCGACTTTGATGCCCTGGTCGTTGAGGTCCTGCTTGAGCTGGACGAGCGTGTTCTCGATGATTGTGCGGACTTCCGCGTTGTTCGAATGGAACGAGGCATTGACCGCGCCATCAACGCCGACGGAAACGCGGAGCGTGAGGTCGCCGAGATGTTCCGGCTTCAGGTGGATGACCATCTCGGTATCCTGCCCGCGCTGGATGAGGCGCGCCTGGTCGACGATCTGCTGCGGGACGTCGTAGTCCGCCTGGGGCTGCTGTGCCGCCTGCGTGGACGACGCCTGCTGCGTCCCGTCAAGGTTCTGGAGCGTCTGCGCGAAGCTCGTGATGCCAGCGGACTGCGAGGGGACCGCTTCCTGCGTCGTGGGCGCTTTGTCGAAGGCTGCCTCTTCCGGCAGCTGCGTGACCGCCTGCTCGCCATCCTGCGTCATCAGCAGTTCTGTCATCGCCTGCTGCTGTGCGCCTTGCTGATTTGCGTCGGCATTGGCACCTGCCTGCTGCTGGAATGCTGCGAGGACTTGTTGGCCGAGATCAACGCCAGACGTTTCTTCTGTAACATTTGTCCCAAGAAGATTCGCAAAGTCGTTGACGCTTGCGGTATCGCTCTTCATCTGCGCTGCCGGTGCATTCTGGAGGCTCGCGAAGAGCGGCGCGGTCTGCGTGACCGTCTGCTGGACGGCTGGCGTCGCCAAACTCTGGAGCGAGGCAAAGGCATTCTGCTGCGCATTCGTCTGCAATACGTTTCCTTGCAGGGCATTTGGCATCGCCGTCGCTATTTCTGGTTTCGATGCAACGTTCGCCATCAGCGCCTGCAGCTGCGTCAGCGTCTGCTGCGGATTCGCGTCTTTCTGGAGGAGCGAGGCAAGTGCCGACTGCGCGTCCTGCGCTGTCGTGTTCTGGCCCGAGAGCATCGCAAGCATCGCCTGCTGCGCTTTGCCCGTCGTCGCCGTCTGCGGGAGGAGCGACATGAGGTCGCTTGCCGTCTCCGTCTTTTGCGACGAGGCATCGAGCAGCGCTTGCGCGAGGTCTTCGACCGCGTTCGCGACCGGGCCTTTCGCCGTGCCCAGCGCATCTTTCGCCAGCGTCTTCAGTTCGCCCGTCAGCATCGTCTGCACCGCGGAAAGCTTCGTGGCGAGGATCGCGCTTGCGACATTCGCGGCGGCGTTGTCGTCGAATTCTTCAAAAGCTTCCTTGCCATCGTCCGTCGCTGTCGTTTCTTTCGCGTCCTTGCCATTTTTCGACGTCTGCTTCGCTGGTTTCGTGTCAGCCTTTCCTGTCACCTCCGCCACGGCCGCAACATCCCTTGCATCCTTTTCGTCGGCCGCAGCGTCTTTTGCTGCCTGTGCGGCATCGTTTGAATCCTGCGCAGTCGCCTTTGTTGTGTTGTCCTGCACCGCCGCCTTGTCGTCTGTCGGCGTCTGGCTCTTTTGCAGCACGTCGTCGAATCCCGCCGATTTCGACGTGGATTTCATCGCCTTGACGTTTTTCGTGCTGCTCGCTGCCTTGGCGCTGCCGGCCTGCGGACTCGTGCTCATGATCTGTACATTGTTCATGCTTTTTTCACCTCCCTTCCTGTTCCATGTTTATTATCGAATGTTTTTCGATTTACTTAAATGAAAATTTCATTGCGCCGCCGTTTGTGTAGCGCTTTCATCCTGTGCGTTATCGCCATTCTGCTGCTGGAGCATTTTCTCCAGATCGCTCGGGCTCGTCATTTTCTTCTGCGTGCCTTCGTAGATGATCTTCGTGAGGCGCGCGGCTTTTGACGGCTCGAACTCCGAGAGGACTTTCGCGGCCTGGCCTTCGTCCATGCGCTGAAGGATCGCGACGCATGCGTCGTCATCGATCTCGTCGAGCGCAGCGGCTGCATCGGCCGGCTTCATCTCATTGTAGAGGCGCGCGAGCTTCGAGACGCGCTTGCGCTCGGCGGCCTCGCGGTCTTTCATCTGCTTCTCGATTTCCTTCTTCGAGAGCTGGACTTTCTTTGACTGCTTATCTTTGTCCTTGTTCTTCTCGTCGGCCTTCGGGTCGGGCTTGACGTCTTCGGCCGGCGTGTTTTCCATTTCCTCTTCCGTCGGTGCCGGCTTCACGAAATACTGGCCGATGACCGGCAGATTGTAGAGGCCGAGCGTCTCATTCGCCTGCTGCGTATCGAAGATGCGCAGATAAATGCCGAGCGCAAAGCCGCCGACGATGAGCACGAGGAGCAAAAAGAGCGCCAGGAGGATCTTCAAAAAGCGATGTTTTTTCTTCGGCTGCTCTTCTTCTTCTGCCATAGGGTTCACCTCTCGAAGTCAAAATTCGAATCTGTGCTTTTGCAAACATTTCTGCTGCATTGAAAATACATGCAAAAGTTATCTTTCGTGGTACATTAACGATACAGATCGAGCACGCGATCGACGTATTCCTGCGTCTCGGGATACGGCGGCACGCCGCCATACGCTTTGACGGCGGCCGGGCCGGCGTTGTACGCTGCGACGGCTTTGCGCACGTCGCCGCCAAAGGTGTCGAGCATCTCGCGCAGATATTTCGCACCGCCCTCGACATTTTGCTGCTCGTCATAGGGATCGACGCCGAGGCCAGCCGCCGTGTCCGGCATGAGCTGCATGACGCCGATGGCGCCGACGGGCGAGACGGCGGATTGGTCGCCGCCGGACTCTGCCTGCGCGATGGCATTGACGAGGCGCGCATCGACGTTCTCACGCTGCGCGGCCGCCTGCACCATGGACGAAAGGTCGCCATTCGCAGCAGGGAGGTCGGACACAGCCTTCAGCCCCGTGCCGACGTTGACAGGAAGCATCGTCTTCGTCGGCTTTGTTGCATCCGCCACCTGCGCAGCCGTAGGCGTCTTGCTTGGATCGCTTGCCTTCGCCGCGTTCTGCGGTTTCGCTTGCTGCGCGGCTTCCTGCGCTTTCATCGTGCGCTGGAGTATATCATCAAAGCCGACAGCGCCGCCCGGCACCTGCTGGAGCTGGCCAAATGATTTCTGCAGTTCTTTGATGCGCTGCTGCACGTGCGCGATGTCTGCCATGTTCACGACATCGATCATACGGCATCCCTCTTCCCGTTTCTCATAAATAGCTGCAAGCCGATCTCGTCGAGCAACTTCTGCTCTTCGTGGAGGGCTGCATCTTTATATTCTTGCAAGCGCTTTTCGCGCAGCTGCTCGATGCTCTTGAGGTAGCTCATGAGATCGAGCAGTTCCTTGAGCTTTTTTTGCCGCTCGGCTTTCGCCGTCAAGATGATCTGCTGCTGGATCTCGATCTGCTCGCGCTTCCAGTTGAAAAAATTATGGTAGTCCATGAGTTTTCCGACCGTCACGCGCTTGCCCGCCTGCGTGAGGTTCTCAAATTCGCGCTGGCCGCGCTGCATTTCTTCGAGCAATTGTTGCATGACGGCACGTTTTTCGTCGAGGCTGCGCGACGCCTCGGCGAATGCAACCTCGGCATCTTCCTTCTTGCTGCGCGTGACGCGCAAGAGCGTTTCGAGCTGGAACTTGAATTTTTTCATGATCAGTCGCCCGTGATGCCTTGAAGCTTCTCTTCCGTCGCTTCATAGGTGTCCACTTCGAAAATGCCCTGGCACAGGAAATCGTTGATCGCATCGATCTTCGCGATGGACTCGTCGATCTTTGCGCTCGATCCTTTGACATAGGCGCCGATGTGGATGAGGTCTTCCGCATCGCGGTAGACCGCCATGAGCTGGCGCATGCGTTGGGCGGCTTTAAGATGCTCGGGCGTCACGACTTCGTTCATGACACGGCTGACGCTCGTCATGATATCGATGGCCGGGAAATGATTCTGCGCGGCAATATTGCGCGACAGCACGATATGGCCATCGAGAATGGAGCGCACGGCGTCGGCGATCGGCTCATTCATGTCGTCGCCATCGACGAGCACGGTGTAGATGCCCGTGATCGAGCCCTTGCCGCTCGTGCCCGCGCGCTCGAGGAGGCGCGGCAGCATGGCAAAGACGGACGGCGTATAGCCGCGCGTCGCCGGCGGCTCGCCGATCGTGAGTCCGACTTCGCGCTGCGCCATGGCGAAACGCGTGACGGAGTCCATCATGAGGATGACCTTGTGGCCTTGGTCGCGGAAATACTCGGCGATGGCCGTGGCGGTCATCGCGCCTTTGATGCGCACGAGCGCCGGCTGGTCCGAGGTCGCGACAACGACGACGGAACGCTTGAGCCCTTCCTCGCCGAGGTCGCGCTCGATGAAGTCGCGCACCTCGCGGCCACGCTCGCCGACGAGCGCGATGACGCTGATGTCGGCTTCCGTATTGCGCGCGATCATGGAGAGCAGCGTCGATTTGCCGACGCCCGAGCCAGCCATGATGCCAATGCGCTGGCCATCGCCCATCGTGATGAGGCCGTCAATCGCGCGCACGCCGACGTAGAGGTGGTCATGGATGCGAGGACGCGTGAGCGGCGCAGGCGGTGGCGCCTGGAGCGGATATTCTTTTTTGGAGAGGATCGGTCCTTTTTCGTCCATCGGGTTGCCGAGGCCGTCGAGCACGCGGCCGAGGAGCTCCGGGCCGACTTTGACTTTCAGCGTCTTCTGCGCCGAGACGACTTCGCAGCCCGGGCCGATGCCCTGCATCTCGCCGACGGGCATGAGCATGACAAATCCCTCCCGGAAACCGACGACTTCGGCCGGCACGGGCGGGACGTTCGGGAAATGCGAACTCACGTAGCAGAGCTCGCCGACGCTGACCGTCGGCCCTTGCGATTCGATGACGAGGCCGATGACCTGCGTGACTTTGCCCGTAAGCTTGATGGAAACGGAATCATGGATGGCATCCGTGAATTTCTTGATATCGACCTGCATCGGACAATCACTTCCTCAATGGCTCGGCGGATTCATCAGGGAACACAAGGAACATCGACGATGGATTTCAGGCTTTCATTTCTTCGACGGCCTGGCGGATGAGCTCGATCTGCGTCTGGAGGCGCGCATCGACGTTGCCGTTCGGCGTCTCGATGACGCAATCGCCCGGCACGAGGCTTTCGTCGCTTGTGACGGAGAGCTCGGCGCCCGCGCCCGAGAGGCGGCTGCGGAATTCATCACGCGCCATGAGCACGAGGTCGTAGACGGCTGGCGCGACGTGGATGTTGATTTCCTTCTGGTCTTTGACCTTTTCGAGCGCCTGCTGCACGAGCGGCAGGATGATCTGCGGCACGTCGATGAAGTGCTGCGGCAGGATCTTCTCGACGACGGCAAGCGCGATGGACGTGACATCATCTTCTGCTTTCGCGAGATAGTAGCTCGTCGCGTCCTTCGCATCCTTCAGCGTCTTTTCGGCTTTCTTGTTCGCCTGCTGGATGGCGTCCGCCATCTCCTGCTGTGCCTGCTTTTTGCCTTCTTCCAGGCCTTGCTGCAATCCCTCGGCGTGGCCGGACTGGCGCGCATCTTCGCGGAGCTCTTCGCATTCCTGCTTCGTCTCCTCGCGCATGCGGTCGCAGTCGCTCGCGGTCTTCTGTTTCAGCTCCGCGCTTTCCTTGCGTGCATCGGCAAGAAGTTTTTCAGCTTTTTGTTGCTTTTTCTCGATTTCGGCGAGCATCCGTGCCTGGGCTTCCTCGTCGAAACGGCCTTCCGCGGCGAGTTCTTCCTCTTCCGTCTGTGGCGGCTTCGGCGGCTCGGGCACGTCGATGAGCTTTGGTTTTTCTTTCCAATCGGCTGCCTTGATGATTTTAGACAATCATCTCGTCCCCCTTGCCGCGCGAAATGACGATCTCGCCCTTGTCCTCCTTCGAGCGGATGACATTGACGATCTTCTGCTGGGCTTCTTCGACGTCGCGAATCTTGACGGGGCCCATGAATTCGATTTCTTCTTTGAGCATGTCGGCAGCACGCGACGACATGTTCTTGAAGACTTTGTCTGCGACTTCTTTCGGCGTCGCCTTGAGTGCGAGCGAAAGGTCTTTCGTATCGACATCGCGCAGCACCATCTGGAGCGAGCGGTCGTCGAGCATGACGATGTCTTCGAACACGAACATGCGGCGCTTGATCTCCTCGGCGAGCTCGGGGTTGTCGACCTCGAGGTTTTCGAGGATGGATTTCTCGGTCGTGCGGTCGACGCGGTTGAGCATCTCGACGACGCTCTGGATGCCGCCGGCTGTCGTGAAGTCCTGCGTGACGAGCGTCGAGAGCTTGCGCTCGAGCACGCGCTCGACTTCGCGGATGACATCCGGCGATGTGCGGTCCATGACGGCGATGCGCTTTGCAACATCTGCCTGCTGGTCGGGCGGCAGCGAACCGAGGACGGTCGCGGCCTGCTCGGGCTCGAGATACGCCATGATGAGCGCAATCGTCTGCGGATGCTCGTTTTGGATAAAGTTCAAAAGCTGCGACGGATCAGTCTTCCGCAGGAAGTCGAACGGGCGCACCTGCAAACTCGTCGTGAGGCGGTTGATGATGTCCATGGCTTTTTCCGTGCCGAGCGCTTTCTCGAGGACGTTCTGCGCGTACTCGAGGCCGCCGGTCGAAATGTAATCTTTCGCCATGGCCATCTGGTAGAATTCGCTGATGACGGAGGCTTTCGTCTCGGCGCTGACCTGTTTCTGGTTCGCGATTTCGAGCGTGACGCGCTCGATCTCATCATCATCCATATGCTTGAAGAGCTTCGCGGAGTACTCGGGCCCCAGCGCGATGAACAGGATCGCCGCCTTCTGCTGGTTGGTGAGCTCGCCTTCGTCGTCACTCAGGCCGTACATATCTGCCATGGAAATTTCCCCTTATTCTTCGTCGGACAGCCACGTCTTGATGAGCATGGCGACTTCGGCCGGTTTCTGATCGATGAGTTCCTGCAACTGTTGCTTCTCGGTGAGGCGCTTCTGCTCCTCCTCGGAAAGTTCTTCTTCGTCCTCCGGGATTTCGCCGGCTTCGATGGCGGCGGCACGTGCTTCTTCTGCCATGCGCTCCTGTTCCTCCTGTTCGAGGCGTGCTGCTTCTTCGGCAGCCTCTTTCTCCTGCTGCTTCTTGCGGCGGCGCATGAGAAGCGCACCGACGATGAGCGCGATGATGAGGAGCGGGATGCCGACCTGCGCATAGAAAATGCGGTCCTGGCGGTCTTTTTCCTCCTGCTCAGCTGCCGCGAGGCGGTCTCGCGCCTCCGTGCTGAACGGCAACGGCTCGACGGAGACCGTGTCGCCTCGGTCCTGGTTGATGCCGGCCGCCGAGCTCACGCTGCGGAGGATGCTGTCCTGCTGTGTCGCATTGATGTCGTCATTGACGAGCACGGCGACGTTCAGGCGGCGGATCGAGCCGGGAGAAGCGATGACCTTCTTCTTTTCTTCGTTGATCTCGTAGTTCTTCGTCGATTCCTTCTTCTCGTAGTTCGCATTCGAGTTGCCGTTCTGCGCGACGTAGCCCGGCACATTCGACTGGACGCCCGCCGGGCCGCCCGGCTGGGTCGACGTGCCGCTGTACGTCTCATTCATATCCTGCTGGCTGCGGATGATGCCCGAGTCGTCGACGACCGGCGTGAACGTCTGCGTGTCCGTCGTCGCATCGTCGAAATCGAGCTCGACGCTGACGCGGGCGACCGCACGGCCTTCGCCGAGCGACTGGTCGAGCAGGGACTGGACGTTCTTCTGGATGTTGTCCTGGACTTTCTTCGTCATCTCGAGTTGCGTCATCGTCTTTGCGCCGACGCTCTGCTCGTCGAGCTCGTCCGGGTCGTTCAATATCTTGCCCGTCTCATCGACGATCGTGATGTTCTCTGGCTGGAGCCCCTGGATGCTGTGCGCCGCGAGGTTCACGATGCCCTTGATCTCTTTTTTCTGGAGCGTCTGGTTCGGCTTCAGCATGAGCATGATGGACGCCGTCGCAGGCTTCTCATTTTTCTTGTACAGGCTGTCTTCCGGCAGGACGATGTGGACACGCGCCTTCTGCACGGCGTCGATCTGCTCGATCGTGCGCGTGAGCTCGCCCTGGAGCGCCTGTAGGTAATTGACTTTGTTCTGGAATTCCGTGACGCCGAGCTTGCTGTCGTCAAAGATTTCAAAGCCTTTCTGGCCGCGCGGAAGTCCTTCCGTCGAGAGATTCAGGCGCGCTTCATGCACTTGATCCGATGGCACGAGGATCGTCGTGCCGAGCTTGTTTTCCTGGACTTCATACGTGACTTTCTGCTCTTTGAGTTTTGCTGCGACCTCGCCAGCGTCCTTCGTCTCCATGTTCGTGAAGAGCGGCACCATGTCCGGCTTGCTGCCATACATCGCCGCGCCGACGACAATGGCAATCAAGACGGCGACAAGCGCTCCAATCGCAATATATCGTTGTTTCTTGCTATATTTATGCCAAAGCTGCAGATAACGGTCTTTCCATCCCGTTTTCTCTGCGTTTTCTGCTTGGTCTGCCATATTCTCCATCCCTTCGCGCATCGAGTGGTGTGCTGTTTCAAATCATCACATCACACCTGCATGCGCATGATTTCTTGGTAGGCAGAAACAGCGCGGTTGCGGATCTGCGTCGTGAGTTGCAGCGCGATGTCCGCTTTCTGCGAGGCGATGACGACTTGCGAGACGTCGTCCACCTTGCCGGCCGCGAGCGCGGCATTCCACTTGTCCGAATCGAGCTGGAGCTGATTCGTTTCCTTGAGCGCATCCGTCAGATAGTCGGCAAAGCCTTTGACTTCGTCCGGCTGCTGCGTTTCGCCGAGATGGCTTTCCGCGCTCATGTGCACGGGACGCACGGGCGTCATCTGCAGGGGTTCCATTTCCATCGTCATTCACCTCGTCTTTCCGTCAAACATCAGCCTTTGCCCATGTCGAGGGCTTTCGTGACCATGCTTTTCGCCGCGTTGATCGTCGTCGTATTCGCTTCATAAGCACGGGATGCCGTGATCATGTCAACCATTTCCGAGACGATGTTGACATTCGGGCGCTCGACATAGCCCTCGGCATTCGCATCCGGATGCCCCGGATCATAGACGAGCGGCCCCTGCGAAGGATCTGCCTCGATGCCGACGGCGCGCACGCCATCGCCTGCACGCAGCTTGTTCACGGATTTCTGGAGGAACGTCGAGAACGCGCCCTCGGAATTGTCGCGCGGCTCGAACACGACGTACTGGCGGTGGTAGGCTCCTCCCTGCGCCGTCCGCGTCGTGTTTGCGTTTGCGATATTATTTGAAATGACATCCATGCGCAGGCGCTCAGCCGTGAGGCCCGAGGCCGCTGCATCGATTCCCAAAAACATGCTCATAGGTCAATCTCCATTTCCCATCCCTTGCCACGAAACCGCAGGGAATCCCATCACTCTATTGTTCGATTATGACTGGCCGCCGCTCGTGATGACGTTCTTGAGCTTCGTCATATAGCCTCCGAGGCTTTGCGCCATCGCGCTGTAGTACAGCTGATTCTTCGCGAGGTTCGCCATCTCGATGTCAATGTCAACATTGTTGTTGTCGACGCGCATCGTCGTCGTGTCATCCTCGTAGATGCGCGCATCCTCGTTCGGAAACGGCGTGACAGGCAGATGACGGTCGTGCGTACGGACGAGCTCAAGCTTTTGCTTTTCCTCATCACCGCCGAGTCCGATCTCTTTCGCGAGGATGTCTTCGAAGACGACTTCGCTGCGCTTGAAATTCGGCGTGTTGACATTTGCGATATTATTCGAGATGACTTCCTGCCGGAGGCTGGCCGCCGCGAGGCCGCGCCCGAGGAAATTGAAGTTCGATGAATTCATGATTTGTTCCAGCACGGGCTTCCACATCCCTTCGTATTCCGTGCACGCAAAGAAAGCGGTTATGTTCTTTCTTCTACGCGCACGCTATAACTCCTTCAAATTCTATCACTTTTTCTGCGCTTTTAGAAGTCCCATGAAACGAAATTCCTTTATTTCCGCAAAAAGTCCTATTCTTTAACAAAAAAATAACGCTCGCCAGAAAAAAATTTCAAGCGAGCGAATGGTTCAGAAATGCGTGTGGCGCGCCTTCTTGTCGTCTTTCGGCAACGGCTTCGCGTCGATTTTTTTGACTTCGTCGATGAGGTATTCGTTTTTGACCTTGATGTACGTGCCCTTCATGCCGAGCGACTTCGACTCGATGACACCGGCCGATTCGAATTTACGAAGCGCGTTGACGATGACAGAGCGCGTGATGTCCATTTCTTTTGCAACCGTCGAGGCGATGAGGTTGCCCTCGAGCTTGCCTTCCGTGTCATTTTCTTCGAGCTTCTGCAAGATGCCCTTCGCCGCGACCTGCTCGGAGTACGAGAGCGTGTTGATTGCGATCTGCACGGCCGTCTTCTTGCGCTCGATGGCCTGGATCTTGAGGTTTTCGTCGCGCAGGATTTCCATGCCGACGACGGTCGCGCCATATTCGACGAGGACGAGGTCGTCGTCATCGAATTCGTCGTTGTACTTCGCGACGACGAGCGTCCCTTTGCGGTCGCCGTTGCTGTAAATCGGCACGATCGTCGTGTTCTTGCCGTTGAAGAGGCAATCGACATCCTCGTCGTATGCGCACTTGCCGGTCTTCGAACGCAGGTTCGGCGTCGTCTCGTCGACACGCCTCAGCCAATTCACATAGGCGTGCGGGAACTCGCCCTGATTGATGACCTTGTCGACCATAAGGTCGCATTCGAAATCATCGATGAACGCATAGCCATAGATTTTGCCCGCCGTGTCCGTGATGTAGACGTTCGCATCGAGCACATTGCTGAGGACGCGCGCGATGCCGTCGTACTCGACGCTGACGGAACGCTGCAGCAGCCGATTGATCTTTCGTGTTTTTTCCAGTAATGTCGCCATGAAAATAACTCCCTTTCTTGCTCAAACCGGGACAACGAATCTGCCGACATTTTTGTCGAAGTGCTGACATATTTCCTACTGTTGTAGTTATTTTAGCACACATTTTGAAAAATAGATAGATGTTGTTCGAATATTTCTGAATTTCGCAACACAAAAGCGCAAGAGAAACGACCGGCCAGGTTCATGAAAAACCGGTCGGTCGTCTTTTCGATGCGATGTTACAAAGTGCAAATGCAGTCGTTCTGTCCTTTGGAATTGCTCAGAGCGATGTTTTGAAAAAAGTCGTCAGGCGCCGGACGGCCTGCTTGACGTAGTCTTTGACGTAGTAAAGCTCGATGTACGTCGCGCCCTCAATCCAGAAAAGCTCGCCGTTCTCGGCGGCCTGCGTGCTTTCTTCCGCAAAGTATTTCGTGCCCGCCGCCCGCACGACATAGCCACCCGCCGCGCACATGCCGAAGCAGACCGCGCCTGCGCCCGCGCCCATGAAGACGCCGATGGCCATCATCACAGCCGGCATGGAATGAACGAACGGCAACAGCGCAAGGCCGAGCGCATACAAATGAGCAATGCTTTCGCTGTCATCCTTCGATGTTCACATATCGTGGCATCTCCAGTATAATAAAGGGCGATGAACTTTTCAACGACAGGAGACATTTCCATGGAACTTTCCCTTTCCGGTCTGCTCGCGCACCTGCTGCCGCTCGGCTGCGTCGTGGCGGCTTCATTTTTGCAATCGCTTACGGGCTTCGGGCTCGCCATCGTGCTCGCACCGCTCCTCATGTTCTTTTACGATGCAAAAGAAGTCGTCTCGCTCGTGCTGCTCATCTGCGTCACAGGCAACCTCGTGCAGGGCGTGATGCATTTCCGCGAGGCCGACCGGCGGCTCGTCGCGTTCCTCTTCGCAGGCGTCGTGCTCGGCCAGCCCATCGGCGCATGGATTTTTTTCGCGCTTTCGAGCGACACGCTGAAATTCTGCATCAATGCGATGGTGCTCGCGTCGCTTCTGATCACGCATGTCACGCACGCACGTTTCCGCGAAACGGATGCGAACGCCGTGAAGACGGGCGTGCTCTCCGGTATCACGTCCGCGACGACGGGCATGGGCGGGCCGCCGTTCCTTCTGTACATGGCGCATACGAAGATCGCGCCTGAAATGCTGCGCGCAACGTGCTACGTCTTCTTCTTTCTCTGCAACATCACGTCGCTCGCCTCGCACGCCATCGGCGGCATGTCGCTCGCGTTCGTGCTGACGGAGTACGTCTACCTGCTCCCCGGCCTCGCCGCAGGCATCCTGCTCGGCGACGCATTGTTCCCGTACCTGCCGAAAACATGGATCCGCCAGTCCATCAACATCCTGCTGCTCGTGACGTCTGTCGTCGGCATGGGAGAAGTGCTGCTGAAATAGAACTCCTCACTCACAGCAAGACGGCTTCGATGCACAAAATTTTGTGCATCGAAGCCGTCTTGCTCTGTATCAACTTCTGCTGCTCTGGAATCACGCGCGATTGGCGATGCAGTTTTTTGCCATGCGGCGCAAGAGATCCGTCTGGTCGTCACGGAGATGATCGACCGTCTTCGGGATGACCTTTTCCCGCAGTTCCTCATCCGAGGCAGCGAGAAGGCCTTCGGGCGACAAGAGTTCCGTGATCTCCGAGAGTCCTGGGAAGCCCTCGCCCTCGTCCCAGTCATGCCGCCGGTTGAACGGGCACGCGTCTTGGCAGGCGTCGCAGCCGCAGATCCATTCGCCGACCTGCGTGAGCGTCGTCGGCGGGATGGGCTTGCCGTCGCCAAACGTCGTCGTGAACGACACGCAGGCGAACGGATTCATCGTATACGCTTCGCTGAGCGCACCCGAAGGACACGCCTTGCGGCAGAGGCCGCACTTCGACGGGCACGGACGCACGTCCGGCTCTTCCTTGTAGACGACCTCCTGATCGATGATGTATCCCTCGAGCTCGTACCACGAGCCCTTCGGACCGTAGAAAAAATTATTCTGACGGAAAATGCCGAGGCCGGCCTTGACCGCCGCATAGCGCAGCGGCAGATTGCGCGAGGGGCCGTACGATTCGCCGCCCTCCCAACGGATGCCGTGATTCGTCATCCACTGGCGGAAGCGAAGCATCCCCTGCCGATCGCGGCACGACGGCTCCGTTTCCTGCGAAAGCAAAAATGCCTTGCCATAATGGCCGCGCAACGATGCTGGAAAGCGGTATTTTCCAAACCAGAGCATCGTGACGACGACAGCCTTGCCCCACGGATACGAATCCTCTGGATGCGCGAACCCTTTGAATGCATCATACATCATCGAGCTCATCGGCACTTTTTCCATGCGTTCCGCCAGCCGCTCGCCATAGCCGGCCAAGTCCGAAAGCGGCACGATGCCGCAATTGTCAAACCCGCACGCCAGCGCCGCCGCGTGAATCTGTTCTCCCGTCAACCCAGCCATTTCGTTTGCCTCCTAAAAAACACACTGCTATCCAGTTGTCCGTTTTCAAAACTTCGTTACCATGTCCACGACGTCCGAAAACGCTTCCCTGCCTTTCGTCCCGAGCGTCTCTGCGACCCGATCCTGCTCGGCCGTCCACAGCGCGTGCGCCTGCCAAAAGACCCGCTCGCCGTCCTTTGTCAGCCGCAGCTGGCTGTTCCGCGTGCCAGCGGGCTTTGTGTCCACCACATAGCCCGCGTTCACGAGCGGCCTGATTGTGCGCGCCAACGTCGAGCGGTCGACACCGACCGCTTCCGCCACCTCGCAGAGCGACGCGCCCTCGCGTTCACAAATCCGCCCCAGAATCAAATGCTGCACCGGCGTCACGCCGCTCGGCGCCAAGACTTCCGTGTACGTCTTCATCAATTCTTCTGAAGCACGCTTCAGCCGCAGGCAAAAACAATCCTCCGCATGCCACATCTTCGGTACTCCTTTCTTGCATATACACCATTCTAGCTCCATGAAGACAACGTTCTTGTAGCCGTTCTATTTTTGATGTATATACACTATATCAAACGTGCTTCCCTTTGTCAATGCTGTTTCGAACCTCGGCAACAGAACTTTTGCGGAACGAAAGACAAAAATAGACGGAACCGTATGCTCGCGATTCCGTCCTCTGTTGACCTGTCGAACGTTTTGCTGAGTCTGTTGCGCTACCGCATATTCAAAGGTAACGTCCTGTGATGCTTTCAGGGTTCGCGGTGATCTCTTCCGGCGTGCCGCAAGCGACGATGCGGCCCCCGGCCGTGCCGCCGCCCGGACCCATATCGATGAGGTAGTCCGCGCTCCGGATGACGTCGAGGTCGTGCTCGATGACGATGACGGTCGCGCCCTTTGAGAGCAGGCGGTCGAACACGGCGACGAGCGTCGCGACATCGCGCGGGTGCAGGCCGATCGTCGGCTCGTCGAAGACGAAGACGGCGTCGCCCTGCCCTTTGCCCATCTCGCTCGCGAGCTTCAACCGCTGCGCCTCGCCGCCCGAAAGCCCCGGCGTCTCCTCGCCGAGCGTCAGGTAGCCGAGGCCGAGGTCATGCAGCACTTGCAGGCGGCGGTGCACGACGGTGCGCGGCGCGAAGAGCGGAAAGACTTCGTCGACGCTCATGGCCATGAGCGTCGGCAGCGCGTAGTCCTTTCCATCCTCCGCCGCCCGCAGGATATGAGAGGCCGCCGGCGCGTAGCGCGTGCCGTGGCAGTCCGGACACGGGATGGAGACATCGGGCAAAAATTGAACGTCGAGGCTGATCGTGCCCGTGCCTTCGCACGTCGGGCAACGCAGGCTGCCCGTATTGTACGAAAACGCACCGGCTTTGAGCTTCTGCGCTTTCGCTGCCTCCGTCTTCGCGTAGAGCTTGCGCAGTTCATCGTGGACATTCGCGTACGTCGCGACCGTCGAGCGCACATTGATGCCGATCGGCGTCGCGTCGATGAGCTTCACCTGTGCGATGCCATCCGCCGCGATGGATCGGACATGCTTCGGCAGTGCTTTCCCCGCGATGCTGGTCGAAAGCGCGGGGATGAGGCTTTCGAGAATCAGCGTCGTCTTCCCAGAGCCCGAGACGCCCGTCACGACCGTCAGCCGCCCGCGCGGGATGCGGACACGGAGCGGCTGCACCGTGTGGATGGCGCCTGTCGCGAGCTCGATCGCGCCGTTTTCAAACAGCGCGTCCTTCGGGCAGGCCGTGCGCAGCGCCGGATGGTACGCAGGGTCGAGGTACGGGCCGATGAGCGACCCTTTGTTCTTGCTGACGGCGGGCACCGTGCCATACGTCAAGAGATGCCCGCCCTCTTTGCCCGCCCCCGGGCCGAGCTCTACGATGTGGTCGGCATGGCGCAGCACCTGCGTATCATGGTCGACGAGCACGACGGAATTGCCGTCCGCGACGAGGTCGTCCATGACGCCGAGCAGGCCTTGGAGGTTTGACGGGTGCAGGCCGATGGACGGCTCGTCGAGCACATAGAGCACGCCCGTCGTGCCGTTGCGCACGGCGCGCGCGAGCTGCGTGCGCTGGCGCTCGCCCGTCGAGAGCGTCGCGGCCGCGCGGTCGAGCGTCAGGTAGCCGAGGCCGAGATCCATGAGCCGCCGCGCCGTGCGCTGGAACGCGTCGCCGATGGCCGTCGCCATCGGGCGCATCTCCTCTGGCAGAGACTTCGGCACATGCGCGACCCACGGGATGAGATCCATGAGCGTCATGGCCGTCGCGTCCGCGAGCGAGATGCCGCAGAGGCGCGGTGCCCGTGCCTCGTCCGACAGGCGCGTGCCGTGGCAGTCCGGGCACGGCCCTTCCGTGAGGAACGGCGCGACGCGCTGCATGCCCTTTTCATCCTTCACTTTCGCGAGCGCGTTCTCGACCGTGTAGACGGCATTGAAATACGTGAAATCCATCTCACCGGCCGTATTCGTCTTTTCATTGTGATACAGCAGGTGATACTTTTTTGCCGGCCCGTGGAACACGAGGTCTTTTTCCCGCGCCGTGAGGTCGCGGAACGGCACGTCCGTGCGGATGCCGACATGGTCGCGCGCGATGTCCTTCATGAGCGACCACATGAGCTTCTGCCATGGCGCGACCGCGCCCTCGTCGATTGTCAACGAATCATCCGGCACGAGCTTCGCCTCGTCGACCGTGTGCACGACGCCCGTGCCCTGGCACGTCTTGCACGCGCCGCGGCTGTTGAACGCGAGGTCTTCCGCGCCCGGCCCGTAGAAATGTACGCCGCACGTCGGGCAGACGAGCTCGCGATCGGCCGCGATGTTCATGGACGGCGGCACCATGTGCCCGTTCGGGCAGCGGTGACTCGCGAGACGCGAAAACATGAGGCGCAAGCTGTTCAGCAGTTCCGTCATCGTGCCGAACGTGCTGCGGATGCCCGGCACGCCCGGCCGCTGCCGGAGCGCGAGTGCCGCCGGCACATAGCGGATCTCATCGACATCCGCAAGCGCCGCCTGTGTCATGCGCCGCCGCGTATACGTCGACAGTGCCTCAAGATACCGCCGCGAGCCCTCGGCATACAGCACGCCGAGCGCGAGCGACGACTTCCCCGACCCCGACACGCCGGCGATGCCGACGATCTCATGCAGCGGGATGTCGAGATCGAGATTCCGCAAGTTATGCACATGCGCTCCACGCACTTCTATCGCCTTTGGTTGTGGCATAAACAATTCCCCCTCCATGAACACCGTACTGTGCTCGATACGCCATATGGCTCGCGTGGATTCCTTTCACGCTATCGTTGCCCTTTCAACCATATCCTTTCCGATGGGCACGATTGCCAAGCGGCGATTCCATGTGTCGTACCAATTGTGAAGCGAATAGCGCTCGTCCTGTGCAGCTTCACGTACCTGCGCATCCACCGCGCCGCCGGAAAGAAATGTCGCCTTCCCGCTTTGCCAAATGTGTTCGTAGAGCGCGGCCACCCGCTCGGTCTCCGCTTCTGCGGATAGATGTCGTCCACTCATATCCAAGCTTCCCTCCCCCTCGATGAACAAAAAGCCGAACTCGTGCATATAGATGCCATGCGCCATGCCAAGAAACCAGAAACCTGCGAAAAAAGTATCGGCCAAAACGGATGCTGCACCCATTTTAGCCGACAGGAGAAAAAAGAGCAAGTTCGTCCGATTAGAGGATGAACTGCGAGAGGTCGCGGTTCTTTACGATGTCGTGGAGTTTTTCGTCGACATACTTCTCGTCGATGACGACGTGCTTGTCCGTGAGCTCCGGCGCGTCGAACGAGACGTCTTCGAGGAGTTTTTCGAGCAGCGTGTGGAGGCGGCGGGCGCCGATGTCTTCCGACTGTTCGTTGACGTCGCAGGCGAGCTGCGCGATGCGGCTGATGGCGCTCGGCTGGAATTCGAGCTCGACGCCTTCCGTCGCGAGCATCGCCTGGTACTGCTTGATGAGCGCGTTCTGCGGCTCGGCGAGGATGCGCTCGAAGTCTTCTTTGCGCAGGCTCTTGAGCTCGACGCGGATCGGGAAGCGGCCCTGGAGCTCGGGGATGAGGTCGGAGGGCTTCGCCGTGTGGAACGCGCCGGCCGCGATGAAGAGCACGTGATCCGTTTTGACGGGGCCGTACTTAGTCGAGACCTGCGAGCCCTCGACGATGGGCAGGATGTCGCGCTGCACGCCTTCGCGCGAAACGTCGGCGCCCTGGGAGTTGCCCTTGACGGCGACCTTGTCGATCTCGTCGAGGAACACGATGCCGCTGCGCTCTGCGACTTTGACTGCGGTCTCCGTGACTTCGTCCATGTCGATGAGCTTGCCTGCTTCTTCCTGCGTGAAGATCTTGCGCGCCTGCTCGACCGTGACTTTGCGTTTCTTGCGGTTCTTCGGCATGAGGCTGCTCATCATGTCCTGGATGTTGTCGCCCATGCCCTCGAGCGACGAGCCGGCGAACATGCCGACCATCGGGCGGCTCGACTCCATGACGTCGATCTCGATGAGCTCTTTTTCAAGCTCGCCATTCTTCAGGCGCCCCCGCACCCATTCGCGGCCGGCCTGATACTTTGGCTTCTCTTCCTCGCTGTCCTCTTTTTTATCGTCGTCTTCCGCACCGCCGAACAGACGGCCGAGCGGATTCTGCGATTTTTTCGGTTGCGGCACGAAGACATCGAGGATGCGTTCCTCGGCGAGCTCTTTCGCTTTTTCCTGCACGGACTCCATGCGTTCCTGGCGCACCATGCGGACCGCCGTTTCGGCGAGGTCGCGCACGATGGATTCGACGTCACGGCCGACGTAGCCGACCTCCGTGAATTTCGTCGCTTCGACCTTGATGAACGGGGCCTTGACGAGTTTCGCGAGGCGACGGGCGATCTCCGTCTTGCCGACGCCCGTCGAGCCGATCATGAGGATGTTCTTCGGGATGACTTCGTCGCGCATCGCACCCGTGAGCTTGCGGCTGCGCCAACGGTTTCTGAGAGCAATGGCGACAGAGCGCTTTGCCTCGTCCTGGCCGATGATGTACTTGTCGAGCTCCTCGACAATCTGGCGCGGCGTCTGCTCATTTGCGCCGATCTCTTCAAAAAAACCGTTTGCTTCTTGTTCCGCCATTACTCCAGCACCTCCACCTTGATGTTGTGATTCGTATAGACACAGATGTCCGCCGCGATGGAGAGTGCCTCCTTCGCGATGTCCTGGGCCTCCATGTCCGTGTGCGCCACCATGGCGCGGCCGGCCGCGAGCGCGTAAAAGCCGCCGGAGCCAATAGCCGCGACATCGCCGTCCGGCTCGATGACTTCGCCATTGCCCGACAGCATCAAGAGCTGGTTCTTGTCCGCGACGAGCAGCAAGGCTTCGAGCTTGCGGAGCACGCGATCCGTGCGCCAGTCCTTCGCGAGCTCGACGGCCGCGCGCTGCAGATTGCCATTATACGACTCCAGCTTGCTCTCGAATTTCTCGAACAGCGTGAAGGCATCGGCAACGGAGCCCGCAAAGCCCGCGACCACCTTGCCGTGATAGAGCGTGCGGACTTTGCGCGCGTTCGCCTTCATGATCGTATGCTCACCAAACGTCACCTGGCCGTCGCCGGCGATCGCCGTCTTGCCATTCTTGCGCACAGCGCAGATCGTGGTCGCATGAAACTGTAAATCCATCAGAGATCATTCTCCTTTCGGAAGGTTTCCAGTGCCTTCAGCGCCCGCTCTGCGAGGCGCAATTTTTTCTCTTTCTTGTCGCGGATCCGCTGGCCGAGGCCGGGCAGCAAGCCGAAATTCACATTCATCGGCTGGAAATGCTTCGCCTCGCTCATCGTGATGTAGTGCGCGAGCGCGCCATGGCACGTCTCTGCGGGGAAAATATACGGCGTTTCCCCGCTGGCCACGCGCACGGCGTTCAGCCCCGCGACGAGGCCGGACGACGCCGACTCGACGTAGCCTTCGACGCCGGTCATCTGTCCGGCAAAGAACAAATTATCAACGCTAGTGAACTGATACGTCGGCCGCAGATGCTTTGGCGCGTTAAGGAACGTGTTGCGGTGCATGACGCCATAGCGCAGGAACTCCGCATGCTCGAGCCCTTGGATCATCGAGAACACGCGGCGCTGCTCCGGCCACTTGAGATGCGTCTGGAAGCCGACGATGTTATAAAGCGTCCCGTCGGCATTGTCTTGCCGCAGCTGCACGACGGCAAAGGGACGTACGCCCGTGCGCGGATCTTCGAGGCCGACGGGCTTCAACGGGCCGAACAGCAACGTGTCCTCGCCACGGCTCGCCATGACTTCGACGGGCATGCAGCCTTCGAAGAATTTTTCCTTTTCAAACGCATGCGTCGGCGCTTTTTCCGCCGTCGTGAGCGCCTGCCAGAACGCGCGGTATTCCGCTTCCGTCATCGGACAGTTGATGTAGGCCGCCTCGCCTTTGCCATAGCGCGAAGCACGGTAGGCCTTCGTCATGTCGATGGACGCGAGGCTCACGATGGGCGCGGCTGCGTCGTAAAAATACAGGCTGTCGCCGCCCGTGCGTCGCGCGATGTCGTCCGCGAGCGCGCCCTCGGTCAAAGGACCGCTCGCGACGATCGTCACGGTGCCATCATGTAACGGAATCTCCGCGAGTTCCTCGTGCACAACCGTGACATTCGGATGGTTCGTGACCTTGTCCGTGATGTAATCGCTGAACCCGTGGCGGTCGACGGCGAGCGCCCCGCCCGCCGGCACGCGTGTCGCGTCGGCCGCTTCCATGACGATGGAATGCATGCGGCGCATTTCCTCTTTCAGCACGCCGACCGCATTCTCCATGCCCGCGCCGCGCAGCGAATTGCTGCAGACGAGCTCGGCGAAGCCGCCCGTCTTGTGCGCGGGCGTGAGCTTTTGCGGACGCATCTCGTAGAGTGTCACGTGCGCGCCGCGCTGCGCGGCCTGCCAGGCGGCCTCCGAGCCCGCGAGGCCGGCGCCGATGATGATGATGTCTTTCATGCGTCTTTTCCCTCGCCTGCCTGCGCTTTTTTCGCGGCCTCGTCCTTCGCGTGCTTTTTCGCGAGGCGTTCGCGCATCTTCGCGAGCTCTTCATTGATGGGGCTTCCCTCGCGCGTCTTGCAGTCGTCATTGCTGCAATACGTCAGCGTGCGGCCATTCTTGTAATGATGCTTGAGGAGGAACGAGCCACACTCTGGGCACGTCTCTTTGAGCGGCGTGTCCCATGTCGTGTAGTCGCAATCCGGGTAATTGTTGCAGCCGTAGAACATGCGGCCGCGGCGCGTCTTGCGCTCGACGATGGCACCGCCGCACTTCGGGCATTTGACGCCCGTATCGACGAGCAGCGGCTTCGTGTTGCGGCACTCGGGGAAGCCCGGGCACGCGAGGAACTTGCCGAAACGCCCCTGCTTCACGACCATCAGGCGGCCGCACTTCTCACAGCGCACATCCGAGACCTCGACGGGCAGTTCGACATGGCCGATGGCCTCGTCTGCTTGCTCGAGCGTCTGCTCGAACGGGTCATAGAATTCGCGCAGCAAGTTGTTTTTCTCAATCTTGCCCTCGGCGATCTCGTCGAGCTCATTTTCGAGGTTCGCCGTGAATTTCACATCGACGATGTTCTTGAAATATTCTTCGAGCATATCGAGCACGAGGAAGCCGAGCTCCGTCGGCTGGAAATGCTTCTCGACGCGCTGCACGTAGCCGCGCGCCTGGATCGTCTCGATGATCGGCGCGTACGTGCTCGGACGGCCAATCTCCTTTTCTTCGAGCGTCTTGACGAGCGACGCGTCATTGTAGCGTGGCGGCGGTTCCGTAAAATGCTGCTGCGGGTCAACGTTCTCGACGGTCAGCGCATCGCCTGCCGCGAGCTCCGGCAGCACGACGTCTTTCTCTTTCTTCGTCGCATCCGCGCCGGCGTAGACGGCTATAAAGCCCGCAAACTTCAGCCGCGAGCCCGACGACTTCAGCTGGCAGCGCGTGCCCGCGTCGATCGTGACGCTCATCGTGTCGTAGACGGCTGGCGTCATCTGGCTCGCCGCAAAACGCTGCCAGATCAAGCGGTAAAGCTTCGCCTGCTCTTTCGTCAAAAACGACTCGACAGCATCCGGCGTATTGCTGATGGACGTCGGACGGATGGCCTCATGCGCGTCCTGCGCTTTCTTGCCGGCCGCATAGATGTTCGGCTTCGCCGGCACGTATTCCGCGCCGAGCGTCTGCGTCAAGAAGGTTTTCGCCTCGCCCTGCGCGAGCTCGGAGATGCGTGTCGAGTCCGTACGCATGTACGTGATGAGGCCTTGGCGGCCGAGCCCCCCGAGCTCGACGCCCTCGTAGAGCTGCTGCGCGATCATCATCGTGCGGCGCGACGTGAAGCCGAGCTTGCGCGCGGCATCCTGCTGCATCGAGCTCGTTGTGAAAGGCGCGGACGGACGGCGCTTGCGTTCGCTTTGCTTGACGGATGCAACGGTGAATGGCGCATCCGCAAGCTCATGGGCCAGCGTCTTTGCCGCGTCCCCGTCATGAAGGACAAAGTTCTTTCCATTTTCCTCATGGATCGCGAGCTTCTTGCCATCGACGAGCGCGAGCTCGGCCGCGAACATCGCGGATTTGCCCTTGCGCAGTTTCAGGCCGACCGTCCAATATTCTTCAGAGTTGAACGCCTGGATTTCCTTTTCGCGGTCACAGATGAGCTTGACCGTCACGGACTGCACGCGGCCGGCCGAGAGCCCTTTGCGGACTTTGCGCCAGAGGAGCGGGCTGAGCTTGTAACCCACGATACGGTCGAGCATGCGGCGCGCTTGCTGCGCGTCAACGCGATCCATGTTGATGGGGCGCGGCTCTTTGACCGCCGCCTGGATGGCCGGCTTCGTGATCTCATTGAACACGATGCGGCAGTCCGTCGTCGGGTCGATGCCGAGGATATACGCGAGATGCCAGGCGATGGCCTCGCCCTCGCGATCGGGATCGCTTGCCAGATAGACCTTGTCGGCGTTCTTCGCGTCTTTCTTCAGTTCTTTGATGAGGTCGCCTTTGCCCCGGATGTTGATGTATTTCGGTTCGAAATCATGCTCGACATCGATGCCGAACTGGCTTTTCGGCAAATCGCGCAAATGCCCCATCGAGGCGCGGACCATGTAGCGGCGGCCGAGGTATTTCTCGATCGTCTTCGCTTTCGCCGGCGACTCGACGACGACGAGCGTTTTCTTCGCCGCCGTGCGTTTCTTTGCCGGCTTCCGCTTGGCCGTCGTTTTTTCAGCCGTCGGTCCGATTTCTGCTGTCTTCGTGGCTGGCAAGATAACACTTCCTTCTATTTAAATTCACGCAGGAACTTCACGTAAGCGTATGCGTTTCACGATGGCGCGCGGACATATCCATGCGCATCATTTTCCTCGATGAGCCCCTTGAGCTCCATCTGCAAAAGGAGGAACGACAGGCTCGAGGCATCGCCTTCGTGCAGGCTGATCAAGATTTCATCCAGTGAAATCGCGTGCTCGCTCGAAAGGACTTGGTAAACCTTCCGTTCCTCCGCGCTCATCGGCGGCAATTTCTTCGCTGCTTTCCGCTGCGGCTCGATACCGTACTCGACGAAGACATCCGCCGCGCTCATAACGAGCTTCGCGCCCTGCTGGATGAGGCGGTGGCAGCCGCGGCTCGTCGCCGAATAAATGCTGCCCGGCACGGCAAAGACGTCGCGCCCTTCTTGGAGCGCCTGCTCCGCCGTGATGAGCGAACCGCTTTTCTCTGCCGCCTCGACGACGATGACGCCGCGCGCAAGGCCGCTGATGATGCGGTTGCGCATGGGAAAATACGCGGGGAGCGGCGGCGTGCCAGGCAGATACTCGGAGAGGACGGCGCCATGCTCCGCGATCTCGTCGAGGAGCTTCCGGTTCTCCGGAGGATAGGCGACATCGACGCCGCAGCCGAGCACGGCCTCCGTGCGTCCGGCCTTGAGCGCGCCTCTGTGCGATGCGCTGTCGATACCGCGCGCCGCGCCGCTCACGACCGTGAAGCCGCCTTTCGCGAGCGCCTCGGCGAACGATTGCGCGACGCTCTCACCATACTTGCTGAAGCGCCGCGATCCGACCATGGCAATGCGCTGCGCGTCCGGCACGAGCGTGCCGCGTACATAGAGGAGCGCCGGCGCGTTGTAGATTTGCGCAAGGTACGGCGGATAATCGGAATCTTCGAATGCCACCAGACGGATGTGTTTTTCCTCGCACGTCTTCCGGAGGCGTGCTTCAAAGGCCGGCGCGTCTTTCGAGGTGCGCAGGATGCTTTCCGCGAGCGCCTCGCTGAACGCATTCGCCTGGAGCTCATCCGCCGAAGCCGTGAGCGCCGCGCGCCACGTGCCAAACGCATCGCGAAGCTTCAGCGCCGTCGAAGGGCCGACGCCCTGCGCCGCGAGCAGCGCGGCGAGCGCAAGATGCTCATCTTCCCTGCGTTCCTCTTCGTCCATCGTCTCATCTCCCCCGCAAAAGCACAATGTAGCGAGCAACGTGCAAATTGACTCTGTAACAGTTAACTACTATACAGAAAAGACGAAAAATCTGCAACTTTTTCTTACAAAAAACTTCCGCAGGCGTTATCGCACCCGCGGAAGTTTTTACGTTCTTATTGATTTGTCGTACAGGGGACCCTCAGCCGCAAGCGGCATAAGCGACCACATCGGCGCTAAAGCGCCGTGTGTCTGCTTATCCACCGCTGACGCGGTCCCCCTCTCCCTGAGGGAGAGGCTAAGAGGTGTGGTGCAGTTTACTGTGCGTGACGCGTCACGGAGACCTCGACGTAATCGAGCGAGCCGGAGATCGGCACGTTCGGCTTGCGGATCGTCACCGTCACGGCTGCGAGATGACCGTACTTGCCCAGCAGGCGGTCGCCGATGTGGCCGCCGAGCGCGGAGAGCGTCGTGAAACGCTTGTTCTCCGTCACGTCCTTCACGACATCGTAGACCGCCGCGATGTCGACGCCGTCCTTGATGTCGTCCGTCTCGACGACCTTGTCGTCCTTCGTCTCGGCCGTCACGTCGAGATAAAATTTCTGGCCCTGCTCGCGCTCATACTCGTAGACGCCATGAAACCCGTAAAACATCATGTTCTTGATACTGGCTCTTGCCATTTCAATCACTCCTGTCGAAAAACTTGATTCTCTTTTTTCTCTATTCGCCTTGCAAGCGAAAAATCCTTCTTGCATCGTGCGTTTTTCAAAAAAACTTGCGCAGCGCCCTGTGAGCGATTACAATGAAGGAAAGCTTTCGAAAGGACGGGACCTCTATGGGCGACATCTTCATGGTCGTGCTCATCTTCCTCATGATCTCGTATGCATTCTGGGACGAGCTGTTCACGAACTAATCAAATCAAGGCTCCCCCTCTGGGGGAGCTGTCGAGCGATAGCGAGACTGAGAGGGTAGCGCAATTTCTGCATTCTCATTCCTTCCGATAGGAATACAGAATCAGTCCATGCGCTACCCTCTCCGACCCCTTCGGGGCCACCTCCCCCAAAGGGGGAGGCAAAAAGAAAAGGGAGGCAAATGCCTCCCGAATACAGTGGAAGTTTTTTCTGTCTTGTTTGCCGATCACATGACGCGGCGCGCGCCGATGTAGCACGAGCCCCAATAGGAGCTGTACAGTGACGCGATGGAAACGCCCTGGCTCGAAGACGCATTGATGAAATTGCCATCTCCGAGATAGATGCCGACGTGCGACGGGCCCGCTTCATACGTGGAGAAGAAGACGAGATCGCCCGGCACGAGTTTGGACGTCGAGACGGCGTAGCCGCACTCATACTGTGCATCCGCCGTGCGCGGCAGGTAGATGCCTGCATTTGCAAAGACGTAGCGCACATAGCCCGAGCAGTCGAAACCGCTCGGCGTCGTGCCTCCGAAGACGTACGGCACACCGAGGTACTGCATCGAGCTCGCGACGACGCGGCGCCCGATGGCGTTCGACCCGCGGCTGACCTCCGGCATGGCCTTCCCAAGGAGAGCCGTGTACGTGGAGGGGCCGACGAGGCCGTCTGCATCGAGACCTCTCGCGACCTGGAATGCTTTTACCGCCTCAGCCGTGGCAGGACCGAAATCCCCATCGGCCGCGACATCGTAGCCGAGACTGGCCAATTGCCCTTGGATCTCTGCTACATCGCTGCCCTGGTCACCCATACGGAAGGCCGAAGCCCCGCAGATGGCAGTGAGCCAGACCAGCAGGATCGTGGATAGCGTGATGACACGCAGCGCTTTACTCAAAAAGCCACTCCTCTCTCTGTTCGCCTACGAGGTTAGCTGCCGGGTTCGGGTAGAGAAGACCACCCGCGCTCCCACCGTTATACCGCAAGATATCCCGGTGGATGCGTTCACCCCAAAATCATTTGGTTCCCCCGCTCCTGGGCTGGATTCGGCTTTCCTATATAACGCCCAAATTTATCATACAACAGTCAAAAGCTTGGCTGCAGTATGCAAAATCACTTCCCCGATAAAACTCCTCGCTTTCTCTCCACGGAAGCGACACAAAACAAGGCTGTCCTATTGACAGCCTTGTCCGTTTTTCGATGAATACAAGCAGTCAATAAGCCGAGTTCTGTACCGCTCGCGCGGCGACAATCATTTATCTAGGGCGTGCGTTGCCGCACGTCTCAAGCGACGCTACCCGGAAGGTCGGCGGGCCGCCTCAACCCTTCCCTATTTGGTCTTGCTCCGTGTGGGGTTTACCAAGCCGGACAGTCACCTGCCCGCTGGTGCGCTCTTGCCGCACCTTTCCACCCTTGCCAGGCGAACGCTGGCGGTCTCCTTTTCTATGGCACTGTCCCTGGGGTCGCCCCCGCTGGATGTTGTCCAGCACACTGCCCTGCGGAGCCCGGACTTTCCTCATCTGCCATTCGGCAGCCGCGATTGTCTTGACTACTTATATTAACGAAATTTATTTTAGCACTTAGGTCACAAGCTGTCAAGGCGCATTCCGTCTTGCTGCGTGAGAAATTTCGGACAACTGGCCTTTTCACTTTCCCCGCTTTCGCGTATAATGGAGACATAACAAGAACAATTCCGTTGTCCAAACTGTTTCATCCACAAGAAAGAAGGAACCGTTTCATGAGCACACCGCATATCGCTGCTGAAAAAGGCCAGATCGCCGAGCGCATCCTGTTGCCGGGCGATCCTCTGCGCGCGAAATTTATCGCCGAGAACTTCCTCGACGGCGCGAAAGAATACACGCACGTCCGCAACATCCTCGGCTACACGGGCACGTACAAAGGCGTCCCCGTCTCCGTCCAAGGCACGGGCATGGGCATCCCGTCCATCTCCATCTACGTTCACGAGCTCATCCACGAATATGGCTGCAAGAAGCTCTTCCGCGTCGGTACATGCGGTGGCATGCATCCCGATGTCCATCTGCGCGACGTGCTGATCGCGCAGGCCGCGACGACGGATTCCTCCATCATCCGCAATATCTTCGGCGGCTCGATCAACTTCGCGCCGATCGCGGACTTCGACCTGCTGTCGAAAGCCGTTGCGAACACGAAAAAGCTCGGCCTGCGCGCGACGGTCGGCAACATCATCTCCGTCGACCGCTTCTATGATGACGAAATCGATAACGACAAACTCCGGAAGTACGGCATCCTTGGTGTCGAGATGGAAGCCGCGGCCCTCTACACGCTCGCGGCTGGTGCTCACGTCCAGGCGCTCGCGCTCTTCACAGTCAGCGATCATCTCTTGACGGGCGAAGCCTGCACGGCGGACGAACGCCAGACGAGCTTCAATGACATGATCAAGATCGCACTCGAGACGGCGATCGAAGACTGATCGGCAAAACACGTAAAACAAAATACAAAGAAGGCTCCAAAGCATCGCGTTTTCACTCAAACGGCTTGATGCTTTGGAGTCTTCTTGTTTTTGTTAGGCTATCGAACCCTAGTACCCTCTCCACCGCTTCGCGGTCCCCCTCTACCTAAAGGATAAAGCGACCACTAAGCGCTAAAGCGCTAAGTGTCTGCTTTTCCCAAAGGGAGAGGCTGCTGTATTTGTTACGCGCAGCAACAGATACATGTGAAATTGGTCTAGTAACGTTAGCGTATTTTATTGCTCGTGCTCGACAAGCATCAAGCGAGCAATTCCTTCTCATGCGCGAGCAAGATCTTGCCATTCTGGCAAGCCGGGCAGATGCAGGTGTCTTCGCCTTTCGCCTTCGCTTCCTGCGCGGCTTTCACTGTGCCTGCCGCGCCTTCTTTGCCGAAGACCTGCTCGCCTTCCGGCGACTGCGCAAAAGCGATGAGGCCGTCGATCGGCGTCACGCACTCCTTGAGGCCCGCGAGCATCTTTTCTGCGGCCGCTTTTTCGTCCGGCGTGCCGACGGCTTTCTGCCAAGCGGCGATGAGGTCTTTGAGGCCGCCGAAGCACGAAGACGCATCAGCGACGTTCTGGGCGATGACTTTGAGTTCTTCTTTCGTCATTTCGATATTCCTTCCCTGATGAATGAATCGTTAAATCTTGAACACGGCAATCGCGTTCTGCAAGTCTTGCGCCTGCTCGGCGAGCTTGCGGCTCGCGTCAGCAATCTCGTGCATGGAGGCCGTTTCTTCTTCCGTCGAAGCCGAGACGGTCTGCGCTTCGTCGGCGACGGCGCGGCTCTTCTCGTTGATCTGCTCGATGGCGTGGCTGATCTCTTCGATGCTCGACGTGAGCACTTGGACGGAACCGACCATGGCATTCGAATTCGTCGCGACTTCGCCGACCATGCTGACGATGCCCTGGAACGAGCTGCCCGTCGACTGCACGGTCTTCGTGCCGTTCATGACCTCGGCGAGGCCGGCGTGCATCGCTTCGACGGCTTCTTCCGTCGAGCTCTGGATCTTGCCGATGCGGTTTGAGATTTCGCCGGCGGCCTGCTGCGACTGCTCGGCGAGCTTGCGGACTTCGTCGGCGACGACGGAGAAGCCGCGGCCGTGCTCGCCGGCACGTGCCGCCTCGATGGCGGCATTGAGTGCGAGGAGGTTCGTCTGGTCGGCGATCTCCGAAATCGTCGCGACGATAGCGCCGATCTCCTTGCTGTTCTCGCCGAGGCCTTCGATGATCTCCGCGATGTGGCCGACGTTCTTCTCGATGGACTGCATGCCCGTGACGGCCGTCTTGACGTCCTCGCCGCCCTTGGCCGCGACGGCGCTCGTCTCGTCGACCTTCTTGCCGGCATTGTCGAGGTTC
>Ga0256404_1001873_pt1 | contig 48653 bp, 53 predicted proteins | sample RumenRJG_01DNA_FD_185990 | JGI IMG/M metagenome (GOLD analysis project Ga0256404, IMG submission 185990) | Bovine rumen microbial communities from Lethbridge, Alberta, Canada - RJG_01 | ecosystem: Host-associated > Mammals > Digestive system > Stomach > Rumen | place: Canada: Alberta | collected... | reverse complement strand
CATATCCCGGTCCATGCGCATTCATCAGGTCATCACATTTCTTCCTGAGCTGCATGCCAGCGAAAGTATGGATGCAGTTGTCAATACAGCCATGATTGCTCCTAAAACAGCCTCTGAGCATATTATTTGCAGCGTTCGCAATCGCATCTGCGTTGAGTCTCGTGATGTCTCCCTGCCATAAACATATGCCGGGCTCAATCTCCGGAAGCTCTGCCACGTCAACAACGCCTCTCTCGGCAAGAGCCTCCTGCAGATATTCATCCTGGATTTTCAGAAATTCCGGGGCTGCATCTCCAGGCATACGGACATTCATAAGTCCTCGGAGGAGTCTTTTCTGATTGTACTCATCGTCCGGAATCTCCGTACCTCTGTATTCATCATTCTCATTGAGGAGCCATTTTATCAGATAGATTCGTTTTTCTTCATGCGTCAAGGTTCTGCCGCCTTTCTATTCGGTGAACGATTGCCCTGTCAATCGTTCAATTATATGCACCCATTTCGAAATTTCAAAACTCGCCACAGGAGCAAGTCCTCGCGGTTGACCATTCAGGCGGCCGTCCCAGAACTGCTGAACCTCCGCAAAGTGGCTGAATTGCGGGATTCTTCAGAAACGCCAAGTATATACAAGGGTATCAATTTCGCGCAACCCACGTTCGCAGCATTGACGATGGCATCAGCATCAAGACGCGTGATATCTCCCTGCCAGAGAATGAGCCTGTCGTCCTTCGGCGATGCCACAAGCTCCGAAACATGCACGACACCCTTTGCTTCCCGTTCCTTCGAAAGATAGACATCCTGCGCCTCGAGTAGCTTCTGCGGAATCATCCTGGGATACCGCACATTCATGAGACTACGCATCAGCTTCCGCTGATTTACAACATCCTTTGGGAAGGATCCGGAGTCTCTTCTGTATTGCGGCTGATCTTCGACCAACATTTTATTTATACTCAAAAGCTCATCCAACTGGCTCATCATTTTATCCCTCTTTTAATCACTGACCCCATTATGCAGTACAATTCTATTACGCTAGCTTCTTTTGCTTCGCCACGAGGCTTTCGGTATCCTCGATCACGTCTGACAGCTTCATCGAAGCCATCTTCTGTTCCATCGCATCCTGAATCTCGTCGAGTCTGTCGTCCATCACGCTATGAATGTTACGACCGACCGGGCAGTTGGCATTCGGATTTTCCTGGAAATGGAAAAGTTCTCCGTTTTCTACGCTATCTACAGCACGATATACGTCTAAAAGCGTAATATCATCGATCGACTTTGCAAGCGCCGCGCCACCATTACCGCCACGCTGTACCGTGATCATCCCAGCCTTTTTCAGCATGCCGAAGATATTCCGGATCACGACAGGATTTACGCCGACGCTGCCGGATATCGTCTCACTATTTAAAGGCATATCATCCTTCAAAACCTCAATACAGGTCATAACCTGGACTGCAATCGTAAATCTGCTTGAAATCTGCATTCTATTCCTCCGATGTTCTTAGCCGCCAGTCTTCCACTGGTCATGCCTTGCTGTACTATTTTAGATTACATCAATATTTTCTTCCGTCTGCCTGCTTATGTCAAGTATTTTCGTTGTAGAGCATCTTTTCTTGCATCCTAAATCTTCGCATACACATGTCTGTTCTTCATGCGATATCACAAAACATTTTCTCAATTTATCTCAATACAGTAGATCCGCAACTGCTTCCCGGATATCTCCATCAATCAGAATCGATCGATCCTGAATCTGCCTCGGTGCCAACGCTTCCCTCATGTTAATGCAGGCGTACGTCGCGTTATCATTCTGATCCGTATACTGCCAGACCGGATATTTGATGATAACAGGCGTGTTGAAGCCAACTGCGGTCTCCAGGAATACGGTCTTTGTCCCTTCGTGTCTGCGGAGGAACTCAGTGTACCGCTCCGCTGCCTGATGCCATCCTTCATCTTCAACGAAGGTATCGTCCGCGCGGAGATTCGTGGTCATCAGTTCTCCGTCATCCGGACAGTAAGGCACAAGCTCTGTTGGGATCTGCATCCTGATGTCTGCTCCTTCCGGAATGATCAGCGAGTTGTCCTCCCCGATCTCAAAGCCCTGTGCCAGCAGCATCTTCCTGCAGATCTCCTCATTGTCGTATGTCTTGTGAGCAGACGCACCGTGCGGATTGCTGCTCTGCAGAAGGCCGTAGTCACCCTGCGTGTAGAACAGACGCTTCTTGTCAAAGCCGGATCGCTGGAAGCAGTGATCCACATTAGTGGTCAGCACGAAGTAGTCCTTGTCCTTCACAAGATCATAGAGCCTGTCATAGGTGTCATTGGGAATCGGTACATAGCGGTTCACCCAGATGTGGCGGCTCCACCATGCCCAGTAAGTTTCCATGTCCGGGAACGGATAGAATCCGCCGCTGTAGATGTCCTGAATCTTATACTTCTCTGCAAAATCCGAGAAGTACGTATTGAAGCGCTCGCCGGAGTATGTGTAGCCGGCTGCTGTGGAAAGACCGGATCCCGCGCCGATGATGACGGTATCCGCCTCATCCAGCACTTTGCGGAACTTTTCCATTCCGTTTTCCGTTGTTTCCGATGTGATCCTCATTCTTCCGAACATTTCCTTTCTTCTCCTTCTCTCGTTTGTATCATTTGTTGTTACATTTATTACTTTACTTTGTCTTTGTTGTAATGTCAATGGTTACATATTCGTGTTTGTACTCAGCCGAACATTATTTTTAAGTAGATACGCAAAGACTGGCGTCGAATACGATAAAAGGCCCTGCACTGTATTTAGCGCAGGGCCTTCAAAGATCAGCCTATTCAATCAGTTTACAGCTCGATCGGCTTTTTAAGGCTATAATCAACCATGTTCATATACTCAGCCTTCGCATCCTCAAGAGAGAAAAGCGCAAGCTTAAGACCTGACTGCTCATTATAAATCTGTCCGAGAAGCGGAAGAACCTTAACTGCCTTCTCAAAAAGTGCCGGATCATCATCTACAACTGCCTTACCATAATAGCGGATGATATCAGAGCCGTTGAAAGCGCAAACCTCAACCTTCGGATTCTTCTCGATCTGATGGAACGCGTCCTTATGCTTGCCGATACCGAAGTAGATCTTTCCATTTTCAAGCATCTGAAAGGAAATCGGTCTTACCTTCGGCTGATCGCCATCCTCCGTAGCCAGGAAGAATGTACCTGCATTTCCTAAGAACTCACTAACACCTGCTAAACCCTTGATCTCTGCCATGATATTTATCTCCTTTTCATAATGCTTACATCTGTTTGATGTATGCTTTTTGCTTACGTCTAAAAGGATAGCATGGTTACATTGTAATGTCAAGCATTACATCAAAATATTTTAAAAAATTTGCTGCACATTCATGCAATAAACACACCATCGTGAAATCCTGTCATGAAGCCTTGTCGTATCAGCTCTCCCGCACGAGGCTTTTCACCTGCTGCAGCGTATAGAGGTAGTTCTTCCCGGATTTTCGTATCGGTTCAATATTTTTATCGCTCAGATATTTGTTGATATACTGTCTCGAAACCTGCAGCTGTTCCGAAAGTGCCAGGGCATCTGTTACATAGCGTATGAGGATCTCATCGAGATCCTCCATGCTGATCGGAAGCACTGTCCCCTGGCCATATAGCTCATTACTCAAGAGATATCTGTCTTCCGAGAAGCAAAGGAGTCGCCCGTCCGCTTCCAGCTTCACCTCTCGGAAGTCCTGCTCCCGCGAGAGCAGAACCCGAAGCGATTTGTCCTTTTCCAATGCTTCCTTCAGGTTAAGCAGCTGTATGCTGTGATCTTCGTAAATGAGTAAAGCGCGGAAATCCGAAAGCGGAATGGCGGATACCAGAGATTTTCTCCTCCGAAGGATGAGCCAGTCCGGAAGCTCCTCTGTCAGCATCACAGAACAGTCATCCTGCGAACATCTCCCTCTTGAAAGCGCAAGCAGCTGAAAGCTGTCGTATTCCTTGAGCCCAGCATCACGAAGTATGCTTTTGATATTCTGCCGGTCTCTCGGGACAATCCTCGCTTCCACATATCGTCTGCTCCAGTCCGGATCAATTGTCGTGATTCCCTCTTCTACGAAATGATCAAAGAAAATCGGTACATCTTTAATTGCAAGATCATCCTGGAGCTCGATCATAAATCGCTTGCTCGTTTCAAAATAGAGCAGATACCCGATGATCAATTTTTTGTATTCATCCTTGATGACGAAGGTTTTCATAATACTGCCACCTTTTCATGATAATCTCCCATATTTTATCGAGAAATGACGGTGAGAGGATTTTATCGAGATTTTCAAAAATAATACTTCTATCGTCCTCCTCCAAACGGCGTAATCTCGGAAGCTTCTCTACCGGAATACTCTTTACATTTTCAAATAAAGACCGGCTTCCAGTAAAGCTCTGTACCGGTACATCCCTCATCGGATCGAAGCGTTCCGCCTCCTCATCACTCTTACAGGAAAAAAGGAAAGAAAGTCCATGATCAAACAGCGGCGCCATCCTGTATGATTCTCCATCCTTTAGAACCTCTATATTTGCACCGTGTCGATCCCTATTAATAATCAGGAAATCCGCTACATACATGAGATAGGAGAGCCCCTCCCATCCCATCCTTTTCATAAACTGCATCCGAGTTTCGTTTTCCCGTTTAAAAAGATCATAGAAATCATCCAGCGCTATCTTACTTTCACCAGGTCTCTTAAAATCATCCGAAGCTGAAATCCATGTTTCAAATTCCTTTCCATCTACCTCGACCTTAGCATGAAGTAATCGATAGTTGAGATGATCGATTCCAAGAAGGTAAAACAGACGATCCGCAATGATTTCATTGATACACTCATGTCCGATGACACCACGTTCATAATCAAAATCGGACATCTTGTAGTAAATCTTTTTCCCGTATCTTTCCTCATAGGCTTTAAGAAAAGTTCCGACGGTTCCGGAAGAGTTTCGTCTGTGCGACCACTTAAGATATCTATAATCACTGAGCCTTGGATCAACGCCATGAGACATCATGCTTCACCTCCAGTTTCATTTGCAATACTTTAGTTCGAATATATTGATTTTATTGTCGTTTGTCAACTTGATATATTGTCTATCGAATGTATTTAACAAGGACAGAATTAAGAAAGCTCCCACCTCTATAGATGAGGTATCAGTTCACTATCCATACTATCTCATAAACCATGAGTCAAATGACGGCGTGAGTGATTTGACGGCTTGTTTGAGTGATTTTGCGGATTGATATGAGTGAATTTACGGCAAACATATGAAACTATCGCAGTCCATCAGGCAGGACGTCTATACCGTTCTGATTTTTTTCTGAAGAAGAACTTTGCAAACAAAAAGGCCACGCAGATTTATGATCCGCGTGGCGATTCTATGTGCTTTCTATATATTGACCTTAACGATCCGCTGAAAGTCCTATCGCTAGAACAGCATCGCGAGTGTCCCGGCGACGATCAATGCGAGGCCGATGGCGGCCTTCCGCGAGAGCTTCTCGTGAAATACGATGTAGGAGAACGCGATCGTGACGAGGATGCTCAGCTTGTCGATCGGGACGACGAGACTCGCCGGTCCTTCGTGCATCGCCTTATAGTAGCAGAGCCAGGAACCACCGGTCGCAAAGCCCGACAGAATGATGAAGAAAAGCTCATTCTTCGGAACTTCTCTTACTTCCTTCATCTTACCGGAAACCGCTACCATGACCCACGCCATCACGAGCACAACACAGGTCCGGATCGCAGTGCCGAGATTTGACTCTACCCCGCTAATGCCTACCTTGCCGAGAATCGCCTGCAGGCTTGCAAACACAGCGGAGCCCATGGCGTAAAGGAACCAGCCCTTTTCTTCGTGGTCGTTAGCATTGACCTTTTTCTCGATCATCAGAAATGTACCGATGGCGATCAGCACAACGCCGATGCCCTTTGCAATGCTGACGGGCTCGCGGAGAAGGATGAACGCGAGAAGCACGGTCAGAACCGTACTCGACTTATCGATCGGCACGACCTTGTTGATGTTTCCGATCTGCAGGGCATGAAAATAGCAGAGCCAGGACGCACCGGTCGCGAAGCCCGACAGAATCAGGAAAAGAAATGTCCGTCCACTGATCGAGCCGATCGTTGATTGTGAGCCGACGACGAACACCATGATCCAGGAAAAGATCAGCACGACGATCGTACGAATCGCCGTCGCGACATTCGAATTTGTCTTCCGGATACCGCACTTCGCAAGAATTGATGTCAAGCCGGCGAAAAGGGCCGAACCAATCGCATACCAGATCCACATAAGAAATATTCCTCCAAAAATATGGTACATTGATTATAGCACCACTATGATATCATGAGTGGAATTACGGTAATTTGGCTTGCAATTTCTCCCTGTTCGTCGTTAAATAAAGGAAATTTGATTGAAAATGAGGAGGCGTTATGGAAGGCTACAGTATTTATTTTCCCTGCTATACCATCGGACATGATGTCTATGAAAAGGTCCCTACCGTTTGTCTCGATTACGGTAATACAGCCGTCATCATCGGCGGGCATAAAGCGCTCGCCGCAGCACAGGATAAGCTTCTGAAGGCAATCGATGGCTCCGGCATCACCATCACAGGTGTTTTATATTATGGTGGAGAGTGCACCTACGAAAACGTAGAGAAGCTGGCACTGGAGCCGGCTGTCAAGCAGGCACAGCTTCTGTTTGCTGTGGGCGGTGGAAAGGCAACAGATACCGTAAAAGCACTCGGGGAAACGATCAATAAGGCTGTCTTTGCTTTCCCGACCATCAGCTCAAATTGCGCCGGGTGCACCTCTGTAAGCATTATGTATCATGAAGACGGCAGCTTCCTTAAACCCTTCTTCATCACGAGACCGCCTCTTCATACCTTCCTGGATCTCGATATCATCGCAGCCGCGCCGTCCCGCTATATGTGGGCCGGCATGGGCGATACCTACGCGAAATATTTTGAGGCGACGATGTCCTCACGTGGTGAAGAGCTCAGTCATTACGTAGGGCTTGGTGTCACCATCAGCCAGATGTGCCTTGATCCGATCATGAAGTATGGAAGACAGGCTCTTAAGGATAACAAAAAAGGCCTTGCCTCAGAGGCGCTTGAAAATGTTGTCCTCGCGATCAACGTGACGACCGCGCTAACTTCTATCCTCGTGACCAAGGACAAAATCATCGACTACAACACCGGTCTCGCACACGCTATCAACTATGGCCTCACTTCCTTCCCGGAGGTCGAGAAGAATCATCTCCATGGTGAGATCGTTTCCTTTGGTGTCCTGATTCTCCTGCTGATCGAAGAGAAAATGGCCCCGGAGGAGCGCGCCGGTATGTTTGAAAAGCTCTACACCTTTAGTAAGGATACCGGACTGCCGACGAAGCTTGAAGACCTCGGACTTACTGAAGCCGACCGCGAATCCGTCATTACACATGCCCTAGAGATGAAGGATATCGATCATAACCCGTATCCGATCACACGAGAGATGGTCGAGGAAGCATTTGACAAGCTAAACGAAAGAAATCTAACGGCATAAATCTATTCGATCAAGCTCTTTCAAATACCAGCAAATGTGCACTACAAAATAATATAATCATGCAGTAGATACTTTTATAGATTTCACACTTTTTCTGTGATAAAAGGCACTTCGAAAAAAGATTTTCTCTTTCCGAAGTGCCTTTTAAGATTTTAAAACATTATATCTTATACGAGAATGGCATCAGCATTATCCAGCACCTTGCCACCTGCCTGGCAAGCCGGGCACATGCAGTATTTCTCGCCTGCTGCCTTCGCCTTCTTCGCGGCTTCAAGTGCTGCCGGCAGCTGATCACCATAGATTTCGTTCGCCATATCGGTACCATAGAAGCCGATGCAGTCATCGATGTCACAGACATCCTCCTTCAACTCTTCTACAAGTGCCTCTGCCTTTTTCTTCTCATTAGCTGTTCCGACTGCTGTGAGATATGCTTCGCAAGCAGCCTTTGCCTCCGGACAGCAGCTTGGTGCCTCCATTTCCTTCTTTACATATTCCTGTACTCCTGTCTTAGTCATAATTGTTACCCTTTCTCAATCTAAAAAATTTTACGCCCGGCTAAACTTGTCCTTGCCCTGCTTGCAGCGTGGGCAATGCCAATCTGCCGGAAGGTCTTCAAACTTCGTCCCTGCCGGTATCCCCTGTGACGGATCGCCGACTGTCGGATCATAAACATAACCGCAAATCGAGCAGACATATTTGCCGGTTGCCGTCTTGAAAACTACCTCCTTCGGCGGGATAATCTCAGGTGGGTTGTTAAGATCAATTACCTTCTTAGCCTCGAGATTTTCATAACCGAGCGGTGTATGTGTCGAGCAGTATACTGTCGGATGGTTACTGATAAATTCTCTGACACGATCCAGGGTCTCACGTGCAGCTTTCACATCTTCAAATACGACAGAAAGCTTATTCGCATACAGCGCTTCATCACAGTAGGTCACATCACCATGGATCATGTAGAACAGTCCATCATCCTCTACGATGACGAGGCTGTTTCCAGTCGTATGTCCCTTTGCCTCGATATAATAGATGCCTTCCGCAATCTTCTGTGACTTCGGAAAGTTATAATATGGTCCGTCTGTAAAATCAACCGGCACAAGATTCGGGAAGCTCTTCAGCTCATCCGCCGCACATTCTGTTCTTGATGCATAAATCTTTGCATTCGGGAAGGAACGAAGCTCACCGGTATGATCACCATGCTTATGCGTAACCAGAATCTTCGTCACCTGCTCCGGTTTATATCCGGCAGTCGCAAGAGCCGTCACATAATCCGAAATCTTATTGCCCATAAAGATCGGCGTCTTCTCGTCCGGTACCTGCTCCGGAAACTCCTTCGGCATGCCGGTATCGACGAGGATTACCTCCGAACCTGTATCGATCACATAATTCTGAAGACTCGATCTGTATCGTACCTTCGGATCAAAACCTTCCTTGCCTTCACCGCCAAACGCCATCGGCTGTAGCATGTAGCCATTTTCGAAAAGCTTCACTGCCTTAATGATCATCGAATTAAACCTCCTTTTTTCAATAAACTGTTATTTATAGGATACTCTGAGCAGATGAAAAATTCCACTACGTTTTCCTGATGTCATCAAGAAACCATGATAATGAAGCATTGACACATTGTACTATAATCTGTACAATATATTGTACAAATGGAGGTGTCCAACATGATTGCAATTAACTATTCTACCGCACGAAATAATTTAAAAGATTACTGTGATCAGGCTTGTAACGGAGAAACCATACTTGTCACTCGAAAAGAAAACAAGGATGTAGTCTTTATTTCGCTCAACGAATATAACCAAATGCAAAAGGAACTCAGAAATGCTAAATATTTAGCAAAAATTGAGCGCGGTTTTAAACAGATTGAAAGTGGAAGAGGTCAGGAACATGAACTGATTGAGGACGAAAACGATGAAGAAGATCTGGTCTGACGAAGCCTGGGATGATTACCTGTATTGGCAAACACAGGATAAGAAAACCTTAAAAAGAATCAACAAACTGATCAAAGATATTGAACGAGGAAGCTTTGATGGCATCGGAAAGCCAGAACCCTTAAAGTATAGGTCCGGATGGAGTCGGCGTATCGACGATGACAATCGACTTGTGTATGATATTCATGGGGATCAGTTAGAAATAGTTTCATGCCGCGGGCACTATGAAGACTAATACTATTTTTTCATCATGTGACAAAAGAGAAATTTTTTGATAGCAACGTATTGTCAATGAAAACCAACCTTTCTGTCACTACGTTCTAGTACTAAAAAAGATCCAGTTCGTTATCGAGGTAGATCTCTTCGCGGACATTGATCTGGTATTCCGGCTTCGTCATGTAATAGAGGATAAACTCGAGAAGCAAAGCACTACCGAGGCTCCTGCCCTCAATTTTAAAGTTCGAGAAGCCCATCGGCATATATGTGTTCTGGATCGCCTCTACGGAAATAAAACCCGGATTTTTCATTGCGTTTGAGAATTTATATCCCTCATTTGCGTCATTCGATACGCACATATGCGGATGTTCTTCTATCCCAAGCGCCACCCGGCTTACCGCTTCATAGCATGCCTTTCGGTCCGGACAGCCGAAGCTACAGCATTCATTGACCAAAAATTCTGTTTTCTCCTTCTCTTCCTGACGCAAATCCTCCAGCTCCGTAAAGCGCTTATTCAGACGAAAATCCGGGACAACATATGAGAATTCCGGCCGATCAAGCTCATGCTTAAACTTGTCGAAATTGGTGATCACCTTTGTTGTCGATGAAACAAAATAGAACGATGGATATTTTTCTCTGATATACGATAAAAGCAGCGCGGAATAAATGATGATCCCGTTTCTCACTTTATTTTCTACGACTCCCGTCTCCTGCTCCCCACTATTCTCAAATAATGCGCACAGTAGGTTGCAATCATGATCGGAAAGATGTTCTTCTGTCAGTAAAGAATTGCTGAACGTAAGTCTTGCAGAAATATGATATTTTTCCAAAAGTCTTTTTACTTGAAGCGGATCCGCATCGCCATACCCAGCTCTGCCACCGCCCCATATGCACTGCCCCGGCGCGCCATAAATCGAACCGATGTCGCACCAGTCATAGAAGTATTCACGATGCGAAAAGAACAAAGGCAGAAAAACCGCGTAGAAATCGTAGAATTCAAAGAGACCCGGGAGATGAAATTGTGCCCTAGGCTGCTTTATCTTCATATCAGTTTCTTTCATATAGCCGTATATTTCCTTATGATTTCTTAGAATCCATCGCTACTACACTATAATCACAAATCACATCTGAAAACCTATCGCCACAGTACCGCAATCACCAGTGACGGCAAAAGATTTGCCACTCGAATCTTCCGGTCGAACAGAAGATTGATGCCTACACAGAAAATCAGCACCGACCCGACAAAGGAAAGATTGTCCATCGCAGTATCGGTCAGTACAGGAATTAAGAGCGTCGAGAGCACTGTCATCAGTCCCTGGAAAATGCCTACAGGAATGGCTGCGAAGCCACAGCCCTTACCCATTGAGGCCGACATCACAAGGATGATTACGAAGTCAAGGATTGCTTTTGCAAAGAGTGTAGAATGATCTCCATAGATGCCATCCTGAATCGCGCCGACGACCGCCATCGCACCGATACAGACCGTGAGCGATGCTGTCACAAACGCATCCACAAATTTCGGGTCGCGGGCATTACCGGTTTTCACTTTCAGCCATTCTCCGAAGGTCACAAATTTATCTTCAAGGTCAATGATTTCGCCGATGATGCTGCCAATTGCGAGACTTCCGATCATCATCAAGGTTCCCTTCGTCGAGAAGGTTCCGTTCTCATAGGAAAGCATCTTAGCCATCGCTCCACCGATTCCGAGAAATATTACGGCGACAGCATTGGCTTCCATCAGTGTATCCTGCATCCGCTTTTTAATTCTGTTGCCGAAAAGAACACCCAGAATCCCCGCAGCGGCAATTGCCGCACAATTTGCAATCGTACCAAGTCCCGGCATAAAACATCCTTCCATTGCCTTTGGATCGAACTGACACCCCACCTGTAGAGGCGCGAGAATTCTTGATTCAGTTCTTGTTAAAACATGATTGTTTCCATCTACATGGAAACTTCCAAAGGCTTAAAACCAGTTTATTTCCACTGCAATAAGCCTCATTTTATCATAAAGCTGTCACAGATTTTCCATGATTCTAGCACAGAATATGCTACAATTCTTAATAGAAATACTTCATAGGACATATAAGGGTTTATTCAGGAAAGTTGAATCCGCATCCTGTGAAATCTTGCAGCTTTCTTCTGGAGGAATTATGGTCGGAAATTATAAAGTCATCACACTCTGCGGCAGTACGCGTTTCAAGGATCAGTTTATGGAAGCGCAGAAGCGTCTGACGCTCGAAGGAAACATTGTCATCAGCGTCGGCCTGTTCGGACACGCCGGTGACGAAGAGGTCTGGGAAGGGATGTCGGAGGACACGTTGACAAAAACGAAAATCATGCTGGATGACATGCATAAACGAAAGATCGACATGGCCGATGAAATCTATGTCGTCAATGTCGGCGGTTATATCGGCTCCAGCACACGGTCGGAGATTGAATACGCTAAGTCGCACGGGAAAGCTGTTCACTACCTCGAGGAATGATATTTTCTTTTGAATACTTCTTTATCTGAACCATAATGGCTTATATTCTGCCACAATCATAAGTTCTCGTTTCTGGTCGAAATAAAAGTAGATACGTTCCGGAGGTTATGGCAATGCGAAACAAACTATTTCTTTTGACAATGCTTTTTAGCGTTTTAGTTGCGGCGTCATCCTCTGCAGCTGTCATCAAGCGAAACGCTGCTGTACAGCCGATTACAACCGATAGCATATCCACAAGTCTAGAGTCCCGAGCGGCAGCGCAGATTTCATCGAAGGCGCAGGAAACCGCTTCTATGAATACATCTAACGCATCCACTCCTCTCGCCCTGCACGGCGCACTATCCGTCAGCGGCGCGGATCTCGTCGATCAGTACGGGAAGCCCTTCCAGCTAAAGGGTGTCAGCACGCATGGTATCGCCTGGTTCCCGCAGTATGTGAACATTGACGCCTTCCGGAATCTTCGGGATAACTATGGTGTGAACCTCGTGCGGCTCGCCATGTATACAGATGAATACGGCGGCTACTGCGCGGGTGGTGATAAGGCAGCGCTCGAAGGCATTATCGATAAAGGTGTGCAGGCAGCCTACAGCCTCGGGATGTATGTGATCATCGACTGGCATGTGCTTCATGATGAGAACCCGCTGAAATATCAGGCGCAGGCGAAGGACTTTTTCACACGAATGTCGCAGAAGTATGCGGCGTATCCGAATGTTCTCTACGAAATCTGTAACGAACCGAATGGCTCTACGACCTGGACTGACGTCAAATCTTACGCCTCCGTCATCATCCCCGCGATTCGTGCCAATGCCTCCTCCGCCATCATCCTCGTCGGATCCCCTACATGGTCGCAGGCGATCGATCAGGCGGCTGCCGACCCGATCACAGGGCAGCAAAACATCATGTACACACTGCACTTCTATGCCGGCACACACAAGGACGATCTTAGAAATCGACTTGTAGCTGCCCGTCAAAAGGGACTCCCTGTCTTTATTTCAGAGTTCAGCATCTGTGACGCTTCCGGAAACGGTGGCATCGACTACTCTTCTGCTGAGGCCTGGAAGACTCTTATCAATCAGAATAACCTGAGCTACGCTGCCTGGAGCCTCTGCAATAAAGCAGAAACCGCATCTCTTCTCCGCCCTGAAGTTACGTCCGCAACTGGCGGCTGGACCGACCAGGATCTCTCAGAAACCGGAAAATGGCTGAAGCAGATGCTTCATGGATGACCAACAAGAAAACATCGCTAACGATCACTTTACATGCGTACTCGACAGAATCACTTCTAAAATCCGAAAAGATATTATGCTCTAAAAATAAAAAGCAAAGGCTGGTCTTATCCCCAGTCTTTGCTTTTTTAGCATGCAGCATACTTATTTTATATATTCCGCCAAATCAGTCGGCCCACTTGGCGATATCGGGATCCCAGAATGTGTGCATATTGTCCGCATCCACTTTCTCTGCATACATATCCGGCGTCATCCTGTTGTGCATCCAGATGATGGCCTTTCTACTACAGTCAGTACCTGTAAAAGTCTTCAAAAGCACATATTCCGGCACAGGTGCCGAGATGGCATTCCAGTGCACAGGTTCTCCGAAGGCAGCAAGCACCATCTGGAAGTATGTGCGCCGCGGCGGTTCGATGTGTGAGCTCGGCTTCTTCGTAAATAACGGCAACACCACCTACAATCCGCATCTCGATATCTGCAACAAGGAAATCAAGGTGACTGGCTCCTGGACCTATCAGGCGAAGGACTGGGTTCATTCGATGGAGTTCCTGAAGGAAGCAAATGACAGAGGTCTCCCTGTAAAGGATCTTCTGACAGACAAGTTCCCGCTTGAGAAGATTAACGACGCTATGCATACCAACATGGCCATGACTGGTCTCAAGATCGTCATCAAGCCATAATTGCAAAGTTAAAGAAGCATCAAATGTTTCAAATGGTTGGAAATGATTTTATGTAGAGAAAAGAGGGGCAGATATTCTTGCCTCTCTTCTCTTATTCAAAAGAAATGACAATGGGTGACAATGGGGACGGTTCTCTCTGACAACTTTTGCTATCACAAAAGTTGTCACGGAGAACCGTCCCCATTGTCACCATTTTTAATATCTATGCTTGATCACTTCGAATAATCGTAGAAGCCTTTACCGGCGTTTCTACCGGTTTCGCCTTTATCAATCTTCTCCTTGAGCTTCAGCATCAGCTTGCCCTGTACTGTGTTCGGGTCATCTGCACCCGGATGCATCTTACCGATGTTGTAAACAGTTGTGAGACCAACAATATCAATGATTTCAAACGGTCCCTTCGGTGCGCCGGTTCCAAGCTTCCAGGTAAGGTCGATCGTCTGCGGATCAGCTACATCGTTTGCCCAGAGCTTCTCGGAAGCGTTCAGGAACGGAACAAGCATGGAGTTAAGAATATAGCCCGGCTGCTCCTTATGAAGGCAGAGCGGTACCATATGGATGGACTTTGCGAATTCTACGACAGTATCATAGGCAATCTGATCAGTTCCTGCATGGCCCATCACTTCAGCTGTGTTCGCACGCCAGATACTATTTGCGAAATGCAGTGCGAGATACTTCCCGCCTTTTCCGGTGTACTCTACGAACTGACTCGGAAGCATCGTGGAGGAGTTGGTCACGAGAATCGTTTTGTCATCCATGAGCGGTGCCATCTTCTGATACATTTCCTTCTTCTGTACCGGATCCTCCGCCATCGACTCAATGATAAGATCCGCATCCTTCAGTGCCTTCGCAAGATCCAGCTCATACTTCATATCATTATAGGCCTTGTCAGCAGCTTCAATCAGCCGGTCAATATCCTCTACTGTCGTATGCTCAATGTCCGGAATCAGGCCCATGGAAACGATGTGCTTCGTACCGGCAAACTCCTTTGCCGCATTCAGCTCCTTCAGATACGTTTCATGCCACATCGCCATCTTCGGCTTCGTCCGACCGATCGATCCCTCCGAACGCATATAGATCGTCACATCATATCCCGAGTACGCCGTCTGATATGCAATCTGACTTCCGAGAACACCACCGCCGATCACTGTTACCTTTTTGATTTCCATACCTTATTGTCCTTTCTGTCATGATTTTTCCGTACGATATATATTTCTATATATCAATCTTATTATTAATGATTTTAACATAATCTATAGTATTATGCACATTACATTTTGTGCAATTTGTTATATTCGTAGTGAATTTTTGAAAGGATAAGAGGCTTTATGATTTTACGTCTTCTTCCTATACTGCGATGGCGTCATACGAAGGGCATCCTTGAAGGTCTGTGTAAAGTAGCTGCCGCTTCCGAAGCCGCATGCGATGCCGATGGAGGTTAGATCCTGAGCGGTTTTTTTTAGTAAATCGCATGCCTGCTGGATCCGATAGTCCTTAAGATAATCCATCGGTGATGTATCGAGGCCGTTCTTAAAAAGTCGGTAGCACTCCCGCTCGCTGGTAAAGGCAGCGTTTGCGATATCGCTGACATTAATCTTGTCTGCAAAATGCTCATAGATGAAAACCATCATGGTTTTCAGTCTGTTTTCTTTATCACCGGATGCGAAAGTATTATCAGCTTGTGCTTCTGCAATCGGAAGAAGTCTTAGCCAGAACTCACTTAAACGATTTTGTATCGTCATATCAAAAGTCTTTGCATCTTCCCGTAATTGAAAGGTTTCCGCTAGAAATTTAAGCAGTTCCTGGTGTTCTTCCGTATCAGGTAATATAGAAATCATGCGGATTCCCGGATTTTTTGTGATCGGATCAATGTATTTTTTCTGTATCTGGTCACAGCCGGCGAGCATATCCGGATCAAAGATGTGAAGCAGCTCCCTTGTCTCGCAAGATCCTTCAGCCGGCGTCGATAAATGAAGCACACTGCTGTTGATCATCCCACCGGAACCCTCCGGGAAAATATAGGTTTTTCCGGGGATATGATATTCCAGCACGCCATGTTCAATGTAAAAAAGCTCGACATCCTCATGCCAGTGCCACGGTACGACAGAGTTAGCATAATCCTCGATGACGGAATGGATCTGAATATAAGGAAAGCTGTCCGCCCTTTGTGAATGATATTCTTCCCGTGAGGAATTTTTATACTGCAGCGTAAGATTTCTGTTCATGTACGGTATCCTTTGAAAAAACCTGCGACACCTGGTGTAAGCATTGTTCCAATGGTTCGGATAATGTAGAAAATGCCTGCGAGAAATGGCCACATGACGGGCTTCAGCCTCTTTCGGAACAATCCGAAAAGCATCATCATCGGCACCTCGCTGGCGCTCGCGATGGCGATGGCGAGACCGAGCTCCTCCGTTCCGCCGCCCTTATTCTGCACGATCTGAAAGCCGAAGGTGTTGAGATTCATGTGTGCAGTGTGAAGACAAATCGCACCGATCAGCACGATGAAGAAAGAAGGATACTTCTTCATGAGAGATGTCCTGGCTACAGTTGCCTTTTCAGCTCCTGCTGAAGCATGCGAAAGTCCGGCGAGCTTTTCCCTATTCATGATGAGAAGGACCAGAAGAAGTGCAAATGCGATACCCGGCAAAACAGGAATGACGTCAATTCCGTATCTTCCGGTCAGCTTCCCTGCCAAAAAAGAGGTCAGCGAATATGTGCCGGAGCCGAAGCCTCTCGCTAGTCCGTAATTAATGGCAAGACCCAGCTGCATCGATATCGTGCCGACCGCATTGAGAAGCGGCGTCATGATCTGTAAGACGATAAGGAGAATGGCATAGAGTAAAATGATGAGTGCGAGCGGGAACGCATGCACCGCAAGAAGCAATATGTCTGTAACTGTGAAAATCAGCGCTTCGACCATGATCGTATTTCGTAGCGCGCTCTTCTTACCCCGTTCGATCATCGATGCGGTCAACGGCTGCAGAATTGTCGAAGCGATAGCAACCACGGCTGTCACGATCCCAATCATCGTATTGCTAAGGCCCTTGCCGCTAAGGTACGCGCTGACATAACCGAAGATCACCGCGTAGCCGGACCAGTAGAGCATCGTAAGAAGTGTATATTGAAAATTTAACAAGATGCATTTCCTCCCGCATGTAAGCATTCAACCTAATAGCTTTTATAGCATAATGCTTACACTGGCGGAATTCCACCGGTTTTGTGCCAATATTTTTTATACTTTCTGCCATGCAAGGTGACAACGGGGACAGTGCTTTCTGTCAGCTTTTTTGAAGACATGGTCTTTATAAAAAGCTGGCAGAGAGAACCGTCCTCGTTATCACATTGGCATTAAATATCGTTGCTTTTGCAACATATATTCGGTATGATTCACTGTATATTCTGATATGAAAAAAATGAATTGACTAAAAGAGCTTTCAGATTTACAGAATTTGATTTTTAGGAGGATGTATGCATTATAGTATAGAGCTGATGGAGAAGGAGCACGCGGATATTAATCGGATGCTGAAGGTGATGCAGCAGTATTCGATCAGGATTATGCACGGGGAAGAGATCGATCAGGAGGATTTCAAAGGTATCATCGATTTCGTGCGGAATTATGCGGATAAGCATCATCATGGCAAGGAGGAGAAGTCTCTGTTCCCGCTTATGGTAGAGCGGCTCGGAAAGCTCGCAGATAACCTCATCACACACGGAATGCTCGTCGAGCATGAACTTGGCAGAAGCCATGTGCGGGCGCTCGAGGAGGCGCTGAAGGTTTATAAGGAAACACCGACGGATGAAATCCGGCTGGATATCATCACAGAAGCCATGGGCTATGCACATCTTCTTAGTCTTCATACGGAAAAAGAAAATAGTGTCGTTTATCCCTTTGCGGAGCGGATGCTTTCGGAAGAGGATTTCGCGAAGGTCGATGCCTACTGTCGTCGGTTTGAAGCAGAGGAAGATACGAAGGGTGTGCAGAAGAAATACCTCTCCTTTCTCGAAGAGATGGAAAAGAAATATATCCAGTAATGTCCTCTGAAAATGTAAAGTGCTCTATAAAAGCTGATAAAATATTTCAAGCTTTATGGCTGTTACAGTATTGCCGATGTTTTCAGGGCTATGTATGATCGAAGCGATAATTGAGGGAGATCAGCGATGGGAGAACTGAAAATTAAAAGAATTTACGATGCGCCGGAGCCATCCGATGGAGAGCGGTTTCTTGTAGATCGTCTGTGGCCACGTGGTATCTCTAAAGAGAAAGCGGAGCTTTCTGACTGGGTGAAGGATATCGCTCCTTCCCAGGAGCTCCGTAAATGGTTTAATCACGAGGAAGAAAAGTATCCGGAATTTTCCAAAAAATATACGACTGAACTAGAGTCAAATCCGGACGCATCAGATTTTAAGCAGAAGGTAAACGAGCTTCTCAAAACAGAAAATGTCACACTTCTCTTTGCTGCCAAAAGCGATAAGCTAAACAACGCTGTCGTCCTTTCGGCATGGATCAGTGGCTCTTCATCTTCATGATTTGCGCTATAGCCCTTTCCCTTTTCAAAGAAAGCCTGCACGGACCCTTCCTCTCCATCTGGAAGCTGTAGACCCCTTTTCTTTTCATGCCAGTACATCGCGATGAAGCTCAGTGCAAAGGTATCCATCATCAGCGCCTGTGTATAGCGAAGCTGCTTCGTGCCATCCAGCCACAGCAAATCCATGCACTTATTGATACACTCGGCAAGTCGCAGGGTGTAATTCTGCACATAACGGATTTCAGAGACATTCTTTGGCACCGTCACCGAGCCATGCATCTCTTCGCGATAAATGATATACCTGTTTTTCCCTTTGCCCTTTGCGATATACAGCGCCTTATCTGCCTTCCCGAAAAGAGTATCATAATCCTTACCATTAAGCGGACAGGAAACCGTGCCGATTGACATCGTGACGCCGTTCTCTTCATCGATATCCATGATGGCAAGCCAGGTCATGTTCTTCACCGAATCAAGCTCCGAAAGCACCTTCATGGTGTAGTCCTTGATCGACGCCTTATCCAGAATCCCGGTACCCTAGTCATATGTATAGACTTCTGTATCCATTTGGATATCCTCTTTCCTGAACCTGCGGTCTTCATGAAATACAATTTACGATGCTACCTTATGTTAACCATTGTACCGCGTATCAATTGACGATTCAAGCCGTGGCATTATTCAATGCTTACCAAGGCAGTGGTGCAAAGTGAAGCGGAGCGTGCCGGCAGATGACATTCAAATGTTATCGGCTGGTATGCTCCGCCCCACTTTCCATAGCTATTTACATGTTTGCTTCGCAAAGCAAAGCTTCACTGATCCGCGTCGACGACGTACTCTCCAAGTGACCCTGCCGGAAGATCGAACTTCACGCGGGCCACGGCGGCGATTGCCTTCGCAGCGCCCTCGACACCCATCGTCTCGGAATTCACCATCATATCACGGAACGAATAGTCGTTCACCATCCCATAGCAGTAACGCTTCCTGTAGGCATTGCGCGCTGCAACGGCCGTCTTCATAAACTTCTCGGCCTCGTGGTCCGGCACATGCAGAAGCTCGATGATGTTTTTGAGCTTCGCCTCATACGGTGCATAGACGAAGACATTGAGATGTCTCGGATGATCCTGGAAGATATAGTCTGCACACCGGCCGACGACCACGATATTCTGCTTCGATGCCTCATCCTCGATGATCGAACGCTCGACCTGGAAGATCTCATCCTCATGCGAGATGGATCCGGAACCAAGCGGCAGTGTCATGTGAAGCAGTCTGTTCTTCGATTTCTCCTCACTATCACCGACATAGGAAATATCCGTTCCCATCCTCTCAGCAGTCTCCTCCACGAGGTCACGATCAAGATAATAGATGCCGAGCTCCTTCGCAAGCGCTTTTGCAACACCGGACCCGTTCGCTCCGAACTCTCTGGAAATTGTAATTACAAAATTTTTCATACTCACTCCCTATTTCATCACATCATCTGTGCTCTGACCGGTACCTTCGCCTGCTTCTTCTGCATCCGGCGCACAATCACAGACAGTGTAAAATTAATGATGAAATAAATCAAGGCTGCTGTTCCAAAGAGTACAAAAACATCCGATGCATTGATCGTGCCCGTTCCATTGTATCGGTTTGCCGAGGACAGAAGCTGTTTCGTCCTAGCCATCAACTCAATGACGGCAACATTGGCAAGATACGAGGTATCCTTGATCGTCGAGATCACCTGTGAAAGCAATGTCGGGACGATTTTCCGATAAGCCTGTGGCAGGATAATATAGGTCATCTCCTGTACAACTGAGAAGCCCTGGCTCTGCGCTGCTTCAAATTGGCCCTTCGGTACTGCATTTAAGCCGCCACGAATAATCTCTGCAATAACAGCGCTCGTAAAAAGAATCAGTGAAATTGCCGCCTTGAAAAGGAGCTTGGTTTCGACAGAGCTTAGTCCGAACATCTTATGCGTGAGCGCCTTCGGAATCGGCAGGAACACAACGCCGATAAACACCCACAGCATGAGTGGTGTGTTTCGGAACACCTCGATGTAAATCGTCGCCAAAAGCTTAAAAATCTTATTCTCCGGTGCATTGCAATAGTTTCTTACCAGTGCCAGCACCGAACCGATTAGAATAGAAAGAAGAACCGCCACGACGGATATGATAACCGTAAAGAGGGTACCCTTCAGAAGATACTGTATGATCTTCGGATTTGTAATGATGGAAAAGCTTGCTCCCAGTGTTGCCATGCTATTCTCCTTCTATCAGACTGCCGCTGTCTCGGCCTTTGCGACCGTTGCAACCTCACGTGCCTTCAATCTCTTCTCCCAGTTCGTCGCAAGTCTTGAAAGCGGATAACATACGACAAAGAACAGTGCGCCAGCTACAAAATAAGCAGGACCGTACGCTCCGCCCGTAATCTCGCCGGTGACGAAGCTGTAGGTCTGTGCAATTAGATCCGTACCACCGATGATGTAAAGGCAGGAAGTATTCTTGATGAGATTGACAACCTGATTGACCATCGGCGGCAAAATGATCTTCACCGTCTGCGGCAGGATAATGTAATACATTTCCTCGAAGTAATTGAAGCCCTGCGATTTCGCCGCTTCGAACTGCCCCTTCGGTACCGCTGTGATACCGGCACGGAAAACCTCGGCAACATACGCACCGTGATACACGCCAAGCCCGATCATACCTGTCGGTAGGATTCCGATCGAATGCTGTGAAAAAGCGAGAAAATAGTAAAGGAAGCACACCTGCAGCATGACCGGTGTGTTCTGGATGAACTCGACATACACACGAGCAATGGCTCTTAGAACCGGTTTCTCCGAGGTTGCCATCAGTCCGAAGATGATGCCGAGGATCAATGACAGGATAATGCCTGCAGCAGCCGATGCAGCCGTGTTTGCAAGCCCCAGAAGAAACGTGCTTCGAAACTTCCACACCATCCCCCACGCATATGCTGAAAATAATCCGCCCATAGTGTTTTCCTTTACTTTTAAATCTTTGCCGCCGGCAATCGCCGGCGGCTTTTGATCATTTACAAATATCTTTTCAAACGTTATCAGCCTAGAACAATCAGCCTAAACCATACTGGCTGATCCAACCAGCGATCGTACCATCAGCAAGGTACTTCTGCACCTCAGCCTCTGTGTACTTCGAGAAGTCAGAACCCTTCTTCGTCGCGATACCATAATCCTGTGCTGCGAACTCTGTCGGAAGGAAGTCTCTGTCATCTGTCTTATAGATGGCAAGAATCGACTTATCTACCGTGAAGCCATCAACCTCGCCGGCTGTGAGTGCTGTCGAAATGGATGGATAATCATCATACTGTTGGAAGGTTACGCCCTCAGTCCAGGTTGCCGGATCAAAGGTATCCTTATCAAACTTAGAACCATCTACGAGACCCTCATCGACAAGCTCCTGTACGAGAGCCTTCGCGGAGTTAGAGCCGGAAGAAACGCCGATCTTCTTGCCAATGAGATCCTTGATATCTGTGATACCGGATGACTTCTGTACGAGTACGGCGTTATGATCCGTATAGTACGGTGTTGTGAAGTCCCAGCTCTTCTTTCTTTCATCAGAGATGGTGAAGGTTGCGATGACACAATCGATATCTCCGGAATCCAGAAGTTCTGTTCTGGTTGCAGCAGTTACTGTCGTGAACTCGACGCCATCCTTGCAGCCGAGATCCTCTGCAATCTTTCTGGCAAGATCATCCTCGAGGCCTTCATACTCACCAGTTACCGTATCCTGGAAGGAGAAGCCCTGTACAGCATTCTTTACGCCGACACGAAGCACACCTCTGTCGATAATCGCCTGCGTGTCTGCACCGATCTCCGCATCGCCTGAAGCCTCAGCCGCTGCTGCAGTTGTCTCCGCTGCTGCCGCTGTCGTAGCCGCTTCCGTCGCTGCTGCAGTTGTAGCTGCTGCCGTCGTAGCAGCTGCTGTAGTCGTCGATGAGCTTGAAGAACCACCACAAGCCGCCAGACTTCCCGTCATAGCGGCAACCATACCAAGCGCCATCAGTTTTCTGTTTTTCATAATGCATCCTCCTCTAAATTTCGTTTATTGATCCGGTATAGCAGATCTATATTGAAACCGGCGAAAACCGGTTACAACCAAATTGATCTTTTCACTATAATCAACCCCGCGTCCGATTATCGAATAATTTTTGAAAGGAACAGCTTCACACGCTCATTCTGGGCATCAGTGAAGAAGTGCTCCGGCGTGCCCTCCTCGATGATCTGCCCATGATCCATGAAGACGACGCGGTCTGCGACAGATCTGGCGAAGCCCATCTCATGTGTAACAACAACCATCGTGATGTTCTTTTCCTGACCGAGCTTGATCATGACATCGAGAACCTCCTGGATTGTCTCCGGGTCAAGTGCTGAGGTAGGTTCATCAAAAAGAATGATCTTTGATTGCATGCAGAGCGCTCTTGCGATTGCGATTCTCTGCTGCTGGCCTCCGGAAAGCGCCGTCGGATAAACATGCGCCTTATCCCGAAGTCCTACGACATCAAGATAATGGTACGCCAGCTCCTCTGCCTCAGCCATCGACTTATGATGTAGCTTCATCGGTGCCAGCGTCAGATTCTTGAGAACAGACATATGCGGATATAGATTAAACTGTTGGAACACCATCGCGATGTTATCGCGGATCACCTGTATCCTATTCTGCTTCGTGAGCTTCGTACCATTGATATAAACTTCTCCAGAGGTCGGCTCCTCGAGAAAATTCATACACCGAATTGTCGTAGACTTACCTGAACCAGAGGGTCCGATGATGACGAGCTTTTCGCCTTCCTTTACCTCGAGGTTTACATTTTTGAGAACCTCGAGATCGCCGAAGCTCTTGCATACATTGACAAGCTTGATCATGGTACCTATCCCCCTGTTCCAGTTTCCTATGGCGTTCTCAACCACTGATTCGCGATCTGTAAAGCATCGCGATCCCAGCATGAAGCTCACCGGATTGCTATTTTATATCTTAAATTTCAGTGTCCGCTCGATATGTCTCAAACAAAATGTTTAAAAGAAATGGAGCCCTCTTTACCTCCGATAAAGACTGCTCCAATGCACCAGACACTGTTAATTTTCTATAACCTTAGCATCTGTATAAAAGAAGCACAAATAACATTTAATTATATTTCCTATTCAAATCTCAGGCGCAAAAGCTGACAGAGAGAACCGTCCCCGGTGTCAGCTTTTGACGCTCGATCACACGATTTCGGACAGAGGTTTGATGTCGATACCTTCCTTCGTGAGTCCTGCGCGGAGCTTCTCGACGAACTCTAGAGCCTTCGCACCATCGCCGTGAACACAAACCGAATCGGCAGTGATATCAATATCTTTACCGGTGATCGCAGTCACCTTATGCTCCTTCACCATCCGGATGACACGCCGGAGCGCCTCATCCTCATCGGTGATCATCGCACCCGGTTTCTTCCGGTTCACGAGCGTTCCATCCTCTTCATACGCACGATCTGCGAAAACCTCTGCTGCAGCCCGGAGTCCCATGTCCTTTGCGGCCTTGTAGAGTTCTCCCGCCGGCAACGCGAGGACAATCAGATCGCTCCGGTAATCCTTCACCGCCTGACAGATTGCCTCAGACTGCTTCCGATCCTTCGCCGCCATATTATAAAAGGCGCCATGCGGCTTTACATGCTGGAGTGTCATGCCCTGCGCCTTCAGAAAAGCATCAAGCGCGCCGATCTGATACAGCGTATAGCTGTAGGCCTCCTCCGGTGTCACGACCATATTTCTCCGCCCGAAGCCCATGAGATCTGGATACCCAGGGTGTGCTCCGCAGCTTACACCTGCTGCCTTCGCCTTTTCTACCGTGGCCTTCATCACAACCGGATCCGACGCATGAAACCCGCAGGCAACATTGGCACTTGTGATCAGTGGGATCACTTTATCATCATTTCCGATCGTATACCGTCCGAAGCTTTCACCGAGATCACTGTTGAGATCCACCTGCATTTTGTTTACCTCCCTCTGTAAACGCTTTGATAAAGCCCGTATCGGCCTTCCCGTCACAGAAGGTCTTCGTATGCATGATCTTGTACTGGAAATCGAGATTCGTATCAACACCCATGATGAGCGTTTCCTCGAGCGCCGCCCGCATCTTCATGATGGCGGACATCCGGTCCTCACCGTGCACGATGATCTTTGCAATCATCGAATCATATTCAGACGGAATCTCATAGCCCGTATAGACTGCTGTATCCACCCGGACACCATTGCCGCCCGGTAGCAGCAGATGCGTAATCTTGCCAGGTGAAGGCATAAAATTCTTTTCCGGAATCTCTGCGTTGATTCGACATTCGATCGTATGTCCGCGACGCTTAAGATCCCGTTCCAGGATATGGAGCTCTTCGCCTGCTGCCACACGGATCATTTCCATCACGAGGTCGACACCCGTCTCCATCTCGGTCACGCCATGCTCAACCTGAATCCGGGTATTCATCTCCATAAAGTAGTAGGTTCCGCTCTGGTCCACGATAAACTCAATCGTACCGACACTATCGTAGCCGACAGCCTTTGCTGCTGTCACAGCATCGTCCAGCATCTTCTTCCGCACCTTCTCGGTGATAGCCGGTGATGGTGACTCTTCGATGAGCTTCTGATGATTCCTCTGGACCGAACAGTCCCGTTCGCCAAGCGCACGGACATTGCCAAATTTATCCCCGATGATCTGCACCTCGACATGACGAGGATGCAGGATCAGCTTCTCGATATACATCGTATCATCGCCGAACGCGTTTGCAGATTCGCGCTGTGCCATATTGAACTCGTCAATGAAGTCTTCTTCCTTCATGCATTCCCGCATGCCCTTGCCACCGCCGCCGGAGCTGGCCTTGATCATCACCGGGAAGCCGATCTCCCGTGCGATTGGGAGTGCCTTCTCAGCATCATACACAGGCTCCTTCGTACCTGGCACCGTCGGGACACCAGCCTCCATCATGAGCTTTCGTGCGGCAGATTTATTGCCCATCTTATCAATGATATCCGGAGAGGGCCCGATAAAGGTAATGCCGTTTTCTTCGCATTTTCTCGCAAAGGCACTATTCTCTGATAAGAAGCCATAACCGGGATGGATAGCATCGCATTCCATATTTTTCGCAGCCATGATGATCGCATCCATATTGAGATAGGAGTCTCTCGCAGGACCTTCACCGATACAGATCCTCTGGTCTGCGAGACGCACATGAAGTGCATCCTTATCGACCTTCGAATAGACTGCTACAGAAGGTATCCCCATGACCCGGAGTGCCCGGATGATCCGGACTGCGATCTCGCCGCGGTTTGCAACCAATACTCGCTTAAACACCGTAGCCTCCTTTTACAGCTTCTTCACTCTGAAAAGCGGTTCTCCGTATTCTACTTTCTGCTCGTTTGAAACAAGAACAGCCAGAATCTCACAATCATAATCCGCGGTAATCTCATTCATCATCTTCATCGCTTCGACGATACAGACGGTATCACCAGCCTTGACATGGTCGCCAACCTTTACATAAGCAGGGATCTCAGGACCTGCTGCCGAATAGAAGGTTCCGACGATCGGTGAAGTGATATTGACCTCATTTTCGTCATCTTCCGAAGCAGACGCGCCATTTGGTACGCTTACAGGCGTAGCGGTCGTCTGCATTGGCATTGCTACGGATGCCGCCGGTGCAGATGCCGCAACGACAGGCGGGTTGTCAAGCTTAGAAAGTGATATTTTGAATTCTCCATCCTTCACGGTCATCGTCGTAAGGGAGGAGTTTTCGAGAATTTTTACCAGTGCTTCAATCTTATCGATTTCCATCATGTTCTCCTTTGTCATGCGTCCGGAAACAGTTTTTCCAGTCTCTTAGCCGTCAGTCTCACATCGAGCACTTCCTTGCACGGCTTATGGATGCGGTTTCTGAAATCCTGCAGCTCATGCTGTTCCTGTTTGAGAAGTGCCTGTGCCTCGGTTACAGAGATCTTTTCAAAATGGATGTGATCACCGATTCTTCTCTGGACGACCTTCGGGAGGTCAACCGTAGCGACGGTACCGATCTTTGCGTATCCGCCTGCCGTCTGATGATCAGCGAGAAGTATGATCGGTTTTCCGTGTGCCGGTACCTGAATCGAACCAAGCGAGATGCCATCGGAAATAATGTCTGATCCTTTCTTCGTCTCGATGAAGGGTCCCTCCAGGCGCATACCCATCCTGTCGAAGTTGCTGGTAACTTCATACTCACTGTTTAGAAAATTCTCGATTCCCTTGTGACTGAACATCTGGTCCTGCGGTCCCATGATGACACGAACGGTAATATTCGAATCATCGAACTCATGCAGCGGCAGTGTCCGTGAGAGAAAATACGGGAGATATTTCCTGCGCTTGATCCGGGTACTGATATAATCCCCGTTTTCAAGCTTCCGCCCCTTAAATCCGCCGATCTTCGATTTCAGATTCGTACTTCTCGAGCCCATAACAACCGGGATCTGCAGATAATTTGAAAACGCAATGTAGCAGGTCCGTCCGGTCCTTGCCGCCCCGACCTTGAGGACATCGCCTTTATTCACAAAAATTGCCGTATACATCGGCACCGGATCATCATTCAGCTCCGGGCGGAAATCACCGCCCGTGATTGCGATAATCTGGCTCGACGTAAACTCAAGCGTCGGTCCTATGAGAGTGCATTCGAGCACTGCCTCGTTTTCCGGATTATCTAAAAGAAGATTTGCGATCCGGAAGGACCGGGCATCCATGACACCGCCGACATTGAAGCCCTGGCTCTGGTAGCCATAGCGGCCGAAATCCTGGACGGTTGTCAGAAGTCCGCCCTTAATCACACGAAATCCCATCAGCCCTCTCCTTCATGAATCGTCACAGTATAGGTTCCATCCGCGACCTGCTTTTCAATCGCCAGATATTCTTCTTCACTTACCGGCACAAAACGGATATAGTCGCCCGCCTGTACGAGAATCGGCTCCGCACGGTTCGGATCGTAAGTCTTCACCGGCGTCATGCCCATCAGCTGCCAGCCGCCCGGCGAATCTACCGGATAAATCCCCGTCTGGCTCCCGCCAATGCCTACAGAACCGGCCGGGATGAGGACACGTGGGTTTGCGAGACGCGGTGTGTGGATACGTTCGTCGAGACCCCCGAGATAGGTGAAGCCCGGCAGGAAGCCGAGCATGTAGATGAGGTAATCAGAACTGGAATGAATCCTGATGACTTCTTCTTCAGAAAGGCCGGCATGCTCCGCAATGTTTTTAAGATCCGGGCCGTATTTACCACCATAACAGGTCGGGATCTCATATACCTTTTTCGTGATGGATTCGGTCTTAGTATCCATCTTGACGATGGATTCGATGCGATGGTGAAGCTCCTTATAGGAAATAGCCTGCGGATTATAGTTAATGAGCAGGGAGCAGTATGTCGGGATCATGTCGATGATACCGGAGATCTGCTGTGCACGAATCAGCTTCACGATCGCAGCGATGCGCTGGTTGATTGCAGGGCTTATGACCTGCTCGAACTGGATAAGAAGGCCGGAGTCACCCTCCGGCACGACCTTTATATTCTGCATGAAAACTCCTTGCGAAAAGTTTTCCAGCTTTGTGCTGGAGGACTGATTTCACTAGTTATCGTATAAGTCCTGACGCTTCTTATGCAAAAAGCTTTGAAAAATTGCCAAGGGACTTGATACCTACGTAAGCAGTGATCAGAACTACGATGATGCCGAGGATGAAAAGGGCCTTCGGATGCTTGTAATCTGCGCCCATGATCTTCTTATTCTGAGATGCGATGAGGCAGATGGCGAGCGCAATCGGAAGAATGAGTCCATTTACGGCACCTGCGATGATGAGGAGTGATGCAGGATTGCCGGCGATCAGCATGACGATTGTTGAGAATGCGATAAAACCGATAACCCAATAATTTTCGTTGTTTGCAATCTTCGAACTGAAGGTCTTCAGGAAGGAAACAGAGGTATATGCTGCACCGATGATAGAGGTAACAGCTGCGCAAAGAAGTACAAGTCCTGCGAAACGATAGCCGACTTCGCCGGCACCCTGACGGAAGGCATCTGCTGCAGGGTTTTTCGCATCAAGTGTTGCACCGCCTGCTACGACGCCAAGAACTGCAAGGAACAGAAGAACTCTGACGAGACCTGCGATAAGGATACCGGTTACAGAGGACTTATTTACTTCCTTCAGATTATCTTCACCTGTGATACCAGCGTCGATCAGTCTGTGTGCGCCGGAGAAGGTGATATAGCCGCCTACAGTGCCGCCGATGAGAGTAAGAATTGCCGGGAAGAGAGCCGCATACCCAGTCTCCGGCACAAAGGTGTTCTTAATTGCCGAGCCTACCGGTGGCTTAACGATACAGATTACGATAAAGATCACGACGATCATGATGCCGCCGAGAACCTTTACGAGCTTATCCATCGTGCTCTTCGCATTCTTTGATAAGAAAACGAAGATGGCAATCGCTGCAGATAGGATGTAGCCGAGCCAGGTCGGGATGCCGAGCAGTGTGTTGAAGCCGAGTGCACCACCGCCGACATTACCGATATTAAATACAAGTCCGCCTAGAACGATGAGAAACGATAGGAAATATCCAAGTCCGGGAAGGATCTTATTAGCAACCTCCTGTCCACGAAGCCCGGTAACACAGAGCACACGCCAGATATTCATCTGGGCGATGGCAGAAAGAATCACCGATGAGAGAATGACGAAGCCGAAGCTTGCGCCGTTCTTACCGGTGAAGGAAGCTGTCTGTGTGAGGAAGCCCGGTCCGATCGCCGAGGTAGCCATCAGAAACGCTGCACCCAAAAGGGCGCCACTGCTCTTTTTCGTATCGCTCATATTTACGCCTCTTTCTTAAGGACTCAGTATTTTATGTCTTGTTTTTGTGTCCTTATTGGCTTTTATTATACCCTGTATTGATTTTCGGTCAAGTCATAGAAGCTGTAAATATTTATTCTTATTGGTTATGTTTAAGATTACCTCTTATTTTTTTTAATTTCAAAAAGAGGACCGGCTATGCCGATCCTCCTTCCATTATCGATTGATATTCAGATGCCGCGGGAGGCCGTCGACCATGATGGCGGGGAGCTCCTGCTGGATGAGGGGATGGATGTATTTGATCATGTCTTCGGTGACGTAGTCATCGTCGGTAATCCATTCGAGAGGAACCTTCTTCTCGATGTTTGCGATCTTGTGGACGTCGGCACATTCTGTGATGCACATATAAGGATCATCACTGATACGCTTCAGAACGATGACCTTTCCGGTTTCGCCCTCGAAGGCTGCCTTTACGGCTGAGCCGCCGACATTAAAAGCTTCAGTAATATCCACGCGGGAGGCCATATGGGAAGCACAGCGCTGGAGTGTCGAAAATTCGATGGCACGTGTACGGATACCAAGCTCTGCCGCAATTTTATCTGAAAGGAACTTTGCAGAACCGGACAAGGTCTTATGTCCAAAGGCATCGACCATCTCGACGTGATCGGCAAGCTCGAAGACATAACGTCCGTCTGCAACCTTGATACCTTCTGACAGTGCAATCACTAGCGAGCGATTCTGCGAGGTCAACTCCTTCATACGCTCCATAAAGTGGTCAATGTCAAAAACCTTCTCCGGCAGATAGATGAGGTCCACGCCCTCGCAATCTTCGCCACGTGCGAGAGCGGAAGCTGCTGTGAGCCAACCTGCATTACGGCCCATGATCTCGACGATGGAAATCGTCGGATAATCATAGACGAGACCGTCACGAATAATCTCCTTCATTGTGGATGCGATAAACTTCGCCGCACTGCCGAAGCCAGGCGTATGATCTGTGATTGCGAGGTCGTTATCGATGGTTTTCGGCACGCCCATGAAATGGATATCACTGTTCGTCAGAATCGCATAATCCGACAGCTTCTTGATGGTATCCATCGAATCATTGCCACCGATATAGAAGAAATATTTGATGTCCAGGGCTTCAAGCTGTTTGAAAATCTTCTCATATAAATCGAGGCCCTCGCGAATTTCTGGCAGCTTATACCGACAGGAGCCAAGAAACGACGACGGTGTTCTCTTCAAAAGATCAATCTCCAGATCATTTCTGATCTTGTCATCAAGGTCAACATACTTTCCATCGATGAGGCCCTTGATGCCGTGCAGCATGCCATAAACCTTCTTCGCGCCACGATCCTTCGCTGTTTTATAAACACCAGCCAAGCTAGAATTGATGACAGCCGTAGGTCCGCCGGACTGTCCTACGATAACATTTCCTTCCATAAAAGCCTCCTTCTAAGCAGAATTTGAAAGCGCTTACATATTTTCTATCAGCATACCACCAATACTTTTTGCATGCAATTTTGTTTTAGAAAAAAAATTAGCACTCGCCACTTGACATTGCTAGTAGCAGTGCTATAATCACAATTGTTCAAAGGGAACAAGAGTTGAAAAGAAGCTCCAGGGACCTGGGGACTGGAAAAGTTTAGAATCCGAATGGTTCATGTGATCATTCAGCAAATAATATTTCAGGAGGTACTTATTATGATGTATATGCCTAGTCTTTTTGGTGAGAATCTTGTAGATGACTTTTTTGATAACTTTGATCATGACTGGTTCACGAGACCTGTACAGGGCAGGCAGGCTGCAAGTCTTATGAGAACAGATATCAGAGAAAGCGATCATGATTTCACGATGGCTATTGAGCTTCCGGGATATAAGAAAGAAGATCTGAAGCTTGAACTGAATGATGGTTACCTTAACATCACCGCTCAGCATAATGAGAATCGTGATGAGAAGGATGAAAATGGCAAGCTGATCCGTCAGGAAAGATATTCCGGTTCGATGCAGAGAAGCTTCTATGTCGGCGAGGATATCAAGGAAGAGGATGTCAAGGCTCGTTTCGAGGATGGCGTTCTTAAGCTGACGATTCCGAAGAAGGAAGTTGAGAAGCAGATCCCGCAGCAGAGAACCATCGCGATTGAGGGCTAATATGCGTAACCTGCCGGAGCATGTAGCTCCGGCAATTTTAATAGAATATCGACCGTTCAAGAGCAGAATCCTGAACATGCCATGAATAAGAGGAGGTTTTCTTATGTATATGCCTAGTATTTTTGGTGAGAACTTAATGGATGATGTTGTTGATGATTTTTCAGAACTTGATCATGCACTGGATGACGAATTCTTCGGTAAGAGAAATCCGTTGTTTGGCAAGCATGCAAACAGACTCATGCGTACCGATGTGAAGGAAACCGATCAGGACTACAGGCTGACCGTTGATCTTCCGGGCTTCAAGAAGAACGAAGTTAATCTTCTTTTGGATAACGGCTATCTGACGATCCGTGCGAATAAGAAGCTCGACAAGGATGAAAAGAACAAGCTTGGTAAGCTGATCCGTCAGGAGCGCTATGCCGGTACGATGCAGAGAAGCTGGTACGTCGGTGACGAGGTAACCGAGGATGATATCAAGGCTGATTTCAAGGATGGTCTTCTAAACATCTCGATTGCCAAGAAGCAGCCGACAAAACAGCTTGAAGACCATAAGTACATTACAATTGAATGATTCTCTTGTACGATTTCATAAAAAAGAAAGTGTGCCGAAGGGCTTCTACCCCCGGCACACTTTTTTGCTTTCATCAAGTTGACAGAGAGAACCATCCCGGTGTCGACTTTTAACAGAAAACTGTGCCCAGTGCCACTCAGTCTCTTGGCTTCAGATAAAAGTGTCCAACAAGCTCCGTCGTATGAATCGAATTGATAAAGGCTGCCGGGTCTATTGTCTTTATTGCTGTTATTGCCTTTTTCGCATCCTCGGAGGATACAACCGAATATACCATGAAGGTGTTCTTATGCTCATGAGATCCTACACAATCAAAAATCGTGGATCCGTGATGTGTTTTTTCAAATATTACATCCGCGATCTCCTGCGGATATTCCGTGATGATAAAAAGTGACTGCTGCTGATAATTCCTGTAAAGGAGATGGATCGTCTGCGTCGAAACGTATTGAAATATGATGGAATAAAGCGCCTTATCCCATCCGAACAGAAGTCCCGCAATCGATAGAATGCCTACATTAAACAGAAGAATATAATTCCAGATTTCAATCCCATGCTTTTGCGAATAATAAATCGAGATAAAATCCGTCCCGCCGGAAGTGGCTCCCGCTAAAAGGCAGAGACTGACTACCGTCCCGTTTATGATTCCTCCAAAAATAGAGATCAAAAGCGTATCATACGTGATGATATGCGGTGGAAAAACATCCGTGAACAAGCTGTTCACCATGATCATAACGATGGAATACAGCGTAAACTTTTTACCAACATATCGCCAGCCTATATACGCCGGGATCGCATTTAAGGAAATATTGATGATGGAATATGGTATCTCTACATGCAGGAACTTTACCACGGCTTCCTGAATCAGAAGCGTGAGTCCTGTAACACCGCCCGGAAAAAGACCGCCTGTCCGAACGAAGGTTTTAATATTGATGGCCATGAGCAGCGCTGCTGCTACGATGATGAGCAGTCTACGCCCATCTTCTTTAATTGTAAATTTCATATTGTGTTAGAACTTGTTAACTCCCTAAAAATTTTATCCGTTTATCAGGACAATATATCAATCCTGTGTTGAATCATAAAGCCTTCCTGCTTTTTTCTTCATCAAAAATACAGAGAACAACATACATATCATCTCGGAAAGAAGCGGTGCCCAGAAGACCCCTGCACCTCCTAGTATAAGGATCAAAACAAGCAGCGACAAGCATAACATAGCAAGTGACCGACAGATGGAAATAAAGAAGGCTTTCCCGGACTGTACCACTGCCGTAAAGTAGCCGACCGTGGCCAGATTGAAGCCGGCAAAAAGGAAGCTTGCGGTAAACTCGCGGAAAACTTTCAGGGAATACCGGATCAGCTCTTCTTCCTCTGGTTTAAGGTAAAAAAGTATATACTCCTTTCCAAAGAAAAAGCATAGAAGGAAAGATATGATACCAAAAAGCATCGATGCCCGGAATAGATATGCTTTCAGGATATTGGTACTCTCTTTGTCTTTTCTCCCATAATAGGTGCTGATCAGCGGCTGTGCGCCCTGTGAAATCCCTGTAATGGAGCAGATCACGATATTATTGATATAAGAAGTCATCGCGTAGCTGACAAGTGCCTGCTCCGTAAGAAAAGCAGTGATCACATGATTAAAAATAACCGTGATGAGTCCTGCAGAGAATTCATTGATACCTGCAGAAAAACCATTATAGGCTTCCTTTAATATCATCCTCGGTTCCGGCACGAATCTGCAAAAATGGAGCGCGCCTGCTGCCCTTGCAAAATGCACACAATAAAGGATCGTAACCGTGATCTGGGAAAGACTTGTCGCAAAGGCTGCGCCGGCCACACCACGCTCTAATCGAATCACAAAAAGCCAGTCCAGAAAAATATTTAGAACTGCTCCAGTGGTCACGATCTGCATGGCCTTTCTGGGATACCCATCCGTTTTTAAAAGAATTTCGAAAGTATAAGACAAAAGGAACGCCCCGGAAAACGGGACAATCCAGTGCAGATATTCGATCAGATACATTCTTATATCCTGATCCTTCGCGCCCAGAAGAACCGCGATATCCGGAATTCTCGGTAGGCAAATGCCTACAATTACGATGGAGAGAATCAGTTGTACCACAATATCCTGCATAAAGAGCGCAGACGCGGTATCCCTCTCTCTTACAGTTTCCTTCTCTTTTTCATCTCTTTTTTCTGTACCAGATTTCTTTTCCTTGCCGCTTGATCTCCCGCTTTCCTCTTCCATATTTTTTCCGATTCTTAACGCCGCAAAGGTCGATGTCCCCACTGCAAAAGTGATGGACACCGCAAAAAGAAAGGTAAGAAAAGGGAACGCCATATTCACAGCCGTCAACGCGATTTCATTAACGCCACGTGCCACGAATATGCCGTCCACCATATTGTAAAGCGTATATACCCACTGTGCCAGGACAGAAGGGATCATATAACGGATAAATTTAGTTTTCAGTGTAGTTTTCATCATCAGCATCTAGGAAGGTTTTATTTAGTACAATGATACCATATCCTACATTTGCCGCCGCATCTGTAGGCATTGACATCCATTGAAATTATTTTGAGAGCTTCGACAGATCCTGGATAATCTCGACAGTGCCGAGGTATTTGCCGTCTTCATCGCGAACCGCGGCATAGACGATATGTACATCTCTTGCTCCCATCTTGATGCGGCGCTCATAGGTATTGCGCTTTCCTTCCTTGAAGTCGTTGATCAGGGCTTTCACAATTGGGCGGACAAACACCGGGTGGCACTCATAGGTAGAACGTCCCAAGGATGAAAGTGGCCGCGAGAACACTTTATCTGTGTTTTTATAGAACTGGTTTGTCGTATCGGCATCGATAAAGGTGATATCAATCGGCAATGCCTGAAGAATTCCCCGAAGCTGTGCGATTGTGAGCTTTCCTGCAGGTGATGCTGCGCCATCCCCATGGAAGCTAATGACGCCATCCTTTAAGGACTCATCTTCAGCAGCTTGATTCTTTGATGAGGTTTCCTTCCGGAACGCAAGCTCCTCTTCGCCATGCTTCCACTTCGGGATTTCCTCAATGAACACCGGACCCATCTCGAATAGATCACGATAAATATCGACCCACTGTTCATCCGTAAACTTCTCGAGTGCCGTCGGAAGAAGGATGTTTTCCTCCTTATAAATCATCTCCGTCATCCGCTTGAGAACTGCCTCAAGATCATCTGCAATATCGCTTATCTCCTTCGTCGAAAGCTCCTTGGCAAGGCGGGAAACCTCCTGCTTGATTTCATTATCGACACCCCACATGACTTCACTCGGACCGGTAACACCATACTGATCAAGCACCGGCATGATAAGCTCTTCCTTTTTCCCATAAAGCGTTCGGATTTTTCGAAGTGTAGCCAGGTCCGCAGTCACTTTTTCCTTATTCTTCTGTAGAGTGCTAATCTTTAGCCGATTTATGATCTGCTCGAGCGCACTATTCTCCCGTACAAAGTAATCTACCGGATGTCCCTCCGGGATATTTGCAATGCCGGCGTCACTTTTCCGTTTCTCCTCCGACATGACTTCGGCTTCCGTACGCCCGTGGAACAGCGCAGAATGAAGGTCGCAGAGCTTCTGCACCTTTTTCGGATCCGCCCCGTCCCGGATCATGCTCTGCTCCGCATCCATGATGTCATGCACAGAAACGCTCTCGAACTGCGTAATGAAATCCTTCTGCGCTGTATCGAAATCTTCGCCATCGGAAAGTCTCGTAAGCAAAGACTTAAGCTTTGCCGCGTTTGTGTCAGCATTGGTATCCGCACCGGTATTCATGTTCGCAGCTTGCGAAAAATCTGTGTATACTCCGGATATTCGGGTCATCCAACTTATAGTAGCCCTGCATATAGCTTTTTCTGCTTGCAAGCCTTACCTTCGGTGACCAGTTGTCGAGATCGCTCGCTTTGTTCACATAGAAGAGACCAGAGATATCATTCATGCCCATATTCTTTAAAATTTTCAGGAAAGAGGCTTCTATGGGAAACGCAATTATCATTTTGGTCATTCTTGTCATTGCCGCATTTGGTGCACACTGGGGCATGAAGCATTACAAAAACGAAGATCATATGAGCTAAAGATGAAATCCGTTGTATTTGCAAATTTTGTTGCAAATACAACGGATTTTTCATCTAATTCCACTATACTCAAGATGTAAGAAACAAAGGAAAGTATAAGATACTCGTTGTCAAAGGGCTTAAGTTATGCTATATGTTATATAAATCTAACTATAGTATAGTTAATGACTAGGTTTTGTGAATCTATGGAGGCGATATCATGAGAAAACATCTTAGTATTGAAAAGGTCATCGGTCGTGAGATTATCGATTCCCGCGGCAATCCAACGGTTGAAGCAGAGGTCATCCTGTCCGATGGTACGGTCGGAAGAGGTGCGGCGCCAAGTGGTGCTTCCACCGGTGAGTTCGAGGCACTTGAGCTTCGTGACGATGATAAATCAAAGTTCGGCGGAAAGGGCGTCTCAAAGGCAGTCGCTAATGTTAACGGTCCAATCAATGATGCCATCCGCGGTCTCGATCCGCAGGACGTTTATGCAGTAGACCAGGCAATGTTTAAGGCAGATGGTACGAAGACGAAGTCTAACCTCGGTGCTAATGCGATCCTGGCCGTCAGCATTGCCAGTGCAAAGGCAGCGGCCGAATCACTCGGTATCCCGCTCTACCGGTTCCTCGGCGGTGCGAATGGCAATGTGCTTCCAGTACCGATGATGAACATCCTGAATGGCGGAGTACATGCTTCCAATACTGTCGATACCCAGGAGTTTATGATCATGCCGGTCGGTGCACCTAGCTTTCATGAAGCACTTCGCTGGTCGACAGAAGTTTACCATGCACTGCAGAAGAATCTGAAAGCTGAGGGCAATACCATTGCTGTCGGCGATGAAGGTGGGTTTGCACCGAACCTGAAGGATGATGAGGATACCATCCAGCATATCCTGAAGGCAATCGAAGATGCAGGTTACAAGCCGGGCGAGGATTTCGTCCTTGCGATGGATGCTGCAAGCTCCGAGTGGAAGAGCGAAAAGGGCATCGGCTTCTATCATCAGCCGAAGTCCGGTAAGGACTTTACCTCTGATGAGCTGATCGCGCACTGGAAGGAGCTTGTTGAGAAATATCCGATCTGGTCCATCGAGGACGGTCTCGATGAAGAAGACTGGGAGGGCTGGAAGAAGCTCACGAAGGAGCTCGGCGGTAAGGTTCAGCTCGTCGGCGATGACCTCTTCGTCACAAATACAGAACGCCTTTCGAAGGGAATCAGTCTTGGCGCAGGAAACTCCATCCTCATCAAGCTTAACCAGATCGGCTCCGTTTCCGAGACGATGGATGCCATCAAGATGGCACACAAGGCCGGCTACACGGCGATCACATCGCACCGTTCCGGTGAGACCGAAGACACAACCATTGCAGACCTTGCAGTAGCACTCAACACGAGACAGATCAAGACCGGTGCACCAGCAAGATCCGAGCGTGTCGCGAAGTACAATCAGCTCCTTCGTATCGAAGAAGAGCTTGGCACAAATGCCGTATATCCGGGCAAGGAAGCCTTTAACAGAAAAGTCTGAACAAAAGATTAAGCAAGGCACGGCGCTGATGACAGCCCCGTGCCTTTTATCATGTCTTCTTATATCTCCCGGATAATCGCATCGACAAGCTTCGTGAATTTGTCCTTCGCCTTTTCAGCATTTTCGAGAACTTCTTCATGCTTTAAGGGAACATCATTGATGCCGGCAGCCATGTTCGTGATGCAGGAAATGCCGATCACATTCATACCGGCATGATGCGCGACGATGGCCTCCGGGACGGTAGACATACCGCAGGCATCGGCGCCTAGAATTCGAAACGCACGAATCTCCGCCGGCATCTCGAAGCTCGGACCACTATAAAAAATGTAGACACCTTCCTTAAGCGGTATATCCAGCTTAGCGGCTAAGACCTTCACCTTATCCCGCAGCGAGCTTGTATAAAGTGCCGCCATCTCCGGAAAGCGCGTACCGAACTCGTCAAGATTCAGTCCGATAAGAGGATTCTGCCCCGAGAAGTTGATATGATCATTGATCAGCATCAAATCCCCCGGATGGTAGCTCAGGTTAATGCCTCCACATGCGTTTGTAAGAAGAACTGTTTTGACTCCGAGAAGCTTCATGACGCGAATCGGAATCGTGATCTCCGCCTGGGTGCCACCTTCATAATAGTGAACACGGCCGTGCAGTGCCATAACAGACTTGCCATGATAGCTTCCGATCGTCACCATCCCGCTGTGCCCTTCTACTGTCGGCACCGGGAAACCAGGAATCTCAGCGAAAGGAATATTTACCGCATCCGAAAAATCCTCACAGAAATCGCCGAGCCCACTGCCAAGTACGATACCGAGTGTCGGCTTGCCCTTGATTTTTCCTTCGATATATTCTGCTGATGTGTGAATTCTCTCACTGATCTTTTGTATCTCTTCCTTCGTCATGATGTACTCCCTTCTTCTGCATCCAGATTTCTCTGGTAGAAGTCCATATTATAGATTATTATTGTTATTGCTCTTATTATATATATTGTTATTATTGCAGTTTTGAACAATGTCAATAATGATGGTTCTCCCTGACAACTTTTGGGTTACCATACATCCTCAGAGAAAGCTCTTTTGAACTAAATTGTTAAGCAGAACTGCTCCCGGTGACAACCCGATTATGAAAACAGCGTACTGAATTTCTTCATTCCATTTTCAAATACCCCATAGCTTTTATTATACAAAACGCATCCCAAAAGTGTGACGATAATTGCAATGACCAGATCCCATCCCGGGAAGTTGAACGAGTCGAAAGGAACCCTGCATAATGTGAGAGCCCATGCAACCAGGAACTGCAGCGCATATAATGTCAATGCGCAGTGACCGCTTCCAGTGAGGTTGAATCCGTTTCCAGCAACTAATCTTCATATAGTCCTACATTTTGAATCCCCGAAAAGACAAGGTCACTGCACCTTGTCTTTTTTATTTTCAAAAGCTAACAATTACCTGATATCTTATAGTTGTTCAAAGAAAACCACGTTCATCAATATAAAAGGAGCTCATCATGAAAAAGCTTTTTGTCATTTCCATTTTAAGCCTTTCTCTCGCGGCAACGCCGGTGTCAGCATTGGCCGCTTCCTCCAATGCCTACACAAACGGCTACAACTATGTGATTGAAGAAGATCCGCAGTACAACATTCCGACCGAAACACTGCTCCAGCAATTCCCGATCACCTATCAGACGCCGGCGGAAACCGAGATGTCGAAGAAGATCCAGAACCGCATGCTGAACGGCTTCTACCAGTGGAATCAAGGCTTCGACGCCTGGGAAAACTGGGGCAAGGTGCTCTATCATCCTTCATCCATTTATCATGTTCACGGCGTACGTCTGACGCTCCCGGAATATCAGAAATCCATGAACATGTCGCTGAAGTCAATGGACATCCAGATGGGGAACTTCAACAACATGATTTTATCGGGCGACTGGATGGCGATCCGCTATGATATCACGACGATAAACCGCAAGACCGGAAAGTCAAATCCCGGCACGACGATGGAATTTGCGAAGTTCGGTGATTTCGGCGCGAAAGGTGCGAAGGTCGATGAAGGCTTCGGCGGCGTGAAGGGCCCGGACTATGCAGCGATGATGAGCTTCCAGACGGATGCCGAGAAGAAGCAGCAGGAAGCCTTCATGCAGGAAATGATCAACACGAAGCTGCCGGTTACGAATGACCTCCGGAGAAAGTATCTCGTGAAATATCCGACACCGCTCCTTACCGCGCAGTCCCAGGCGATGCGTGATGCGATCCTTCAGAACATCGATGCCTGGAATCAGGGCTACGACACCTGGTCATCCAATGCTGACACCTTCTTCACAGCGGGTGTGCAGTACAACCTCTCTGATGAGAACATGAATCTTTCTCAGTATAAAAATGCCGTAAAATCACTCATAGATTCCGAGCAGATTGTTCGCATCAATAATCTCTTAGTCAGCGAAGACTGGGCTGCGATCCACTACTGGTCTGTCGTAACAGACACTGCCGGCAACAAAACGGCTGACGATCACATGTCCTTCCTGCACTTCGTTGAAAACGATGGCGCCCTGAAGGTCGACATGGCCTGGACAAAATAAATGTGTGGCACCGGGGACGGTTCTCCCGGTGTCATTCTTTGTTGAGAAACCTCCTTGCCATCAGAGCAAGCACTTTATTATACTTAGCTCAATATGAGGTAAAAAACTATGGTTACAGTTTTCGTACTTGAAGATGATAGGGATCTCAATGCTGTCATCTGCCGCCATCTCGAGATGAATGGCTATCATACCGTGTCGTGCCTCAGCGTACAGGACGCCTATGATGCCATGGAGAACACACACTATGATGCTTTTATCTCGGACATCATGATGCCGGGCGAGGATGGCTTTTCCTTCGCAAGGGAGATTCGAACAAGAGACGCCGATGTTCCCATTCTTTTCATGACTGCCTATGATTCGCTTGAAAACATACGGCGTGGCTACCAGCTGGGCATCGATGACTATATGCCGAAGCCGGTGAACCTCGATGAGATGGAGCTCCGGCTGTCAGCATTACTGCGAAGAGCGCGGATTGCCGCTAAAAAGCAGATGGTTATCGGCAATCTGACGCTTGACGAAGCCTCTATGACGGCAGAACTCTTCGGTGCAGCCGTGCCGCTGTCCGTCCGTGAATTTAAACTCCTCTTCACGTTGCTGTCTTACCCCGGCAAGGCCTTTTCGCGCGCACAGCTTCTCGAAGCCTACAATGGCCTCGACAGTGAGAGTTCCCTTCGCTCCGTCGATGTCTTCATCACGGGAATCCGCGCAAAATTCGCTGCGTGCGATGCTTTTCGGATCGAGTCTGTCCGCGGCCTAGGTTACCGGGCTGTTATCATCGCGAATCATGAGTAATTTTGCGGCAGTCTGGCACTGAATAATGAGTTAATTGACGGAATTCCATGAGTCAATTTGCGGATGAGTCAAATTACGGATATATATGAGTGATTTTACGGAGTGAGTAAAATTGCGGATATCCATGAGTGATTTTACGGCAAATAGATTTTTTCGGAGGATAAAATCATGAAGCAAACGGAGCAAGACCCTCGCATCAATGCAAGCTCATTGACATTTTCTGATTATCTTAAAATACTTCTCATCTGTAACGTAACCTGCGCCCTGCTGCTTGCCGTTTATAATTTAATGCATGGATTTTTGCATGCGAAATTTCAAGATGATCACGACCTTGTGGTTTATATTTCCGTCGGCATTTTCGTCGTACTGGCAAGCCTCATCATTTCTCTCATCGTCGTTTATGCGAGACGGCGCTATATGAACCGGCACATACAGATCGTCCTCGACTCCGCGCGTCGGGTTGCATCCGGCGATTATTCCGTGCGGATACCTCTTACACATATCGATGGAAAAACCGATGAATTTGATGTGCTGTATGAAGACTTCAATACGATGGCAGAAAACCTGTCGAAGAAAACGGTGCTCGGTGAAGACTTTCTGTCCAATGTCTCACACGAATTTAAGACACCTCTCTCCGTCATCACAAACTATATTACGGTTCTGGATAGTGATTCTCTCTCCGCAGAAGACAGGCATGCCTATATGGAGAAGATCCGTGATGCCTCGCTCAGACTCTCTGATCTCGTCGGCAATATCCTGAAGCTTAATCGTCTCGAACAGGGAAAGATCGACGTACAGCTAAAAAGTTTTGATCTATGCGATGCTCTTGCACAATCAATTCTCAATTTTGACCAGCCACTGACCGAAAAAAATATTGATCTCACTGCCAATCTCGATACACGCATCATGATTGATTCCGATGAAGAACTTCTCTCAATCGTCTTTAACAACCTCCTTTCGAACGCCATCAAATTCACACCGGAAAACGGTCAGATCACCATCTCCGCTGAAAAGGCTGATGGAGGCATTAACAACAGCAATTCAAAAAACAGTAAAACGATAAGCACTGACTTATGTGACAAAATTGGCACCAGTGACTGCAAATACGCCATTGTGCGTATATCCGATAGCGGTTGCGGCATGAGTGAAGATACGGTAAATCATATCTTCGACAAATTCTACCAGGCAGATACCTCTCACAGTACGAAGGGAAACGGTCTCGGTCTTGCCATGGTTTCAGAAATCAGCCGTCTCCTGCATTTCACAATCGCTGTAGACAGCGCACCCGGAAATGGCTCCACCTTTACCCTGAAATTACCACTCCTCTGAAAAATATGTTATGATAGACATACCATTTTTATATAAAAGGAATTTCATCCTGAAAGGAGTCTATATGACAGCAAATGAAAAATACGAGCTCTGGCTTTCGAAGCTTCCCGATGCGGATCCGCTGAAGCAAGAGCTTCTCAGCCTTCGTGGCAATGAAACCGAGATCAAGGAACGCTTCACCCAGGATCTTCACTTCGGTACCGCCGGTCTCCGCGGCAAGGTCGGCGCCGGCACAAACAACATGAATTTCCTCACGATCGGCCAGGCCACGCAGGGCATCGCTGAGTATATCAAAAAGCAGGGACAGGACGCCATCGACCGCGGCGTCATCATCGCCCACGACCCGAGGCATTTCTCTAAAGAGTTTAGTGAACTGACCGCTTCGATCCTCGCGGCAAACGGCATCAAGACCTATGTCTTCCCGGATCTCCGCCCGACTCCGGAGCTTGCCTTCATGATTCGTAAGCTCCACACCGTTTCCGGCATCAATATCACCGCTTCCCACAACCCGAAGGAATATAACGGCTACAAGGTCTACTGGGATGACGGTTGCCAGGTTTCCGGCGAGGTTGCCGACGGCATGAGCGAAGAAATTGCAAAGGTGAACCTCTTTGCACCGCAGAAAAAGCTCGAATTCGAGACCGCCATCAAGGAAGGAAAAATCACCGTTCTTGGTGAAGAATACGACCGCGCTTACCTTGACAAAATTGAAAGTCTCGCGATCCACGAAGGCACAGATCTCGACCTCTCGATTCCGATCGTCTACACCCCGCTGAACGGCTGCGGCTCCATCCCTTTCCGGACAATGCTTACGGACCGCGGCTTCACGAACTGGCATATCGTAGCCGAGCAGACAGATCCCGACCCGGATTTTACGACCGTAGGCTATCCGAACCCGGAGGATCCGAAGGCATTTGCACTCTCCGAGAAGCTTGGCCGTGATACCGGCGCAGAACTACTCATGGCGACCGATCCGGACTCCGACCGCTTCGCAATCGAAATCCGTGACAAGGATGGAAATTACATCCCGCTAAACGGCAACCAGACCGGCTACCTCCTCGTAAACTACATCCTCGAAGGCCACAAGGACGCCGGCACCCTACCGAAGAAAGGTGCCATGGTAAAGTCCATCGTAACCAGCACCCTCTCGACCATCATGGCAGAAGCTTACGGTGTCGAGATGTTTGAAACCCTCACCGGCTTCAAGAACATCTGCGGCAAGATTCCGTACCTTGAAAAAAACAACTACACCTACCTCTTCGGCTACGAAGAGTCCGTCGGCTATTCCGCATCAAAGGACATCCGCGACAAGGACGGTATCAGTGCCGGTATGCTCGTAGCTGAAGCTGCAGCATATTACAAAAAGCAGGGAAAGACCCTGTTTGATGTCTTAAATGAGATCTATGCAAAATACGGCTATTTCTCGGAAGCAGAACCGAACATCATCCTCCAGGGCCTCGAGGGTGCTGCCCGCATCAGCCGCATGATGGACTATGTCCGTGCAAACCTTCCGACAGAAGTTGCCGGCCTCCCCGTAGCAAAAATCATCGATTACAAAGACGGCTACGAAGACATCCCCGCATCAAACGTCGTCCGCATCTTCCTCCGCGGTGGCTCCTGGTTTGCCATCCGCCCGTCCGGCACCGAGCCAAAAATCAAGTTCTACTTCTATACAAAATCAAGCAGCCGTCAGGCTGCTCAAGCCCTGGGCGACCAGATCAAGACAGAAGTTTTGGGAAAAGTCCAGTCCGTCCAATAAGCCAATAAAGAAGGGGCTGCCGCGCTTTCGCGCGTCGGCCCCATAGGTTTTAAACTGTAAAACCCGCCCAGGGGAGGGCGGGTCATACAGAGTAGTAAGTAGTATAGGGTAAAGAGAAAGAAAAAAATGATGTTGACTTCTTTTTCTCATCAACAACTGTATCATAGCTCCGAAAGCTGAAACGAAACTGAAAATTTGCCTAAATACTTTCAGTTTCTATTTTTTCTCAAATTTCAAACGACTTTAGGCTTGCTATGCTCCGGATGTCTATTTAAGACATCCGGATTTTAGTTTAAATCATATCACTGCAGCTTTGACTCCACATCGCTGGCAATCTTCGCCGTCGTCTCAGCGGCCTCTCTGCCACCCTTACCGGTCTCATCATCGACACACGGATCCTCCGCCACGGCTGGCTTCGGCTTCGCAGTTTTGTCTACCGGCGTTGCGTCACCGATACCAAGCGATTCACTCACAAGTCCGAGATGCGAAACCGCACCGGCAAGATCCGTCGGCATATAAATCTTCGTCGCACGGCCATCAGCAACAGTCTTTAGTGCTTCGATACCCTTGAGCTTGAGAACCTGCTCGGAGATCTTCGCAGCGTTCAGCTTCTCGATACCTTCCGCCTCTGCCTCATAGACCATCTCGATAGACTTCGCTTTACCTTCTGCCAGAGCAATCTGCGCATCTCTTTCGGCTTCAGCCGCAAGAATCTTCGCTTTCTTATCGCCCTCTGCTCTTGCTACGACGGCCTCCTGATGCGCCTGTGCCTCGAGCACGGTCTGACGACGTTCACGTTCTGCACGCATCTGCTTCGTCATGACCTCTTCGATTTCCTTCGGTGGCTGAATGTTTTTAATCTCGACACGCGTTACCTTGATGCCCCAGGCATCCGTTGCTTCATCGAGAATCTGCTGCATCTTTCCATTGATTGTCTCACGGGATGTCAGCGTCTCATCGAGCTCCATATCACCGATAATATTTCGAAGTGTCGTCGCAGACAGATTTTGTAGACCAGCAATCGGATTCTCCACACCATAGGTGAAGAGCTTCGGATCAAATACCTTCATGAACACGACGGAATCAATCTGCATCGTGACATTATCCTTTGTAATGACCGGCTGTGGCGGGAAATCCAGCACCTGTTCCTTCAGAGATACCGTACGAACGATTGCCTCAATAAAAGGCACCTTCACATGAAGTCCGGCGTTCCAGGTGCTCTTATACTTACCGAGCCGCTCTACGACGACAGCCTTCGCCTGCGGTACGATCCGGACATTCACGACAATCAAAAGGATGATGATCACTAGAAGAACGATCAAAAATGGCATACTCATATCCTCCTAAACTTTTAATACCTCTATTATAACATACTTTTCTTAATTTTTTTGGATTTTACATTATTTTTACACGGATGAGTCCAATCACATTCCCAAGAATCTGATTATTCTCAGGTTTAAGATTCACTTTTCTTCCATTGCCGGTTTCGACATGGATAAACTTCTCTTTGGATCGAAACCGCCTTACAAAGGTCGTCTTTTCTCTTCTTAGAAGCACCAGGTCTCCATTCATTATATTGTCGCTTCTTCGAATCATGAGATAATCGCCTTTATAGATTCCGATGGACTGAAAAGCATCATCCTCCATTGGAAAGAGAAATACCCTTTCCGGTGGAAGAAGACTCTCTGGATACGGAATCTCCTTTCTGATATTATCTTCTGAAAAAAGTTCATCCTTATTATCGGCAGACACAAGCATCGGAAGCATACGAATTCTTTTCTTTGTTTCCTCACTAAATTGCTTTTTCATAACCTCCAAAGACCGAGGATGCGCTGGATTTCTTCGTATCAATCCCATTTTTTCAAGATCGTTCAAATACTTGAAGATGCTCGCCGTGGACTTAAAACCTAGTGCTATCTGCATCTCCCGGACGGATGGAGGAATCTGTTTCTCCTTTTTGAACGCTTTAATATATTCGTAAACCTCCGCCTGCCGCTTCGTCAAATGCTGCGGATCATAGATTTTCTTTTTTCTTCCCATATTTCCGCCCCATAGATATACGCATATCAGCGTATTGCGACCTAGATCTACCCTAATTCAGCATAATAAATATCATCTAAGCGTACTGATATGGCTTATCACCCAATATATCCGCCGACATTGATCATCCTGATGTCATGCGTATGTGTACGGATCAATGTGTAAAGTATGAGATAAACCGCGAACACCGTGAGAATCTTTCCGACGATGACATTAGAACCAAATCCAAGCATAAGCGGAACATACAAAAGAAGGATGCTTAGCACAAAGCCCACATAGCCGTAGCTTCGCTTCATTTTCGGCTTCGCATAGATTTCCGTCGACATAAGGCATGCATAATAAACAAATTGCGACATGACCATCCACATGGTCTTCGCAAGGATCGGACCGGTCTTATGCGACATATATTCGAGTGCAACGGTCGTCGAGTTGATTGCAAGAATCATGAGTACATGGATGAACAGAAATGCAAGCCCTGAGGTCTCCTTATGATGGTCAAGGATGTTGTCATTGAAATAGGCGTAAGCCATGAACATACCGATGACAATCAGGAAGCTTGCAAGACCCTCCAGGAAATTTTCACCTACCTCGAAATATTCTGAAATTCCGATAATCATCTCGCCAAAGGTCAGAATCACGAGCAGAAGGTTTCGTTCCGCGAGATGAGGGAAGTCACAAGGCCTCTGGGCATAGAGCTTCTCCTGCACTGCCTTGGCAATATAGCCATACATTATTGCAAAAGGAGACAGGACGAGTCCGTACATCTCGTGAAGAAAAATGGAAATCACGACGAGTGCAGCCTCCGACAAAAGGATAAAATAGTTTCTTTTGAGGATCTTCTTATCCAGTGCGTCCATATGGGGTGCGAACATATATTTATCGAAGGAACGGTATGCCAGATTCAGAAGGATTGCAGTAAATGCTACGTGGTACCGGATGTAGTGCTCCATCCATCGGATGTTCGAACCCGAGGCCATGTAGTAAAGACAGAACATATTGATGAAAATGCTGACATAATCGCGGATTGACTTCCGCCCGTATCGGTTAAAGAACATCGTCGTAAACATCCAGACCTGCAGGACGACGGCCATCAGGAAAAAGAAGGTCAGCATGAGCTCCTGTGAAGGCATGCGGTCCGTGATACCGTGAAACAGCGCATTGATGGTACGAAGACTGTGTACGAAAATAAGGTCGAAAAAAAGCTCGATGTATTCGACCTTTTTCTCCACCGGCTGTGGCTTATCTACAGGATAATTTTTGGCAACACGTTTGCGGATTCTCCAGAGAAGTGAATTGATCTCTTCATCGTCTTCCCCAACTCCGTCCTCTGTCAGCGAGTATAATTTCTTCAGCTCCTCGTCGGTCATGGCTGCTCCTTTCCTGCAGGCACACTTCATCCCGCATGCTATCTTCTAACGATAAATTTCTGTGACTATACATTATTGAATCATATGTACATCGAGCTGATCATATGGGATGGAAATTTCATTTTTATCAAGCTCGTTCTTAATTTTTTCCGTGAGATCCCACTTCGTCTGATAATAATCATCATTCTTCAGCCAGCCATAGGCAGCGACCACAACTGCGCTGCTATCAAGCTTATCTACATAGGAGGATACCGGATAATCCTTCATCACACGGCTGTCCTCTTCGAAGGCCTTTTGCAGAATCTTTCTTGCCTTTCCCATATCTGCATCATAGCTAACGCCCACAGAAATCACGAGCTTCCGAACCGGCTTCACGGTAACATTCGTAATCGTTGTGTTGGCAAGCGTACCATTCGGAATCGAGATAATCTCTCCATTGAAGGTCTCCAGCATCGTGTAAACGAGACCAATGTCCCGAACATAGCCTTCCTTTCCGTCCGGCAGGATGATGTAGTCATTGAGACGAAAGGGATGTGTTAAAAGGATGATGAGACTGCCGGCGAAATTTGACAGACTTCCCTGTAGAGAAAGACCTATCGCCAGTGCAGCAGAACCGAGCAGGGTCACGATCGAGGCGGTATTCACGCCAAGCTGTCCGCAGATAATGAATACAACCAGCACATACAGAGCAACATTCAAAAACGAATGGAGAAAACCAGCCATGCCCTTATCGAGCTGGTGGCGGTTAGTCGCTTTATCAAAGATTTTAAGCACCCATTTAATGATATACCGTGCAATAAAAAATATGATGACAGCCCATAGAATCTTCATACCGGCGTTAATGAGTGTCGGTGTCATCTTCTGAAGAATCGTCACCTTTTCGGAAATATCACTTGCAGCCTCTTCGACAGAGGGTATAGTTTCAGTCATAATTATCCTCCTACTATACGTTTCATTATGAAAAGTATAACATGCACTGATGAAGCCCCTCAAGCATTTCCGGAAAAAAGGAGACATCGCAAAGCGCGGTACCCCGGGATAATCAATAAAAGGCTTGCGAAGGCAGT
>Ga0256404_1001871_pt1 | contig 48673 bp, 46 predicted proteins | sample RumenRJG_01DNA_FD_185990 | JGI IMG/M metagenome (GOLD analysis project Ga0256404, IMG submission 185990) | Bovine rumen microbial communities from Lethbridge, Alberta, Canada - RJG_01 | ecosystem: Host-associated > Mammals > Digestive system > Stomach > Rumen | place: Canada: Alberta | collected... | reverse complement strand
GAGCCTCGGCATCGACGTGAAAAACCACATGAGTGCATTGTCGGATGCCGATATAGATAAGATAAAGAGCGGGGCCGGGAAGCCTGCCGCAAAGAGCACATCCAGCGGACGCAAGGTGCCGGTGGGACGCCCGATCGTGGATGAAGAGTTTCTGGCGAACAAAAAGAAACCCCCTGTCGGGAAGCCGCTGGTCAACGAGGAAATGCTGGCCAGAAGGGAAAAGGCCAAGGCGGAGGGTAAGACGGATACAGCCCCGGTGAAGCCGGTTGTGGAGGATTCATCTGTCGAAAAACATTCTGCGGATACAAAGGAAACTCCCTCGGTGAAGAAAGCTCCGGAAAAAGAACCGGAAAAGAAATCCGGGAAAAAGCCGGAACCTGAGAAGAAGGCGGCCCCTGCAAAGAAACCGGCAGAGAAAACCGCAGCCACAAAGCCTGCTGCAGAGAAGCAGGCGCCGGCAAAGAAGGAAGCCGTTAAGGCTGCACAGGATAAGAAGGCGGCAGAACATCCGGAAGCCGGGGACGCAAAGGAAACAAAGGCCCCCGCAGAGACAAAAGAAGTGAAGAAGGAGCACGTCGTCAAGACCGTGGCGTCAGAGCGTGCAAGTATGCCGCGCATCAAGATTATCTCCAGAGCGAAGGATCAGAAGAAGGCAGAGGCTGCGAAGAAGTCTTCAGACGGACGTAAGAGCGATGACGGACGCAAATCCTCCGACCGCAGCGGCCGGAGGACCGGAAATGACAGAAAGAACGACCGTCGGACGAAAAAGAACGGTGACGAACGCGGAAACCGCCGGAGAGGCGGCGCAGAAGGCGGTGAAGGCCGTGATTCCCGCGGAGGAAATCGTCCGCAGCGCAATGGCGGAGGAAACCGTTCGGCCGCACCGGCGGCAGGAACCGGCGACAGCAGGAGCGGAAAAGGCCGTCGTGACGACCGCCGCAGCCACGTACGCCGTGACGATCGCAATAAATTCTCCAAGTTTGAGAAGAAATCGCTGGAGAAAAAGGAAAGAAAGAAATACACCAAGCCGAAACAGGAAGTGGTCGAGGAGGTCGTCGAAGAAACGCTGCCGGAGGGCACTATCCGTGTGAACGTGCCGATCACGGTAGCCGGATTCTGCGAGCAGGCGGAAGTCTCCACATCCAAAGTGATCATGACGCTGATGAAGCTGGGTATTATGGCTAATATCAACCAGAATATCGATGAAGATACTCTGATGGTACTGGCAGATGACCTGGGAATCAGCGTGGTCGTCGGACAGGTTGAAGAGGAAGAGAAAGAAGAAGGCATCGAGGACTTCAAGGACAGAGAGAAGGATCTGAAGCCGCGTCCGCCGATTATTACGGTAATGGGCCATGTCGACCACGGAAAGACTTCTCTGCTGGACGCGATCCGGAAGACAAACGTCACGTCCACTGAGTCCGGCGGAATCACACAGGCAATCGGTGCATCCGAGGTCAGCATCAACGGTCAGAAGATCGTGTTCCTCGATACGCCGGGGCACGAGGCATTTACTGCCATGCGCGCCAGAGGCGCCCATGTGACGGATATCGCTGTGCTGGTTGTCGCGGCGGATGACAGCGTCAAGCCACAGACGGTTGAATCCATCAGCCATGCGAAGGCGGCGGGCGTTCCGATCATTGTCGCGATCAACAAAATGGACAAGCCCGGTGCCAATCCCGATCTTGTCAAAAAGGATCTGGCTGACCACGGCGTTCTGGTTGAAGACTGGGGCGGCGATGTGATCAGCGTGCCGGTATCGGCCAAGACCGGAGAGGGCATCACGAACCTTCTGGAAATGATTCTGCTGCAGGCGGAGGTTCTGGAACTGAAAGCGAATCCGAACCGTCTGGCTATGGGATCGGTTATCGAAGCGCGGCTGGACAGAGCCAAGGGCCCTGTTGCATCTCTGCTGGTTCTGAACGGAACCCTTCAGGCGGGTCAGAGCATCGTTGCCGGAACCTGCTCCGGAAGGATCAGACTGATGGTGAATGACAAAGGAGAGGCCATTAAAAAGGCAGGCCCGGCCACTGCGGTGGAAATTCTGGGTCTGACCGATGTGCCGCAGGCCGGAGACGAATTCAATGCGGTTCGTGACGACAAGGTGGCGCGCGAGATCGCTGCCCGCCGTCAGGAGAAACTGCGTGAAGAGGTTCTTGCAAAGAATTCCTCAATGACACTGGACAAACTGTTCAGCCAGATTCAGGAGGGAGATGTCAAGGAACTGAACCTGATTATCAAGGGTGATGTCCAGGGCTCCGTGGGAGCGCTGAATTCTTCGCTGGAGAAACTGAATAACGAGAATGTCAAGGTGAATGTGGTGCATTCCGGCGTCGGCACGGTATCCGAATCCGACATCATGCTGGCGGAAACCTCCGATGCGGTCATTATCGGATTCAACGTACGGCCGAGCACTGCGGTGACCACGATGGCGGATCAGAAGGGCGTGGAGATTCGTCTCTACCGCGTCATCTACGATGTGATCAACGATGTGGAGGCCGCGATGAAGGGCATGCTGGATCCGGAATACCGGGAAGAGGTTCTGGGCAAGGCCGAGATCCGGGATACGTTCAAGGTGCCCGGAGTGGGCGTTGTGGCCGGAGCTTATATCACGGAGGGCAAGGTCGTCCGGAACGAGGATATCCGTCTGGTGCGTGACGGTATCGTCATTCACGAGGGAAGGATTTCCTCTCTGAAGAGATTCAAGGACGATGCGAAGGAAGTTGCTCAGGGTTATGAATGCGGAATCGGTATCGAAGACTATAACGACGTGAAGATCGGTGATGTCATCGAGTGCTTTACGATGGTGGAAATCGAACGATAGCCGGATGGCAGACGGGCAGTGATCGAACGACAGCCGGATGGAAATTGAACGATGAAGATAAACGGTGATAATTATGGGAAAAGGTTACAGACAGGGACGGATCGGTGAGGAAATACGGAAAATCATCAGCCGGATGCTGCTCCGGGAGCTGAAGGACCCGAGATTGTCGGGCATGATCAGTATTACCGGCGTTGACGTGACCCGGGATAACAGCTATGCCACGTGCTACGTGACGATTCTGGATACCTCCGGAGATGAGGAAAGGGAACACGAACGTCAGGCACAGGCGATTGAAGGACTGGAAAGCGCCAGGGGACTGATCCGCCGGGAAATCGGAAAGGAAATCAAGCTGCGTCATGTGCCTGAGCTGATTTTCAAAATAGATCGGTCCATGGAGTACGGACGGCACATAGACGAAGTAATCCGGGAACTGGAGCATAATGATGAATAACGACAGTCTGAAGACAATCAGCGGGGTTCTGTCCGGCGCGGAGCGGATTCTCCTGTTTCCCCACATCAATATGGACGGGGACGCACTGGGATCCGCTGCGGCGCTGTGCCATGTGCTGCGGCGCATGGGCAGGGAAGCCTTTGTGCTCCTGGAGGATAAAATTCCGGACAATCTCGCATTTCTCGACCGCGGATACTGCACCTTCGATGCTGACCGGATCGGGGAACCGGATCTGTGCGTCTGCGTGGACTGCGGTGATGCCGGACGGTTCCCGAAACGCAGGGAGGCGTTTATGCGAGGAAAGACGACGATGTGCATCGATCATCACGCCACCTCCGATCCCTTCTGCCGGTACAACCTCATCGACCCGGGAGCATGCGCCACTGGGGAACTGATCTATAAAGTAATCTGCGCGATGGGACAGGAAATCGACAGAGAAACGGGTGAAGCCCTGTTTGCGGCTATCACCACGGATTCCGGAAATTTCCAGTATTCCAATACGACAAAGGAAACCCATGAGATCGTGGCGTCTCTGTATGACTCCGGACTGGACGCCAACGGAGTCAGCGTGAAAATCTATGAGACTGTGAGACTGGAAAAACTGAAAATCCGGGCCCGTGTGCTGGAGAATATCACACTGTACGGCGGCGGCCGTCTCTGCATAGGCTTTGTTACACAGGAAATGCTGAAAGAAACCGGCGCACTGATGGAGGAGACAGAAGGGGTAGTCGCAGAACTGCGGTCTATCGACGGCGTACAGATCGCGGTCTTCATCAAGGAAGAGGAAGAGCGTCTCTGCAAGGTCAGTCTTCGGGCGAAGAGCGTCGGGGACGTAGCGGAGATCGCGGCGGCGTTTAACGGCGGAGGACACAAAAAAGCGGCCGGATGCACGCTGCACTGCACTCTGCGTGAGGCAGAGGAAAAGATGCGCGCGGCGGCTCTGGAGAATCTTGAACGATATGACAAATGACGGAATTATTATAATCAATAAGCAGCAGAATATGACTTCTCACGATGTGGTGGCACAGGTCCGCCGGATTTTCGGTATTCGCAGGATCGGCCATACAGGTACGCTGGATCCCATGGCGACAGGGGTTCTGCCGGTGTGCGTGGGACGGGCGACCCGCATTATGGAATATCTGGATCTGGATCTGAAGGAGTACCGCTGCAGCATGAAGCTGGGCCGCAGAATGGATACCCAGGACGTCTGGGGGCAGGAAACGGCGCGGGTTTCTCCGGAGAGAGTGAATCTGATTCGCCGGGAAGACGTGGAGGCGGCGTTCGCAGCTTTTCACGGCGAGATTTCCCAGACGCCCCCGATGTATTCCGCGGTACGTGTGAATGGGAAAAAACTGTATGAGTACGCTCGTGCCGGAGAAACGGCAGAAGTAAAAGCGAGGAAAATTTATATCGACCGTCTTGCAATTGAGGCGATGGATCTGGGTCGCGGATACGAGAGTACCGTGACTTTTTCTGTGAGGTGCTCCAAAGGAACGTACATCCGCGCCATCTGTGAAGAGGCGGGAGAGCGCCTGGGCGTTTACGGAGCAATGTCCGCGCTGATACGTGAGGCTTCCGGCGTATTCAGAATTGAAGATGCGGTAGAGCTGGCGGAGCTGGCGGTGATGGACAAAGAACATCGGGAGCGGCTTCTGCTGAATATTCCGGATCCGCTGGTCCATTTCGGTGAACTGGAGGTACAGGAATACGACGCCAGACGTCTTCTTAACGGGCTTCCGGTATGGATCGATCACTGCACATTCGGAATCGAGCCGGAATACCGGAATAAAGAGTTTCCGCTGCCGATACGCCCGGAATTCCGCCGGGCCTACAGAGCGTTCGGACCGGTGGAGGGAAAGAAGACTTTCCTGGGCGTGGTATTTGCGGATGAAGCTTATGAGAACGTAAAGGCAGACAAGATTTTTTATACGAGAGGTTGACTGATTTGATTATTTTTGAAGAACTCGATGAGATCAGAGATATGGAGCCGGCGGCAGTCGCGCTGGGAAATTTTGACGGCGTGCATCTGGGGCACCAGAAGCTGATCAGCAAGGCGGTGGAATGTGCGAAGCAGAGAGAACTGAAATCTGCGGTCTTTACTTTTTCCAATCATCCCAGAGACTTGCTGCCTAAGGCGAAGAAAGTAAAGTCTATTTTGTACAAAAATGAAAAAGCGGAGATCATCGAATCACTGGGGGTGGACTATCTGATTAACATCCCGTTTACCAAAGAGATTATGAATATGGATCCGGTGAGCTTTATTGAGGAGATTCTGCTGAACCGTTTACATATGAAAGCGGCGTTCTGCGGTTTCAACTATCGGTTCGGCAAGGAGGCGGCAGGAAATCCGAGAGTTCTGGAAAACATCGGAATTGACCGCGGCTTCACGGTCTACGAGATGCCGGCCTACAGGATTAAGGGAAACGTGGTGAGTAGCTCACTGATCCGGACAATGATCGCTTCAGGTCAGGTGGAGCGCTGCAAAACCTATATGGGCAGAAATTATGAAATCGGAGGCGAGGTCGTTGTGGGAAACCGGCTCGGACGCAAGCTGGGATTTCCGACGTCTAATCTCGTCATCGATCCCGATATGGTCACGCCACCCAACGGCGTCTATGTGACCTACTGCGATTACAACGGTGTTCGCTATCCGAGTGTGACGAATGTGGGAAACAAGCCGACCATCGGGAGGTACGGAAAAAATGTGGAGACGCATATCTTCGATTTCGACCGCGAACTGTACGGAAAAAAGATTATCGTGGAGTTCCTGAAGAAGACCCGGGATGAGGTCCGGTTCGATGATGTGAAGGAACTTTCAGAGCAGATCGTCCGCGACTGCAGGGAAGCGAAGGAATACCACGAGATGCTTGCGGAGCAGGAACGGCAGGAGCAGGAATTTTCCGCGGCGGCGCGGAAAGAGAAAGCGATGCCGGACGATGATGAGAACCGGGAGGACAGGTGATGAAGGAACTTCTGATGGGAAATGAAGCCGTAGCGCTGGGAGCGCTGGCGGCTGGCGTTCAGGTGGTCTGCGGCTATCCGGGCACGCCCTCGACCGAGGCACTGGAAACCGTTGCGAAGAGGAACCCGGGCGGCGTCTATGTGGAGTGGTCGGTAAATGAGAAGGCGGCCGCGGAGGTCGCGGCGGGTGCGTCCTGCAGCGGAGCACGGTCGATGGTCACCATGAAGCAGATGGGGCTCAATGTGGCGGCGGATCCGGTCATGTGTGTCAATTATCTGGGGGTTCGCGGCGGAATGGTCATCTATGTAGCGGATGACCCCGGACCGATTTCCTCGCAGACGGAGCAGGACACCAGGAGCTTCGGACGGTTCGCCCATATTCCGGTGCTGGACTGCAATTCTCCGGAGCAGGCGTTCCGCCTGACACAGGATGCCTTTGTTCTCTCTGAGGAAAAAGGCTGCCCTGTGATCCTGCGGAGCACCACCCGCGTCTGTCATTCATGTGCGGTCATCGATGTTCCTGAAATTCATGCTCCCGGGGGAGCATCCGGCTTCGAGAAGGATCCGCGATGGGTCATCTTCCCGCGGCTTTCCTATGAGAACAAAAAGAAACTGATTGCCCGGGAGAAGCTGCTTGAGGAGGAGTTTTCAGGATATCGGGAAAACCGCATCAGCGGATCCGGCCCCATCGGTATCGCCTGCGGCGGAATCAGCTGCGCCTATGTGAGAGATGCGATTGCGGAAATCGAAGGATATGAGGAGAAATTCACTCTTCTGGAAATCGCTTCACCATATCCGTTCCCCCGGAAACTGGCGGAAAAATTTCTGAATGCGACGGAGCAGACCATCGTGTTCGAGGAACTGGATCCATATATTGAAGATGCGCTGACGGAGCTGTGCGGAAGCGGGCAGCGGACAGGGAAGGTTCTGGGAAAGCGGACAGGCTCTGTTCCTGTGGCGGGAGAATTGTCTGCCCTTAAGATTCAGCAGTGCCTGGAGAAGAACTTCGGAATCCGGGGAACGCTGAAACCGGGAGAATTTCCGGATGCGCCGGAGATGCCGGTTCGGCCGCCGGTGCTCTGTGCGGGCTGCCCTCACCGGGGAGCGTTTTATGCGGTGAAACGTGCGGCGGCAGGGAGAAAATCGGTATACTGCGGCGACATCGGCTGCTATACCCTGGGGAATGCGGCTCCTCTGGACATGGTAGATACCTGCTTGTGTATGGGAGCCGGAATCACCATGGCGCAGGGAATCCGGCACGTGGATCCTGATACGCTGTGCTTTGCCTTTGTCGGAGACTCCACATTCTTCGCCAGCGGAATCACAGGTGTGGTCAACGCAGTGTATAACCAGGCGGATATGATTCTCGCCGTGCTGGATAACTCCACTACGGCGATGACTGGCCATCAGCCCCATCCCGGAATCGGGCTTACGATGATGGGAACCCGGAGCCGCCCCGTGGATATTGAGCAGGTGCTCCGGGGCGTCGGCGTGACTAGTGTGCGGACAGTAGATCCGCTGGATCTGAAGGCTTCTGAGGAGGCGGTCCGGGCGGCTGCGGAGGAGGAAGGCGTGCGCGCCATTATTTTCCGATCGCCCTGTATCGCTGTCACAAAACCGAAGGGGTGCATGGAGGTCCGGGAGAAGGATTGCATCGGATGCAGAACCTGTATCGATGAGATCGGCTGTCCGGCGGTACTCATGAAGAACGGCACAGCCTTCATCGACGGCAGCCTGTGTACGGGGTGCGGCCTGTGCGCACAGCTCTGTCCGGCGGACTGCATTACAATGGAGGTGAGCAAATCATGAAGAATTGTCTTTTGTGCGGCGTCGGCGGACAGGGAACGGTGCTCGCTTCCCGGATTATCGCTGCGGCGGCCATGGCGAAGGGACTGGATGCAAGAACGGCGGAAACCATCGGTATGGCGCAGAGAGGCGGCAGCGTGGTCAGCCATGTGCGTATCGGAGAGGTACCGGGAGAAAAAGTCACCGGACCGCTTGTCCCAGAGGGAAGCGCAGATGTGCTCATCGGATTTGAACCCGGGGAGGCGGCGCGGAATCTCCGATATCTCCGGCCGGACGGAGTGGTGATCGTCTGTGGGCAGGAGGTACGGCCTGTTACGGCTTCCCTGGGACAGAGCGGATACCGTGGAGAGGATGCGGTGGTGTATCTGAAACAGAAAGCTGCGCACTGCTTTGTCATAGACGTGGAACGAATCTGCGGGGAGTGCGGCTCTCCCAGGGTGACCAATGTAGCTCTCGTGGGCGCGATGGCCGGAACCGGCGCGATGTCGCTAACGGTTCCGGATGTGGAAAAGGCGCTGGAAACCCGTCTCAGACCGTCACTGCTGGAGATGAACAGAAAGGCTCTCATAATGGGAGCAGAAGGAATGAATCAGCTATGAAAATGAAACAGGAAGCGCTGGAACAGATCCGGGCGCAGATGAAGAGAATGAAGGAAGCGAAGGGCTTCTACGCGAAAAAATTGGAAGGCATCGAGCCGGAGGATATCCGGAGTCAGGAGGATTTTGAGAAGCTGCCTTTTTCCGAAAAGGCAGATCTGAGGGACGCTTATCCGCTGGGCCTTTCTGTGGTTCCGGAGGAAAAGATTGTCCGGATCCATTCCTCCAGCGGCACCACCGGAACGCCGGTCATCATTCCTTACACGAAGAAGGACGTGGAGGATTGGGCGGAGCTGTTCCGCCGCTGCTATGAGATCGCGGGGATTACGGATAAAGACCGCATCCATATTACGCCGGGTTACGGTCTGTGGACGGCCGGCATCGGATTCCAGCTGGGAGCGGAACGGCTGGGAGCCATGGCGGTTCCCATGGGGCCGGGCAACACGCCGAAACAGATCCGGTTCATGGAGGATCTGCATACGACAGTGCTTTGTGCCACCTCATCCTATGCGCTGCTTCTCGCCGAGGAAATCGAGAAGCGTGGAGTCAGGGACCGTCTCAGTCTGCGGAAGGGCGTTATCGGTTCGGAGCGCTGGGGCTCCAAGATGAGGGAGCGCATCGCTCATGAGCTGGGGGTGGAGCTCTATGATATCTACGGACTGACTGAGGTCTACGGACCGGGAATCGCGATCAACTGCGAATATAATACCGGCATGCATTACTTCGACGATTTTTTCTATTTTGAGATTATCGATCCGAAAACCGGAAAGAATCTGCCTGACGGTGAGCTGGGTGAGCTGGTCATCACAACTCTGCAGAAGGAGGGTGCTCCGCTGATCCGTTACCGCACTCACGATCTGACGCGTATCATTCCGGACGACGTTCCCTGCCCCTGCGGACGGACGCTGCCCCGCATAGATGTGATTCTGGGACGGACGGACGACATGGTCAAGGTGCACGGCGTCAATATGTTCCCGGGACAGATCGAGGACGCTCTGAAGGAGGTTCAGGGCGCCAGCAGTGAATATCAGGTGTTCATCGATCACGAAAACGGGAGAGACAAGATCACTCTGTTCGTGGAAACCGGGCTGGAAAAGGACGGCTACAAGGAACTGGAGACGCAGATCAAGGCGACCGTCAAATCCCGTATCGGTGTGGCGGTTATCCCTAAGGCGGTGGAGATCGGAGACCTGCCCAGGAGCGAGAAGAAGACCACGAGGGTCTTCGATTACCGGTATTAGGAACTGCTGTCCGGCAGGCGCCTATTCCGATGAGCGGTGATTCTCGGCCGGGATCAGTCCTCCGGACAGAGTTACAGACCCTTCTGCGGTGTCGTGAAAATGAGACTCCGGCGCCGCGAAAAGTTCTTGCAATAGGATAGAGCCTATGGTAAAATACATTGGCGGAAATACTACCTTCAGCTTGGTTACGCGCTGACTCCGGCGGTGACTCAGTGAAGGCGTATGACATCAGAAAGGAGACAGAAACATGATTACAAAGGAAAAGAAGCAGGCGATTATTCAGGAATATGCTACGAAGGACAATGATACGGGTTCTCCCGAGGTTCAGGTCGCTATTCTGACAGCCAGAATCAACGAGCTGAACGAGCATCTGAAGGAGCACAAGCACGATCATCATTCCAGAAGAGGTCTTCTGAAAATGGTAGGTAAGAGAAGAAACCTTCTGAACTACCTGAAGGAAGCGGATATCGAAAGATACAGAAGCCTGATCACTCGTTTAGGATTGAGAAAGTAGTACTGGAAAAATTTAGGCGGGGTAACTACCCCGCCGATTTTTGTAGATATGGTAAAAAACGAGCAATAAACAGGAAGGAGTTGTTTATTCGAAATGGCAAGATTTACAGATTACAGAACATTTAAGATGGCGATCGGCGGAAGGCTGCTTCAGCTTGAGATAGGCAAGGTGTGTGAGCAGGCGAACGGACAGGTTATGGTAAGATACGGGGAGTCCGTCGTCAACGTTACAGTGTGCGCCTCCAAGGAGCCGAGAGAGGGAGCGGATTTTTTTCCGCTGACCTGTGATTACGAGGAGAGAATGTACGCCGCGGGCAAGATTCCGGGCGGATTTATCCGCAGAGAGGGAAGACCCAGCGAGAAAGCGATCCTCAGCTGCCGGCTGATGGATAGACCGCTGAGGCCGCTGTTCCCCAAGGGTTTCTATAACGACGTCAGCGTGGTAGCGACGGTCATGTCTGTGGATCCGGACTGTGAGACGGACGTCATGGCTATGATCGGATCATCGGTTGCGCTGGCGATTTCCGATATTCCGTGGGACGGACCGACCGGATCCGTTCGCGTGGGACGGGTGGATGGAGAATTCGTCATCAACCCGACGCTGGAGCAGAGAGAAGTAAGCGATATCAATCTGACGGTAGCCGGAACCGGCGAGGCTATCATGATGGTAGAGGCCGGCGCGGAGGAAGTGCCGGAGAGCGTTATGCTGGATGCCATCTTCTATGCTCATGAGGAAATCAAGAAACTGGTTGCCTTCATCGACGAGGTGGTGGCCGAGGTAGGAAAGCCGAAAATGGACATCAATCTCATCACACCGCCGGAAGAACTGGAAGCAGCAGTCAGAGCTTTTGCCACGGACAGAATGAATACCGCGCTGCATACTCCCGACAAGCTGGAGAGACTGGACAATATGGATGCCGTCGAGGTGGAGACACAGGAGCATTTTGCGGAGGAATTCCCGGAAGGCGAAAAAGATATCGCGGGTATTCTGTTCCAGATCACAAAGGAATGTATGCGCGCCATGGTTCTGGACGAGGGCGTGCGTGTGGATAACAGAAAACTGGACGAGATCCGTCCGGTCTGGTGCGAGACGGGTCTGCTGCCGAGAGTACACGGCACGGGACTGTTCAAGAGAGGTCAGACCCAGGCTTTGTCCGCATGTACACTGGCGCCTCTTTCCGAAGTGCAGCGCATTGACGGACTGACAGAGCAGACGGAGAAACGTTACATTCACCACTACAATTTCCCTGGATATTCTACCGGAGAACCGAAGCCGCCCCGCAGCCCCGGACGCCGTGAGATCGGACACGGAGCTCTTGCGGAGAGAGCGCTGCTGCCGGTGCTCCCGGACAAAGAAGAATTCCCTTACGCGATACGCGTGGTTTCGGATATCCTGTCTTCGAACGGTTCTACGTCGATGGCCTCCACATGCGGATCCTGTCTGGCACTGATGGATGCCGGCGTTCCCATCCGCAGACCCGTTGCGGGCATTGCCATGGGACTGATTGAGCGCGTGGAAGAGGACGGAACCAGCAAGATGGCAATTCTCAGCGACATTCAGGGAATGGAAGATTTCATGGGCGATATGGACTTCAAGGTAACCGGAACGGAAGTGGGCGTCACTGCCATGCAGATGGATATCAAGGTTCACGGCCTCTCCAGAGAAATCATGGAGCAGGCGCTGAGACAGGCCCGTGAAGGCAGAATGCACATCATGGAAATCATGAAGGAGGAAATCGCGGAGCCGAGACCGGAACTGTCCAAGTATGCGCCGCGCTGCATCTCCATGACCATCGATCCGGATAAGATCCGCATCGTCATCGGACCGGGAGGAAAGACCATCAACAAAATCGTGGACGAATGCAATGTCAAGATCGACATTGACGAAGACGATCTGGGACTGGTCACCATCTATTCCGAGAACATGGAAGGCGCGGAAGAGGCCCGCAGACGCATCGAACTTCTGACCAAGGACGTTGAGGTCGGCGAAGTCTACGAGGGTACCGTTATGCGCATCATGAACTTCGGTGCATTCATCGAGGTTCTGCCCGGCAAGGAAGGTCTGCTTCACATCTCCAAGATGGCGAAGGGCCGTGTCGAGAGAGTGGAAGATGTGATGAACATCGGCGACAAAGTCATGGTCAAGGTTTACGAGATCGACAAGCAGAACCGGATCAATCTGGTTCGTGCGGATCTGGACAAATAAATTTCAGACAAAAAAGGGGCTGCCGCACCGGCTGAACCGCATCAGAGTGATATGCTCTGACCGGGGGGTGCGCAGCTCCTTTCTGTTTGCGGTTATTCTCCGGATTCCGTCGTCTGTTTTGCGCCAATCCGTCTGTCTCGGATTCCGCCGATTACGCTTCGGATTCCGCCGTCTGCTCCGCAGCCGTCTGTCTGCGGGAAATCCGGCGGCAAAGGTATACGAAGGGGGTGTCCGCAAGACTGGTGACGATGAAGATCACGTAGGAGGAAATCATGATTGAAACCAGAGTCCCCGCAGGATAAGTGCCCGCAAATGCGAAGAGCGGATAGAGTACGGTGTTCAGCAGCTGGGAAACCAGTGTGGAACCGTTGTTCCGCAGCCAGAGGAAACTGTCTCTGTCGTGAAATCTCTTTTCGGTGAAGCCCCACCATTTGTGATAGAGCCATACGTCAAAGAACTGGACGATGACGTATACGGCGAGTGAGGCAGCCATAAGCCTCGGCGTATGGGAAAAGATCGTTCTGATGGCAGGCATCGCAAAGTCGCCGGAGGAGGGCGTGTACAGGAGCCAGGAGGAGGAGATGACCACAAAGCACAGAGATGTGGCTATCCCGATGCGGACGGCCCGCTTGGAATCCTCCTTTCCGTATATCTCACTGACGATGTCGGTGACCAGGAATGTGGAGGCGAATAGGATATTTCCCAGCGTCATGTCCATTCCGAAAGCGTGGACCAGAATCAGCACCTCGATATTCGCCGCAATGGTGGCCAGTGCGATCCACATATACAGTCCGTGCTTCCCCAAAAGACGGTAGCAGACCACGACGGCGCTGTACTCGACGAGAAGCGTAAGAATCAGAATCAGTTCATTTGTCAGCATTTCATTCTCCTTTTCTGAGCAGAAAAAACCGGCGTCTGGGAACCAGAAAACGCCGGGCATATCATACTCGTTTAGTCCGTAGTTTTGTTTATAGACAGGATGGTTCCGAACTGTCTTATGCAATTGCAGAACCTAATATACCATATTTGCACGAGTTTGTCACGGAACTTGCGCGAGTTTGTCGCGAGAAATTGGCGGACGGCAGGGATCACGGAGCGGCGATGTATGGCGGGAAATCGCCGGACGGCGGAATTTCTGCTGTTGAACGGCGGAAAAATCGTGTATAATGGCAGTATCACGCTGCGGAGTGTCTCTGTATGACCCCCGGAAGAAAAGAACCGGTACTCTGGTGCCTGTGCGGTATGGTATCCGGCATTCAGACGCTCACAGATATCGGGGATTCGGCTGTTCCGCAGCAGAATGGAGAGAATTTTATCGATGACGATTATTTTGTTTGCGGCGCTTTTTCCGCCGATTTTTCTGATGATCCGGATATACCGGATGGACAAGATTGAAAGAGAACCGGGAGGATTGATTCTGAAGCTGTTCCTGTTCGGCGCTGTCGCCGCCATAGCGGCGGGCGGGCTCGAGAGCATCTTCGAGGGCGTGCTCCGGGCGGTATTTTACAAAAATTCGCTGGCCTATCGGTTGGCGCTGTATTTCCTTGTGGTGGGCTGGACCGAGGAGGGAGTCAAGCATTTCGCGCTGAAACGGGGTAGCTGGAACCATCCTGCCTTTGACTACCGGTTCGATGCGGTGGTGTATTCTGTGGCGGCGGCTCTGGGGTTCGCGGCGTTTGAGAATGTGGGCTATGTGTTCGCATACGGACTGAACGTGGCGCTGGGACGGGCGCTCACGGCGATTCCCGGACACTGCATTTTCGGCATTTTCATGGGGTATTACTACGGAACGGCAAAGCATTTTGCCGTCCGCGGGGAACCGGAACGGGCGCGGCTTTATCAGCGGGTAAGCATCCTCATGCCGGTTCTGATGCACGGATTTTATGACTTCTGTGCCACCTCCGGGAACGGAGCGGCCAGCGGCGTATTTCTGCTCTATGTTATCCTGCTGGACATCGTGGCCTTTACCCGGATTCACCGGTATGAAAAGGAGGATCGCAGGATAGAGGCATAGGCCGGAGTGAATGCCGGCGATGTCAGGCGCTGCGGATTATAATTTGTGATAAAAAACCATTAACAAATGGAGTTTTTTGTGGTATAACATAAAAGGAAACATTTGAAAGGAGAAAAACAATGGCTAAAAATATTGACTGGTCGAATCTCGGCTTTGAATATACACCGGCCGACTACCGTTATGTTGCAACCTGTAAGGACGGAAAGTGGGACGAGGGCGGACTGTCCGAGGATCCAAATTTCATGATCAATGAATGCGCGGGTGTGCTTCAGTATGCGCAGGCGTGCTTCGAGGGCCTCAAGGCGTATAAGACGGAGGACGGCAGAATCGTGACGTTCCGTCCGGATCTGAATGCGAAGAGAATGTCGGATTCCGCAGCGAGGCTGGAGATTCCGCCTGTGCCGGAGGAATTGTTTATGAAGGCGCTGGATACTCTGGTAAGTGCCAATAAAGATCTGGTTCCGCCTTACGGAAGCGGTGCGACACTTTACGTCCGTCCGTATGTTTACGGCAGCAGTCCGGTTATCGGCGTGGCTCCGGCGGAGGAATATACCTTCCGGATGATCTGTATGCCGGTAGGTCCTTATTTCAAGGGCGGAGCGAAGCCTGTGGTCGTGAAGATCTCAGATTATGACCGGGCGGCCCCCCACGGAACCGGCGGTATCAAGGCGGCTCTGAACTATGCGATGTCCCTGTATGCAGGCATGAAGGCTCATGAGGAGGGCTTCGCGGAGAACATTTATCTGGATCCCGCTACGAGAACCAAGATTGAGGAGGCCGGCGGCATGAACGTGATTTTTGTGACAAAGGACGGTTCGCTGGTTGTGCCTAAATCCCCGTCGATTCTGCCTTCCATCACCCGCCGCAGCCTGGTTGTTGTCGCGAGAGACATCCTGGGAATGAAGGTGGACGAGAGAGAAGTCACGCTGGCTGAGGTTCCGGATTTCGCAGAGTGCGGACTGGTCGGAACGGCGGCTGTCATCTGTCCGGTTGGCAAAATCAATGATCACGGCAGAGAAATCGCGTTCCCGAGCGGAATGGAAAAGATGGGACCGGTTCTCTCAAAACTGTATGACACCCTGACGGGTATTCAGATGGGAAGACTTGAAGCTCCGGAAGGATGGATTCACGAAATTAAATGAGATTCAATAAGGATACGGAAACAGATGCGGAATTTGAATGAATATCTTGACAGCACGCTTCTCCGGGCGGATGCGACGGCGGCGCAGATCGCCGCACTGTGTCATGAAGCGATGGAATACAAGTTCAGGGCGGTCTGCATTCCGCCCTGCTATGTAAGTCTCGCGAGGGATATCCTGAGGGGGAGTGACGTGAGGATCGCTACCGTCATCGGATTCCCTCTGGGGAATTCCGCGACAGCGGTAAAAGCGTATGAAGCGGAGCGGGCTGTCGGGGACGGTGCGGATGAGATCGATATGGTCATGAATATCAGTTATTTCAAATCAGGCCGGCATATTGACGCCAGAGACGACATTCGTGAGGTGGTTTCCGCTGCAGCGAAGGGCGGAGCAATCGTCAAGGTGATTATTGAGACTTGTCTGCTGGATGAGGATGAGATCCGCGAGGCGTGCAGACTTGTAATGGAAACGGGAGCGGCCTTTGTGAAGACGTCTACAGGATTCAGTACGGGAGGCGCCGCGGCAGAGGATGTTCGTGTCATGAAGGAAACGGTCGGCGACCGGCTGAAAATCAAGGCGGCCGGCGGCATTCGGGATCTGGCGGCGGCCGGAGAGCTTATCGATGCGGGCGCGGACCGTCTGGGCTGCAGCGCGGCTGCCGATGTCATGGAGGAATGGAGGGAATCCTGAACCGGGATTTCAGACCGGCACCGGGACTCCGTGACTAACCGGGATCGCGGAACACAGACAAGAATACGAATCAGAGCCGGAAAAACGAAGTGAAGCAGAGTTTCAGACCCGTCAGGCCTTCGCGAGACGAAAATGTCTTGCGGAGCCGGGCGGGTTATTTTTTCGGGTTATTTCTGTTCTGCAGAAAGAATCTCCGTCAGGGCGCGGATGATGTACCGGTTTTCCTCCTCAGTGCGTACTGCGATGCGGTAAAAATATTCGCCGTGTTCCGGGCATCCTTCCAGTCCGCGGTAATTGGAACAGTTGCGGATCAGCACGGAATGCTTCAGCAGAAGCTCGTCAAGTGGTATGACGCTGCGGAAGAAAATGTAGTTCGCCTGGGAGTCGTAGGTTCTGAAGCCCAGCCCCAGAAGAGCAGAAATGAGTTTCTCCCGCTCCAGTGCGACGAGAACCCGGGTCTGATCCTCCAGATCTGTAAGGGTCAGAGCGGCAATTCCCGCTTTTGCCGCCGGCGTGGAAACCGGCCAGGTCTGCATGCATCCGTTTACCGCTTCGGCGTCCTCCGGGCTTCCGCACAGGCAGAAGCCCAGCCGGAGTCCTGCCATCGCGAACAGTTTGGTGAAAGATTTCAGAATGATTACGTTGGGAAGAGATTCGATCCGGGGAAGCACCGTATAATTTTCCTCGCCCAGAACAAAATCCATGAAGCATTCGTCAATCAGCATGCGTGCGCCGCTGCGGTGGCAGGCGTAGATTATCGAGGTGATTTTCTTCTGCTCGACCGGAATTCCGGTGGGATTGTTGGGCGAACAAAGAATCACCATATCGTATCCGCCGGTTTCAATCTGTCCGATGATGCCATCATCCAGATGAAAGCCGTTCTCCTCCTTCAGGACATAATAATCAATCTGACATTCCGCAAGCTTAAGAGCTTCCTCATATTCGCTGAAGACAGGTACTACCAGAAGAGCCTTTTCCGGTCGAAAGGCCAGGATGATGCGATAGATCAGATCGTCGCCGCCGTTCCCGCAGCAGATATGTTCTGTGCTGACGCCGGTCCGCCTGCAGATAGCCTCCTTCAGTTCCCGCATGTCCGGATCTGGATAACATTCATATTCGTCGATCCCGTCCAGAACCGCCTGCTTTACTTCCGGCGGCATTCCGAGAGGATTCAGATTCGCAGAGAAATCCAGAACCCTGCCTTTGTATTTGTATATATTGCCGCCATGCTTTTCGATTTTCAATCCATTTCACCTCTTCTCTCCATTCCGGAGACAGCTGTTCAGAATATGAGTTGCAGCGGTTGATGTATGCCGGCGTAAAATATGGTCGGATTACATACTGCAGAACTGCGGATTCACTGTTTCCGGCGCTCATTAAGTCCGGCAGAGACTCAACGAGCAGCCACTAAATTATACACCGCAGAGCGGGGTTCGCGCAACTGGCGGATAAGAAGAATTAACCGGTCGAAAGAAACAGGGACCCGGCACAATTGACAGACCGCGCCGCGTACCATATAATAAACAGAGATATCGACGGCGGAATCAGGTGCGAATCCTGAACAGTCCTGCTGCCGTGAGGATCGAGTCTGATGCATGGGGAAAGCCCGGTCACTGGAGCGCGCAGCTCCGGGAAGGCGCATGGAGACGCCGGAGATCCGAGTCGGAAAACAATGACGCCGGTATTGAACCAGAAAATCACAGGCGATGAATTTCAGGTTGATACTGCTCGGATACGGGACATTCAACTCCTTCATTTGCCTGGAAGGAGTTTTTTTATGCAGGAAGAATACGACGTAGTGCACGGGAAAAAGCTTCGACGCGGGTACACGACGGGAAGCACGGCTGCGGCTGCGGCGGCTGCCGCGGTGGAAATGCTTTTGTCGGGGCAGGCAGTCCTTCACGCCGGAATCCGTCTCCCCGGCGGAGAGCGGGCGGTTTTCGACATCGAGAACATCGAGATCACGGAAGGCCGGGTTGCGTGCTCGGTTACAAAAGACGGCGGGGACGATCCGGACGCCACCACGGGGCTTGCGATTTATGCGGAGGCGTCTTGGCGGAAGTCGCCCGGGGAACAAAAGATTATGCTGGAGGCCGGCGAGGGCGTCGGGCGGGTCACGAAGCCGGGGCTTGCGTGCGCAGTGGGGGAACCGGCCATCAATCCCGTACCCCGGAAAATGATCCTGGAGAATGTGGAACGGATTCTGGACCGCAGCCGGTGTGAAACTCCGGTGCTTATCCGGATTTCAGTTCCCGGAGGACAGGAGGTGGCGAAGAAAACCTTCAATCCCCGGCTTGGAATCCTGGGCGGTATTTCGATCCTGGGAACCACGGGAATCGTGGAGCCCATGAGCGAGAAGGCGCTCATCGGTTCGATTCATGTGGAGATCGACCGGTGCGCCGCGGAAGATCCGGAACGGATCCTTATTGCTCCGGGAAATTACGGAAGAACATTCTGCAGGGAGACGCTGGGGCTGGATATCGGCCGTTCAGCGCAGATCTCCAATTATGTGGGGGAATCGCTGGACTATATACGGTACAAAGGTTTTTCAGAGGTCCTTCTGGTCGGGCACGCCGGGAAGCTGGTGAAAATCGCGGCCGGAGTAATGAACACCCATTCCTCTGTTGCGGACTGCAGGATGGAGGTTATTGCGGCACACGCCGCGGCGCTGGGAGCATCGCCCCGCACGGTCGGGGAACTCCTGGAATGCGTAACGACAGAAGAAGCCTTCCGCATCGTTCAGGAAGAGGAATATTATGAGGCGCTGAAACTCCGGATTCTCGGCAGAATGCTGCACCATCTGAGGGCTCGCCTGCGGGAGGAAGTCCGTATTGAGGCGGTCATGTTCACGTCCATCGGCGGAGAGGTGATAAAGAGTGACGGTGCGGACCGGCTGATACGGGAGATTCGGCAGCAGCAGGGCGTAGACAGTATGACATGAATATCGAGTATATAGTATAAGAGTATGGATATCAGAGAGCGGAGGAGAATGTATGATTTATTTTATCGGAGCAGGTCCGGGAGCGGAAGATCTCATTACAGTCCGGGGCGCGCGGCTTCTGGAAGAGGCGGATGTAATCATTTACGCAGGGTCGCTGGTCAATCCGGCGCTGCTGAAGAGGGCGAAGCCGGAATGTGAAATTTACGACAGCGCCGGCATGACGCTGGAGCAGGTTATTTCGGTGATGAACAGCAGCAGGGACCGCTGTGTGGTGCGCCTTCATACGGGTGATCCCTGTATCTATGGTGCGATACGGGAGCAGATGGACCGCCTGGAGGAGCTTGGAATCGAGTACAGTTATGTGCCGGGAGTCAGTTCCTTCATTGGAGCGGCGTCCGCGCTGAATGCGGAATATACTCTGCCGGATGTGAGTCAGACAGTGATTCTGACCAGAATGGCAGGACGGACACCGGTTCCGGAGAAGGAGGAAATATCTTCGCTGGCGCAGCACGGGGCGACCATGGTCGTTTTCCTGACATCAACGATGCTGGAGGAACTTTCCCGAAGATTGATCGAGGGCGGCTATGCGCCGGATTCCCCTGCGGCTATCGTATACAAGGCGACTTGGCCGGATCAGAAGGTGATTCGTACGACCGTGGAAAATATTCCCCGTGCGGCAGAGGAGAACGGAATTCACAAGATGGCCCTGATTCTGGTGGGAGGATTCCTGGGCGACCGGTACGAGCGGTCTAGGCTGTATGATCCGGGCTTCAGTCATCAGTTCCGGGAGGCGGAAAAATGATCGGAATCCTGGCCTTTACGGATACCGGCAGGGCGCTGGCCGGGAAGGTGGAGGCGGCGCTGACTTCCGAATCCTCCGCAGAACCGGTCGATCTCTTTCGCGGAGACAGAGGAACAGCGAGGGAATTTATCGAGGAGCATTTTCGTGAATACGACCGTTTCCTCTTCATCGGCGCAGCAGGGATCTGTGTGCGTCTCATCGCGCCTTATATACAGAAAAAGGACAGGGATCCTGCGGTGGTCGTGATGGATGAACTGGGGCAGTTTGTAATTCCGGTGCTTTCCGGGCATATCGGAGGAGGAAACCGATTCGCGAGGGAACTGGCGGCGTTGACAGGAGCTCAGCCGGTGATCACCACTGCAACCGATCTGCACGGAAAATTTGCTGCAGATGTCTGGGCTGCAGAGGGCGGATGCCGGGTTTTGAACACGGATGCCATTCGGTATGTATCCGGAGCTGTGCTGAGGGGTGACAGAATCGGTCTATGGCGAGGGCCTTTTCCCCTGGAGGGTGAACTTCCTCCGGAACTTGCGGATGTGCGGACGGAGGAAGATGCAGAGCGGTATGAGTGCGGAGTTTCCGTGAGTCTGTCCGGCGAACCGGAGCCTTTCGCGCATACGATGAAGGTAGTTCCGCGCATCGTCACCCTGGGAATCGGATGCCGTCGGAGCACGCCGGAACAGAGTCTGGAGCATTTCGTGGAAAGGTTTCTGGCAGAGCATCACATTCATATCTGTACTGTACGTCAGATCGCTACGATCGAACTGAAAAAGGAAGAGGCGGCGCTTGTTGCCTTCTGCCGGAGACACGATGTACCCCTGCGGATTTTTTCCGCCCGGGAGCTGATGGAGACGGAGGGCGCCTTTCATCATTCAGATTTTGTGGAGAAGATAACAGGAGCGGATAATATCTGCGAACGTAGCTGTGTGCGGGCAGCGGAAGGAAGGCTGCTTATCCCGAGAACCGCGGAAAACGGTATAACCATGGCCGCGGCAGTAAAAGATTGGAAGTGCAGGTTTTGAAAAAAATATTTGTTGTGGGAATAGGGCCGGGAGAGGCGGCGTATATGACGCCGGCGGCCGGAGCCGCCATCGCGGAAAGCGATGTAGTAGTGGGATATACGCTGTATGTGGAGCTGGTGCGTGATCTGTGCGCCGGCAAGCTTGTGGAATCCACACCGATGAAAAAGGAAACAGACCGGTGCAGAATCGCACTGGAGCATGCCCGTAAGGGCCGGACGGTGGCCTTCGTATGCAGCGGAGACGCGGGCGTTTACGGGATGGCAGGCGTAATGTGCGAGGTTGCGGAAAACGACCCGGACATTGAAATCATAACTGTACCGGGTATTACGGCTGCCTGCAGCGGCGCGGCGGTTCTTGGCGCACCTCTTATTCATGATTTCGCGGTGATCTCGCTGAGCGATCTGCTGACGCCCTGGGAGACCATAGAGAAACGGCTGCTGCTGGCGGCAGAGGCAGATTTCGTAATCTGTCTGTACAATCCGAAAAGTATGAAACGCAGAGATCATCTGGACAGAGCGGTGGAGTACATCGCAAAGAGCCGATCCTGGGAAACGCCCTGCGGATATGTGAAAAACATCGGCAGGGAGGGAGAATACAGCCGGCTGTGCACGCTGAGGGAACTGAAAGATAACGAAGATATTGATATGTTCACCACGGTTTTTGTCGGCAACAGCAGCACCCGGGTGATCAATGGAAGGCTGGTGACACCCCGTGGCTATCAGATCTGAGCGCATTGCTGTTTTCGCGGGAACCCGTGAGGGACATGACCTGGCGCGCTATCTTGCCGACACCGGCCGCCTGGAGAGAACGGATTTTTTTGTTGCCACTGAATACGGAAGAAACGCTCTGGAAGATGTTCCCGGCGTCCGTGTCATTTCCGGACGAATGGACCGTGAAGCGATGGATAAGTGTTTCCGGCGCAGGGGTTACCGGCAGATTGTTGACGCCACGCATCCTTATGCCGCGGAGGTGACGGAAAATCTCCGTGCCGCAGCTGAAGACTGCGGTATAGCATATATGAGGCTTCTGCGGGAAGAAGAGGACTATGACCGGAACAAAATACGGTTCGTCGATTCTCCCCGAGAGGCGGCGGCGCTGCTGGACGACGAAGATGAGAAATTTCTGCTGACGACCGGCGCGCGGGATATCGGCGCGTACGCGCAGGTAAAGGACCTCCGGCAGAGAGGCTGCGCCCGGGTTCTGCCTGCGGAGGAATCTCTGAGGGCCTGTCTGGAGGCCGGGTTTTCCCGGGAGAGAATCATCTGCATGCAGGGTCCCTTCACCAGAGCAATGAATATCGCCACCATGGAGCAGTTCGGCTGCAGCGTTCTGGTGACCAAAAGCACCGGACGGGCGGGAGGCTTTCCGGAAAAGGCGGCGCTTGCAGAGGAAGGCTATCGTGTAATCGTCATCGGCAGGCCGGAGAAAGAAGAAGGTTTTACTCTGAAGGAAATCATAGAAAGGCTGGAAATCGAATGAAAGTGAAGGTCATTGGCGCGGGTCCGGGCGATCCGGGAATGCTGACCCGGAGGGCCCGCGAAGCCATCGCAGCGGCGGACCGGGTGTACACGTCAGACCACTTGCTGAAACTTGTGGAGAAACTGACCGACCGGGGAGAGGTCAGAAGCGTCGGGGATACGCTTGAGATTATCCGCAGAAGTGCCGGCAGCGGTGAAACTCTGGCTGTCGTTGCCAGCGGAGATACAGGATTTTACAGCATCGCCTCGCTGATTCGGCGTGACGCACCGCCTGCTGTGGAGGTGGAATTCCTTTGCGGAATCAGCAGTATGCAGTATTTCGCCGCAGCGTGCGGATTCGGATATGAGGAGATGAAACTGGTGAGTCTTCACGGACGCGAGGGCTCACTGGTCCCGTTCGTCTGCTATCACCGGCATGTGTTCGCGCTGACCGGCGGAGCGGCATCGGCGCAGGAACTTCTGAAGGAACTGTGCCGGTACGGACTCGGGGATGTAAAGGTATACGCCGGAGAACGTCTTTCCATGGCGGACGAAAATATTGCGGAGGGGACGGCATCAGAACTTTCGGAACGCGGTTTCGATCCCCTGACAGTTTTGATCCTGGTGAATGAGAGTCCGCGGGATCCGGAGAAAACCCTGTCTGACGGAGACTTTGTCCGGGGAAAAGCGCCGATGACAAAGGAAGCCGTGCGGGAACTTTCTCTGTCCTGGCTGGAGATCCGTCCTGCAGAGACGATCTGGGATGTTGGTGCGGGAACCGGAGCGATGACCTGTGCCATGGCGCAGAGAGCCAGGGAATCTTTTGTATTTGCCGTTGAGAAGAATCCGGAAGCAGTGGAAACCGTCCGGCAGAATATGGACAGGCTGGGGATACGAAATATTCAGATCGTTTGCGGGGAAGCACCCGCGGAGCTGGAACATTTCCCCGCGCCGGATCGGGTCTTTGTCGGAGGCTCCTCCGGAAATCTGAATGCTATTCTGGATCTCGTATTCCGGAAAAACAGAAACGCGCGCGTTCTGATCACCGCAGTGACGCTGGAGACTCTTTCGGAAGCGGTTTCCGCTCTGAATGAACGGGGAAAGGAACCGGAGGTTCGCTGTGTCAATGTGGCAGATGCCCGGCCGCTGGGACGGTATCATCTGATGAAGGCGGAGAATCCGGTTTATCTGATCAGGAACATCCGATCTGTGAAGAATGAAGAGGGGACCTGTGATGAAGGATAGAATTCCACGGATTTTAATCGCAGGGACAGGCTCCGGATGCGGAAAGACGACGGTGACCTGTGGGCTCCTTTCGGCGCTGCGGCAGTCGGGAACGCGAACTGCGGCGTTTAAATGCGGCCCTGATTACATCGACCCTATGTTCCATAAGGAAGTGCTTGGCACAGACTCCGGAAATCTTGACCTGTATCTCTGCGGAGAAGAGACGGTAAAATATCTTCTGGCGCGTGGCGGACGGCGTGCTGAGATGACAGTGACGGAAGGAGTCATGGGGCTCTACGATGGGCGGGGCTTCAATGATGACCGGTGCTCCGCCAATCATATTTCCCGGCTGACGGAGACCCCTGTGGTGCTGGTCGCCGATGTGAAAGGGAAAAGCCTTTCGCTTGCGGCCGAACTCAACGGATATGTGAATTTCAGAGAGAACCGGATCCGGGGCGTTATTTTGAATCACTGCTCCGCAGATATGTACCCGGAGTATGCGGAACTGATCCGCCGGGAAACCGGTCTGCCGTGCTTCGGATATCTTCCGAATGTGCCTGAGGCCGAGGTGGGCAGCCGTCATCTGGGACTGATTACAGCGGCGGAGATTGCGGACATTCGCCAGAAGATGGACGCATTGGGGGAAGTCGCCGGAGAGTGCCTGGATATGGATGGGCTGCGTGCGCTGGCGGAAACTGCGCCGGAACTTTCATATGAGGAGCCGGAGATTTTGCGGGAAATTTCTCCGGGAGCGAGATATCCGGTTGCTATAGCGAAGGATCGGGCCTTTTGTTTCTATTACCGGGATGCGCTGGAACTTCTGGAGCAGATGGGGGCTGAACTGATTCCTTTTTCGCCCCTGACAGATTCTCATCTGCCGACGGGCAGCTGCGGACTGATTCTGGGCGGAGGGTATCCGGAACTCTACGCGGAGACGCTTTCCGGAAATAAAACTCTTCTGAAGGAGATCCGGACCGCAGTGCGAGGCGGCCTTCCGACTTATGCGGAGTGCGGAGGCTTCATGTATCTGGGTCAGTCGATCACCACGGTGGAGGGCCGGTTTCCCATGGCGGGTGCGATTCCGGGAAACAGCCGTGTGACCGGACACCTGGTGAGGTTCGGTTACAAAGAACTGACAGCGCGTCGTGACAACCTGCTGTGCCGCCGCGGGGGAAGGATCCGCTGTCACGAGTTCCATTACAGCGACACGGATGATTACGGGGACGGCTTTGAGGCGGTGAACAGCCGCGGCCGTTCCTGGGAGACCGGACAGGTGAGCCCGTCCCTGTATGCCGGATATCCGCACCTGCATCTCTGGGGGAATCCGGAATTCGCACGGTCTTTCATGGACGCGGTTCGGAGAACAGCGCAGGGAGAGGGAGGCATAACATGGAAATAGTGTGGGTGCTCCTGGCCGGATTCGCGTTGGATCTGCTGCTGGGGGATCCCCGGTGGATGCCGCATCCCGTGGTCGGAATCGGACGGCTCATCACTGTCTGCGAGAGATTTTTACGGCGGATATTTCCTGACACACCCGAAGGAAAGAGAGCGGGAGGTTTTTTTCTGACACTGACAGTAGTCGGAGTTTCCACAGCTGTTCCCGCAGCGGCAATCTACGGCGTCGGGCTTGTCGATATGCGGCTGAAATACGGACTGGAAATTTTCTGGTGCTGGCAGATATTTGCGGCAAGATCACTGAACCGGGCTGCGGACCGTGTCCGTGCGGAAGTGGAGAACGGAGATATCAGCGCTGCGAGAAAATATCTGTCCTGGATTGTGGGCCGGGACACAGCGAAGCTGAATTTTCCCCAAATTATCCGGGCCGTCTGTGAAACTGTGGCGGAAAACAGCTCGGACGGAGTGATCGCCCCTATGTTCTATATGGCGATCGGCGGCGTGCCGGCGGGTTTTTTCTATAAAGCAGGGAACACGCTGGATTCCATGGTGGGATATAAGAACGACCGGTATATCGATTTCGGACGGGCATCAGCACGCTTTGATGATCTGCTGAATTTTGTCCCCGCACGAATCACCGGATTCATGATGTGCCCGGGAGCCGTTCTGGCGGGACTGGACGGGAAAGCGGCGTTTCGGATCTTTCGCCGGGATCGCCTTCGTCATGCGAGCCCCAACGCGGGGAATCCGGAATCAGCCTGCGCCGGGGCGCTGGGCGTGCGTCTGCTGGGGGACGCCAGTTACTTTGGAAAGAAATACAGAAAGGATACGGTGGGAGACGACCTGCGTCCCATTGAGGCGGAGGATATCACCCGGAGCTGCCGGCTTATGCTGACCACCTCGGCGCTTTGCCTGGGGCTTATGTGCGGAATCCGGACACTGGTATTCCTGTTTCTGTTCTGAGAGGAGAGATTATGGCAAAATCAATGATGGTACTGGGAACCTGCTCAAACGCGGGAAAGAGTTTGATTACGGCGGGAATCTGCCGCATTCTGACCCGGGAGGGCTTTCGTACGGCTCCTTTCAAGGCGCAGAACATGGCGCTGAATTCCTGTATCACAAAGGACGGGCTGGAGATGGGACGGGCGCAGGTCATGCAGGCGGAGGCCTGCGGCCTGGAACCGGACTGCAGGATGAATCCGGTGCTGCTGAAGCCCACCAGCGATCGGGGTTCCCAGGTGATTCTCAACGGAAAGGTTTACGGCAATCTGTCCGCCCGGGATTTCTACGCACGCAAATCTTTGTTCCGGGAGGAAATACGCAAGGCCTACGAGTCACTGGCAGCCGACTATGATGTCATCGTTATGGAGGGGGCGGGAAGCCCCGCGGAGATCAATCTCAAGGAGGAGGATCTTGTTAACATGGGGATGGCGCGTATGGCGGATGCGCCGGTACTCCTGGTGGGCGATATTGACCGGGGCGGTGTGTTTGCGTCGTTGGCCGGAACCATGCTGCTGTTCGATGAAGAGGAGCGTGCAAGGGTCCGGGGCGTGATCATCAACAAATTCCGGGGCGATCTGGATATTCTGAAACCGGGTCTTTCTATGCTAGAGGATATCATTCACGTTCCGGTGCTGGGCGTAGTGCCGTATTTGGATGTGGATATCGATGATGAGGACAGTCTTTCGGAGAAATTCACCCGGAGGGATCCGGAGGCGGTGATCGATATTGCAGTGGTTCGGCTCCCGCGGATTTCAAACTTTACGGATTTCAACGCTCTCGAGTATATGGAGGGTGTCGGCGTCCGCTATGTGCGGAATCCGGGAGAACTGGGGGATCCGGATATGGTGATTATTCCGGGGACAAAGAACACTATGGCCGATCTTCTCTGGATGCGGCAGTGCGGAATGGAGGCGAAGATTCTGAGATATGCGTCCCGCGGGAAACCGGTCTTCGGTGTCTGCGGCGGGTATCAGATGCTGGGGCAGCGCCTCTCCGATCCGCTGGGAGTGGAACACGGAGGAACGCTGGACGGCATGAAACTTCTTCCGCACAGCACAGATTTCGCTTCGGAGAAGGTGACCCGGGAAACATCCGGGTGCCTGTCTCCGGTGACCGGGATATTCTCGAGACTTTCCGGAAAACCCTTCGAGGGCTATGAAATCCACATGGGTTCTCAGGAGAGCCGGGGAAATATCATCAACGAAGGGAATGTGTACGGGACATATATTCACGGAGTCTTCGACCGGCAGGAGGTCGCCGCGGAGGTCATCCGGGCGCTGTACCGGGAACGCGGAATGGAGCCCGGCGAGGTCAGATCCTTCGATCTGGCGGAATACAAGCAGAACCAGTATGACCTGCTGGCCGAGGGACTGAGGAACGCACTGGATATGGAAAAAATCATGGATATGATACGATAAGGAGGAACTCGTGAAAATAGAAAATATCAGACCGGGAGACATAGAGGCGGAAAGCTTCCGGATTATCGGGGAACTGCTGGGAGACCGGAAACTGGATCCCAGATATGAACACATCATCAAGAGATGCATCCATACGTCGGCGGATTTTGATTACGTAGACAGCCTGTATTTCTCGGAAGGCGCGGAAGAACGCATTGCCCGCGGGATCCGGGAAGGCGCGGTGATCGTTACGGATACAAAGATGGCACAGGCGGGAATCAATAAGACCAGAATCGGAAAATACGGAGGACAGGTACTTTGTTACATAGGAGACAGCGATGTCGCAGAGGAGGCGAAAAGCCGGGGACTGACGCGGTCCTATGTGAGCATGGAGAAGGCTTCCCGTCTAGGACGTCCGGTGATCTTTGCAATCGGAAATGCTCCCACCGCTCTGATGGCGATCTGCGACCTGGCAGAGGTCGGACAGCTGGATCCGGTGGCGGTGATCGGCGTTCCGGTGGGTTTTGTCAACGTGGAGGCCAGTAAGGAGCGGCTGATCCGATCCGGCATCCCCTGCATCGTCGCCCGGGGAAGAAAGGGCGGAAGCAACATCGCGGCCTGCATCGTCAATGCGATTCAGTACAGTCTGTGATACCGCAGCATAGAGTACGGCCGGATATACCGCAGAGTCCGCGGAATTTCGGGACCTGAACGGGGAATGTCCCGGAAGGAGGAAGACCGGTCAGGAGTAGAAAAGAAGGTCCATTCGAAGAAGAATTTTGACAACTGTGAGCATTCGGGCTATAATAGATGGACACTGTACGGGTAATTTGTCATTTATTATGGGGGGACATTATGAATAATGCAGTCCGGGTGATCCGGATTCTGAAGTGGGCCTGCTTTCCGCTCGGATACATTATGTATTACGTTACGAGAAGCAGCTTCGGACCGTATATCGCCATCGCGCTGAGCGTTGCAGCGATTGTCGGTTTCTGGTATCTGATGCGGCAGGAGGAACTGCGTCTGACAGCCAGGGACATCGCCTATGAAATTCGCGATGTGATAATGACACGCTATGGATTTGAACATCTGATTGAAATCAAGAGGATGAAGAGCAATGTAATCGTGAGGATTTATGTAATCCGCGCGGGAGAAAAACTGCAGGAACTGAAGACGGCTGTCATGCGGAGGCTGACGGAACAGGGGTACCGGGACCGCATCATCGCATTGCAGGTGGCGGATATGAACAGCAAGGAGGAACTGGGAGCCCATCAGAAGAGGATGAATCTGCAGCTTGTGGAGCTGCTGTCGCGACAGAACACGCGGCGTCAGCATCACGGAGAAGGCTGAAGGAACACGGGAGAGAGAATTAAACATGGAAATCGAACTGAAATATTTGATCGGAGAGAACACAGAGATCGATCGGATTTTTAATGACGACTTCATTCAGAGCATCCGGGATGACAAGGACGAGGAAATGATCCGGATGCACGCCGTTTATTACGACACTGAGGATGATGCGCTTGCAGAGCATTGCATCGCGCTTCGCATCCGAAGGGAAAACGACTACTATATTGGAACGCTGAAATGGGACGGCACTAGTGAGAACGGGATGCACCGCCGGCAGGAGGTGAACATTCCGCTGAACGAGGAAGACGTGCCGGCTGTGCCGAAAGCGGATATCTTTCAGCCGTGCGGCGAGATTTACGACGAGATCTGCCGGATTCTGAAAGGACGGAAACTGGTACCGCGGGTGGAGATGACTTTTGTACGCAGGCAGATTCGACTGGACACGGGAAAATCCATCTGCGTGCTTTCTGCGGATCAGGGCGAGATTCGGGGCGGAGATCGGGAAATTCCGGTTCGGGAACTGGAAATCGAGCTGCTGACGGGGGCTGAGAAGGAAATTATGGCCATCGGAGACCGGTTATCGGCCGGATATGACCTGAAACCGGAGGATAGGAGCAAACTGGAGAGGGGTTTCCGGCTGATCCGGTGAAGAAAGTCGATAAATCTTGACCGCTTCAACAAAAATAATGGGTTAAGATGTTTACTTCAGCCGCATTTGAGTGTATAATATTAGAATTCATGTGCGGTTTTTTTGTGCCGCCAAATAAATACGACAAGCTTTTAAATTAGGAGGATATACGAGGATGAAAACGACACTTGTCTCGAAGGAAAACAATGAAGCGAAGCTGACGATGGATTTTACAGCAGAGGAATTTGAAGAGGAAGTCAACAAGGTCTACCGGAAAAACCGCAATCAGTTTCAGATAAACGGCTTCAGAAAGGGCAAGGCGCCAAGAAGCATCATCGAGAGGCATTACGGCGAGGGAATTTTTTTCGAGGATGCCATCAATAACATGTTTGGCGATCACTATCCCGGGGCAATAGAAGAATTAGAGTTGGAGGTCATTGACCGTCCCCAGGTGGATTTCAGTGAAATAGGCAAGGGAAAGCCGGTGACCATGACAATTGATGTCAAACTGTTCCCGGTGGTCGAAGTGAAGGACTATAAAGGCATCGAAGTGGAGCAGCTGAAGAGCGACGCTTCTGACGAGGATGTGGAGAAAGAACTCGAGAAACTTCAGAAGAGAAACGCCCGCATGGTTGTCGTTGACAGACCGGCGAAGGACGGCGATACGGTTCTGCTGGATTACGCGGGATTTGTCGGTGACGAGCAGTTTGCCGGCGGAACAGCGGAACGGCAGGAACTGAAGCTGGGATCCGGAACCTTCATCCCCGGATTCGAGGAGCAGCTGATCGGTGCGGTTACCGGTGAGGATAAGGATGTGAACGTCACTTTCCCGGAGGAATACGGCGAGAAATCACTGGCCGGAAAGGATGCGGTGTTCCACTGCAAGATCCACGAGATCAAAGAGGAACAGGTACCGGAGTTGGACGATGAGTTTGCCAAGGATGTAAGCGAATTCGATACTCTTGAGGAACTGAAGGCGAAGACAAAGGAAGATCTGGAGAAGGCCAGAGAAGAACAGTACCGGAACATGGCGAAGGACGCCGTCGTAAATCAGGTCTGGGAAAACAATCATATCGAGGTTCCCGCATCCATGGTGGAGGATGAGATCACACAGATGGCGCAGGAACTGGATCAGCAGCTGAGATATCAGGGACTTTCTCTGGAGCAGTACTGCCAGTTCACCGGCAAGGATATGGCGGGCTTCCGGGAAGACGTCCGGGAGGACGCAGAAAAGAGAGCGGGAACCAGAATCGTTCTGCGCTCCATCGGAGAGGCCGAAAATCTTGAGGTTTCGGACGACGACGTGAATGAGGAGATGAAGCTGGTCGCCGAACAGTACGGGATGGATCAGGACAAGGTTCAGGAAGCGCTGGCGGACAGTATGGACTATTTCCGGAAGGATCTGATGGTGAAAAAGGTAATCGACATGCTCTATGACGAAGCCAATGTCACCATGGTCGATGCACCGGAACCGGAAGTGACCGAAGAGAATAAAGACGCTTCAGAAACCGCGGATGATGCTGCGGCGGAGGAAGAGAAATAAGCGAGGGATAAGAACAAATGGCATTGGTACCTTATGTAATCGAGCAGACCGGTATGGGGGAGAGAAGCTATGATATTTTCTCCCGCCTTCTGAAGGACAGGATCATCTTCCTCGGTGAAGAGATCAATGATGCGGTGGCCAGCGTGGTCACGGCGCAGCTCCTGTTCCTTGAGGCTGAGGATCCGGAAAAGGACATCAGTATCTATATCAACAGTCCGGGCGGTTCCGTCACTGCCGGAATGGCAATCTATGATACGATGAACTATATCAAACCGGATGTCTCCACCATCTGCGTCGGGATGGCGGCCAGCATGGGAGCGTTTCTGCTGTCCTCAGGCGCGAAGGGAAAACGTTATGCGCTTCCGAACGCAGAGGTGCTGATTCACCAGCCGCTGGGAGGCGTGAACGGTCAGGCCTCGGATATCGAGATCCACGCACAGTGGATTGTGAACACCAAGGCGAAACTGAACCGCATTCTCAGTGAGAATACGGGGCAGTCGCTGGAACAGATTGTAAAGGATACGGATAGAGATCACATTATGGAAGCGCAGGAGGCCTGTGAATACGGGCTGATTGATAAAGTCATCGCTTCCAGATAACGAGGGAAAAATGGCTGATAAATTTAATGATTTGACAAATGAACTGAGATGCTCCTTCTGCGGAAAGCCTCAGAGTCAGGTGAGACGGCTGATCGCTGGACCCGGCGTATACATCTGCGACGAGTGCGTTGAAATGTGTACGGACATCATTCGTGAGGCCGCGCTGGAAGCGCAGGAGGGTGAGAACGCATCGGTAGACCGTGACTCCAGAAAGCTTAAGAAACCGAAGGAGATCTGGCAGACTCTGTCAGATTATGTTATCGGACAGGACGAGGCCAAGAAAGCGCTTGCCGTGGCGGTCTACAATCATTATAAGAGGATTGAGGGTCTTTCCAGAGCGGAGAGCGACAGCGTGGAGCTGCAGAAGAGCAACATCGTGATGATCGGACCGACAGGCTCGGGAAAGACATTGCTGGCGCAGACACTGGCGAAAATCCTGAACGTGCCGTTCGCGATTGCGGATGCAACGGCGCTGACTGAAGCCGGATATGTCGGAGAGGACGTGGAGAACATTCTGCTCCGACTGCTGCAGGCGGCGGACTACGATGTGGAAAAGGCGCAGAGAGGGATTATCTACGTGGATGAGATTGACAAAATCTCCCGGAAAAGTGAGAATCCGTCGATTACACGGGACGTCAGCGGCGAAGGTGTACAGCAGGCGCTGCTGAAGATCCTGGAGGGAACGGTTGCCAATGTGCCGCCGCAGGGCGGACGGAAGCATCCGCACCAGGAATTCATTCAGATTGATACCACCAATATCCTGTTTATCTGCGGCGGTGCATTTGACGGACTGGATAAAATCATCCAGAGAAGAATCGGAAACAAGGTCATCGGTTTCAACTCGGATGTGGAACTGTCCAAGGTTGAGGAGAAGGATCTGCTGTCCAGAGTGGAACCGGAGGATCTTCTGAAATTCGGCCTGATTCCGGAGTTTATCGGAAGACTGCCGGTAATCGTTACGCTCGAGGAACTCACGGAAGAATCGCTGATCCGCATCATGAAAGAACCGAAAAACGCTTTGATCCGCCAGTATCAGAAACTGTTCGAGATCGATGGCGTAGAACTGGAGATTGAGGACGGTGCGGTGCAGGAGATCGCCCGCAGGGCAATTGCCAGAAAGACGGGAGCAAGGGGACTTCGCAGTATTTTTGAAAAGGCCATGATGGACATCATGTACGAGATTCCGTCCAGAGACGATATTGAGAAGTGCATTATCACCAGAGAGACTATTGCGGAGCATAAAGCGCCGAATCTGGTAATGAAAAGTGAAAGCAGTAAGAAGGATCCTAAAGCAGATGCATCTTAACAACAGGGCGACGGAATGTCGCCTTTTGCATAATGGAGGGGTTAGATGAACGAAGAATATAAAAATACAGAACAGATGGAGACCCTGGAAGGAATGATACCGGCGGAAGAGGAAGAGTCCCGGGAGGAAGTTGTACGGGAAGTGCTGCCCTGCATTCCGCTGCGCGGAGTTTCCATCTTTCCGCACACCGTTGTGCATTTTGATATCGGCCGAGAGAAATCTATCCGTGCGCTGGAAAACGCCATGGCTTCCGACAAACTGATGTTTGTGGCGACGCAGAAGGATGAGAATATCCTGATTCCGAAGGTCGAGGATATGTATGAAATCGGCACTGTGGTGCGCGTCAAGCAGATGCTGAAAATTCAGGGAGATGCCGTTCGCGTACTTGTGGAAGGAATCTGCCGCGGCAGCATCGATCAGGTAATAACAGAAGAAACTTATATTTCCGCAACAATCAACCGTCTGGAGGAGGACATTCGCGAGGAAGAACTATCGCTGGAGGATAAGGCCGCGATGCGCATCATCCGGGAGGAATTTGTGGAATACGCAGCGCTGACCTCACAGATTACAGATGAGGTGGTCGACAAGACACTGGCAGTCACAGAACCTGGACCCATGATTGACAAAATCGCCAATGAGCTCTTTGTCAGCTGCGCAAGAAAACAAAACATTCTGGGTGAACTGAATTTCTCCGAAAGACTGAAGGCTCTGACAGAGTTAATCGGAGAGGAAAACGAGATCGCTGTGATTGAAAAGGAACTTTCGCAGAAGGTCAAGGAGAATATCGACAACGGACAGAGGGAATACTTCCTCCGGGAGAAACTGAAGGCGATCCAGACAGAACTGGGCGTTGAGGAAGATGCCGGAGCGGAGTCTGCGGAATGGCTGGAAAAACTAGACGAATTGAAGCTGGATGAGAAGGTGGACGAGAAGGTTCGCAAGGAAATCAGCAAGTTCTCCAAGATGATGCCGTCTTCGGCAGAGAGCTCGGTAATCCGCAATTATGTGGAAACCATTCTCGATCTGCCCTGGAACAAATCCTCCCGGGTGAATTCCAATCTGAAGAAGGCGGAGAAGATACTGGAGGAGGATCACTACGGCATGAAAAAGGTCAAGGAACGCATCCTGGAGTACCTGGCAGTGGTGCATCTGTCCAAAGCTATACGGGGTCCGATTCTGTGCCTTGTAGGGCCGCCGGGAGTCGGAAAGACGTCTATCGCCAGATCCATTGCGAGAGCGACGGGGAGAGAATTCATCCGTATGTCGCTGGGCGGTGTCCGGGATGAGGCGGAGATCCGCGGCCACAGAAGAACCTATATTGGAGCGATTCCGGGCCGGGTAATCAACGGCATCAAGGATGCCGGAACTAACAATCCGCTGTTCCTTTTTGACGAGGTTGACAAAATAGGCGCGGACTTCCGGGGGGATCCGGCTTCGGCACTGCTGGAGGTCCTGGATCCTGAGCAGAACAATACCTTCACCGACCATTTTCTGGAGATCCCCTTTGACCTGAGCAAGGTCATGTTCATCACCACAGCCAATTCGGTGGATACGATACCGGAGCCGTTGCTGGACAGAATGGAAGTGATCGAGGTTCCCGGGTATACGGAACAGGAAAAGGTGAAAATCGCTCAGAAATACCTTATCCCGAAGGAAATCAAGGCTAACGGTCTGAAAAAGGAAAATATCAGGATCTCGGAGAACGCTCTTCACGATCTTGTGAACTACTATACGAGAGAGTCCGGCGTCAGGAACCTGGAACGGAGTATAGGAAGCGTCTGCCGAAAGGTGGCCAGAAGAGTGGTGACTGAAAAGGGCAGAACCTACAATGTGACCCCGCGAAATCTGGAGCGCTATATGGGGAAACACATCTTCCATTATGACGTACTGGAGGGCGAAAATCCCATCGGCGTAACCACCGGAATGGCCTGGACCCGCGTTGGCGGCGACACGCTGAAAATCGAGACTTCGGTGGTCCCGGGGACAGGAAAGCTGAACCTGACGGGCCAGTTGGGCGACGTGATGCAGGAATCGGCGAAGATCGGCGTCAGTTATGTGCGCAGCATCGCAAGCCGGTACGGTATCGAAGAAGATTTTTACAAAAAGTATGATATGCACATCCATGTACCTGAGGGCGCCGTTCCCAAGGACGGCCCGTCGGCGGGAGTTACCATGTGCACCAGTGTGGTTTCTGCGCTGACAAAGACTCCCGTTGACCGCGAAATTGCCATGACCGGCGAGATCACGCTTAGGGGGAAGGTTTTGCCGGTAGGCGGTATCCGTGAGAAGGTTCTGGCTGCGCACCGGGCAGGAATCCGGAAGATTCTTCTGCCGAAGGAAAATGCCAGAGACATCGACGAAATTCCTCAGAGCGTAAGACGCGACCTGGATTTTGTGCTGATCGAAGATGTGAAAGAGGCGCTGGAGAACGCCCTTGTTAAATAGAACGGGAAATGCTAAAAATCAATAAATCAGAGCTGGAGGCCGTTGCGGTACGTCCGGCTCAGTACCCGCCGGACGGCCCGGCAGAAATCGCTTTCGCCGGCCGCTCCAATGTGGGGAAGTCATCACTTTTGAATCTGCTGACCGGCCGAAAAAACCTTGCGAGGGTTTCGGGCGCGCCGGGAAAGACGAGGACCATCAATTTTTATCGGATTAATGACCGGTTCCGTATCGTGGATCTTCCGGGATACGGATACGCGAAGGTGTCAAAGTCCGTGACAGAGGACTGGGGACAGATGATGGAAAGGTATCTCGGCACCCGGGAGGGGCTGCGGTGCGTGATACAGCTGGTGGATATCCGGCACGCACCCACCCGCCAGGATCTGCAGATGTACGAGTATCTTCGCCATTACGGTCTGGACGGGATCGTCGTGGCGACCAAGGCCGATAAGGTCAGCCGGAATGAACAGGCGAAGAACCTCGCCGGGATCCGGAAAGAGCTGAAGCTCGGACCGGAGGATATTCTCCTTCCGGTATCCGCGCTGAAACGAACCGGCACAGAACAGCTTCTGGACGTGATCGAAAAGGTTCTGGAGGAATAGATGAATTACCTTGGATTGCGGATCCTGCTGAACAGGCTTCGGGTCATTCCCTATTTTCTCAGGGATAAGACAGTCAAAAAAAGAAAAAAACTGCTGGTGATCTTCGGAATCATCTATGTCCTGGCACCCATCGATCTGATTCCGGTATTTCCCCTTGACGATATCATCCTGTGGATTTTCATCATCTGGAATCTGAAGGATGAACTGGATATTTACTGGAAGGGGGATAAAAACGGGGATCTGTCAAAAAAATTCCGTGACAAGAATATAGTGGATGGTGTAGAATTTAGTGTAGTGGACGATGACAGCAGGGAAGATGAAACGGGGCCGGAGACGGATCCCGGGAAGTAGGAGAGAGTATGGCGAAGGAAATCGTCGGAAATATTTTATATACAGAAAAAGACATTCAGAAGCGTGCGAAGGAACTGGGAAAGCAGATCTCCAGGGATTATGAAGGGCAGGAACTGATCATGCTCGGCACGCTGAAGGGTGCGGTCATGTGGATGAGCGAGCTGATGAAATATGTGACGTGCGACGTGAAAATCGATTTTGTGTCAGCGTCCAGCTACGGCTCCAGCACCACGAGTTCCGGAATCGTCAAGATTACAAAGGATATCGATATGAATATCTATGACAAGAATGTTCTGATCATCGAGGACATCGTGGACACCGGGACGACCCTGAAGTATCTGAAGGAGTACCTTTCCGACCGGAATCCCCGATCTGTCCGAATCTGCACCATGCTGGACAAGCCGTCCCGCCGCAAGAATGATCTTGTGGCCGACTATATCGGCTTCGAGGTTGAGGACCTGTTCATAATCGGTTACGGATTGGACTACGACCAGAAATACAGAAACCTGCCGTATATCAGCTATTTGGAATCGACAGGCATCTGATTTCCTGAAGCCCGGAACAGGCCCGGCTGCTAAGCCCGACCGCAGTTTTCCGGAATCCGGATGATCCGGCTTTTGGGTCGGTCGAAATTAAACTGAAAGTGTCTGCGCTGCGCGCCCGCATATCCGCGGGGACGGAATAATACGGACCGGCGCACTCCAAAATATAATTTTATCCAATGAAAAGAGAGAGAGGTAATGACAATGGGTTACAAAATCAAGGTGAATGCTTCAAACAAGCACATCCACCTGGATCAGGAAGATCTGGACACATTATTCGGCAAAGGCTACGAGCTGACGCTCAAGAAGGAACTGATTCAGCCGGGTCAGTTTGCTTCCGAGGAAAAGGTTGACATCGTCGGCCCCAAGACCACATTCAAGGGAATCCGCGTTCTCGGGCCATGCCGTAAGGATACACAGCTGGAACTTGCATTGACAGACTGCAGACAGATTGGAATCGACGCTCCCATCCGGGAATCCGGAGATGTTCAGGGAACGCCGGGATGTAAGATTATCGGACCGAAGGGAGAGGTTGATCTGGAATACGGCGTGATCGTTGCCAAGAGACATGCTCACTTTCATCCGAGTCAGGCAGAGCCTCTCGGAATCAAGGACGGACAGATTTTGAAACTGAAAATCGAGACTCCGGACAGAACCACCATCTACGATGATGTCGTTGCAAGAGTCAAAGACTACTATACCGCAGAGGTCCATGTGGATACAGATGAAGCAAACGCCGCGGCAATGGGCGGCGGCATTGAGGGAGAAATTCTTCTGGACGAGTGAGAAAAAACGATGGGGATAGGCATTCTTTGCCTATCCCGTTGTTTGTAGGAGGAACCATGGTTTATTTAATGCTTGCGGAAGGCTTTGAGGAGGTCGAGGCGGTCACCGTGGCTGATCTTCTCAGGAGAGCGGAAATTGAGGTAAGCACCGTATCAGTTTCCGGAAACAAAGAAGTATCCGGTTCTCACGGAATCAGTGTACGGGCAGATCTGGAACTATCGGAGGCAGAGCTTACAACGGCCGAAATGGTGGTGCTCCCCGGTGGAATGCCGGGAACCGTAAACCTTGCATCCTGCCGCCCGTTGACCGACGCCCTGCTTGAGCGGGCCGGAAACAGGAGGCCGGTGGCGGCCATCTGCGCCGCGCCGATGGTTCTGGGTCAGCTCGGTATTCTGAAGGGGAAAAGAGCCACGATATACCGGGGAATGGAAGCTGAGCTCTGCGGTGCGGAGCCGGTGAACGAGAAGGTAGTGACTGATGATTTTGTGATCACGTCGCAGGGACCGGGAACCGCGATGGATTTCGGTCTGGCGCTGATTGCGTTCCTGAAGAACAAAACAGCCGCGGAGGAAGTCCGCGAAGGTCTTCTGTACAGATAACACAGATGAGAGGGCGGATGACCTTGCGGCAGGCCGCCGAATATACTCTTTGTCTTACAGATATTTCAGGCGCATTCGACGGCAGAACACGCAGTATAATAGGAGAGCGAAAATGGGACTGAAAATGGATCTTCATATCCATTCAACCTGCTCGGACGGGACGATGACGCCGGTAGAGCTGGTGAGAAAATATTATCAGGAGGAGTACGGGCTGATCGCGCTGACCGATCACGACGGCATCGACGGCGTAAAAACAGCGCAGATCGCCGGCGAAGCACTGGGAATCAGTGTCATCTCCGGAATTGAACTCGGAACGGAACTGCCGGACGGCCCGGAACTCCATATTCTGGGCTATTACATCGATATCGGGAATCCGGCGCTGAACGAGACACTTGCGGAACTGAGGAAGACCCGGGCGGAACGGAACAGAAAACTTCTGGATGTGCTCCGTTCGATGGGATACAATCTGACGGAGGAGGATCTGAAACAGCGCCCTGATCAGGTTTACGTGGGGAAGCCGAATTTCGCACTGGCCCTGCAGAAGAAGGGCTATGTGAAGTCACCGGAAGATGCATTTGCACCGGGAAAATTTCTTGAATCGCCGGAGGCCCGGGCCGTCAGACGTGAACGGATCACAGCACAAAAGGCGATTGAGTTAATTAACGGAGCGGGAGGAATCGCTTCTCTGGCGCATCCGATGAAAATAAAAGGCATCGGCGAGAAAGGCTCGGAAGACTTCTTCCACCGCCTGGAGGAAATTGTGAAGCAGCTGAAAAAGGCGGGGCTCAAGGGTCTCGAATGCTTCCATCCGTCTGCGACTCACGAGCAGGGGATTGCGCTGGTGAAGCTGGCGGAGAAATATAAGCTGCACGTCACTGAGGGATCGGATTATCACGGTCCGGAGTTTGAACCACATCAGTAATTGTATGAAATGCCAGAAACCAAAAGGAGATGATGAGACATGGCAGAGGTAAATTTCATCAGGCACAAAATCGCGGCGGCGATACGGACAGAAAAGGATTTCAGCGCTGCACTCCGGTCGGAGGTGGATATGATTTTCCTGCTTCATTCGAATATCATGACGTTGACGCCCAGCATCCGGGAGATTCACAGTGCGGGCAAAAAGGCCTTTGTGCACGTGGACTTCGCTGAGGGCATCGGAAAGGATCGCGCGGGGCTGGAATACCTGAAGAAACAGGGAGTGGACGGGATCTGCACGACCCGCACCAACCTGGTGAAGATCGCGAAGGATCTGGGAATGATCACCGTTCAGCGTTTTTTTATGATCGATTCTCATTCTGTGGGAACGTCGCTGGATTCCATCAAAATCTCCAGACCGGACATCGTTGAGATTATGCCGGCTATTGTAACAAAGAAAATCAGTGAATTTTCTTCACTGGTTCAGGTTCCCGTCATCGCGGGCGGACTTGTGGAAACAAAAGAAGAAGTCAAGGCGGCCCTGGAGGCGGGTGCGTCGGTGGTGTCCACCGGTGAGACCGGACTCTGGACGCTGAATATAGATTAGAATATAATCGCTGAAGCGGATTGAAACAAACCTGGAGGTGACTACTATGAAAATCATGTTCTGCGGAGCGACTACGGGAGTTACAGGTTCCTGTCATCTTCTGAAGACGGAGAACCATAATGTACTTCTCGATTGCGGGCAGTTTCAGGGAGGGAAGGCGCAGGAGGCTCTGAACGCTGATCCGTTCCCGTTTGAGCCGTCCGAGGTCGAATGCATGATACTGAGTCATGCGCATATCGATCACTGCGGGCGGATTCCCCTGCTGGTAAAAAGAGGTTTTCGGGGCAAGATCTATTGCACGGATGCGACAGCCGACCTGCTGGAAGTCATGCTGCTGGACAGCGCGCATATTCACGAAATGGACGCGCAGTGGCAGAGTAAGCGAAATCTGAGAGCCGGAAAACCGCCGATTGATCCTTTGTACACCACGGAAGACGCACAGGAGGCCCTGAAATATGTGGAACCGATTTTATACGATCAGCAGATCCGTCTCAATGACGATATGAAAATTGTGTTCAATGACGCCGGTCATATCCTGGGCTCCGCAATTACGGAGATATGGGTCACTGAAGGGGAACGGGAGAGTAAGATCGTGTTCTCCGGAGACCTGGGGATGAAGAATCGTCCGATTCTGAGAGATCCGGTCACGATTAAAAAAGCGGACTGTGTGATCATGGAGACGACATACGGGAACCGCAACCATGCGCAGAATTCCATGAGCGTCAAACAGCTGATCGATATCATTCTGAAAACGACCAGACGGGGCGGAACCGTGGTGATTCCGTCTTTTGCGGTCGGACGGACTCAGGAACTGATTTATGAACTCAACCGGTTTTATGAGAAGTCCAGCCCGGATTACCGCCAGGAACTGGATAAAGTCGATGTGATCGTGGACAGTCCGATGGCGACCACGGCCACGGAGGTTTTCCGCAACAACGCACAGGTTTTTGACGAGGAGACAAAGGCTTACATTATGAAGGGCGATAACCCGCTGGATTTCAAGAATCTCCGCTTTACCAGGAGTACGGAGGAATCCAGAGCGCTGAACACGGATCACACACCCAAGGTGATTATATCTGCCAGCGGAATGTGCGAGGCAGGCCGGATCCGTCATCATCTCAAGCATAATCTATGGGACGCCAGAAACAGCGTGATCTTTGTGGGATATCAGGGCGAAGGAACGCTGGGTCGCTCCCTGATCGAAGGGAAAAAGGATATCACGCTCTTCGGTGAGGAGGTTCACGTCAACGCGGAGATCTATAATCTGGAAGGCTTTTCCGGCCATGCAGACCAGAACGGTCTGCTGGAGTGGATCAGCGGATTTCAGCAGCCGCCGCGGCAGATCTTCCTGGTTCACGGCGAAGAACAGTCCAAAAAGGATTTCGCTAAACTGATTCACGACAAGCTGGGATATGATCCCATCCCGGTTCTGGGGAACTCTGAGTTCGAACTGGATATGAATGATGTTCGCGTGCTGAATATGACGGAAGCGGTACAGACTGCCGCTGAGGATGAGGACGTGCAGAAGGTTCGCAGCAAAATTTCGGAAATCGAAACGGAGCTGGAGGGGATTCTCTACAACACCAGCCTGGCAATGAGCCAGTCTATGTCGGAGGAGAAACTGGTCCGGATCAACAATGTTGTTCAGGAACTGGAGAAGGCAACGATCAATCTGGGTACCGCAGTCAATCAGCGTGAGGAGCCGCCTCGGCCGTAACGGCAGCCGGAAACGCCGCGAACCTCGACCGTAACTACCTGAAATGCGACAGCTGCGGGAGAAATACCGGCACGGCCCTGAGAAAATGATTGACTTTGACAATACATCTATGGCATAGTAGTTTCCACAAAGAGTGCGGCGCCGCCATTGGAACTTCCGACGGGAGGTTTCGTGTACATAATATTAATAAAAGGAGGAAGTATTATGGCAAGAGAATGGCAGCAGCGTAGATTCGCGGAATATGTAATGCCGGATGCGGTGTATTATCAGAGCCTGTGGGCAGTTCGGGATCTGGCGAGGATGGAGAAGCGGGTCAGAGAACTGGATCGGGAAATTACAGGCGACGGCTGCAGCGCCAGTATTGTCCGAGAAGGCCGGCGGGATTATGCTGCGATCCGGCCGACGGAGAAGAAGGCAGTGGAGAAGATTACGCTGGAGAAGCGGGTGGAGGCCATCCGCAGGGCGCTGGATACAGTGCCGGAGAATTATCGTGATTTTGTGTATGCGAACATCGTGTACAAAAAACAGCCGGTCGGGTACCAGACGAAAATCTGGAAGATATGGAAACAGCGGTTTCTGTTCCATGTTGCCAGGAATCTGTCGATGATGTAATTTTATTACATATCTGACAAAAAAAGTATTGTAAGGGAACGAAAATCGTGCTATGATGATACTGTAGATAAATGGAATTGATAACGAAAGGAGGAAACTCCTGCGTGGAAAAGGACTGTCTCAGGATGGTCCTTTTTCTGTTGCGGGAAAATGCTATGGACTATCAGAAATTCAGGGATGAAATCGTGAAAAAGATTCGCGGGTATCTGCCGGAGGAGTATGCCGGATGGGAGATGAAAGTGGAATTCATCCGCACGAGGCGCGGCCGGCGTGAGGCTGTTCTGATTGGAAGCGGTGAAGACGGAACTGCCGTGCCGACTCTCTATATCGATATGCTGTATGAGTGGTATCAGTCCTGCGGGAGTTTGGAAAAAACGCTGCGCTTTGCCGCAGAATTCTATGTCAGCGGCATGAGGTACGGACGGGCCATGTCAGAATGTATGCGGCCGGAACCCCGAGAGGATGGAATCATTATGGCGCTGATCAATACGGAGCGGAACAGGGAACTTCTTTCGGATGTGCCGAACCGCTCCTGTCACGACATGTCGATCATCTATCGCTATATGATTCCGCTTCCGGATCGGTCATTTAATGCGGTTACAATCACAAATGCGCTGGCGGAGCGCGAGGGACTCAGTGAAGAACGTCTGTACGAGCTCGCGATGGAAAACACCCCCAGAATGCTGCCGCTCTACACTGAAAACATCGGCGAAAACATCAATGTGCTGAGCAATGACCGGGGAATCATCGGAGCGGCCGCCATGCTTTACCGCGAGTCGCTGGCGAACATTTCAGAGATGATGGAATCGGATCTGTATGTGATTCCGTCATCTGTCCATGAGATTATTACACTGCCGGTAGAGGATGCGTCTGCGGACAAGCTGAGGAAGATGATCTACGAGGCGAACCGTACCGTTCTTGAGGCGGGGGACATGCTGTCTGATACACTGTATTATTACAGCAGGGAGAACAAAACAATGAGGCCCGCACTGTGATAAAATCAGTGTCCGCGCATCAAGTCCCCGTCGGACTTAATGGAAGGCGCTGGGGGAAGGTCTTCTGCAGCGCCGCGGTGCACAATCCGGTGGAAGTGTGTACCGGATTGTGCACCAGGCGGACAACTATTAAACCCCGCGGGCTGCGGACGCCTGCTGCGGATTCATTGTGCGTAGGTGCAGGATTAATGCGGATTACACGTTGAACAGGAAGGTGATGATATCTCCGTCCTTTACGATGTATTCTTTGCCCTCTGAGCGCAGCAGGCCTTTCTCGCGGGCTTTCGTCATACTTCCGTCGCATTCTGCCATCAGCGTATCGTAGTTGATGGTTTCGGCGCGAATGAAACCTTTCTCAAAGTCAGTATGGATTTTTCCCGCAGCCTGCGGAGCCTTCGTTCCGTTGGTAATGGTCCAGGCCCGCGTCTCGTCGGAGCCGGTGGTCAGGAAAGAAATCAGATTCAGCAGGCGGTAGGAGGCCTTGATAAGCTTGTCCAGACCGGATTCGTCGATATTCAGTTCCTCCAGGAAAAGCGCCTTTTCGTCGTCGTCCAGCTCGGAGATCTCCTGTTCGATTTCCGCGCAGATTACGACTGCCTCCGCACCTTCCCCTGCGGCAAATTCGCGGACGGCGGTCACGTATTCGTTTTCGCTGCCGTCTGCGGCGTCTTCCTCGGAGACGTTTGCAACATAGATGATCGGTTTATAGGAGAGAAGATCCAGAGTCCGGACGAAGTCTGCCTCGTCTTCGTCCAGTTCCATCGCGCGGGCAGAGGTTCCGCTGCTGAGGAAATCGTAGACCTTCTTCAGGATTTCCAGTTCTCCAGCCAGTGCTTTGTCGTAACGGGAGCCTTTTTCCGTTTTCGCGATGCGCCGCTCCAGAAGTTCCATATCCGACAGGATCAGCTCAGTGTTGATGGTTTCGATGTCGCTCAGCGGATCAATTTTTCCGGACACGTGAACGATGTTTTCGTTCTCAAAGCAGCGGACGACGTGGACGATAGCGGCGACTTCGCGTATATGTCCCAGGAATTTGTTTCCGAGACCCTCGCCTTTCGATGCGCCCTTGACCAGCCCTGCGATATCGCAGAATTCTATGGTGGTATAAATCGTCTTTTTTGATTTATTCAGATCTGAAAGGACGCGGATTCGCTGATCCGGAACTGTGACGACACCGACATTGGGTTCGATGGTGCAGAACGGGTAGTTCGCCGCTTCCGCACCGGCCTTTGTTATCGCGTTAAACAGCGTGCTTTTGCCTACGTTCGGCAGGCCGACGATTCCTAATTTCATTCTTGTATGCTCCTTTGCTGAATTTCTTTGTAGTTTAGTACGAGATATAGGATGAGGCAGGCGATGAAAACGACCGCGCTCAGAACCTGAGCCTGGCGGAAAGGCCCGATCATCAGGCTATCCGTTCGCAGATGCTCCACACAGAACCGCTCGACTGAATAGAGCATTCCGTAGAGCAGCGCGATCTGACCGGGAAATTTCCGCCGCCGGTCAACCCACAGAAGGAACAGAAACAGCAGAAAACACCAGATCGATTCGTAGAGAAAGGTGGGGTGAACTGCCTGCCCGTTCACGATAATTGCCCAGGGAAGGTCAGTGGGACCGCCGTGCGCCTCAGAATTGAAAAAATTTCCCCACCGTCCTATGGATTGCGCCAATGCCACTGACGGAAAAATCAGATCGGCCAGTTCGAGAAACGGGATGTTTCTTCTATGACAGAAAACCAGAGCAACGATGAGACCGCAGATCAGTCCGCCGTGGATTGCCAGTCCGCCATTCCTGATATGAAGGATCTCGATCAGATTTTCCCGGTAAAGATCCCAACGGAAAATCACGTAGTAGAGTCGTGCACCGACAATGGAAACGGGAATCATCCATAAAGCGAAGTCGATGATGCTGTCGCTCTGAATGCCGTGCTGCGGTGCTCTTTTATAGCACAAAAGAATGGCCAGGATAAATCCTGTGCCGATTAGTATACCATACCACATGATGTCGATGCCCGCAATCGTAAAAGCGACCGGTCCGGGTGATGTCATGATGTGCCTCCTGTATAATGGGAATTTGTTTTAATGCATGCCGGCGTACATTGTACATTGCATCTGACGGATGCATGACAGTCAACTGGTGCGGGTCGGCGACTGCCGCCTGAGGTGTACGCGGCACTGCAGCAAGTACTCTGCACGCACGATTAAGCCCGACGGAGCTCAATCGGTACGCACTTATTATACCGCGGCAGACCGTGGAATTCAAGAGGCACGGGAAGCTGGGACGTAAGGCAATGAAATTCGGCGAGTGCAGCAAAGAAACGAACGAAACGACTGAGTGTAGGACGCATCAGATGTATCATATTGCAGACGTTTTCGTTGACAGAAACGGCTTCTTTACTGTGTTGTCGAGCCTCGATGAAAAGTATTGCAGAAAATCCCGAAAAAACTGTTGACACAGTAGCGGAATTTTGGTAGTATATTTCTTGCAGTGATTCAAATTACTGCGATGTGGCGGTGTAGCTTAGTTGGCTAGAGCGTCCGGTTCATACCCGGAAGGTCGGTGGTTCGACTCCACTCGCCGCTACCATATCTGGGCGTTTAGCTCAGCTGGGAGAGCATCTGCCTTACAAGCAGGGGGTCATAGGTTCGAGCCCTATAACGCCCACCAGATATGGCCAAGTAGTTCAGTTGGTTAGAATGCCAGCCTGTCACGCTGGAGGTCACGAGTTCGAGCCTCGTCTTGGTCGCCAATTTAATATCATATATGCTTTGCATTTGCAGGGCATATATGATAGAATAATTTACAAAAGAAAACAGATACACAGGTAATTTTGTGAAGTGCAAGGCGCACGGATGAGGAGCGAGCGGAGCCTGCTTGTGCACGTGAGCGAGGACGAAGCCGAGCAACACCGCACCTCGCAAAAGAAAACAGATACGCAGGTAATTTTGTGAAATGCAAGGCGCACGGGTGAGGAACGAGTGGAGCGTGCTTGTGCACGTGAGCGAGGACGAAGCCGAGCAACACCGCAGTTCGCAAAAGAAAACAGATACGCAGGTAATTTTGTGAAATGCAAGGCGCACGGGTGAGGAACGAGCGGAGCGTGCTTGTGCACGTGAGCGAGGACGAAGCCGAGCAACACCGCAGTTCGCAAAATTAACAAGTATGGTGGGTATAGTCAAGTGGTTAAGACATAGGATTGTGATTCCTACATGCGTGGGTTCGATCCCCACTACCCACCCCATTGATGGGGTATCGCCAAGTGGTAAGGCAATGGATTCTGATTCCATCATGCGCAGGTTCGAATCCTGCTACCCTAGCCAATTCACAAGCCAGGATGCAAGTGATTGCATCTTGGCTGTCATCATGGCGACATAGCCAAGTGGTAAGGCAGAGGTCTGCAAAACCTTTATTCCCCAGTTCAAATCTGGGTGTCGCCTCCACAGAGAAAACCGTCGGAAATATGTTCCGGCGGTTTTTCTTATATACAAAGGAAACGGGATGGAAACTGAACCCGTTCAATCGTAGGACCTGACATGATCACAACGTAACCGGATCAGCGTAACCGGCCGTCGACTGATGGAATGGCGGAATACAGCGGAATACAGAAGAACCATAAACGGGCATGCCCGGTTGCACCGGGGAATAACCCTTTGACCTAATAGGAGTTGCCATGAAATCCAAAAAAAAATAGCAGATTCTGCCACATTTCACGAAAAAATCCAAAAATGTGGCAGGCCTGATCATCATCTAACTCGAGTTAATCTACTTTAATCGCAATCAGAGTACGAATCAGTACACCTGCCAACTCGGCCGGCTTATGCCTCCGCTGCACAGTCGGACAGAATCATGTCCAGATCCTCGCGGCATCCGCCGCACTTGTTTCCTACATCCATGCTCTCGCAGAGTGTCTTCAGGTCCGTAATCTGATGTTCCCGGATAAAGTCTTCAACTTCTCCGCGGGTTACGTGGTGACAAAGACATACTTCGTATTCTCTTGATTTTTTGTCCATAAAAATATTCCTCCTGCCAACATTATAGCATATAACTGATGTCTGCAAAACAGGAGCTTTTGTATAAAGGGAAAGTTTCGGCAGATTTCGCAGGCGGAGTCGATCCGGCGCTGAAACGGTCGCTGTAAACGGGAATTTTCTTTGGAAGGTCAGCGGAAATATGATACAATAGTGACGCGGTCGTACGAATCGAGCTGCAGAGGAGGGAAAACAGATATGCTTATAAATAAGGACAGTGCTTCAAACGGTAATGAGGAGTGCAATACGGACAACAACGAGAAACGATTCCTGGGAATTCTGAAGGAACTTGAGATCACCGATTATAACTGGCATGAACATGAGGCGTTGTTTTCGGCGGATCAGGAGGGGGCGGAGGAACTGATGTTTCCGGGACTCAATCTGAAAAATCTCCTGATTAAGGACAAAAAGACAGAGGCTTTCTTTATGGTGGTTCTGGAGGATCATCGCAGGATGGACCAGAAACATTTCAAACAGGTGGCGGGCTGGCACAAAAACCGGTTCGCCACCCCGGAGGAAATGTGGGAACTGCTGAGGCTGAAGCCGGGATCGGTGACGCCCTATGCGCTCTTTAATGATACGGAGAAGAAGGTTACGGTTGTACTGGGAAATGAGATTGTGACTGCAGACGATGCGGAATGGATTAACCTTCATCCGTGCCGGAATACAGCGACGGTTTCCGTGCACAAGTCGGATTTCTACAGAATTCTCGAGAAGCTGGGGAATCCTGTCATAGAGGAAAAATCGATAGAATAAGACGGGGCGGATCTTCGCAGAAACCAAAAGAAAACGCCACTCGCAGGGCGGATTCGGACGAAAAATGTTGCTCCGGCCGATGGTGTTACCCATCAGCCGGAGCAACTGTTTTATGCTTCTCCGGTTCTCCCGGGGCGGCGTTTTTCGTGTCAGGTGCATCGCCGGTCAAGTGGAATCAAAACGGCGTTCGAGGTGCGCCGGCCGTTATTCTCCGACCTTCATGCTGCCGGTTTTCATGGCGCGGATGTGCCAGGAGAAGGCTTCGTCCAGAAGATGCGGCGTCTGCAGCTTGCTGGTGGCGCAGGCTCTGTCGAAGTAGTCCTTCAGCATGTCTTTGTAGTCGGGGTGGGCGCAGTTCTCGATAATTTTGACTGCCCGCTGTTTCGGTGTCAGGCCGCGGAGATCTGCGTAACCCTGCTCTGTGACAATGACCTGAACGTCGTGCTCGGTGTGGTCGATGTGGGAGCAGAAGGGCACGATTGAGGAAATCGCGCCGCCCTTGGCTACGGATACGGTCGAGAAAATGCTTATCGCAGCGTTTCTGGCGAAGTCTCCGCTGCCGCCGATGCCGTTCATCATGGAGGAGCCGTTGACGTGCGTGGAATTGACAT